>Ga0326727_10025144_pt1 | contig 11192 bp, 12 predicted proteins | sample MB2enrmetagenome_FD_207643 | JGI IMG/M metagenome (GOLD analysis project Ga0326727, IMG submission 207643) | Lab enriched peat soil microbial communities from McLean, Ithaca, NY, United States - MB29MY | ecosystem: Environmental > Terrestrial > Soil > Wetlands > Peat | place: USA: New York... | reverse complement strand
ATATCAAAAGCGGCGACACGGCCACGGCCGACACCAGCAAGTGGGAGCCGTCCACCTGGCCGGCTGAGGCCAAAGGGTACGGCTTTACCGAAGCCCCGCGTGGCGCGCTTTGCCACTGGATCGACATCAAGGACAAGCGCATCGCCAATTATCAGATTGTGGTTCCCTCCACGTGGAACGCCTCGCCAAAGGACGGCAAAGGGCAACACGGCGCGTACGAAGCGGCGTTGCTGGGCACGCCAATGGCGGACGCGAAACGTCCGGTGGAGATCCTGCGAACCATTCATTCGTTCGACCCGTGTCTTGCTTGCGCATCCCACGTGCTGGGTCCCGACGGGGAATCGCTGGCCGAGGTCGTGATTCGGTAGGAGGAGCCATGGCAACCATTGCCCGACCTGTGATTAAACCGGATGACGCGAGCCTCGTCTACGGGCGCAAGTACGTGTGGCAGTGGCCGGTGCGCCTGACGCACTGGATGACTGCGCTCTCGCTCACCGTTCTGTTCGCCAGTGGGCTGTACATCGCCAACCCGGTGCTGGCTCCCAACGGCGAAGCCGCTTTCCACTTCGTGATGGGGCGCGTGCGGGAAATCCACTTTGCCGCCGCCTACGTGCTCCTCTTCAGCTTTCTGGTGCGCTCGTACTGGTTCTGGGTGGGTAACAACTACGCCCGCTCGGGATTCCCGTTCGTGTGGCGCCGTAGCTGGTGGCTGGACCTGTACCGCCAGGGGAAAGCATACCTTGGGCTCAAGCGCGGCCACGTGCATCTCGGCCACAATGCGCTGGCCGGACTCGCTTACACCACATTTGTTATTTTCCTCGGATGGGCGGACATCCTCACCGGGTTCGCCCTCTACTCCGAGTCGAAACCCGGCGGATTCTGGGACCGCGTGCTCGGCTGGATGATACCGCTGCTCGGCGGTTCGTACCATGCACGGATGTGGCATCACATGCTGGCCTGGACGTTCGTGATGTTTCTGATTTTTCACTTGTACGTCGTGTTTTTCGATTCGCACCAATATAAGAATGGGTTGATCTCGTCCATCATCTCCGGCTACAAGTTCTATGAGAAGGGCGATATCGATGTCGACCGCTGGGCCAGCTGAGGCAAAACCGCTTGCTGATGCGCGCGGCTCGGGAACGCTTCCACGCGCTTGCAGCCAGTTACCGAGCCGCGACGGTTACGGAGCGGAAGCCGGGGAGTCGGTAAGCTGCCCCATCGTTGTGCTGGCCCTGGGCAACACGCTGCTTCGCGACGATGGCGTTGGCGCGGCGATTCTGCAGGCTCTCGAAGGCGAAGCCGCGGGGTGGGGCGGCGAGGTGGAGTTCGTCGACGGCGGCACGCAGGGGCTGGCTCTGCTGAGCGTGTTGAGTGGCCGGCGCGCGGCAGTGATCCTCGACGCTGTCGCGCTGGGCGCCGCGCCGGGGACGGTGCATGTGTTGAGCGCCGACGACGTCAGCGGCATCCGCTCGCGCCGCGCAACCACCGCACACGAGGGGAACGCAGGGGAATTGCTGGCGGCCGCCTGCCTGCTCGACGATTTGCCGAAGCGTACTATCGTGGTGGGTATTGAGCCGGAGGAGATCCGGACCGGCATCGGCCTGTCGGAACGAGTGGCGCGCAGCGTGCAGGAAGCAGCAGTGTGCGCGCGGCGCGCGCTGGAAGGAAGCCTGACCAATGTGCCTGGCCATCCCGGGAAAGATCGTTGACAGCGAAGAGATCGGTGGGTTTCGCGTCGGCAACGTGCGGTTTGGCGGCATCACACGTAAGGTGTATCTCGACTTTGTCCCGGAAGCCGCCCCCGGCGACTACGTAATCGTACACGTAGGCTTCGCTATCAGCCGCGTGGATGCCGAAGAGGCCGAACGCACCTTTGCGCTGCTTGAAGAGATGGGCGCGCTCAGGGACGACGGCGTCTTTGAAAAAGACGGCCCTTCGTGAAATACCTCGACGAATACCGCGATCCGAAAATCGCTCGTGCGCTTGTAGAGCAGATTCGCGCGCGTGTCACTCGCCCCTGGGTCCTGATGGAGATCTGCGGCGGCCAGACGCACACGCTGATGCGCTACGGCATCGACGAACTGGTGGCTCCGGGCGTGGAACTGGTGCACGGCCCTGGCTGCCCGGTGTGCGTCACCGCGCTGGAGACTATCGACAAGGCGCTGGCCATCGCCTCGCGGCCGGACATCACGTTCGCCTCCTATGGCGACATGTTGCGGGTTCCCGGTTCACATTCGGACCTGTTCCGCGTGAAGGCGTCGGGAGGCGACGTGCGCATCGTTTATTCGCCCATGGATGCGCTGAAGCTGGCGCGGGCCATGCCTGAGCGCAAAGTGGTGTTCTTTGCCGTGGGGTTCGAGACCACCGCCCCGGCCAACGCCATGGCCGTGTGGCAGGCGCATCGGGAAGGGCTCGCCAACTTCTCCGTGCTTGTGTCGCATGTGCTGGTGCCACCGGCGATTCGTCTGCTGCTCGAATCGCCCGCGAATCGGGTACAAGGTTTTATCGCTCCGGGCCATGTCTGCACGGTGATGGGTTACCGGGAATATGAAGAGCTGGCGCGCGAGTTTCACGTGCCCATGGTGGTGGGCGGGTTCGAGCCACTCGATCTTCTGGAAGCCATTCTGATGCTGGTGGGCCAACTCGAAGACGGGCGCGCCGAGGCGGAGAACCAGTATGTACGGTCGGTGGCACGTGAGGGTAATGCCCCGGCGCGGCGCATCATGGACCGGGTATTCGAAGTGGCGGACCGGAAATGGCGCGGCATCGGAGACATCGGACAAAGCGGCTATCGCCTTCGTCCGGAATTCGCCATGCACGACGCGGAGAGGGTTTTCGATCTCGGTGCCGTCACTGCTGAGGAACCGGCCGAATGCATCAGCGCGCTGGTTCTGCAGGGGTTGAAGAAGCCGCCGGACTGCTCGGCGTTCGGTACTCGCTGCACGCCGGAGACGCCCATGGGAGCGCCAATGGTGTCCACCGAGGGCGCCTGCGCGGCGTACTATGTATATCGTCGGCATGAGCTGCTGACGCTCGCCGGCAACTGAGAGGGCACAATGCCGGTCTCCATTGAACAGTTCGTCTGCCCCGCGCCCCTGGCGGCGAACGACACCGTACTGCTCGGTCACGGCAGCGGTGGACGTTTAAGTGCCGAGCTGGTTCGCGATGTCTTCCTCCCCGCGCTCGGTAATTCCATCCTCGGTGAGCTCGAAGATCAGGCGACGCTCGATGTGGGCGGCGCGCGAATCGCCTTCACTACGGACTCCTTCGTAGTCAAGCCGCTGTTCTTTCGCGGGGGAGACATTGGCTCGCTGGCTGTGTATGGCACCATCAACGACCTCGCCGTGGGCGGAGCCGACCCGCTGTTCCTCAGCGCGGCATTCATCATCGAAGAAGGGCTGCCGATGGAAACGCTGCGCCGCGTGGCCCGGTCCATGGGTGAGGCCGCAACAGCCGCGGGCGTTCGCATCGTCACTGCGGATACGAAGGTAGTGGAAAAAGGCAGCGGCGACGGTTTGTTCGTGAACACCACGGGCATCGGAGTGCTGCGGCCGGGCGTGGCTCTTTCCGCCTCGAATGCCCGTGCGGGCGACCAGGTCATCCTCAGCGGCTACATCGGGGACCACGGCATGGCCATCCTGTCCGAGCGCGAAGGGCTCGAATTCGATATGCCCATCGGCAGCGACTCCGCTCCACTGCACACGCTGACCCGCGCTATGCTCGATGCCGGCACCGGTATTCGTGCGATGCGCGACCCCACCCGTGGCGGGCTCGCCAGCACGTTGAACGAGATCGCCGTGCAATCGGGTGTCACCATCGAAATCGAGGAGACCGCGATTCCGATTCGCGAAGAGGTGAAGGGAGCTTGCGAGTTGCTGGGGCTTGATCCGCTACATGTCGCCAACGAAGGAAAGCTGGTGGCTGTCGTCGCGCCCGAAGCGGCCGGCGCGGTCCTCAACACCATGCATGGTCATCGGCTGGGCGCGGACGCCTGCATTATCGGAACGGTCAGCGGCACGGCACGGAAACTGGTGCTGATGCGAACCTCATTCGGCTCCACCCGCGTTATCGACATGCTGGCCGGTGACCAGTTACCGAGGATCTGCTGACATGCACGAGCTGAGTCTCGCGAGTTCGGTGATCGAAACGGTGCGCAAGGAAATGGCGCGGCGGCCGCCCGCGCGCCTGACGAAAATCGGCCTCCGCATCGGCGAGTTCGCCGGAATCGACGATTCCTCCCTGCGATTCTGCTTCGAAGTGCTGGTGCGGGACACGGAGTTTCGGAACGCTTCGCTAGAAATCGCGCGCAGCTCGCTGGACGAGCTCGATCTGAGCTACCTGGAGGTGGAGGAAGATGAGCCAGATCCCCATTGAGCGCAAGGTTCTGAATGCTAACGACGCGATCGCGGCGGCGTTGCGCGAACGCTTCCTCGAACACGGCATTCTCTGTTTGAACCTCATTAGCTCGCCTGGCTCCGGCAAAACCGCCCTGCTGGAGCGGACTCTGGAACGGTTCGCGCCCGATACGCGAGTGGCCGTGGTGACCGGTGACCTGCAAACCGACAACGATGCGCGCCGCCTGGCCCGTGCGGGCTTCCCCGTGAAACAGATCACCACCGCGGGCGCCTGTCACCTGGATGCGCGCATGGTGGAGAACGCGCTCTCCGATTGGAACCTGGCGGAGCTGGATTTGCTGTTGATCGAGAACGTAGGCAACCTGGTGTGTCCCACCAGCTACGACCTCGGCGAGAACAGCAAGGTAGTCCTGATGAGCGTGACTGAGGGCGAGGACAAGCCGCTGAAGTACCCCGGCATCTTCTATAAGGCGGATCTGATGCTGTTGACTAAGATCGATCTCCTGCCGCACCTCCAATTCGACGACGCGCTCGCCTGCGAGAATGCCCGGCAGATTCATCCGGGACTGGAAATCATTCGGACCTCGGCTACGACATGCGCGGGGTTGGACCGCTGGCTCGGCTGGATCGAAGCGCGGATGCACCGGCCAACCGCTGCCTGAACCCGGAACAATTTCAGAGGCCTTGCAACAGCTTCAGCACGTTGCCGCTTGTGTCCGTCTCACCCAGCCGCGGAGAATCTTCTCGATGCGCTGGCGATGCGCGTCGCTGTCCGGGCACGGTGCCAACGACCCGCACGGCACCTACTACTTCAGGTCGGTGGACTCCGACGCGAAGCGGGTGAAGCGGGCCGGGCTGGCGCGCCTGAAGCGCCGGAGCCTTATGAAGCAAGCTACACTGTGCAGATGGAAGAGCTGCATATCAGCACGATGGAGGGAAAGAACGGCGCTCGCATTCTGCGCCTGCAAGGCTCGCTCACACTTCAGACCCTCTCCGATTTTCAGAGCATCGCCCGGCAGGAAGGTGACTCGCCCCTGATCATCGACCTGAGTCGCGTTCCGTACGTGGATTCGGCCGGGCTGGGCGCGGTTCTGGGTCTCTTCGTCTCGGCCCGGCGGAAGGCGACCGCCTTTGCTGTAGCGGGCGCTTCGTCGGACCGGGTCCGCATCCTGTTCCAGGTGACACACCTCGCGGATATCCTGCCCACATACGCAACTGTGGCCGATGCCGAGGCGTCGCTGGCCAAGGCGACTGGCGCCTGAACAGTTGCAGAGGGCAGTGGATCGTACGACGGCGCGCGCTTCGAGAGTTCGGGGGTCCGCCAGAACGAGTGTTCCTGCCCGGGGGATTATTCGGTCGCCATGCGAAGAAGTTTGAATGTCTTGATCTGGGTCGTAATCGGGATGTTCATCCTGGGGACCACGATATGGATGGTCTGGGCCAAGAACCATTCTCGAACGCATTCCCTTTGGGCACCCGGAGAAGAATAATTCCGACTTCACTTGCTGGGCACCCTGAGCGACTTCTCCCTCGGCCGACGGCTTCCTGTAATGATGCTTTGAAAGCGCTGCAGCGGGGTTTTGCTTATACTGCGAGCAAAACCCCAGGAATGGAGGTGCTGCAGCAAAATGGAACAGGCTATCGGATGCGATGCACACAAGAAGCTCTCGGTGTTCGTCGCGGTGGACGAAAAAGGTCGGGCTGGCGAACCGCTGTGGGTGGCGCACGATCCGCGAGTTTCCGGCCCAACTCCCGACGCCTTCTGCCGGGACTCTGTCCCCAGCCCCTGGGATTTATCGCGCTGATGCCAATCCGAGCGCACTAAGTTCGCCGCTGGCGTTCAGCTCTTAGCCAGGTGTCGCGTTTTGCTTGAAGTGTTCGCCAGATCGAGGTAAGGTCCGAATGGCTACCGATATGGCCGGCATCGTCGCAAAAACCAGATCACCCCGATCCGTAAATGGCCGGAAGGCCTACGAAATCATACCGCAGTCTGGATGACAGCGTACGGCCGGATCGGCGCGGAGTTGCACGCAATCAATGAGCGAGTTGCTGCGACATCCAAGGCAGCATGTGTTCGCGGATGCGTTCGACGACATGATTCACGTGGTCACCCTGAAACACTTCCAGCGTGTTCGAGATACCGGCCTGGGAGAGCCTCTGCGATAATTCCTGCGCGCCTATGATGATATGCGGAAAGTTCTCCTGAGCCCCGTATTCGACGAATATCGCTTTTAACTGCGCGATATTCGACAGCAGAGGGAATACCAAATTGGCCGGCATGTTCGCCGCTATTCGCGAGAACGCTGGTGGATCCGTCTTGACGCGTCCACCTTCTACGTAGAATGGCGGGTCGCCATAGATCTTTGCCGACGGATCGGGAGCCAGGGCGGCGGCCATCGCGCTGTTCGCTGCAACGAGAAACTGCCCTTCGCGCAGGGCCTGTGGAACGTCGTCAGGCGATTTTAGCGCGCCGATGCGGGGCCAGGCTGGATTGGCGGGTCCAAGGTCTCCAACCATATCCGTGCAACAGGGGCTCATCGCATATACCGCGCTGAAAACATCCGGATGCCTGAACGCGAGCGTCAATGCGCCATACCCGCCCATGGAGTGTCCGGCGATGCCGCGCCGGTCGGCGGTGGCCAGTGTTCGATAATTCTTATCAACGTAGCCGACGACGTCTTTAACGATATAATCTTCCCAGTTTCCGGTCGTGGTGGAATTTGCGTAAAAGGCGCCTTTATATTTGTTCAGGCCATTTGGGAGGACCACGATCATCGGCTGCGCGGACGCGTTGGAGAGAAGCTCGTCCATTGCTTTTCGGAATAGCTCACCCGCCTGATGCCGCGGTGTCGGATCTGCATAGCCGTGCAGGAAGTACAGTACCGGGAATCGGCGCTCGGGCTCTTTGCGGTACGCTTCGGGCAGGTAGACGGAGACCGGTTGGTCGGCTGGATCGCCAAGCAGATTGTGCTCGAGCCCTGGCGAGTGAACCGTGACATCTATGACCTGGGACTGTGCCAGTGCACTTGGCATGGGAATGCAGAGTATGACGGCAGCCAGGAACGCACCTCTCGCGCCTGCGCGGCCGTTTCGTTCGCTCACGAGTGACATGTGGATATTCTACGTCCGCGTGTTTGGCCGACTGCGCGGATGTATCATCGATGGATTACTCGTGGCAGGTTACGAACTCTGAGACCTATCTTCATCGTAGGGTGCCCGCGCAGCGGTACAACCTTGCTGCGGGATTTATTGCGCTCGCATCCAGGAGTCACGATCGCTCCCGAGTCGCACTTCATACCGCGTTTCTATCGAGCTTATGGCGATCCATCGTCGGACGAAGAGGCGTGGCGGATCGCGCGGAGTATTCTAAAGACTCCTCGAGTAGGTCTATGGCAAATTGCGGCCCAGCCGTCGGATTTTGCCGGATGCCGTTCGTTCAGCCAAGTGACGTCGCGCCTGTTTGAGATATGGGCGCGCAAAGAAGGCAGGCCAAGGTGGGGCGACAAAACGCCGCACTATGTTGGAGAAATCCCGCTGCTGATCGAGCTATTTCCCGACGCGCAGGTGATCCATATAATCCGGGACGGGCGTGACGTAGCGCTCTCGTGGTTGCGCACGCAGTTTGAACCACGCAACTTGTATACGGCCGCGCGCATGTGGAAGGAAATGGTGACGAAAGGCCGTCGCGACGGAGCAGTGTTGTCGGGCCATTGCTACATGGAGCTGCGATATGAAACTCTGCTGGCGGAGCCCGAGGCCACCATGCGCGAGGTCTGTGAGTTCCTGAATGAACCCTGGGATCCGGCCGTTCTCTCTCCCAGTAGCATCGATGCAAAGTTCGTGCCGGGAAATCGCGCAATCGCGGGCGCGGTTTTGCAGGGCGATATAGTTCGGGACAATGCCGGCAAATGGAGGGCTGGCATGAGCCTGAGCCAGAGATCGTTGTTTGAAAGCGTCGCCGGAGATTTGCTAAGGGAATTGGATTATCCGGTCGAAGATTTTGCGCGTCCGCTCTCACGTGGCATGGAAATCCTGCTTGCAACCGATCATCGCCTTCGCGTTCTGGCGAGTGGTCTATGGAAGCTGCACCGTCCACGTCGCCGCCGTGCCATGATCTCCCGCGCAGGAACGATGCTACGCCGGTTACTGCGTTCCTTGTGAGACGACCGCGTGATCCCGGATAACCCGCTACCAGATGCGGCACGCGGGCGCGGCCACCATCGGTTTGCCGAGACTGCACGAGAAAGCTTTCCGGAACTCCGGCATGTTTTCCACCACGCCGTTTGTGCGAAAGCGCGGCGGTGCGTGCGGATCTGTGCGCACCATTATGCTGGTCATTTCCGGACGCCGCAACTGACACCACGCCTGGCCGTAGCTGAGGAAGAAGCGCTGCTCGGGCGTGTAGCCATTAACCGTGGCTTCCTCCTTCCCCTTCAGCGTATCCATCAGTGCATTGAAGGCGAGCCGCAGACCCCCGAGATCGGCGATGTTTTCGCCCAGCGTCAACTCTCCGTTGACATGAACGCCGGGAACTGGCTCGAATTTCGAGTATTCGCCGATCAGGCATTTGGCGCGCTTCTGGAACTCGTCTGCGTCAGCCTTACTCCACCAGTCGCGCAGGTTGCCATGCGGATCGAATTTGCGGCCTTCATCGTCGAACCCGTGAGTCAGTTCGTGCCCGATGATCGCTCCGCCCGCGCCGAAGTTGGCAGGGTCGTCACTGATGTTGGAGTAAAGCGGCGGCTGCAGAATACCCGCCGGGAAATTGATGCTGTTTTCTGTCGGCTCATACCCGGCGTTTACCGTCGGTGTGCTGAACGGCCACTCGGTATGGTCCACTGGCCGGCCGATCTTGTGCAGGTCGTGCTGTACCTCGAACTCGGTGGCGCGCTGCCAGTTGCCGGCGAAGTCATCACGCACGATGCGCACGGTTGAGTAGTCGCGCCACTTATCGGGATAACCGATGCGATTGGTAATGGCTTCCAGTTTGGCGAAGGCTTCCTTCTTTGTCTCCGGCGTCATCCAATCCAGTCCCGCAAGATTCTTGTTCATTTCGCTTTCGATCGCGTGTACCATGTTCAGCGTTCGCTGCTTGCCCTCGGCGCCGAACGTTGCATCCACATACTTCTGCCCGAGCGCGTCGCCGAGCGAGGCATCGACGGAATCGACACAACGCTTCCAGCGCGCGCGAAGCTCGCGGACTCCGTTCAGGGTGTGACTGTAGAAGGCGAAGTTCTCGTCGACGAACGGCTGCGAGAGAAACGGGGCTTCACTGTGCACCAGGTGCCAACGCAGGTAAGCCTTCAGGTCCGCGATGCTGGTTGCCTCGACGGCAGCATTCAAGCCGCCGAAGAATTCCGGATAGTCGACATCGAGCGATTCCATCTTCGGCCCGCCAACGGCTTCAAAGAACGCAGGCCACGAGATGAGGGGAAATAGCTTCTCGAGTTCCACGACGGAGAGATCATGGTGAATCTTGTCGGGGTCGCGGCGGGAGACGCGATCCAGCGAGTGCTGCGCCAGCAGGGTCTCAAACGCGAGCACGGCTTTTGCGTCGGCGGACGCGTGTTCCGGCGATTCGCCGATGAGCTGAAGCATCTTCCGGACATGCTCGACGTAGGCTGTGCGGATCTGCACGGTCCGGTCGTCATCTTTCAGATAGAAATCGCGGTCGAACAAGCCGAGCCCGCCCTGGTTGACGGCGCCGATGCTTCGGTTTGCATCCTTCGGGTCAGTCTCTGAGCCAAATTCGAAAAAGACGTCGTCGCCCTGGCAATGCAGCCGGGGAGCTTCGTCGAAGATTGCCTTTTTATCAGCCAGCGCGTCAATGCGCGCCAGCTCCGGTTTGATGGGATCGTAGCCGCGCACGCTGACCGTGTGCTCGTCCATGCAGGCGAAATAGTAGTCGCCGATCTTCTGCTCCACCGGGCTGCGTGAGTTAGTGTTGTCGGCGGCATGTTCCAGGATGTCCCTGAGCACCAGACGATTTCGCTCCACCAACATTTCGCCTGTCCCCCAGGAGCCGCGGTCGGCGGGGATGGTATTTGTGGCCAGCCAGTTTCCGCAGGCGTACTGATAGAAATCGACACAGGGATCGACGTTCTTGTCGATGGACGCCGGATTAGGTATTGGCGGAGGTCCCGCGGATTGGCTGGCAGTCTGGGCGCACAACGCAGCCGCGCCGCAGGCGGCTATGAAAACAAGTCTTGAAAGACGCACGAGACACATTGTAGTAGTTCGCCGGATTCAGCGACATTATACGAATCCATTAGAGGCTTGACCCTCTACTAAGTTTTCACTATTGTGACCGGGATGGCCGATCCGTAGACTTACTCCAATAGTCTTTTAGCCTTTGGAAGGACGTTTATCCGCTGATGAGAAAAACTGCTTTGCTATTAGTGTGTCTGTGCGCATTTGTAAGAGCACAAGCGCCGATCGGAACATTGGAAGGGCAAATCACCGACCCCGCTACGGCGCTGGTATCGAATGCCGAGGTCAGCGTCCATAACGCGCAGACCGGCTTCACGCGAGCCGTCGTTTCGTCCCATCAGGGGACCTTTCATTTCTCCGACTTGCCCGTCGGCACATACTCGCTCGATGTGAAGGCGAAGGGATTCGCGCCTTATTCAGCCTCGTCCATTCGCATCGACATCGGTCAGGTGCTGACGTGGCCCGTGCAACTGGAGATCGCCAGCGAGCACAGCGAGGTGAATGTCATCGGGGAAGCTGTGACGGTCGACGAAAGTCCCACGCTCGGCAATGTGGTGGATGAAAAACAAACGGTGGATCTTCCATTGAACGGCCGCGATCTGACACAGCTCGGCCTGTTGCAGCCTG
>Ga0326727_10025143_pt1 | contig 11193 bp, 7 predicted proteins | sample MB2enrmetagenome_FD_207643 | JGI IMG/M metagenome (GOLD analysis project Ga0326727, IMG submission 207643) | Lab enriched peat soil microbial communities from McLean, Ithaca, NY, United States - MB29MY | ecosystem: Environmental > Terrestrial > Soil > Wetlands > Peat | place: USA: New York... | reverse complement strand
AAAAGTGGTTGACTCGAAGGGGGGTGTCGGGCAAAAGCTTTCTTCCCGGATGGGGCTGTAGCTCAGTTGGGAGAGCGCTTGAATGGCATTCAAGAGGTCGTCGGTTCGATTCCGTCCAGCTCCACCACTCATTTCAAGGGGTTAGATCGCAAGATCTAACCCCTTCTGCTTTTACAAAATTCTTTTTCCGACATCCCGGGATGTTGCCCCATTCAAGCGTTCTCCCAACTGAGCTGCAGGTGCTCGGTGGGTTCACTTGCTTTGATATTCAAAAAATAAGTTACAAGGACGTGGATGCTGGGGTGATTTTCAAGCGGTGGGGGCTGCTAAGCCTTGCGCTACTCTAGGTGTGTGTGCCAAAATGATTGAATGGTTTCATAGATTTCGGCGACAAACTTGCTAAATATTACAATGCATATATCGTTCATGTCTATTGATTTATTCTGACATTTAATTTGTTAAGGATACTTATGTTTCCCCATGAAATTGCAGTCGCGCCATTAAAATCAGCGAGCAGCGAGCTGGTGAAGGCATTTGTTAAATTTGCACTTAAACAATACGCGTCATGGCTTGATGAAAAAAAGATCAAAATTCTGTCGTCAAAAATTGCTGAGCTTGATGAAGTTTATACTCTGTCCTCGCCTGATGACACCAAAAAGTTGACGTTGTTATATTACCCCTTAAGGATAAGTTTCATGGATTTTCGTCGCGAAACAATAACCCCTGATAGCCTGCGATATTTTCCTCGTGGCGAGAATTATATAATAGTAGGCAGCATAGGCCAAGGAAAGTCATTCTTGCTAAAATATCTTTGCCTTGGTGAACTATCAGTCAATTCAAGTGGCAGGATACCTGTATTTATTGAGTTAAAATCAATTCGCGCCGGGAAGACTTTTGCTAAAGTTGTAGGTAACAAAATGAAGAGCTATGGGTTCGAGGATAGGCCATTGAAGTCATTTGAACACCTCGCCAATAAGGGAAAGTTGGTCTTATTGTTGGATGGATTCGATGAAATAGATGGTTCGGAAATATTCAATGCGTACGAGGCGATTGAAGCGTGTGTGCGACGCTACAATAACTTGCAAATAATTCTTACTGCTCGGCCAGGTTCAGAAATTTTAAAAAGTGCATTATTCAAAAAAATTAAAATAGCAGACATACTAGAAAGTGAAATAGAAGATTTTCTATTCAAAATTGAACTCAGGAAAAACGATATAGATGTTATCGTTTCAATTGTAAGAAATGCGCCTGTCGAAATTAGATCGGTACTTGTTACGCCGCTACTGATTACATTGTTTGCAAATGTTTACAAAAGATGTCACATTGGGCCAAGCAGTTTGGCACAATTTTATGATAAAATTTTCTTCACTTTCTTTATTGGGCATGACAAAATTAAACCCCTTGTCGAGCGGGAATACATGAGCGGCCTGGATGATGTTGATCTCGAATACTTATTCCATGCATTTTGTTTTTACGCACTGAGTCTCGGCTATGGAATAGCATTGTCTAGTCAAGAATTCAAGGAAGCATTCACACTTGCCAAAGAAAGATTGCGCTCAGACTGCTGCGCAAGGGGTTTTAAATGCGATATAATTAATATTACGAATCTAATGTACCAAGCTGAAGACCAGACTTGCTTTTCACATGCAAGCATCCAAGAATATTACGCATCTCGATATATAGCCAAATTTTCTGAGGAAAGGTCAAAGGCGGCATATGAATTTATAAAAAAGCCGCAAGACAACAAGGCGCGTTGGCGGCAGGTCTTGATATTTTTAAAACAAATCGACAAAATTAAATATTTAAAATATTATTTTATCAACGAGCTAGAGTCCATACTTAATGAGTTCGCCGCGCTGAATAATTTTGATCTTAACTCTGCCAAGTTTTACTTGTGGTTTAATTTGAAGGAGTCCTATGTTTACTTCAAGCGCACTGATGACGGGACGGTACGGGTTTTGGGTATTTCTCTCCAGGACAATGCGTTTAACAGGGTGAATAATTTCTTAGACAATGAATTTGTTGAAACTCTTAAAAAGGAAGAGGGATTGTGGGCTGATGTTGATGGCCGACATTCATTCAACGGCAGTTATGAAGGCCTGCCTTGTGTCCGGACCGTTCTTTCGGATGCCCTAGGCATGGGCGGGAGGGCAATGCTTGCGCAACGTTTAGTTTCTTCCCTTGGTGGATTAAGAACAAACTTAATGAATTGCATTAAAACCGTAGAGATATACGAGAAAGGACGTGTAAAAGAGCCAAAGAGGCTTAGTGACTTATAAATTCTCTTCGGGTTTATGGATTGTTTAAATAAATTGTAGTGTAAGATGCGTCCGTCTATACATGCGGAACCCTCCCCGGATCCATTAAGTCTTTCTTGCCAGTATTCCCTATCGTTTTGATCGCTGAATATAGCTAATCAGTCAAAAGTGCAGCATTTTTTGCACCATTGTCAGGTCCGAAGAGATGTCGAACTGCCAAGGTGAACATGGCTGGAGTTGCTGAGAGGCGCATGCAGGGCGATGGCGACAAAGGGCTCCGGTGAATATGCCCGGCCCTGTGTCTGCCCCGCCCGCTCCTCACCACCGCTCCAGCCTTATGCCACATCTCCCCTCGGCCTCCACTGTTCCCCAAATCCCCACACAACCGGGCCACCCTGGAGCGATCCCATTGATCTGGGCCTTGGGCTCCCGGGCTGGGCTTCTTCCAGGAGGTGCGAGATTTGGATGAAAGAACGGTTTGGTTGGTCAGGCTTGGTGAGATTTGAGTAGGTGCGCTTGCTGGTCTGGGAGATGTGATCATGGGGTTTCTTCGAAGTAAGTTGCTAGTGCAGTTTCTGATTTCAGGAGCAACCGGAACAGAAAGTGGATGGTGTCACTCCAGGCCATCTTTCCCCGATGAGCACCGCTCCGAGCTTTTCACGCGCCTCCCCCTGGTATAGGTACGTCGCAAGCAGCCAATCCGCATCCCGTATTTCTTCTTGGCCGATTTGAGGAGCAAAATGATCACAGGGGAAATCAAGTCCAAGGTTGACCGCATCTGGACGACCTTCTGGACAGGGGGCATCTCGAACCCTCTGACCGTCATCGAGCAGTTCTCCTATCTCATTTTCATCAAGCGCCTGGACGACATCCACACCGCCAAGGAGCGGCAGGCGAACAAGTTTGGACACTCGACCAAGGACCCGATCTTCACCCCAGAGCAGAATAAGCTCAGGTGGTCCCATTTCAGGCAGTTCGCCCCGGAGAAGATGTTTGAGACCGTCTCGACGGATGTCTTTAAGTTAATCAAAGAGCTTTTCGGAGCGCTGCAGGGAACTGCCGTTTGACGAGGTTGGCAGCGACAAGCCAAACGAACTAGATTCTACAAGCAAGGTGCATTTATGAATGAGAATGGAACTATTGTTCAAGACTCGATCTACTCCTGGATGCAAGGAACTTTCAAAGAAAAGGGCGCCAACTCTGTAGCAGGAAAGTCAGCATTAGGTTCTACCCGGGGAAGAGTACGAAATGAGAACCAAGACCGAGCTGCAGTTGTTATGGTTTCTCCAAATCCATCTCTATCTGTCCCTGTGCAGGTTGCTGTGTTATGCGATGGGATCGGGGGGTTAAGAAATGGTGCTGAAGCAGCAACTTTGGCAATTAGTAGTTTTATTTCACAGCTTGTTCACCTAACTGATGGGAATATCCACGGATTCCTGGAGCGGGCGGCGAATTTTTCTAATAGAGAAGTATATTCAGCCTATAATGGAAAAGGCGGATGCACACTTTCTGCTGTTAGCATCACTGCGTCTGGTGTTGTTGATTTTGTAAACTATGGAGATAGTAGAATATATCGATATAACGCTGAGTCCCTGATTCAACTGACTACAGACGATACGCTTGATGGTCAATTGGCTAAAATGGATCGCCGTGCAGTTAATTCATTTCCTGAATTTAAGCATTTAGTCCAATTTATTGGAATGGAAGATCGTGTTGAGAGTTCATCAGCTAGTGGATTTAAGTTTGAAAATCACGACAGATTGTTAATTGCCTCGGATGGCGCATATGATGTTGATTCGCCGACTATGCAAAAAATATTAGCTAATTCTACTTCGGCGGAAGACGGAGTTAAAAAGTTGTTATTGATTTCGGAGTGGCTCGGTGGGAAGGATAACGCCACCGCAATAAGTATTCCTGCATTTTTGCAGGTTGGCGAAATTAAAAATACACGAAATCCACTGGTATATGTTTGGACTTGGAACGCAGAGTTTTCCTTCTCGTATGGTAGTATAAATACGTACTATGAAAATAACTCGATGCAACCCAAGGCAGCTGTTAACAGGTCTGTCACTGCGAAACGTACAAATTTAGAAAAGCATAAAAAAAAGAAAAATACAACAATTAATCAAAGCAAGATTGGGTCAAATATATTTCAGCGTGACAATGATATTGGCAATAGTCCCAAGGAAGAGACGCCTCAGTTAAGGATTGAGTTTGATAAAGAAGGGGAGGAGTAAGCATGCAGATCCCTCTCCGCTATAAATTTTTGGGCAAGACATTCTCTGGCGGCATGGGAGATGTGCACATTTATCGCGATTGTAATCTAAATCGCAAAGTCGCTATTAAGGTCATCCAGGACAGATTCTTCACTGCAAGAATTTTGGACGAAGTTAGAGCTTTCAAAAAAGTCAACTCCAAACATGTCGTAGAGATTTTTGACATACTACAGGACTCAGAGGGTGTCGCTATTGTTGAGGAATACCTCCCGGGCAAGGAGTTAAGTTGCCTTGGTGAAGGGTTTCACAAGGAGCTTTTTTTAAAGACAGTTTTTCAGCTTGCTTCTGGCTTACACGAAATACACGTAGCAGGACTTATTCATAGAGATATAAAGCCGGGCAACATGAAGTTTGATGGTGAGGGCTTTATTAAGATTTTTGATTTTGGATTAGCGAGGCAATTTGGGGTTGATTCGAATACGCGTGGCTTTCGAGGTACGCCTGGCTACGCAGCTCCTGAGTTATATCAAAATGACACCATTGAATTTACGCCAGCAGTTGATGTTTATGCATTTGGCGTAACATGTCTTTACTACGCAATGGGGTCGCTGCCGGATGACGTGCGAAACTTACGTCCGAGAAATTCTAAGATATCTCCTTTTGGCGACTTATTGGCGGGAGCGTTGCCCAATGATTTGATCAAGTTGTTTGATCAAACTTTAAATTACTCACCGTCCAATCGTCCTGAAATGAGTGAAATTAAATCGTTGCTAGAAAGACACTTGCTATTCAACAAGCATAGGGCGCTATTGATACTTGATGGCGTCTCGCATTATCTTGATTCCAAAAATTCAAATGTGAAAGTGTCAGCTGGAAGCAAAGGTAAAATTGCAATACGTTATGACGGGCTGTATTTTAAGGTTGGTTCTTTTGAAGGTGATATAATGATAAATAACATAAGCGCAAAAGAGGGTATGATTATGCCAGGAGCTTGCGTTGTTTCTCTTGGTAGCTCATGCGAACCTCAAAGGGTGCATATGACTTTTGACATCTCTCATCCAGGAGTTGTGCTGTGAGTGTGACATTGAAGTCCGGGGACATCTTGGGCGGTCGTTATAGTGTAAATGAATTGATTGGCGAAGGTGGCATGCAATTTGTTTACTCTGCACATGACGTCACAATGGATCGACGCGTTGCATTGAAAACCCCTAAGAATAGTTCCGGAGCTAAGCGGTTTAAAAGGAGTGCAATTTTGAGTGCCAAAATTACACATCCATATGTTGCAAAAACCCTGGATTATTTCGAGGAAGATGGCGCGCAGTTTTTGATAGAAGAGTTGATCGATGGTGATGACCTGCAAACTGCCATTGTTCGGCGTTTGAAATTTGTAGACCCGTTCTTAGCTGCAAAAATATTGCATTGTGTTGCCAAGGGATTGGCGGCGTCACATCGCGCTGGTGTTGTGCATAGGGATATCAAACCGAGCAATATCATGGTGTCCGGATCATATAGCGCAAAAGTAATAAAAATTACTGATTTTGGCATTGCTAAAATGGCTGAAGAAGAATTAGCAGAAGCTGTTGACGGTGGAATGGAGTCCATTACTGGCTCAAAGACCATGGTTGGGGCTTTACCTTATATGGCTCCTGAAATGATTGATAACCCCAGAGCCGCTGGTTCTCCTTCTGATGTTTGGGCTATAGGTGCTCTTTTGTACGAACTGATGTGTGGGAAAAAACCTTTTGGGACTGGGCTAAGAGCCGTTCCGAATATACTTGCAGCCATCGCCCCTAAGAAACCTGATTTCCTCTCTGCGAATTCGCAATTTGCACCACTAGCCAATGAACTATTTGCAATAATTATCAATTGTCTGAAGAAGGATCAAGGTGAGCGGCTGACCGCTGACGAATTGGTCCAGCGGTGCAACCTGTTGTGTTACTATGATGCTGAAAGAAGGACTGGCTATGTAAATAATATCAAATTTTCGTATGGATTTATCACTGACGAAGCGACTGGTGCAGGTGTTTTTTACAATACTAAAAATGTTTATGGTGATCTGCCTAAGGTGTCTGAACGTGTTTGTTTTAGCGCTTTTAAGGGTGGAGGAAGTGATCGGGCCTACCCGGTTGTGTTGCTGAATGTTGATGATTAATTCGTCTCCTCCCTGCCAGCTGGTGCTATTGTTTTAACTCGGAAAAGTCTATACACTTATGTTTAAGGCCTTGCCTCCATATAAATAAGCAATGGTAAGGGTAAAGGCGCTACTAGATACGCATTCATGTTGGTTGCTTTTGTGCTCGTCGAACTACTCACCCGCCACTGCCCCGTTGGCTACCTGTTGGCGCCGCAGTGGCTGCCGAGTTGGCTGCGCAAGCACCCCTGTTGGCGGCATGTTGGCTCCACAGCCACAGAAAGCCAAATTTCAGTTGGCGGAAGCCAAAAAGCCACGTTGGCAATCGTACATTGAACTACAAAAATTCAATAATTTCATTTGATTGCTGGTATGGCATTCAAGACGTCGTCGGTTCGATTCCGCCCAGCTCCACCATCTATTTCAAGGGGTTAGATCGCAAGATCTAACCCCTTCTGCTTTTGGCTCCGCCAACAAAAGTTGTTGGCTTGAGGGGGGCAAGGGTCGTGGTCTGGCGGACCTTTTGTGGCTTCCGGGAATGTTCAGAAAGCTTCTCTCAAAAGAAACCCACCGCGAGACAAGCTCGATAACATGTTCGCAGCGAAGGGCTACTTGAAGTAGTGAAAATATTCTTTGTTGCGGCAGGAATTTCTGAGAGGATATTCTCTTCGCCGAGGAGGCTGGTCATGAAAAAATTCTCTGAACTGGATGAGCGGGAAATCCTGGCTCTGGCCATCTCCATGGAAGCGGAGGATGAGCGCGTCTACTCCGACTTTGCGGACGGGTTGAGGGAGTCTTATCCGGCAACCGCCACTGTCCTGGAAAAAATGGGCGACGAGGAGACGGTCCACCGGCAGCGGCTGACGGAGTTGTACAAGCGCAAGTTTGGCGATCATATCCCCCTGATCCGCAGTCAGGACATAAAAGGTTTCGTGCAACGCAAACCCATCTGGCTGGTCCGGCCGCTTGGCCTTGAGGTCGTGCGGCGCTATGCCGCGACCAAGGAGTTGGAGACAAAACGGTTTTATGAAAAGGCGGCTCTGAGGGCGACCGACATCGATGTCCGCCGCCTTCTGGACGACCTGGCCGCGGCTGAACGCACACACGCATCCAATGCTCAGCGCCTGGCCAAGGAAATCATCAACCAGGACGCCCTGGACCAAGAGGGTGAGACCCAACGTCGGCTGTTTGCGTTGCAGATTGTGCAACCTGGCCTTGCCGGGCTCATGGACGGGAGCGTTTCCACGTTGGCGCCGGTATTTGCCGCGGCCACCGCGACCCATGACAGCTGGCAAGCATTTCTTGTCGGCTTGGCTGCTTCTCTTGGCGCGGGCATAAGCATGGGGTTTGCGGAGGCTCTGTCGGACGATGGCAGCATCACCGGCAGAGGGCACCCCTGGATACGCGGAATTGTTTGCGGCATAATGACCACGTTGGGTGGTATTGGACATACTCTTCCGTTCCTGATCGGCAGCTACAACGTAGCCATTTCAGTGGCCCTTATCGTTGTGGCCTTGGAGCTGGCGGCCATCACCTGGATACGATCCCATTACATGGATACGCCCATGGTTTCGGCCTCCCTGCAGGTCGTACTCGGTGGGGTTCTCGTTTTTCTGACCGGAATTCTCATTGGCAGTTCATAGGCGGTAAGGGGATAATCGGCCTGCCACCTCATTCCGATACGATTGAGGCATGGCATTCAAGAGGTCGTGTTTCCGTGCGTTTTTTTGCTTGGGCTGGAGGTGCTGGTAAGTCTTTTGGGAGAAAAGCCAGTTGCCCTCCGCACTTTTCCGGGGCTCGCCAGAGGCGCATCTCGAAGAGAGGGGATTTACCCCGTTCCTTCCGCAGATCGAGATTGAGGGCACAGCCGCCGCGAAGGGCTCCAACTGCCGACCACCCCCACCCGGTCACATTCACGGGACAGCAGCCGTCGCTTTTCGGCTTGCGCTCCGGATATTCTCTGCTAGCCTGGAAAGAATGGCCGGTAAGGACCCGGCAGGGGGAAGTGTCGAGCCAGTCAGTGTAAAACTCTAACCAAGGAGAGGGATGATGCAATCGAAGATGCAAATTTTGTCGGCCTTGGCCGTGTTTTTTTTGCTGACCGCACCCATGGCGTTCGCCCAGCAGGCTCAAGCCCCGGCAAGCCCCAAAGGCGAACAGCCGATGGGCGAGATGAAGGGCATGATGGGTTCCGGCATGGGTGCGGATGAATCGGCGTTTATGAACCAGAACAAAACTGTCATGGACAAGATGATGCAGGACATGATGGTCAAGCCCACGGGGGATGTGGACCGGGATTTCGCGGCCATGATGATCCCCCATCACCAGGGGGCCATCGACATGGCCCGCATCTATCTCCGTTATGGCCACAACGCGGAACTCAAGCGTCTGGCCAAGAAGATCATCGTCGATCAGCAGCGGGAGATAAAGATCATGAACAAGGCGGTGGGTAAGTAACAGCCGTATGTTGGAGGCATGGCATTCAAGGAGACCCTGGTTCGATTCCGTTCAAGGACGCAACACGAGCAACAACAGGGTCTGCGGTTATGCACCGCAGACCCTGTTTTCATTTGATGACCGGGCAGGCTGACCTCGCAGTCGAAGCCTGCGCCGGTGTAGCGCATTTCCCGTCTAAGGCGCGGGCGTGGGGTTGGTCTTGGGGCGGGGGTTGAAGTCCGCCGGGACCACGTTCGGAATGTTTTTGGAGATGTCCGTCGGGGTCACGCCGATCTGCTTCAAGCCGTAGACGCTCTCCTGGCCGTTCTGGGGCAGCGAGTCAACGATGTTGTCCGGGATGACGGCATACGATGCGGGCAGAGGCTCGGCCGAGCCCTTGAGGCGGGCCGGGTCGAAGGCCGTCAGCAGGTCGCTCACGCCCGAGGTGATCGCATCGTCCGGTCCCCAGTCGTCCTGGTCGAATTCCTTCTTGCCCAGGGCGCGACCTTTCTCCTCGTCGGGAAGCTTGGCCAGGGGCTTGAGCCCGAACAGCACGTCGGCAAACTTCACCACCGACCCGTGGTCTCCGGTTTCGTGCGCGATGGCGTGCGTGCGCGCGTAAGGCGAAATCACCAGCAGGGGAACCCGGGGACCGTCGGTGACCACGCTTCCGTGCGGTCCGTGGGAACGGATGGGTGGAGGCACGTGGTCGTAATCGCCCTCCGAATCGTCCCAGGTGATGATGATGGCGCACTGGGGCCAGTATTTGCTCTTGGCGATGGCGTTGACGGTCTTGGCCACCAGCGCCTCGCTGATCTGCGAATCGGAGTAGGCCGCATGGTCGTCGTCGCCCAGGAAATTCTTCTGGACGGTGGGGTCGGGGTCGGCGGGCTTGAGCCCGAAGATGTTCTTGTAGCCGCCCTTGACGAAGTACACCCCGCCGCTCGCGGGCAGCTTCTGGTCTTTCACGTCGTCGAAGAAGTCCTGCAGCCCGTGCAGGTTTTTGGTCATCTTGTCGTTGTTGGCGATGTAGCCGAAGTACTGCGGCCCGTTATGGTGGGTGATGTAGGAGGCGTGCAATCCGTTGGCGTCCTCGGGGCCGGCTTTGTCGTCGCTCGGCTCCTTGGTGTAGCCTTCCTCGTACCAGGCCCAGGGGATGGCTTTCTGGCCGTGGTGGGTGAGGAAGGCCACGTCGTCCTTCACGTCGTCCAGGTCGCCCTCGGCGTCGCGGTCTGCGGCGGTCACTTCCTTGGCGTCCTTGCCCGCCATCGAGAGGGGCAGGGTGGCATAGGTCTGGTTGCCCTGGACTTTATAGCTGGGGAAGTCGTGGGGATTGACCGGCAACTTCTTGTCCGCGGGCGTGGGGTCCTCGGGAGAGCCCCACTTGGGGTCCCTGTCGTTGAGCACCGGCACCCCGGCCGCCTTGTCCCCGTTGTCCGCGTACTTCTGATCCGGGTGCAGGGCCGCCTGGGTCTGTCCGCTCTGGGCCGCTATGATGGCCAGGTTGCCCGGCGTGGAGGGGCCGGTCATCAGCTGGAAGATGCGGTCGAAGAGCACGAAGCGGTTGGCGTAGCGCCACAGAAAGGGAATCGTGTCCCCGTCCATGTAGGCCATGGAGAGCTCGCCCATCTGCTTGGCCTGGAGGCTGGGCTTGTCGCCCTTCATGTATTTTTTCTCTTCCGTGAGCGCGAACGCGTCCATTTTGGCCTTGCCGTGCACGACGTTCATTTTGGCCACGATCATCGAGTGGGAGTGGTCCACGTCGTCGGTGTCCGCCGCGTAGTCCTTGGGGCCGATGCGGAAGGGCTGTATGGTGGCGGTGGTGCCGTCCGTGTTGAGGATGGTCTGATGAAAACCGGGAGTTTTCTCGGGTGAACGCGAATAGATGCCGTCGGCCCCGGGGAAAGTGCCGAAGTACGAATCGAAGGAACGGTTTTCCTGGTACAGCACGAACACGTATTTGACGTGACGGCGCAGCAAGTCGATCGTCTGGCTCTTCGTCAGACGCGGCTCCTTGCTCCCGGGCACCAGATACTTCAGCACGTCCTGATCACCCGTGTCCGGTGCGGGAGCCGGGTGGGGATCAGGCGGGGAGGCCAGGGCGTGGACGGCCAGACCGGCCAGCAACACACCGGCCACCAGCGCGGCAACG
>Ga0326727_10025141_pt1 | contig 11194 bp, 7 predicted proteins | sample MB2enrmetagenome_FD_207643 | JGI IMG/M metagenome (GOLD analysis project Ga0326727, IMG submission 207643) | Lab enriched peat soil microbial communities from McLean, Ithaca, NY, United States - MB29MY | ecosystem: Environmental > Terrestrial > Soil > Wetlands > Peat | place: USA: New York... | reverse complement strand
TAACCACGTTGCGCTGCTGGCGCAGGATCAACTGTGCGCAACCATTCCGTTCGATTTCACCGTAGGCCCCAAGTCGCTCACCGCCGGTAAGTATTGTGTACAGGAATTGCAGCCGTATGTCCTCCAGATAAGGAATACTCAAGGCGGCTCGAGTACTTTTACCATGACCTTACCCGCCGATCCGACAAAGGAGCCCGGTGTGGCCAAGTTCACGTTCCGCCGTTACGGAAACAACTACTTTCTCGCTGAAGTGTCCGATAACAAAAACGGCCGGCGGTTCTATCAATCGGTCGCAGAAAAGGAGCTCATTGCGAAAGCATCTTCTCCTGAACCTGCTGTCCCGGCGACTATTCTGGCTTCGAAGTAGCGCACAACCCGGAGTGGCACCCGCTTCCCGAAACGAAGCGGGTGCCCGCCAAACCCGGTTGGTTCTGTCAAATCCAGTATAAATATTCCTTTCGGAGGTGGAGCGGGATACATGATTGCATATCACTCCCGCTCTGCGAATCGTACTCCTATTTCTTGCCCTAACCTGGATAGGACTCAGCCTTGACATGGCATTTCCGGGGCTGCTGTCACGTCTCGACGCCCTGACGTTTAGGCTAACCATTTGGGCGGTGGGCTTCGTACCCGCCGTTCTCGCGGCGACGCTGGGGTCAAGGAGATGGGCATTTGCTGCCCTGCCGCCGGCCATTACATTTTTCGGAGCGGTCGCGATCGTCGAGTACCCGACACGGCCCGTAGCCCCGTTTTTTTGCGGCGCAAGGAACGCGTGTCCCGAACAGGTCCCAACCTGCAACACGGCCTCGCGCACCGACCCCAAAAACTTCTTTCAACAGAATTCCAAATCCAACCATATCCCGCCAGCCGCTATTCTTCGCATCTCGACCCATATCTCCCCTATTATCAGCAAATCTATACTTCGCGCTGCCGCGGGCAGCCTAGCCTGAAAGCAGGAGGGCGTTTTCCGTCGTGGCGGAACTTGTAGATAGTCCTGTCGTGGGGCGGTCCCCCGGGCCCGCGGCCGACGCCTCGTCGGCCTGGGTGCGAGGCCGTCCGTCTGACATTCACCAACCAATAATTTGCCCGAACGAAGTCACTTTATCTGTCCTTTATGGTGCCGTTTCACTCATTTTTCAGATTGCTTTCCTATCGTGGAGCTATGCGCACAATTGCAGGTATTCTGCTCCTGACCGCGGCCGGCTGGGCCGCTCCCAATTACCATGTCATTGGAAAGATCGAAATCGGCGGCGACGGCGGCTGGGATTATGCTGCCGCCGATAGCGCGGCGCGCCGTTTGTACGTCTCGCATGCCACCCACGTGGTGGTCGTCGATCTCGATTCCAACAAAGTGGTCGGCGACATTCCCGATACGCCCGGCGTGCACGGCATCGCGCTGGCGCCCAAGCTGAACAAAGGCTTCATCAGCAATGGGCGCGGCAATAACGTCACGGTCTTCGACCTGAAGACGCTCAAGACGCTGGACCATGTCGCAACCGGCCAGAATCCGGACGCAATTTATTATGATGCCGCCTCCAACCGCGTCTTCACCTTCAACGGACGTTCCAAGGACTCTACTGTGATCGACGCCGCGTCGCTGAAGGTGGAAGGTACCATTCCGTTGGGCAGCAAGCCGGAATTCGCCGCGGGCAGCGGGAACGGCGTGATCTACGACAATCTCGAAGATACCCATCAGATTGTGGTGATCGACGCCAAAAAGATGACGGTGATCAAGAAGTACGATCTCGCCGGCTGCGACTCGCCTTCCGGACTGGCCTTCGATTCCACGCACAGCCGCCTGTTTTCCGTCTGCGATGGCAATGTGATGGCGATTTCCGATCCTGCGTCGGGGAAGGTGGTGGCCACTGCCAAAATTGGCGAGGGTCCGGATGCGGCGGGCTACGATCCGGCCAAAGGCTGGGTGTTTAGTTCCAACGGCGACGGTACGTTGACGATTGTCGGCGGGTCCGGCGACAAGTACGCGGTGCTGCAGAACGTCGAGACGCATCGCGGCGCGCGCACCATGGCGCTCGACGAGAAGACCCACAAAATCTATCTTCCGATGGCGGAATATGAAACCGGCGCGGGGGCGCAGCAGAAGCGTCCGCCGATGAAGCCTAATTCATTCGCTATCCTGATTCTCGGAGAATAGCCCGAACCAAGCATGAAAACCTGTTACAAATTCTTGGCAGGCGTGACCCTGCTGACTGGGATGCTTTGTGCTGAGACAGAGCAGGGTCCGCTCACCATTGATTTGCATGACGCCCTGGCGCGCGCCCGGAAATATGGACTCCAGGTGCAGGACGCGCGCCTCGCCTCGGCGCTCGCCCGCGAGGACGTCAAGCAAGCCAAGGCGGCGCGGCTGCCTTCGGTGAATGCCTTCAACCAGTTCATCTACACGGAGGGCAACGGCACGCCGTCGGGCGTCTTTGTCCCCGCGGATGGTGTGCACATCTACAACGAGCAGGCGCAGATGCACGAGGAACTGCTCTCCATTGTCCGGCATGGTGAACTGCGGGCGGCCGAGGCTGCCGAAGCGGCGGCGCGCGCCAAGGTCGAGATCGCCGCGCGCGGGCTAACCGCGACCGTGGTGCAGGATTATTACGCGCTGGTGGTTGCACAACGCAAGGTGACCAACGCACAGGCCAGTTTGACGGATGCGGAGAAGTTTCTCGACATCACGCAGAAGCAGGAGAAAGGCGGCGAGGTCGCTCACGTCGATACCATCAAGGCGCAGATCCAGTTGCAGCAGCGCCAGCGCGATTTGCAGGATGCCCAGGTCGCCGTCGACAAGGCCAAAATCGGCTTGGCGGTGCTCATGTTTCCGCAATTACGAGACGACTTCACGCTGGTTGATGACCTCGACAAGATGACGATCATCGCGCCGATGCCGGAAGTGGCGGCGGCCGCCAAATCGACCAGTCCCGATATCCTGGCCGCGCAGGAGAGTCTGCGTGCGGCATCGCTGGGCGTGAACGTGGCGCGCTACGGCTACCTGCCATCGTTCTCGATGGACTTCTTTTACGGCATCAGTGCCAACCAATTCGCGGTGCGTTCCACCGATGTGGAGGACACCGGAAGATCCAACGCGCCGAATTACGTTGTGCCCTCGCGGAGGAACCTCGGCTACCAGGGACAGGTGACGTTGAATATTCCGCTGTGGAACTGGGGCGCCACGCACAGCAAGGTGGTGCAGGCGGATCTCAAGCGGCAACAGGCGGAATTGGATTTGACCCTGGCGCAGCGGACTCTCGAATCCAATCTGGAGACTGCTTACAAGGAGGCTCAGGCGGCGCAGGCGCAACTGGCGTCGTTGAAGAGTTCGCTGGATCTTTCGGCGGATAATCTGCGGTTGACGCTGCTGCGCTACCAGGCGGGCGAGGCCACCGCGCTCGAAGTGGTGGACGCGCAGACCACCTTGGCGCAGGCTCGTAATGCCGTGAGTGACGGGTTGGCGCGCTATGCGCAAGCGCAGGCCAACCTGCAAATTCTGACGGGGAATCTGTGATGGGAGAGAAAACATTGGGCCGCCGTGAGGCGGCCAATCTTGGCCGCAGCCGCCTTTCAGGCGGCTCTTTTCTGCTGGAAACGAATCCCTGCGTCCACGGAAGCCGGCTGAAAGCCGGCAGCAGCCAGGATTGGCTGCCCCACTGGAGCAGGAGCTGTTTAGTCATCGCATGCGCACTTCTCCTGGCTTCTTGTGGCAAGAAGGCTGCGGAAGGGGAGGGCGGCGAGGAAGCGGCTGCCGCGACTCCGGTGCAGGTGGCTCCGGTGACGACCGGGTCCATCCAGCGCATCGTGCAGGCCGATGCTCTTTTGTATCCTATTCACCAGGCCAGCCTGACGCCCAAGATCAGCGCTCCAGTGAAGCAGTTCTTTGTCAACCGCGGCGATCATGTGAAGGCTGGACAGTTGGTCGCCACGCTGGAGAATCGCGATCTGATTGCCGCCGAGCGCGAGAGCACGGCTAACCTGGAACAGGCGCAGGCCGGCTTCCGCACGGTTTCGCAAGCTACAGTAGCCGAGGACCAGACCAAGGCGCAAAGCGACGTGACGGCCAGCAAGTCGGCGCTGGAAGCTGCGCAGAAAGTCTATGACAGCCGCGTGGAACTGCTCAATCAAGGCGCCATCGCGCGCAAACTGGTGGACGACGCCAAGGTCGCGCTGGTGCAGGCGCAAACGGTCTACGCCAATGCCACGCAACATTTAAAGGCGCTTGACAGCGTGAGCCGCAAAGAGCAGATCCTGACCGCGCAGGCCCAGGTGGATGCCGCGCGGGCGCGTACGCAAAGCGCGCAGGCGCAGGTCAGCTATTCGGAACTGCGTAGCCCGATCAATGGCGTAATCGCGGACCGGTCAGTCTTCGAAGGTGAGATGGCCCCGGCTGGCAACGCGCTGTTGACGATTATCGATATCTCGCAGGTCATCGCGAAAGCCAATCTGCCGGTGACCGATGCCACCGACGTGAAAGTGGGGATGCCCGCGACCATCTCGTTCAACGGTGCAGAACTGGAGGGTAAGGTGACAGTGGTCAGCCCGGCAGTCGATCCGAATACCACGACTGTGCAGGTTTGGGTGACGGCCAATAATCTCGGAGAAAAACTGAAGCCCGGAGCGGCGGTCCACATGGCGATTCAGGCGGCCACGCTCAAGGATGTCACGCTGGTTCCTACGGTGGCTTTGCTGAATTCAGATGAAGGCGGATCGAAGGTGATGACGGTGGATGCAAAGTCGATTGCGCATGACCGTCCGGTGGAAGTGGGAGTGCGGCAGGGAGACAAGACCGAGATTTTGAAAGGCGTCAGCGCGGGTGAGCAGGTCATCATCGTGGGCGGGCTGGGGCTGGACGATAAATCGAAAGTTAAAATCAGCACCGGCAAAGAGGAAGACGAGAAAGACGAGAAGAAGGGCGAGGACGAAAAGGGCAAATAGCCATGAGCGACACTGCGACATTGCCCCCGACATTGCCCCCATCCACCGGCGCCGAAGAGCAGGAGCATTGGACCTCCCGCCACGCCAAGCCGGTCATTTTTCTCATCATCACCTTCGTCGCGATCGGCATTTATCTGGCGTTCGCGATTCCCATCGCGGTGTTTCCGGAGACGAATTTCCCGCGCATCATTGTGGGCCTCGATAACGGCGTCGCGCCCATCAATCAGATGCAGGCGACCGTGACGCGTCCCGTGGAAGAGGCGCTGAACGCGGTGCCGGGCCTCGAGAAAGTGTGGTCGATCACCAGCCGCGGAACGGCCGAAATCGATCTGTTTTTCGATTGGAGCGTGGATATTTTCCAGACGTTGAACCTGGTAAATGCGGCGCTGGCGCAAGTGCGTCCGTCGCTGCCCTCGACCACCAACATCGTCGCCAACCGGCTAACCTTTGCCGCGTTTCCAATTATCGGCTACAGCCTGACGTCTTCCAATATTCCGCAGACGCGCCTATGGGAGTTGGCCACTTACACCATCAAACCGCGGCTGAATCGCATTCCCGGCGTCTCCACGGTGGTCGTGCAGGGCGGACAGGTGCCGGAGTTCCACATTATCGCCGATCCTTCGAAGATGCTGGAGACGCAGGTGACCGTTCCGGGCATCCTGGACGCGATTTCCAAAAGCAACCTGATCGATTCACCGGGTCTGTTCGAACATAATCACGATCTGGTGCTGTCGCTGGTCAGTGGGCAAGCTATCGATCCAACTCAGATCGCCAACATGGTGGTGAAGACTTCGCCCGCGGGCACGCCCATCCGCATCGGTGACATCGGCCATGTGCAGAATGGCGTTTTGCCGGTTTACACCGTCGTCACGGCCAACGGCAAGCCGGCTGTGCTGGTGAATATCAACCGGCAGCCGGCAGGCAACACCGTGGCCATTGCCGACGCACTCTACAAAGAACTGAGCGCCATCAAGAAATCGCTGCCGCCGGGCATTCAGATCAGCTCGTTTTACGATCAGTCGGAACTGGTACGCGATTCCATCGATAGCGTTCGCGACGCTATTCTGGTCGGGCTGATTCTCGCGGCCATCATTCTGGTGCTGTTCCTGCGCGATTGGGGAAGTTCGCTGGTCGCGGGGATGGTGATTCCAGCTACTATTGCGATCACCTTGATCGTGCTGCGTCTGACGGGCCAGAGTTTCAACCTGATGACGCTTGGCGGATTAGCGGCCGCGGTCGGCCTGGTGATCGACGACGCCATCGTGGTGGTCGAGAATATCGTGTTGCATCGCGATGCCGGACAGAGCCGCGGGCAGGCCATCCGCAGCGCCATGCGTGAGATCTGGAAGCCGCTGGTGGGATCGACCGTTACGCCCATCGTCGTCTTCGTGCCGCTGATTACCATCGAGGGCGTCACCGGTGTGTTCTTCCGCGCGCTGGCGATCACTGTAGGTGTCGCGTTATTGACGTCGCTTGCACTCGCGGTCACCTGGACTCCCACGCTCAGCCATTTTCTTCTCCGGCGGCAAGGCGCAAGCGGCAGGAAGCATGAGGATGAAGGCGAGCGCCGTGGCGTTATGGGCCGCATCGTGAACGTGTATGAACGCGTGCTGACCTTCACGTTGGCGCACTCCATCGTGCTGGTCCTAGGCGCACTGTTGGTGATTGGTGGAGGGTATTTCTGCTACACCATCATCGGCAGCGACCTGCTTCCCACGATGGATGAAGGCGGCTTCATTCTGGATTACCTGATGCCCGCCGGATCGTCATTGCAGGACACCAACCAGGTGATTTCGGGCGTGGAGAAGATCCTGGCGAACACCAAAGAAGTCGCCAGCACCTCGCGTCGCACCGGGCTGCAACTCGGTCTCGCGGCGGTGACTGAAGCCAACCGCGGCGACATCTCGGTCAAGCTGACGCGGCATCGCGACAAGAGCCTCGACGAAGTGATTTCAGAGGTGCGCAAAGAGGTCAACGAGAAGTATCCGCAGCTCGATGTCGAGTTTCCGCTGGTGCTGCAGGATATGATCGGCGACCTGACCGGCTCGCCGGAACCGATCGAGATCAAGCTGTTTTCGCAGAACCAGGGTGAGCTGAGTACCTGGGCTGCGCGCGTGGCCGACGCCATCAAGAAGCTTGGTCCGGTCAAGGATGTGAAGAACGGAATCGAGAACACCATCAGCGGCCCGGCGGTGATTTACCATGTCGATCCGGTGGTGGCGGCGCGGTCCGGATTCACGCCGCAGGAAGTGGAGACGGATGTCAGCGCGACCATGCAGGGTGAGCCGGCGCCAACGCCGGTGGTGCTGAATGACCGGCCGTATACGCTGCGCGTCCTCTTTCCTCCAGCCAATCGCGAATCGGTGCAGACGATCCAGAATACGATGCTGGTCAGTTCCACGGGAAAGACCGCAACGCTGGGAACGCTTTCACAGGTGGAAGAGGTGCCGGGCCAGACCGAGATCCGGCGGGAGAACTTGCAGCGCGATGTCGCGGTCACCGGGCGTTTCGAAGGTATCAGTTTGGGCAAGGGCATTGAACTGGTGAAGGGCGCGGTCGCGAAATTAGGCGTTCCGGGCAGTATTCGCATCGAGTATGGCGGCACTTATCAGGAGCAGCAGAAATCGTTTCACGATCTCTTGGTGGTGTTGATGATCGCCATCGTGCTGGTATTCATCGTGCTGCTGTTCGAGTTCGGCAGCTTCTCCGCCCCGGTATCGATTTTGCTCTCGGCGCTGCTCTCGACGGCGGGAGTTTTCGTGGCGCTGCTGGTTACTGGAACGACGTTCAATATTTCGTCGTTTATGGGTGTGATCATGGTGGTCGGCATCGTGGCGAAGAATGGCATTCTCTTGCTCGATGCCGATCAGAAGTTCCGCGCGGAAGGGGCGTCGCCGCGGGAAGCGATGATCAAGGCGGGGGAAAGAAGGCTGCGCCCCATCATGATGACCGCGATGGCGACCGTGGCCGGCATGATCCCGCTGGCGCTAGGGATCGGAGCCGGATCACAGATGCTGCAGCCGCTGGCTATCGCGGTCATCGGCGGAATTCTGGCTTCGATGGTTCTGTCGTTGATCGTGACACCGGCGGCGTACTATCGAATGAGCCACGAGAAGTGATCTCAGCTAATTGGTAGCCATTTTGCTACTTCATATTTGCCGGGTCCGGACCGGGTAAGTGAGCCTGACTTGCGTGCGTCGTCCCAGGATAACTGCACTTCGCTAAGTGGCGGGGCCCAGTTTCCGTCGTCTTCGTAAAGCTTGGCGGGCGTGCGGCCGTTTCCGTACACCTGAACCGTGAGGCGCCAGCTCGCAGGGTCGTCAGTGTGAAGGGTTGGCTCCGCGAGCGGCAAGAGCGTTCCCGATTTAACGAAAATAGGAATCTGATCGAGCGGCACGTCCAAGCGAACCGATTGCTTGCCGGAGTGAAGTTTTCCGGTCCAGTAATCGAACCATTCGCCCTCCGGCAGATAGACGTTGCGCGACGATTCGCCGGCAAACGCGGGAGCGACGAGCAGCGACTCGCCCACCAGGAATTGGTCGTCCACCAGCCAGGCCTTGGGATCGTTGGGATAGTCCATCACCAGCGCGCGGAAAGCGGGCAGTCCCTCGCGATGGTAGCGCACGAAAGCCGCGTGGATATAGGGGATGAGACGCATGCGTAGCTCCATCACGGTGCGGCACTTGGCTTCCACGTCTTCCCAGCCCGGCGAGAATTTGTCGGCGTTGTTGGCTGCGCGATTCACCTGCTTCCACGGCGGATTCTTGATGTACCAAGCGTTGATCAGCGCCATGGGCGATAGCGCCACGGATTGCAGCCGGCGGATCAGGTCCTCGCTGCTCGCGCCGTCGCGCAGTTCGGGCGTCCAGAGCAGGCCGGAAAAACCGGCGTTGGCCAGGCCGCGAATGAATTCTTTGTGGTCGTAGAGGTCGCTGTAAAGGACGTATGGGTAGGGCGCGGCTAAGGCGCCGGACGAGCGCACCAGGCCGTAGGTACGCTGCTTACGCTTCTCGAAGACGCTCTGGATGGCGTCCTGGTAGCGCAGTCCGAAGAGGCAGTGCATCTGTTCTCCATCGGCGCCGGAAGGAAAGGTGCTGATTTCAGGAAAGCACCAGTTGCCGGTGAAATCGGAGTTGTCGCATTCGTCGAGTTTGTAGCCAGAGACTCCTAGTGCGACGTGGGTCTTCTCATGGAAATCGGCGAAGATCTGGCGGGCTTGCGGATCGACGAAATCGGGGACGAGGCCGCCCCAGACTTCGTAATTGCCGGCGTGGCCGGCGAGCGCCTCGTGGATCGGCGAACTGGGATGTGTGTACGCATGCTCCCAGAGATTGAGGTGATAATTCTTGCTCGCGAGATCCGAGACCAACGCGCCGGGATTGCGGAAATGGTCGCCCCAAACAAAGGAGCAGGAATAAGCGTGGGTTTGCCAGCCCGGCTCAAGGCCCAGGACGTCGCAAGGGATGCGGTTGGAGCGGAATTCGGACGCGAGATTGACGACCTCGTCCTGCTTGTAATCGGCCTTCACGCGATACCACATACCGAGGCCCCAACGAGGCGGAAGCGGTCCGCCGCCGGAGAAGAGGTTGTAGCGCTGGACGGCCTGGCGCATAGAGGGTCCGGCGAAGACATACACGTCAATGCCCTCGGCTTCCGCCACGTCCACCAGCACCTGCGTATGCTCGCTAAGATTGGCGCGGCGGTAAGCGGCAGGCAGGGCGTCGTTCGCAATGAGGGACTTTTCGTTGGGCTCTTTGGATGGTCCGCTATTGGCCAGCTTCTTGCCGCCGCCGTAGAAGGTGATGTAGCGCGCGGTGTCGATGAAGACGCCGTAGCCGCGCGTGGTGACGTAGAAGGGCACGGGAGCGTGCGAGTCACCGGTGTCCATTTTGGGATCGGCATTGACGCGCAGCCGCTTCTTGGTCCCGCGCTGCATGAAGGATTGCAATTGGAGTCCGAGGCCGAAGGGAACTTCGTTGGGCGCGAGCGGAACGGAGATGAGACAGCCACGCCTGGAAATGGTGCCGGTGACGGTGACGGGGCAGGCAGTCACTGGCGGCAACGCATCGAAGCCGCTCGTGGCCGGTGGATAATGCCGCGTGCTGGTCGGCGTGATCTTCTCAGGAGTGCCGAAGGAGAATTTCCATACGCCCGGGAGGACTTGCGTGGATGTGGCCGCTTGCACGGCGCGTTGCTGGAGCAGGACGCCGCCTGTCCCGCTGACTGCGATAAATTGACGTCGGTTCACTGTTTCAAGATAACGCGAAGGAGTAGCTACTGGTCCATGATGCACTCACCGTACTGGTACACGATGTAAAGGGATACCAGTTTGGCAAGGCGATCATAGCCCGCGGGAGTGAAATGGATGTCCCCTTTCTGTCGGAATAGATCCGCTAAATAAAGATCGCAGGTGCGGTGAGGCGTACGCTCCAAAGCACGTTTGGCCGCCCGGTTGTACTCTGCGACGTCCTCATGCCGTCGCGGTGGGTTGAGATTGCCGGCTGGCACGGGAGTCGTGTCCACCCACAGTAGGGAGGCACCGGTCTTACTTAGCTTGTCGGCGATCACTTTTAGATTCGCCTCGTATTGCGGGATCTCGACCAGATGCCTACCGTTTTCGTCCAGCCTCATATCCTCAAGTCCGAAGTTGAAGACAATGATGTCCCAGTGGCTTTTCCCCAGCCATTCGTCGATCTTGGCCACGCCATTGCTCGTCGACCCTCCGTCTCCGGGGATGTGATGCACATTGCATTTCCCGAGAGTTAGTCTGGTTAGGGGCCACGTGTAGCCTTCCGAGATCGAGTCTCCGACAATAAGGACTCGCGGGACGCCGGGAATGTCACCCCCGGACTCTTGTGCGAGAACTGCGGCAGCGACGAAAGCGGCGAGCATCGACAGACGGACCATATTCCCTAAATTCTAACCACGAAGCGAATCCGCCTCAAGACCGGAGCATCCGCTCTACGCGGGCGTCCATTTCTTCTTCCTCTATGAACTCACCTCGTTCGATCTGATCGATACCCACCTGCACCTCAGATTGAAACCACTCGTTGTAAGCGAGTAGGCGCGCGACGGCCTCCTGTACTAGATCATCCGTCCCTCGTCCGGTGATATTGGCGAGTTCGTTCAGCTGCGCCTCTTGATGCTGTGACAGGTGTACTTCTATGGGATCCTCTTTACCAGTATCGCGCCGCGGGACCCTCTGCGGGAGCCCGCGGCACAACCACGGATTACATCTTCGACTTAATCACATCCACTCATT
>Ga0326727_10025139_pt1 | contig 11195 bp, 13 predicted proteins | sample MB2enrmetagenome_FD_207643 | JGI IMG/M metagenome (GOLD analysis project Ga0326727, IMG submission 207643) | Lab enriched peat soil microbial communities from McLean, Ithaca, NY, United States - MB29MY | ecosystem: Environmental > Terrestrial > Soil > Wetlands > Peat | place: USA: New York... | reverse complement strand
GCTCCGGCCTGCCCAATAAACCTCGGAAGCTGCAGAAGAGCCCGCATCGCGCTTTACGCGAGCGCGGGCTCTTCCTCACGGGACTGTCTTGGATTCGCTACCGGGCCGGTACTGATACGTGCCAGATTTTCCCGCATTTCTATCTTCTTCCTTGACACTCCCACGGCCTCGTAATACCCTCGGTCTGATTTCCAGAACATGCACGCATACGCGCCGTACATTGCTCGAACTGCTGAAGCGGCAGAAGGAACGAGACCATGCCCTATTGTGCGAAGTGTGGCCATACGGTATCTGGCACAGAAGCGTTCTGCCAGAGTTGCGGCGCTCAACAAGTTCCTGTACAGGTAGCTCCGCCGGCAGCGGGTCCGCTATACGCCGCGGCGCAGCCCCCGCAAGTCTATGGATATGCGCCGCAGCCCGGAATGGATCTCTACCTTGTCTATACTCCGGGTTTCAATCTCGCCGCACTCCCACCCAATCGCATCGAGCAGCTCAAGGCACATCAACTACGTGAGTTTCCCACGGCCGTTGTGGTCTTACTGCATTTCCTCACCTTGGGCATCTTCACGACCATCTACCACGGGCTCAAGCACTCCCTGTTGCCCCCTGCCCGTTACGACGATTTTCGCGCCGGAAAGGCCATCGGCTTTCTCTTCATTCCATTTTTCAATCTTTATTGGCTCTTCGTCTTCTGGCTTCGCCTGGCCGATCGCATCAATCTGCAATTCCGGCTCCGTGGCATGCCCGACGGCGTCAGCCGCGGTTTGGTCTTGACAACCTGCATCCTGGCGCTGATTCCCTATATAGGTCTGATCTCTTTTCTGATTCTTGCCCCGATCATGTCAGGGCAGATTCAGTCGGCCACGAACCGTCTGGCGCTGATCGCCCTTCAGCAGCATGGCAGTCCGGCGCTTTATCCCTCACCTGGACAATTAAGCTGAAATTAGAAAACTTCGCGCATCGCCGGCGTCATTGCGCGGAATTCGCCACTCTCGTACGCAGAGCCGGCATCCCGCTCAGTGGCTTTATCTTGACGAGAGAGCTACTGCCCAGTCTGCACGCCATCAAAAGTACAATCGAAAACGCTGTAGCGCTCAGTCCTGCGATGCGCTCTGCTCAGACTCTGGCGCGGCCGGCTGCTTTGCCTGCTTCTGGAAACATGAGCGGCAAAGCACTGGCCTGCCCTGCGTCGGCTTAAAGGGAACGGTGGTCTCCGCGTTGCACTCCGAACACGTAGTGCGCGTCTCGGGCCTCACGCGTTGCGAGCCGCGGGTCCGTTTCGCCTTGCACTGCTTGCAATGTTTGGGGTCGTTTTTGAACTGCTTATCGTGAAAGAATAGCTGCTCGCCCGCAGTAAATACGAACTCGGCGCCACAATCTACACATTTCAGAACTCGATCGGTGAATTCCATGGCCAACTTGCCTCGCAGGGAATTTCACCGAAATCGGCACTCGCTCGGTTAGGAACTTTCCGGTCTCGGTTCCCTGTTCTCTTTCCTGTCTCACAACAAGGGCCCGGACCGCGCTAAAAAATGGCGGTAATTAAATCTCGTCCGGCACACCGGACAACGTAAAGCCCGCACGCCCATCGCGCGCTGAGCGGTCATTCGCGCTGCTCTGGTTTCTGCGGGGTTTCTGCATCCTACGGCGTGACCTTTGCGGTCGAGTGTGCCGCATAGCTGCGGAAGCTAAGTCAGGCAGAAACTGGAGGAGCATTACAGTTTGTTGCGCCGCCGCGCCGTGCCGTTCCCGTCTTTTTGCTTCAGTGGGTGGCTTTCGCTGGTTGCTCTCGAAAGTCCCCTGGGAACGGTCTCATCTCGCGGCGGGTAAAGAGTTTAATCCTGCTCTTTGCGAGCCTTCTTACGATTCCGCTTGCGGGCCAATGCGGCCTTAACGCGCTTCTTCTCACCGGGCTTCAGGTAGTAGGAGTGACGCTTGACTTCCTTGATAATGTCCTCCGTCTGTACCTTCCGCTTGAACCGGCGCAGCGCATTTTCCAGCGGTTCGCCTTCTTGTACGCGAACCTCAGCCAAAACTTACCACCCCCAAACCTGCCTTTATGGCTCCTCTGATGATACTCGACTTTGAGCCTGAGAGCCAAGATCAATCTTTTCCTTGAGTTCCACGTACTGGACCCTCGCGGCGGCCCTCCCATCCCGCTCCTCTTCACTGCACCTGAATCGCCCCCCATAACGCCCCGTTCACAATTAAACTTTCTAAAGAGGCACCGCAGGGCTATCCATGATCCGAACCTACCAGGGCCATTCGCCCCAAATCCCCTCCAGTTGTTACATCGACGTCTCGGCGCAGATTCTCGGCGACGTCGTCCTCGGCGAGCGCTCCTCGGTCTGGATGAACGCCGTCCTGCGCGGCGACGTCAACTCCATCCGCATCGGTTCCTGCTCCAATGTGCAGGATTGCAGCGTCCTCCACGGCCAGCGCAACCGCTACCCGGTCATCGTCGGCGACTGGGTCACCATCGGCCACAACGCCACCGTCCACGGCTGCGTGGTCGAAGATATGTGCCTCATCGGCATCGGCGCACGCGTCCTCAACAACAGCCACGTCGGCGAGGGCTCCATTATCGCCGCCGGCGCCATAGTCCCCGAAGATACCGTCGTCCCCCCGCGCACCCTCTGGGCCGGCGTTCCCGCCAAACTCCGCCGCGAACTCACCGACAAAGACCGCGACCTCATCCGCGAATACGCCCAGAATTACCTCGACTACGTTGCGATTTATCTAGACGAAACAGCGTAACCGAATTTGCAGCTGTTCACGGACTAGGTCTTGGCCTGCTTCCAAGAGACGGCTCGCCGCAAGGGAGCCCGCCTTGGCGGGCGCAGAGAAGGTAGCCCCAGACGCGAGCCTGGGGAGAGACAGCGAATCCTGCGGCGTCAGCCCGCATGTGCGGGCGTAAGATCGATCGTCTTCCGCGTTCCGCTAAACCCATACGCTTCAGAAAGGCAGTCAAGCGTCGGACTCTTGCGATCCGGCGCGCGCCCACTCCCACAGAAACGCTCCCAACGACGCGACGCGCCCGGCGTATCATGGGATGCGAAGCAAGAAAGGACGTGCCATGCGCAAGTGGGGCATCGTCATCAGCGTGTTTTACGCCGCGGTTGTCATCGGACTGCTGGTTCCGGCCGCCATCGTCTTTGCCGGCTCTACCGATTCCCTTGGAAAGATCTTTTCCACCGATCTCATCCAGTTGTTGCGGCAGTGGCTGGTATGGGTTCCCATCCTCATCGTTGTCACCGGCCAGGCCGTTCTGCTCTTCCTATCCGTTGACACCTCGCAAAAAAGATTGAAGCCGCGCGCGCATATCGCCCTTTCGGTCATCGTTTCCTCGATGCTCTTCGGCCTTCTCAGTGCCGCGCTCATCCTCTCCGCCGACGTCGCCATCCAGGCCGGCTCATCCGGAAACAGCGTCCTGGACTTTTTGGGCCCCTTCGGTCTTTGGGGAATCCTCTGGGCGCTCTGGACGATTGTCTTCTACGTGAGTTCCCGGAATTCCACTAATTTCACCGCGCGCGCCATCTCCTGGCTGCTCAAAGGCAGCGTCCTCGAGCTGCTCATCGCGGTTCCTTGCCACCTGATCGTACGGCGCAGAAACGACTGCTCGGCGCCGATCGTAACCAGCTTCGGCATCGTGACGGGCATCGCCGTCATGCTCCTCTGCTTCGGTCCCAGCGTCCTCTTTCTCGTCAAGAAGCGCCTCGACGCCTATTCCCCGCACAAATCCGCCTGAATGCTAGCAAACCAGTTTCAATCACCTTCCCTCGTTGATCCGGCCAGCAAATACTGATGATTGGGGCACCCGGCTCTTCGCATCCGTCGAACGGCGGGTATTGATGGGGCGCGCAATCGGGCGCGGGACGGAACCTCCTTCTTGTATAGTCAATAAGGAATGTCGACCACGCCGAATCGGCCCGTTGCGGGCAAGAAATCTGATAAAGGGTTCGTATATCTGCCGCTGATCGCCGGATGGCTGGTGCCGGGCGCGGGGCATTTTCTGCAAGGCAAATGGGTGCGTGGGACGCTGCTGGCGGTCTCGATTGTGGCCATGTTCGTGCTCGGGCTCGCCATGCAGGGCAAGCTCTACACGGGCGCGCAGGACATTCTGGACATGCTGGGCGTGGCCGGCGACCTGGGCAGCGGGTTGCTCTACGCGATTGGGCGCGGGTTGGGATTGGGCATGCAGCCGATCCAGACTACGGTGGCCGACTACGGCACCAAGTTCATTGTGGTGGCGGGCCTGTTGAATATTATTGCCGCGGTGGACGCGCACAACCTGCGCACGGGGAGGAAACAGTAATGTTCCATCCCTCGCATTTTGCGGCGGTGCTGTTGTTCTCGCTGTTCGCGTCGACGGTGTTCGGCATTACGATGCGCGAGACGCCGCGGGGCATGGCGCGCTACGGCGCGTATTGCTTCCTGATGTTTGTGGGCTCGGCGATTTTGCTGAGCTGGGTGATGTACTTCATCGCGCGGTAATTCTTCCTTTGAAAAAGCGGAGTTGGCGGAGTTAGCGGGGTTAGCGGAGCTAGGCCGCCGCAAGCGTCATGATTCATGCGCGGCGGCGTGCGATTGCGCGATCCTCAGCGCGCTTGGCGGGAGAAGGTGCCGCTTTTGCCGCCGGTTTTTGAATCGAGGCGGAGGTCGCGGATGACGATGGATTTGTCGAGGGCCTTGGTCATGTCGTAGACGGTGAGGGCGGCGATGGCGGCGGCGGTGAGGGCTTCCATCTCGACGCCGGTGGGGCCGAAGGCGGCTGCGGTGGCCGTGACGCGCACACCGTTGCGCGCGCCGCCGGTGACGAGCTCGGTTTCGACATCGACGTGCGTGAGCGCGAGTGGATGGCACATGGGAATGAGCTCGGCGGTGCGCTTGGCGGCTTGGATGCCGGCGAAGCGCGCGACTTCGAGGGGGTTGCCCTTGGGGTTCGCGGGCAGGGCGGCGATGACGGCGGCGGAGAGTTCGACGAAGGCGGATGCAGCTGCGGTGCGGCGCGTGGGCTGCTTGGCACCGACGTCGACCATGGCGGCGCGGCCGGATGACTTGAAGTGCGAAAGACGCGCGGGGTTTAGTTTGGGCATGAGACTCCTCAGGACAAAAGGATCGTGACGGTTGCGCCGGCTTCGAGATGGGCGCAGTCGTCAGGCACGACTAGAAAACAGTTTGCGCGAGCCATGGCGGCGAGATCGCCGGAGCCCTGCCAGGGGACGCAGGCGACTTGAGGCACGGGAGCGGCAAAGGTGCAGGCGGCGGGCAGAAATCGTGTGAGGCCCGGCTTTGTTTTGACGTTTTCCGTAAGGCACGCGAGAGCGAAGCGGGGTCCTCGCTCGATGCGGCCGGCGAGCGCAGCCAGAATTGGCGCGGCAAAGAGCTGAAAAGTGACAGCGGAAGAGACGGGATTTCCCGGCAACCCAAACCATTGCATGGAGCGCCACTGCGTGGGGCGGAGCCTTTGGTTTGCATTTGTGCGACTGCGGCGCAGTTCTCCAAAGACCAGCGGCTTGCCGGGCTGGATGCGCACGCCGGTGAAGTGAAAGCGCGCTCCGGCACGGGTGAGGGCGGGCTCGACGAGGTCGAATTTGCCTGCTGAGACGCCGCCGGTGATGAGCAGAAGATCGGCTGCGGCGGCGCGGGCGAGGGCGGCGTCGAGAGATTTAGCGGTATCGCGCGCGATGGGCAGAAGCCAGGGGTCGCCTCCGGCGGCGGAGACCATGGCGGCCAGCATGGCGCCGGAGGAGTTGCGAATCTGACCGGGTTTGGGTTTGGCTGCGATGAGTCGAAGTTCGTCGCCTGTGGAAAGAATGGCTACGCGCGGGCGGGCGTAGACGGCGAGATGGGTTGCGCCGCAGGAGGCAGCCAGAGCGATCTGCGCCGCGCCGATGAGGGTTCCCGCGGGCAAGAGGGCCGCGCCTTTGCGCGCTTGAGCGCCGCGGGCCACGATGTTCTCGCCGGTTGCTATGATACGCGGCGGCAGGAGGCGGATGGCTGGAGCGGTTGGCGCGCCTGAAGCCTCGACGTGCTCGAGCATCACGACGGCGTCTGCGCCGCGGGGAACGGGCGCACCAGTCATGATCTCCCAGACTGCGTTGCGCGCGAGCGGCCCGGAGGGGGCGTCGCCGGCGCGGGTTGCGCCTGCTACGGCGAGCGGACGGTGGGTGGAGATCTCGGCGGCCCGGCAGGCGTAGCCATCGCGCGTGGAGCGGGCAAAGGGCGGTTGATCGCTATCGGCACGGAGGGTTTCGGCAAGGACGCGCCCCGCCGCCGCGGCCAGCTTCACGCGTTCGGTCTTCGGCTCGCTGCGCGCAATCTGCGCGGCACACCTGGAGACGATGGCTGCGGCCTGGGCGTAACTGTGCAAGTCGTTGGCCGGCTTTCGGGTCATGAAGTGGATTGTAGATGGAGGGCCTGGAGCGGACCTGCATCTGTGGAATCGAAAACACAAAGGGCGTCCGCGGCAACGGACGCCCTTTGATTGGTTAGAGCCGACGCCGCGTTACTTCTTCGGCGCATGATACGAGGAATTGACCTTTTCGCCCGCCTGTAGCAGGATGCCCGCCACGTCATTGGCGAAGGGGCCGGTGGGCGCCAGATCAAGATACTTGTGGTAGGCCTCGGCGCACCCTGGAGGCAGAATGTACAGGTTGGTTTTGGGGTCGATGGTGGCGTTTTGAATCAACCCCTGGCCCTTCAGGTAGTACATGAGGGCGAGGGTGGGATCGTTCGGGTTTGGCGAGGCCTTGATGGCTTCTTCCGCGGCGGCAGTCTGAGCAGTGGAGTTGCTCTCCTGGAAGAAGATGACCGCCTGATTTCTGAGATAAAGCTGTGCGTTTGAGGGGTCCGCTTTGGCAGCTGCGTCAAAGGCGGCATTGGCCTCGGGAACTTTGGCGGTGCGCGCGTAAACTTCGCCCATGCCGGAGTTCGCCTGGCCCAGAACGGACGCGCGGGGCTTCTTGGAGGCGGTCTCGAGATCGAGGCCTTTCTTGTAGGACGCGATTGCGTCATCGTATTGCTTGAGCCCGGCCTGACCGAATCCCAGTTGCACCCACAGCAAGGCCTCGTCCGGCTTGAGGGCCGAGTCCCTGGTCATCAGGCTGACGATATCGTTGTACTTGGCGGTCTTGATCTCGGCTACTTTGCTGTCAATATCGGTCTTCGAAGCGCTCGAGCCCAGAGCCTGGATTGCGGTCGTGGCTGCGTCGTCGATGTCCTTCTTGTCCTGGGTGATGGTCTTCAGATCGGCGTTAAGCTGGGCGATGAGCTTGTTGGCATTGATGGCTTCGGCGTTCTTCTTCTTCAGATCTTCGAGTTTCTTCCTATCCTCAGCCGACATCTTGTCGATATATTCCTGACGCGACATATCGAGGTCCTGCGCCGTGTCCTGTCCTTCGACGATTTTGACGCCGCGGATGGAATCGACCATCTGGCCGGCCGGTGTATCGGGGGCGCGGTAGATCACCATGTAGGTTCCCTGCGGCGCTTCGCCGGAGTAGTTTCCGGATTCATCGAGCGGGAAGGTGTACTTCAGGGTCGTGCCACCATCGGTGGAAAGGCTTACCGCGCCTCCAGACTGAGGCTGACCGGTGGGATTGATGACTCTGCCGTGAATCTTGCCCGTTTTTGCAGGCAATTGCTCGGCGTGCATAGGTGTGAGAGCCAGCGCCAAAATTCCGGCAACAGCCAGGCGCAGCCAAAGTGAAAAAGTGCGGTTCATGTTTTCTCCTTGAGAGCGGCGGGAAGCCAAGCTGCCCGCAGGCTCAAAAAACTCAAAATCAGAGGCGCGGCGCGGAGCCGGGCGCATTAGAGAGCAAAACCCACGTTAAATCCAATCGCGCACCCTGCACAAGAGGGCTGATGCCGGCGACGCCCTTGCGCCGCGGGATTTGCTCCAACGCCCATGCTGACTAACGAGGAGACTGGCCCGCAAACTGCCTGCCGGCTCCCAGGGTCATTGTGAGCCGCGATGAATACCTTTCCTATGGTAGTGGGGCGCGGAAAGGTACGCGTGTGGTCTGTATCACATAGCAAAAACAGCGGGGTTGGCGGAGTTAGCGGGGCTCGGCCGACTCATTGATCGGTTGTGGGAGCAATGAGGTTCTGTGCGCGGCGGGCCGACGGGTTCGCGTGGGAACGATTGGAGCCAGACCCTAGAATAAAAACATGGGAACGGCGATTCGCAATGCGACCCCGGACGATGTGGCGCAGATTCTGGCGTTTATTCGCGCGCTTGCAGCGTATGAGCGGGAGCCGGACGCGGTGGTAGCGACCGAGGAGGGGCTTTTGCGCGATGGATTCGGGCCCAACCCTTACTTTTCCTGCCTGATCGCCGAAGAGGACGGAAAGCCTGCCGGTTTCGCGCTGTTTTTCTATAACTATTCCACGTGGATGGGCCGGCCGGGGATCTACCTTGAGGACCTGTTTGTGCTGCCGGAGCTTCGCGGACGAGGGATTGGCAAGGCGCTGCTGAAGCGCGTGGCGGCGGTGGCGGTGGAGAAGGGCTGCCAGCGCCTGCAGTGGGAGGTTCTTGACTGGAATACGCCGGCGATTGATTTTTATCGCGCCATGGGCGCTGAGTTTCTGGATGAGTGGCGCAATGTGCGGCTGGGCGGCGCGGCGATTGAGCGGCTGGCGGAGAGTGTTCCGTGAGGATTCGTGTGATTGGAGGCGGTCTGGCGGGGCCCGAAGCGGCGCTAACCGCCGCGCGGCTGGGCTGCGACGTGGATCTCTATGAGATGCGGGCGATGGTGGATGGCAAGCCGCGGCTGACGCCCGCCCATCAGACAACGGATTTCGGCGAGTTGGTTTGCTCGAATTCGCTCAAGAGCGAATCGCCGCATACTGCGCCGTGGCTGCTCAAGCAGGAGATGCGGCGAGCGGGCTCGGCGCTGCTGCGCATTGCCGATGAGACAGCGGTGCCTGCGGGCCACGCGCTGGCTGTCGATCGCGTGGAGTTTTCGCGGCGCATTTCGGAGGCGATTACGGCCGAGCCGCGGATTCGCGTGATTCGGGAAGAGGTGACTCGTTTGGATGATGCGCCGCTCCAAGACCAGGACGGGCCGATGTGTACTGTCGTGGCGACGGGGCCGCTGACATCGGATGCGCTGAGCAAAGAGATCGAGCGGCTGACGGGCGCGGGGCACTTGGCGTTTTACGATTCGATCTCGCCGATTGTCGATGCCGATTCAATCGACATGAGCCGCGTGTATTTTGCGGCGCGGTGGGATAAGGGAACGGCCGATTACATCAACTGCCCGATGGACCGTGCGGAGTACGACCGTTTTTTGGACGCGCTGCTTGCCGCTGAAGCCGCGGAGAGCAGGGAATGGGAGAAGCTCGATTATTTCGAAGGTTGTTTGCCGATCGAGGTGCTGGCCACGCGGGGACAGGACACGCTGCGCTTTGGGCCGATGAAGCCGGTGGGGTTGCGCGATCCTCGCACCGGACAAAGGCCATGGGCCGTGGTGCAGTTGCGCAAGGAGAACCTGCGCGCGGACAGCTACAACCTGGTCGGTTTTCAGAATCACCTGAAGTTTGGCGAGCAGGCGCGCATTCTGCGGCTGATTCCGGGGCTTGAAAACGCGCGCTTCCTGCGCTATGGGCAGATTCACCGCAATACGTATATCTGCGCGCCGGCGCTGCTGGATGAAACCCTCTTTCTCAAAAACTCCGCCACGCGGCTAGCGTTTGCGGGGCAAGTTTGCGGGGTGGAGGGGTACACGGAGTCGATCGCGACGGGAATGCTGGCGGGGATTTATGCCGCGGCGGTGGCGCGCGGCGAAGAGCCCGTACCGGTTCCGCGCGCGACGGCGCTGGGATCGCTGGTGCACTACATTACCCATGCAGACGCGAAGAATTTTCAGCCGGCCAATATCACCTTCGATTTGCTCGAGCCGCTCGAAGAAGAGGTGCGGAAGAAGATTCGCGATAAGAAAGAGCGGCACCGGATGCAGTGCGAGCGGGCGCTCGAGGCGTTCGAGGGGTGGTGGGCGGCGGTGATTTCTTGCCACCAAACATGAAGCAGCTACAGCGAGCGAAAGATACCGACGGTTCGAGCACACGGGATTCCGATGAAAAATGCAAGGAGAACTGGTCACGATCATGAAAACAAGGACATATTCCTATCTGGCATTGGTCGGCTTAGCTTCCTGTCTGGTATTCGTCGGCTTGTCGTGGCGTTCCGTTTTGGATTGGTATGAGACTTACAGATCGTATATATCGAGTCGCAAGTTGATTCCCATGAAAACGGCCGATGTGCGGCAGGTGTTGGAGAAATGTTCAAGCGAACCAGAAATCCAAGCAGAGGTTGACAGACTATTCGTCCGGTATGGTGACCAGGACTGGAATCCTGACCTGTCAACGACACCGGGATTGGCTCGATTTGGCAATGCCATGAGGCTCGACCCAAGTTGGATTATTGTGCCGAGTCGCCTCCATGAAATCGGTGTGCCAAGTCACGTGGAACTTCGGTTTGGTCAACATTTTCACTATCAATACGTCCTGTTTTTCCGCACGGGTTCCGACCTGTCCTCAATCAAATCTCCTTTTGAGCAGGTCACCAACAATGTCTATTTCAAACCTTGAACCCTCGCAGGAAACCCGGGGACGGACGGGAAGTTATCTGATACTTCGTGAGGCCGGTGGCCCGGTCAAGCGTTTCACTTCTGGTTTTCGCAGGTGGCCCGGTCATCAGGGTCACCATGAGCCATAAGAAACTGCCCCCCGTTCGTGGTACGCTGTTTCGTCGTAGAAAGGTCAGTATGCGAGTCCTCTCTGCTACAGAGGCTCTCTCGCCCGCCGTTGAGCGCACCAGGGATTTGCTCTTCCGTCCGTTCCGATGGGGAACGTTCCTCAAGCTCTGCGCCGTCGCCATCTTTACCGAAGGCGGTTCGGGGAACTTCAACTACTCCGGCCACGGAGGCACGACACCAACGAACATCGACCCTGGCTCGCTGGCGTTCCTCCTCAGTCCGGAGTGGATCGCCGTCATCGTTGCGGTCGCGATCGCTCTGATCATCGTTTCCATCGCGATGTTCTATCTATCCGTCCGCCTGCGGTTTGCACTGTTCGAATGCCTCATTCATCAAACCCGGCTGATTGCTCCCGGATGGCACAAATACCGCTCCCAGGCGTTCCGGTTTTTCGTTCTTTCGATCATGGTTGGCATCGTGTTTCTTCTGGTGGTT
>Ga0326727_10025138_pt1 | contig 11195 bp, 9 predicted proteins | sample MB2enrmetagenome_FD_207643 | JGI IMG/M metagenome (GOLD analysis project Ga0326727, IMG submission 207643) | Lab enriched peat soil microbial communities from McLean, Ithaca, NY, United States - MB29MY | ecosystem: Environmental > Terrestrial > Soil > Wetlands > Peat | place: USA: New York... | reverse complement strand
CGGAGCATCGGTTTGGGAAATGCGCAAGGCGACGTTGGTGCGGATTTCCTTCGTCAACCGCTCCCAGATATGGCGCGCGGTGACCAGTTTGCCGTCCAAGCCGGCAAGCGGACCGTCGTTCACGGCGAACTGCATCTGAATGGTCGGCGGATCGATGGGCACAAACGGCAACGGCTGGCGCGTGATATTGTCCGTGATGGTTTCCCCGATGAACACGTCTTCAAATCCGGCCACGCCCACCACATCGCCGGCGTGCGCCTGCTGAATCTCGATCCGGTTGAGGCCCTCAAAATGGAAGATGGCGGCGATTTTGCCCTCGGACTTCCGGCCGTCGCCATGAAGGCAGGCGGCCGGATCGCCTACGTTAACCTTGCCGCTGTAGATTTTGCCGTAAGCAATGCGGCCCAGGTAATCCGAGTAATCGAGATTGGCGACGAGCATTTTGAATTCCACGCCGGCGTGGGCGCGCGGAGCGGGGATGTGTTTGATGATCGCCTCAAAGAGCGGCGCCATGTTGGTGCTCGCCTCGTTGATGTCGAGCTTGGCGTAGCCTTCCTTCGCGCTGGTATAGACCGTGGGAAAATCCAACTGCTCGTCGGTCGCGTGAAGCGAGACAAACAGATCGAACACCAGGTCCAGCACCTTGTGCGGAGCGGCGTTGTCGCGGTCGATCTTATTGATGACGACAATGGGCTTGGCTCCCGCCTCCAGGGCCTTGCGCAGGACAAAGCGGGTTTGCGCCTGGGGACCGTCCGCGGCATCGACCACCAGCAGGACGCCGTCGATCATATTCATAATGCGCTCGACCTCGCCGCCAAAGTCCGCGTGGCCCGGCGTATCGACGATGTTGACGTGGTAGTCCTTGTATTTGAAGGCGGCGTTTTTGGCGCGGATGGTGATGCCCTTCTCGCGCTCCAGGTCCATTGAATCCATGATCCTCACTTCGGAGGAGATGGCCTGGTTGGCGCGAAAAGTCCCCGACTGTTTGAGCAGGCAATCCACCAGCGTGGTCTTGCCGTGATCAACATGAGCGATTATTGCGATGTTTCGGATGTGATCCATTAACCGAGCGGCGTACTGTGCGCCTTTTCCGCCAAAGGTCAAGGCGCTAAATGAGGGGGATTGAACCTTTTCTGGCCTACCGCATTCCACTGGGTATAGATGGTGGTGGTGTCTGAAAACGAACAACTGCCCGTGCGGGAGGCCAGGAACGGCGATGCCGAGGCCTGGAATGTTTTGTTCAAACGCTACCAACTGCCCCTTTACAGTTATGTATTCGAGCTTCTCCATGACGAGCAACTCAGCCTGGATGTCGTGCAGGAAACGTTCATCAATGCCGCGCGCCACCTCCCCAGCCTCCGCGACGATGAGAAATTCGGCTCCTGGCTCTTTGGCATCGCCCATCAAAAATGCCTGCAACGCTGGCGCAAAGGGCGCCCGGAAGAGGTCCCCATTGATGCGGAAGGCAACGACTATGCCGACGTCGGCGACGATCCAGCCGAGTGGCTCATCCGCCAGGAACAGGAGGCCGCGTTTATGAACAAGCTGGAGCAATTGGCGCCGGCGCACCGCTCCACGCTGCTGTTGCATTTCATCGAGGACTTTTCACTCGAGGAAATCGCCGCCGTCACCCAGACACGAATCGGGACGGTCAAGTCGCGACTGCATTACGCGAAAAAAAACTTGAGAGAATTGCTGGAGGAAACATGAAAACACCGCGTGAAGTTCTTCTCGGGCGGCATCGATCCGCGGAGCCGGAACTGGATCAGATCCGGGAACATATTGTTGACCGCATTCGCGGGAGCGATGGCGCGGACGGCTTCGCGCGCAAGTTGTGGCGGGAAATGTTCTGGCCGGTGCGTCATGCCTGGCTGGGCTTGGGCGCGGCATGGATGGTTGTATTGGCGCTGAATCTCGCCACAGGGGGCGACGGAGCGCCGGGTGTCAACTCGCCGGGGCCGATGGCTCCGGACAGCGTGATTGCGCTGCAGAGGCAGGAGTGGTTGATGGCACAGTCCGCCAAAGATGACGCGGCGGCTCCGCCGCCCGCCAAACCCATTGAGCGGCGCCCGCGCAGCGAAGCGCCTGCCGAACAAAGAATCGTCTGACTTATGGAAACTCCCAAACCCCTTCCGTTCGCCTGGCTCTTCCGCTGGAAAGTCTGGCGTGTTTTACTTCTGGTTGCGGCGAGCTTGGTCACTCTGGTGGCGCTGTTTGACGCCGAGGAAAATTGGCGGGGCAAGCGAGCGTGGGAGAATTACAAAGAGCAAAAGGAAGCCAGGGGCGTCAATTTTGACTACGCCAAATGCGTGCCGCCGCGCGTGCCCGACGACCAGAATTTTGCGATGACGCCGTTTCTGGCTCCGGTCTTTGATTTCCTTCCTGGAGCACAACAGGCGCGCGACTCAAACGCCGTGCAGCGCATTTACAACGCGGTCCAGGTGCCAAATGCAGTCCAAAGCCAGTTGAACAAGGCCGGATGGCCGGAGGGCATATCCCTTGATCTGGTTCGCGTGGCAAATACCCTGGAGGCACCCCACCGTTCAGCACCACCTCGCTTCCTGCCTGGACAAACTCAGGATGCCGCGAAGGCCATTTTGGAAAAGCTCAAGCCGGCCGCTGCCATTTTTGACGAGCTGCAGAACGCCAGCCGGCGCCCCTCCAGCCGGTTCAACATCGCTTATGACTGGAACCCGAAATTCGGCATCCTCCTGCCGCATTTGGGAGTAATTAAGGGGCTTTGTTACCTGTTGGCAGTGCGCGGATGCGCGGAACTGGCTCTGGGGCAGACCGGGGCTGTCCACCAGGACGTGCAATTGATGTTTCATCTGACGGATTCCCTCCGCAACGAACCGTTTTTGGTGTCGCAACTGGTTCGCGCCGACTGTCTGACCGTGGCCCTTCAGCCCGTGTGGGACGGCCTGGCCGGTCACCAATGGTCTGACCAACAATTGGAGGACATCGCGCAAAACCTGCGCAAGCTGGACTTTCTTGCCGACGACGCCCGCGCGCTTGAGGCCGAACGCTGCTTCGGGGATTCTCTCTTTATCGAACTGAGGGCCGCTCGGAATCCAATAAGCTATGTCGGCGACATTGCGGACTCGCAGGGGACCGCAGATTTCCTCTCCTTTTTATCTCGGGGTTTCGCCGGGCTGCTCTTTCCGCGGGGTTGGTATTATCTCGAAGAATTGACCTATGACAAAATGTACGATGGCCAGATCAATGGCGTGATGACAACGAATGGAATCGACCCTGAACTCGCCGAGCGAAGAACCGGAGAACTGATTGGCAAACTTGGTTCCGGCGGCTTTTTCTCAACCTTGCTGCATCACCGCATCCTGTCCCGGATGATGTTGCCGGCCCTCAACAATTTTGAACGCAAGATGGCGCGCGCCCAGGACCGGGCCAGCCTTGCCCTCATTGCCTGCGCCTTGGAACGGTGCCGCCTGGCCAACGGCCAGTTTCCAGACACTCTTAATGCTCTTGTGCCGCGATTCCTCCCGGTGGTCCCGCGCGATGTCATTATGGGCCAGCCGCTCATCTATCGGCCGACGCCCGCCGGTCAATTTATTCTTTATTCCGTCGGGTGGAACAACAAGGACGACAACGGCACTTACCCCCGGAATGACAGATCGGACACCACCAACGGCGATTGGGTCTGGAAGTATCCACAGCAATGACGGCAGCCGCCCGCAGCGGAGACAACCTCGGTGACTCAACATAAATTATCATTCGAAAGGCAAAAAATGTACGAAGCCTCGCGGCATCGGGCGGCGTCTAATGTTTTGAATGCAACGGAAGCGTTTGACATTGAACGCGGCGGGTTTGCTGGGGACGGTGTTTTTCGTCCTGGCCGCCGGTGCGGGGCGGGCGGCCTCTTCCGTTGCGCCGGCGCAGGCGAATAAAATTGACGAGTTGGTTTTCGCGCAGTTGCAGGAGCGCCATATTGCCCCGGCGGCCGTCTGCTCCGATGCGGTGTTCGTCCGCCGCGTTTATCTGGATGTCATCGGCACGCTGCCGACGGCGGTGGAAGCGCGGGATTTCATCCTTGACCCCGTGCCCGGCAAGCGCCGCCTGCTCATAGACCGGCTGCTCCAACGGGAGGAGTTCGCGGTGTTTTGGGCGATGAAATGGAGCGACCTTCTGCGGGTCAAGGCCGAGTACCCGATCAATTTGTGGCCCAACGCCGCGCAGGCCTATCATGGCTGGCTCCTGGACGCCATCCGGAACAACGTGCCCTATGACAAATTCGTCCATGACCTCCTCACGGCCAGCGGCAGCAACTTTGAAAATCCCCCGGTGAATTTCTATCGGGCGCTCCAAAACAAAACCCCCTCCGGCATTGCGCAGGCCGTCGCGCTGGCGTTTATGGGCGCGCGAGCGGAAAACTGGCCGTCGAACGATCTGGCAAACCTGGCCGTGTTTTTCGCCAATGTCGGCTACAAACACACCGGGGAGTGGAAGGAGGAAATTGTGTTCTTCAATCCGGCCTCAACCAACGCCGGGGCGCTCAATGGCTCGCCCCGGGCGGCGGTCTTTCCAGATGGAGACGCCGTGGCGCTGTCGCCGGACCGGGACCCGCGAGCGGTGTTCGCCGATTGGCTGACGGCCCGGAAAAACCCGTGGTTTGCGCGCAATATCGTTAACCGCGCCTGGTCCTGGTTCCTGGGCCGGGGCATCGTTGAGGAGCCGGACGACATCCGCGCCGATAATCCGCCCGCCAACCCGGCTTTGCTGGCATTTTTGGAATCGGAACTGGTGGCGTCCAGCTACGATTTGAAGCACGTATTCCGGCTGATACTGAATTCAAAAACCTACCAGCTTTCCGCGACGGCGCAGGATACGAGTCAGGCGGCGGCGGAAAATTTCGCCTGTTACCGGCTGCGCCGGCTGGAGGCGGAAGTGCTGATCGACGCCATTGACCGGGTCACCGGCGCGACGGAAAGTTATTCCAGCGCCATACCGGAGCCTTACACTTTCATCCCCGACAACCTTCGCTCGATCGCACTGCCCGATGGGAGCATCAGCAGCCCGTTCTTGGAAATGTTCGGCCGGCCGCCGCGCGACACGGGCCAGGAGTCGGAGCGTAACAACCGCATCAGCGCCGCTCAAAAACTATGGCTCCTCAATTCCAGCCAGATGCAGCGCAAAATCGAGCAGAGCCGCATGGTTGAATATCAGACCAAGCCGGACAGAACGCCGGGGGAAATTGTCACCGCCATGTATCTGGGAATCCTGTCCCGTTTCCCGACCGCGGCGGAATCGAAGATCGCGCAAGCCGGTTTGCAAAAACCCGGCGCTGTCCGGCGCCAGGCCGCCGTGGACCTGGCGTGGGCGTTGATGAACACCACCGAGTTTCTCTACCACCATTGAGCCAAATCCATCCGCAAAATGAACAAATTTTTTGATATTGAAAAACAGCGGCCTCGCATCAGCCGGCGCGAAGCCGTCCGGCGCGTTCTGCTGGCCGCCGGGGGCCTGGCGCTGTCGGAACATCTGAGCTTCCGGGCTTACGCCGTGCCGAATGCCGCGCGCGCCAAGGCGGTCATCCAGATCTGGATGTGGGGCGGGCCGGCTCATCTGGACACCTTTGATCCCAAACCGGAAGCGGGCAATGATTACTGCGGCCCGCTAAGCAAACCGATTGAGACGAACGTCTCCGGCATCCGCATTTGCGAAGTGCTGCCGCTGCTGGCCAAGCAGGCCGACAAATACTCCATCATTCGCAGCATGACCCACGGCAACAACGGCCACGAAACCGCCTCTTACATCGTCCAGACCGGACGCCAGCCCGGCGGACGGCTGGTGTATCCGTGCGTGGGCGCGGTGACGTCGCTCTTCAAAGGCTACGAGGCCGGTTACAAGGGGTTGATACCGCCTTACGTGGTGCTGACCGAACCCCAGGGGCGCTTTGACGAGGCGGGGTTTTTAGGTGCGCGCTACCGGCCCTTTGCCACCGGCGGAAATCCCGCCCAAACCCCCTTTGCCGTCGAAGGCGTCGTGGCTCCGGGCATAACCGAGCAACGCCAGAAAGACCGCCGCCAACTGCTGCACCAACTGGACACGCTGGCTGAGGCCTTGCCAGCCGATCCACAGATCGCCGCCGCCAGGAAAGCCGAAGACATGGCCTACGACATGATTCTCGGCGACGGCGCCAAGGTCTTCGACTTGTCGCAGGAGAAAGCCGAATTGCGCGACCGTTACGGCCGCAGCAAATTCGGACAATCCTGCCTGGTGGCCCGGCGCCTGGTCGAGCGCGGCATCCCTTACGTCACGATCAATTTCGCCGGCTGGGACACGCACAAAAACAATTTCCAGACCATGCGCCGCCAATTGCCGGAATTGGACAAGGGCATGGCGACGCTGCTTGAGGATTTGTCCAGTCGCGGCCTGCTCGACAGCACCATCATCTGGTGGGGCGGCGAATTCGGGCGCACCCCCAAAGTGATGTGGGAAGCTCCCTGGAACGGCGGACGCAATCACTGGGGAAAGGTATTCTGCGCGGTTCTGGCTGGCGGCGGCTTCGGGGGCGGGCACGTCATTGGCGCCTCGGATGCGCGCGGGGAGGAAGTCAAGGAACGTCCCGTTTATCCGGTGGACGTGATCGGCAGCATTTACGCGCTGATGGGACTTGAGGCAACGGCCAAACTGCCCAATCCCGAGGGCCTCCCGGCGTGCGTCATGCCCACACCCGATGAAGGCATCCAGTCGGCCGGGCTGCTGCGAGAAATCATGCCCGCATGAAAACCGCCGGCGCATCGGCGAGCTTGCTGCTCCTGCTGGCGGGGACCGCCTTGGCGCAACAAACGCCGCATTTGGCCTACGTTTATCCAGCCGGCGGGCGGGTCGGCACAACCTTTGAAATTGTGGTCGGCGGCCAATTCCTGCTTCAGGTTTCCAATGCCTTTTTCACGGGAGATGGAATTGAGGCCTCGGTCCTGGAATGCAGCCGTCCGATGAACCAAAAGGAATTCAACGACCTGCGCGACCGGTGGAACGCCCTTCGCGAAAAACGCCAAGCCGCCAACCAAGGCGGCGGCGGCACCAACGTCTGGACGGCGGCGGATGCAAGGGAAATGGAGGAAATCCGCCAGAAGATTCTCGAAAATCCGCCCAACCGCTCGGCCAGCCCGGCGATGATTGACACGGCCATCATCAAAGTCTCCATCGCCACCAACGCCCTGCCCTGCGACCGTGAAATCCGGCTGGCCACCCGCAACGCGCTTTCCAATCCTCTCAAGTTCTGCCTCGGCACTTTGCCCGAAGTCACCAAGCCGCCTGGAAGACCGGCGAATCCCGACCTCGACCGTTTTCTTGAGAGGCTGGGACGCAAACCCGCGCCGCCTGGCACGCCGAAATATGAAGCGCAAGTGGCGCTGCCCTGCACGCTCAACGGCCAGATCATGCCGGGCGGAGTGGATCGCTACCGCTTCACGGCCGCGCGCGGCCAGCAACTCGTCCTCTCAGCCGCCGCGCGAACGCTCATTCCGTATCTGGCCGACGCCGTGCCCGGGTGGTTCGAGGCGGCGCTCACGATTTATGACTCAAGAGGCAAAGAGTTGGCCAGCGGCGAACGGTTCCGCTTCCGGCCAGACCCACTCCTCCATTTTGAAGTGCCGCGGGACGGCGAGTACACGGTGGAAATCCACGACTCGATTTATCGCGGGCGCGAGGATTTCGTCTATCGCCTGACCATGGACCAACTGCCGTTCGTGACGGGCATTTTCCCGCTTGGCGGCGCTGCCGGGCAGAAAACCACCGTCGCCCTGAGCGGCTGGAACCTGCCGGAAACCACGCTGGTGCGCGACAACTCCGGCGCCCAAACCGGCGTGACGTTCCTGACCGGCAGTTTTTTCAACGCGGTGCCGTTCGCCGTGGACGATCTGCCGGAATGTTTCGAGCGGGAACCGGACAATTCTGTCGAAACGGCGCAGGCCCTGACCTTGCCCGTCATCGTCAACGGCCACATCAGCCGGCCCGGTGAATGCGACGTGTTCAAATTCGAGGGCTCAGCCGGCCAGCAGATCGTGGCCGAAGTGTTCGCCCGGCGCCTGGATTCGCCGCTGGATTCATTTCTGCGCCTGACCGATTCGGGCGGCAAACAACTGGCGTTCAACGACGATTTTGAGGACAAGGGTTTCGGATTGGAAACCCATCACGCCGATTCCTATCTCACCGCCACCTTGCCGGCCGATGGAACTTATTACCTCCACATCAACGACGCACAGGGACAGGGCGGGCCGGAGTTCGCCTATCGCCTGCGGGTCAGCGAGCCGCGCCCCGATTTTGCGTTGCGCATCGTCCCCTCCAGCCTCAACGTGCATGCCGGCCTGAGCGTGCCGGTCACGGCGTATGCCTTGCGGAAGGACGGCTTTACCAACGCGATCGAGCTGCGATTGAAGGACGCGCCGGCGGGCTTTTCACTGAGCGGCGCCCGCGTGCCGGAGAACCAGGACCAGGTGCAGTTCACCTTGAAAGCTCGGCCGCAAAGCGCGGGCGAAGTGCTGCGCCTTGCCGTGGAGGGCCGGGCCGTGATCGCCGGCCGCGTCGTCACCCATCGAGCCGTGCCCGCGGATGACATGATGCAGGCCTTCGCCTACCGGCATCTGGTTCCCGCCTGTGAACTGGCGGGAATCGTCGGCGAGAATCGGCGGCCATTGGCAGGCGACGCGATCAAGATTTTAAGCGCGACGCCGGTGAGAATACTCGCTGGAGGGACGGCGCGCGTTCTGATTGCCACGCCTTCGCCCGCTTTTGCGGAGCGGTTCAATTTGGAATTGAAAGGCGCGCCGGAGGGGATTTCGCTGGAAAAAGTTTCGCCGGCCGAGAAGGGGATTGAATTGGTCATCGCCGCCGGGAGCGGGAAGATCAAGCCCGGAGCGAACGGGAATTTGATTATTGACATAGTGCCGAAGAACCCGCCTGCCAACCCGAATCAAAAGAGACCCGCCGGCCCGTCGCAGTCGGCGGCGGCCCCGACACTGCCGGCGATTCCGTTCATGGTGGTCGCGAATTGAGAATCGATCAAACCACCGTGCGGGATCTCATAGAGCGGGGAATTTGGCTTCGATCTGATCTTCCAGGTCCGCGGTGAGGGGCGCGGCTTTCGGGCGCAAGGAGGCCAGACCCGCCACGTGGCGGTCGCCTTCCTCGATTTGTTGTTGCGACATCTCTTTCTTCAAGTCGTCGCGCATTTCCGCGGCGTTGGGCACGGCGCGGCGGGCAGCCAGGCTCATCCACGTGTAGGCCTCAGTGAGGTTCACCTCCGTCCCCCGCCCATATTGAAGGCATAGGGCCAGTTCAAATTCAGCCTGAGGCAGGCCCTTGTCCGCCGTCAGGCGGAAGTACTTGAACGCCTCCGCCGCGTCCACCGGGACGCCTAAACCATCCTGGTAACACTTGCCCAAATTGTACTCCGCCTCGCCCAATCCGCACGCCGCCGCCTTGCGGAACCATTCCACCGCCTCAACTTCATTCTTGACTGTTCCGCGCCCGGCTTGAAGGCACGACGCCAGGCTGACCTGCCCGGCTGGGTCGCCGGCTTCGGCGGCCTGGCGAAACCATTGGACGGCTTCCTCCGGGCTGGGAAAAGCGCCCAGCCCCTTTTGGAGGCAAAGGCCGAGGCTGACTTGCGCGCCGGCGTTGCCTTGCGCGGCGGAAAGCCGGAACCAATGCACCGCCTCTTCGTAATCCTGCGCCAGGCCCTGGCCGTTGGCGTGACAAACCCCAAAACTAAACTGCGCGCGCGCGTCCCCGCGCCGGGCCGCTTCGCCGTACCAATGGGCGGCCTGGGTGTAATCCTGCTCGACCCCGTCCCCTTCGGAATAGCAGGCGGCAAGTTGAACCTGGGCTTCGACGTTGCCGCGCCGGGCCGCGGCCAGCATTTGCGCATAGCGGCCCTTAAGCACCAACCGGGAAGGCTGCGCCGCACGGCGTTTGGCGGCGAACATCTTCTTGACGCCGAAGACCGCGCTCCAGACGCCCATCCAGAAAACCTTTAAAAACTTCATTGAAACCCCCTCTCATGTTTATTAAATGCCCATATTAGCCAGCATGCTGGCCAGGCGATTGACCAGCGCGACCAGCCGCGGATGGCTCCCTTCAAAACCATCGACGGACGATTCCAGGCCGCCGATGGAGTGTTTGAGCAGTTGGGGGTTCTTGGCCTCGCGCGTGGCTTCGTGAGCCGACACTTCCGCAAAGGAAGCGATGCTTTGCGCCTCTTCAAGGTGCGTCTTGGACAGTTCGCCGATTTCCGTTTTGAGCTGGCCCAGCAAGGTCAGCAATTCCGCCCGATGGCTCTCGTCGAGAGCCGGGGAACTCTGGAGGCGACCCTCTATTTTTGATATCGTGTCTTGCAGCATACGCTGGCCTTGCCGTCAATATAACGGAAACCCTTTCCACGCGCAAATCAGTTCATTTCTCACGCGGCCGTCCGCGGGGCGAATTGCCTTGGCGTCTTTGGGCCTTTGGGGCTTTGCGTCAAGGTGCGCAAGCGGCTTGGAGCGCGGTGGGGAAGCAGGGAAACGGGGTCTGTCGTTCATAAAATGAGGGAAAAGAAAAAAATAGTGTTAATAGTTTAGCAGTTGTCCTAATGCTGGCGCAGATGGATAATGTTATCTTATTTATGTGGGATGCGGGACTGGAGGTCTTCCTCGATGGGCGCGATGAACGCAAGGCGTTGAAGGAGAGGTTGATGGAACTTATACAGCGCAGGGTACGGCGCACAGTGATGAGCGCAAGGCGGGGAGTTGAGGAGAAGGAGGAGGCGTTGGACGGCGGGCCGGCGGGTTGAATCTCTTCAACTCTATATGGGGAAATTGGCAAAAGCGGCGCGCCGGGAAGAAGGGGACGGAAAAGGGTGGCGCGGGCGTTTTGGGCGCCTGCTTGATCGACCCTCGATTTTCCCAATAAGGGCATCATCCATGCCTTCACGCGCAGGAGTTGATCATATTTCCACGAGGGAGAAAAACCGACTGGGGGAAAAAGGGCGGAATTTTTGGAGATTTTTTTGAGCCACAGATTGACACAGATGAAAAAAGGCGGAAGAGGTTGATGGAAAGGAGGTTTTGACAAGATTAACAAGATGAACTGGATTTCCTTGAACAAGATTTCAGGGGCCGATGACTTGGGCGGGGTTCCAGTTGCGGTGCCAGTAGAAGGACCAGAGTTGGGGGAGTTTGACCAGTTGGGCG
>Ga0326727_10025137_pt1 | contig 11195 bp, 9 predicted proteins | sample MB2enrmetagenome_FD_207643 | JGI IMG/M metagenome (GOLD analysis project Ga0326727, IMG submission 207643) | Lab enriched peat soil microbial communities from McLean, Ithaca, NY, United States - MB29MY | ecosystem: Environmental > Terrestrial > Soil > Wetlands > Peat | place: USA: New York... | reverse complement strand
GCGCTGGCGCAGGCCTATAACTGGGATGTGGCTCTGGTCCGGGTCTTCACCGTAATCGGGTTCTTCTTCTCCGGCGGACTGGTCTTCGTGGCCTACCTGGCCGGCTGGGTTGGGATTCCCTCGGAGGAGTATCCTGCTGGTATATGAAGGGCATCTACCAGGGGGACGGGGCGAAGCTGGGTTTCCAGGATACCGGGGCGGGGCAGCCGCTGGTTTTTCTGCATCCCACGCCGCTTGATCGCGATTATTGGCGTCCGCTGACCGAGGATCTGGGCGGCGTGCGGGCCATCGTTCCCGACCTGCGCGGGCACGGCTGCTCGGAGTTGGGCCGGAACCTGCCGGTGGGAGGCTTCGCTCTGGTTCCCGACGCGCCGGTGCTGACCATGGCGCAAATGGCCGCCGACGTTCTAGCTCTCCTCGATCATCTCCAGGCGCCGGAGGCAGTCTTTGCCGGCTGCTCGATCGGCGGCTATGTGCTGCTGGAGTTGTGGCGCATGGCACCGGAGCGCATGCGCGGGCTGGTCTTCGTCTGCTCTAAGCCGCAAGCCGACGCGGAGGCCAATCTGGCCCGGCGCGCCGCCAATATCGCCCTGGTGCGGGCCGAGGGAACCGGGGCGCTCTTCGACGGCATGGCCCAGACCCTGATCGGAGCGACGGCGCGTCGACGCCATCCTGAGATCGTGGCCGAGTTGCGGGCGCGCATGACGCTGACGCCGGAAGCGGCAGTGGCTGTGCAGGCGGGTTTGGCCACGCGGCCCGACTCCGTGCCCACTGTGGCGACCGTCGATGTGCCCGTGCTGGCTATCGCGGGGGGCGAGGATTCCGGCGTAACTCCAGCCGAAATGGAGGTCTTCAATACCGCGCCGGGCGGGTGCGAGTTCCACCTGCTGCCCGACGCGGGCCACCTTGCCGCCTACGAGCAGCCGCGCAAGGTAGCCGCCCTGCTGGCCGGGTGGCTGCGCCAAACCCAGGGTTGATGTGCCGGTCCCGGTGAAGGATGAGGCTCCGCGGCGGTGTAAGCTTTTGAATGGCGGAGGAATCGGTCGCCGATCGCCGGCGGACCGCGGCCTCCGATGGCTTGCCCCTTGCATGAGCTATTGAATGGAGAACCTCGCAATGAAGAATTCAAGTCGACGCAACTTCCTGCGCACGGCGCCCGTCGCCGCCGCCGCGGGTATCGCACTCACCGATGCATCGCTCTTTGCCTCGCAGGCCCCAGGCCCGGGCGCGGTTCCGGCCGGCCCGGCTGCGTTTCAACTGATCACCGCGCAGAGCATTCAGGACGATATCAAGGCCTTGCAGGCGGGGGGCAATAACAGCCTGGTGGACGCCAAGACCATGCCCTGCCCGGTCGTTCTTACCACCGAGGTGGCCAAGAGCGCCAAGGAGTTCGAGTGGCACGAGGGCCGCGACCACCTGCTGCAGATACTCGACGGATCGACGGTCTACGAGGTGGGCGGCACGCCAAAGGACGGGCGCAATACCAAGCCCGGCGAGTGGCTGGCGCCCGCGGCGGTGGGAGCGACGACCTTGACGCTCAAGAAGGGCGACATGCTGGTGATTCCGCGGGGAACGCTGCACAGGCGGAGCACCGCGGAGAGCGTGACCTTCCTGCTGATCTCGCCGATGGGAATCGCAAGAACGTAGCCGTCGCGTTGTTTTACCCCGGCTCGGCAATTCGCGGGCAGTCTCTCGTCTAGACGCGGTTGGCCTTGCGCGCTAACAGCCTGTGGTGAAAGTTCCAATTGCTGAACCCCCCTCGGCGGCTAAAGCCGGGCGTTGATTCTATTGCGTTTGCGGCACGACTGAAGTCGTGCCCTTTCAAGACGCGACTTTCACCGCAGGCTGCTAAGGTATTCGCATGAGCAAGCATTGCTATTTGATGCCACTATTGCTGTTCGGTTGGGCGATTCAGTCCAATTGCCAGTCCACGACTTTTCCGGGCGCGGAGTGGAAGCAGTTTTCCTCTCCGGAGCAGGCGGGGTGGTCGGCGCAGAAGCTGGCCGGAATCCATGCGTATATCGAGGAGATGGGCTCCACATCGGTCATGATCGTGCAGCATGGCGTGGTGGTTGCCGCGTGGGGAGATGTGGCGCGCAAGTCGAATCTGCACTCCTGCCGCAAGAGCTTGTTGAACTCGCTGATCGGCATTGCCGTCGCCGAGGGCAAGATCGACCTTGGCGACACCCTTGAGAAGCTCGGCATCGACGACAACAAGCCGTCGCTCACGGCCGAAGAGAAGCAGGCGACGGTGCGCGATCTGCTCGAAGCCCGCTCCGGGGTCTACCACCCGACCGTCTACGAGACCAAGGGGATGGAGGAACAGAAGCCGCCGCGCGGTTCCCATGCTCCCGGCACATTCTGGTACTACAACAATTGGGACTTCAATGCGCTCGGCTTTATCTATGAGCAGGCGGCGGGCGAGAAGATATTCGACGCGTTCTACCGGAGAATAGCGCAGCCGATCGGAATGCAGGACTTCACTCCGCGCGACGGGCATTACATCGGCGGCCGGGAGACACGCTTCCCGGCCTATGTCTTCGATATGAGCGCCCGGGATTTCGCGCGCTTTGCCCTGGTCTATCTGCGCGGGGGCAAATGGAACGGAACGCAGGTGGTGCCGGAAGACTGGGTGAAGGCCAGCACGCACCCTTACTCCGATGCGGAGTCTGGCGGCTATGGTTATCTGTGGTGGACCGGCGACTCGGCCAGCGGCAAGCCGCAGGAGATAACTTTTCCCAAGGGAAGTTTCTGGGCCGAGGGTCACCTCGGGCAGTATGCGGTGGTGATGCCGGCGCTCGATCTGATCGTTGTCAACCGGGTGGATGAGCACCAGACCAAGAGCACGGTGCACAAGCGCCAGATGGCCCGGCTGGTGCGCATGGTGGTGGAAGCCGCGCCAAGGAGTTAAGCTCCATCCCAAAAGGAACCGGAATCGGAAGTTTGCGGAAGCCGGCGCAAAAAAGGCCATCCCCGCGGGGGACGGCCCTTCCTGCCTGTCAAATAAACAGCCTATCGCGACTCGTTCCGCGCCTCCGCTTTCTGCGTCAGCACTTTGTGGGCATTGTCCTCCAGAGCCTGCGCTTCAGGCAGAAAAGTGAGCGCCTTCTGGATCATCGGATCCCAGTCGGCCCGTATGCGCAGGCCTTGCAACTCCCCTAACTGGATGGTGACGATGTCGTCCTTTATGCTGGTCTTCAGCCAGTCCATCACCCCGTTCAGGTCGGCATCGGTCCAGGGAATACTCTGGCTGCTGAGGTAGCGCTTGAACTCGTTCAGCACGGCGTCGTTCACTTCGAAGCTCGCGTCCACGGAGTGCTTGGATACATACAGAGGCGCGAAGAGAAAGAATGCATCCCTATTCAGCAGATCGTCCTGGAAGCGGTTGCTCTTGGGGGACTCGATCTTCTCGTCCGGGGCAATGCCTCCGCCGCCGTAGACCGTCCGCCCGGCATCGGTCAGCTTGACCTCCCGGTTGGTGGAGTTGGTGGGCAGAGCCCCGCCGTGGTTGTAGTAGTAGTCGTAAAGCGAAACGCCCGCGTAGTTGCGCTGGATGAGCCGGCCCGAGGGCGTGTAGTAGTGATAGGTGGTCAGCGCCAGGCCGGTGTTTTCGCTCAAGTTGTAGACCGTCTGCACCAGCCCCTTGCCAAAGGTGGTCTCGCCCACAATCAGCGCGCGGTCGTGGTCCTGCAAGGCGCCGCTTACAATCTCCGCCGCCGAAGCCGTATTGCGGTTGACCAGAACGACGATGGGGAAGGTGCGGCCACCGTTGCCGTGCGTGGCCGTGTATACCACGTCGGGGTATGCGCGGCCCTTCTGGGAGACGATGATCTGGCCCTTGGCGAGCAGGTGATCGCAGACGTCCACCGCCTGGCTGAGCAGGCCGCCGGGGTTGCCGCGCAGATCCAGCACCAGCCCCTTGAGGTTGGGGAAGCTGTCCACGGCGTCGTTGACCTCCTGGGCCGTGGTCTCCTGGAACTGCTTGAGGTGTATGTAGCCCACGCCGGGGCGAATCTCATATTTAAGGTCCACGGAGGGGTTGGGAATCTCATCGCGCACCAGGTCGAAAACCAGCGGCTTGGGCTGGCCCTCGCGCAGCATGGTCACCTGGACGTGCGTGCCCTTCGGGCCCTTCAGCTCCTTGGCCACCACTTCCGAGGTCTGGCCATCTGTGCTCTTGCCGTCCACGGCGTCGATGATGTCGGCGGGGTGGATGCCCGCCCTGAAGGCCGGCGCGCCCTCCATCGGATAGAGGACATAGACCTTGCCGTCGCGCCGCGGCTGCTCGATGGTCATGCCCACGCCGTAGTAGCGGCCGTGCTGCTCCTCGCGCATCTTGGCGTAGGCCTTGGGATCATAGAAGTTGGAGTGCGGGTCCAGCACGCGGAGCATGCCTGGGATCGCCCCGTCGTAGATCGCCGTGTCGGCCTTCTCGCCCTCGATGGGCTCGGCGTAGTTCTGTTCCACGATCGCGTAGACATTGGTGAAGGACTTGAGGCTGTCGCGGAGCTGGCTCTCGTCGGAGGACGACTCCGCCCCCACCTTGCGCTGCAGAAAGCTGCCGGCAACGGCGCAGACGGTAAAGAAAAGAACCACGGTAAAGAGTGCGCGGCGGGCGCGGGGAGTCATAGGCGGGAGAAACCTCCAGACGGCGACGCGGCAGACGCTGGGAAAGGGCCTGGAACGGCTGTCTCAGGGCTAAAGTATATCACCGCTCTCTTTGACGGGCAGCGGGGGCTTCCGGTAGCGGCCGCGGCGGGTCCGGCGCGGGCAGGGCCGGATGGAGGCGTTTGAGATGCGCTGTCTTGGCGGTTCGAGCGCTTTGCGGAGCGGCATGGAGATGCGGCGAATCCGCGGAGTTTTGGACAGAACGGCTGTCCCTGCGCGGCTTTCAGAAACGGCCAAGCGATGCGGCGTGCGATGCGGTCCAAAAACGGCGATTTGTTCGGCTGGTCCCATTATATGGGACAGACGAAGCGGCAGTTTTCCATTGCTCCGCCCTTGACGCGCGTGATCGCAAATGATCGACTGGTTCAGGGCCAGGAATGAGTGAACCTATGTGTATGCCTCAGTTTACCGTAGACGATTACGATAAGGTCTTTGCCGATCGTCATCTGCTGCATGGCGTGGTGGCCAAGTGGGCGAAGGACAAGCCCGATGCTCCCGCCCTCCTCAGTGCGGATGGCAACCGCGCAGTCACCTGGCGAGAATTCGACCGCGTCACCACGGCGCTGGCGAAGGAACTGCTGCGCCTGGGCTTCGCCAAGGGCGACTTCCTGGTCACCTTGTTGCCGCTGTCGGTGGACCACGTTTTGCTGGAGTATAGCTGTTTCAAAATCGGCGTGATCGTCGCCCCGCTGGATCTGCGTCTGTCCTCCGCCGAGGTGATTCGAGCTCTGGAGATTCTCCGCCCGCGCGGGTTTGCCGCCCTGGGCGTGAATGCGCCGTTCGATCTTCGCCCACTGTGGCGCGCCGTGCAGACGCATTGCGGATGGATTGAGCATCTCATCGCGGTGGACTCGGACGAGGCGATTCCAGGCACGCGATCATTGGCCTCGATTGCGGAGCCGGCGTGGCGCGGCGCGGCGGATGCAGGCCCTGGGACGGCTGCCGTCTCTGCCGCGCCGGCGGGAATCGCGCCCGCCCCCACCGAGGACGATGGCGCGCTGGTCATCTTTACCACCGGCTCGACCGGCTCGCCCAAGCCGGCCCTGCTCTCGCACCGCAACATCACGGTGCAGAACATGTGCATGTGCGGCGCATTTTTCGGCGGCGACCGCGGCTCCCGCATTCTGGTCAATCTGCCTCCGTCCCACGTAGGGGGCCAGACAGAGGCGCTGATGAGCATCCTCTTCGGCGGAGGCACGGCGGTTCTCCTGGAGGTCTTCGACGCCGGCCGCTCGCTGCGCGCCGTTGCCCGGCATCGGGTGGAGATTCTGGGCCAGATTCCGGCCATGTTCAACCTCGAGTGGATGCTGAAAGACTACGATGGCCACGATCTCTCCAGCCTGAGATTTGCCGCCTATGGCGGACATGCGGTGTCGCGGCCCTTCGTGGACCAGCTCGCCAAAATGGCGCCGGTAATCGGCACCGGGCTGGGGCTCACCGAAACCGCCGGTTTCTGCACCTATATTCAGGCCGGCGCGGACGGCCGGGAGACGATTCTGGCCGGGCTCGGCCAGGATATGCCGATCTATCCGTGCTCCATTCGCCAGCCCATGCGCGCCGATGGCGACGCCGGCGATGAACTCGCCAGTGGCGAGATTGGCCACGTGTGCTTTCGCGGGCCGCAGACCTTTCTTGGCTATGTCAACGATCCCGCCGCCACCGCGCGGACGATCTCGCGCGATGGGTTTCTGTATACCGGCGATCTTGGATACAAGGACGCGGCGGGTCTGCATCTGACCGGGCGGGACAAGTGGGTGATCAAGTCGCTTGGCTACCAGATATTTCCCGGCGATGTGGAAAGGCATATCTGCGGCCTGGCGGACAAGGTGGCCAACTGCGTCGTGGTCGGCGTGGCGCATGAAGTCGTCTCCGAAGCGCCCGTGGCCGTGGTGGAGAAGAGACCCGGGGTTGAGCTGAGCCGCCGGGAGCTGGACCGGCACGCGCGTCCCTTGCCATCCTATATGCGGCCGCGCCACTGGATCCTTCTCGAACCCGGCCAGATGCCGTTGAACCGCGTCGTTAAGCCGGACTACGTGCGCGCCAAGGAGATGGCTTGCCAGGAGATCGCGCAGTTGCGCGCCCGCGGCGGGTGGGACAGGAGACACACACGCGAGCCGTGAAATATACTTGCGGCGATTCCGTCAGGCTGGCATCGCGGGGATGCCAAAGACGATGGCGCAACCGATCTGGCTGGCGATGCCGTGGCTCCGGTTGAGAGCAATGGCCGCGCGACAGAGCAATGTTAGGCGCCGCGAAAGCAATCGGCCGCACGCGCGGCTCCGGATAGGAGGAGAGGAACGCAATGAGATTCCATTGGCCGGCAGGTCTCGCCGTTTTGTTATCGATGCTTTCGCCCGCGGCATTCGCCTCGGTCACGCCTTACCCCGCCTGGCCGGGCGCGGCGCCCAGCCTGGCTTACACGCTGACCGTGGACGGCCAGCCCGTGTTTGTGCATCGCTTGCCGACTTACAACCAGTTTCAGTGGATGGACCATGCCAGCTTCGCCATGACCGGCAAAGTGCATGTCACCATCACCTCGCTCGTCAACCAGCGCAACGTGGTCACCTGTTACGTGAGGCCGCTGGCCTACGGCATTCATCCGCAGATCAGCGGTAACACGGTCAGCTTCGATCTCGATCAGCCGCGCTATCTGGTCGTCTTCTTCAACGAAGAGCCAACCTTCCAAAGCCCCGGACTGCTGCTCTTTGCCGAGCCTGAGGAGAAGAATCCGCCCCGGCTTGGCGACCCCAACGTGGTCAACATAATGGACTACAAGGTCGATAACACGGGCAAGACTCTTGAAACCGCGAAAATCAATCATGCGATCGGCGACCTCTCAGCCCGGCCCTCGGGCGGCGTGCTTTTCTTCCCCGCCGGGGTCTACCTGACGGGCACGGTGCTGATGCAGAGCAACGTCAAGCTTTATCTCGACGCGGGCGCGCTGATTCGCGGCTCACGCAAGAACGCGGACTACGCCTCTCCGCCGTTGCCCGCCGGGGCCAGGCCGCTCCGGGCGCTGGTGGTCTTCAACAACGTCGAAAATGCCGGGCTGACGGGCCGAGGCGCCATCGACATGGAAGGCTACCCCTGGCTGTGGCACGACTTTCAGCCCGACACCGGGGACGGAAAGGCGAGAACGGAAGAGGGACTGGTCAACGATCCGCACGGCGGGGTCAAGGGCTATATCGTCAACCATTGCCGCAACATCAGCTTTCAGGGGCTGTTGCTGCTCCGCTCCGCCTATTGGACCACGACCGTCAGCGACACGGAAAACTTCTCCGCCATCAACATCAAGATCGTGAACCGCAAGCAGCAATACCACGACGACGCCTTCGACTTCACCGGCAACAGCAAGCACATCCTGGTTCAGGACAGCTTCGCCATGACCATGGACGATACCTTTGCCTTTTACGGCGGTCCGCGCTCGACCATCGAGGACGTGGTGGTGAATGGATTCGTGAATTACACCTATACCTCCGCGCTGACCATCGGTTACGGAGGCGCGCCGAATATCAAGCATCTGCGCTTCGAGGACGCGCATTTCGTCACCGACCAGAACAAGTTCGCCATCTGGATTCAACTGACGCCGGCGTATTTCATCGGCAAGGGATACACTTCGGGGCTCAAGTCGAGCGAGGGCATTGCTCTCGACGATTTCAGATTTGTGAACTCGACCTTCGAAAACGACGGCGGCCATATCTACATCGACGGCGGAAAGAACCCGCTGACGAACTTCGTCTTCGAGAACTGCACCTTCGGAAAGGCAACCCGCCCCGGCATGTTGATGGGCGCCAACGTCGGCCCCATCCTGTTCAAGAACGTCAAGATGAACGGAACTGTGTTGCGCAACGGGGACCAGCTCGAGCGGGTCGGCTTCGAGATTTACACCCCGGTCAAGTTCGAGCCGTGAGGCCGGATGGCGTTCGTCGAAGGGCCATCCGGCAGAGGCGGCGGTTAGGAGGGATTGCGCCCGCGGCGCGCCTGGCCGGCAGAAGCGGGAGGCAGATTCGCGGGAACAGATTCAGGACGATGCGGGCAAGGGCGATGGCGCCTTCTTCCTGAGAACGGCGGCGGAAATCAGCGTTATGCCGAGCCCGATCGGGAACGGCTCGATAAACGTCACCGCCGCGTTGTAGAGCGGGTTCTCGTACATTTCCTTGAATTGCTTGAGTTGCTGAAGTTGCGCCTGGATGGCTGCCTGACTCGCGCCCGAGGCCCTGAGCTTCTCTACCACGTATGCGCCGTACTTGTCCATGAAATCGTGCATGACGTTGAAGTACAGAAGCTCCCACGTCAAGACATAGCAGATGCACGTGATCAGGGTAATCGAGATGCCGACCGCAAACCCTTTGGCAAACGTGATATGGCCGTTGCCGGTGTTTTCGCGGTACGAGCGGATGCCGAAGAACACCAGCAGGAACGAGAGAACAATGATGGTGTAGCCCACGTACTCGGCCCTGTCAAAGCCGATCTTGTTCTCGAACGGCACAGTGGCTACCATCATCAGGGAGGAAAAGGCGCCGGAAATCAGCCCGAACGTCAGCAAGGTCTTTTTCACATTTGTCTCCTCTGCAGCAAGGTGAATTCGGACTCACTATACCGCGATGGCCAGTGTATCGGTCGTCATCCTTTCGGGTGATTTTGGCCGTGCGCAAGAAAAATCATTCGTTTGCATGAGTGGTTCAGGGCAGCAAGCCGAACTCCTTGCCGAGTTGCACAGCTTGCGTCCGGCGCTTGGCTCCCAGTTTGTCGAAAACCCGGCTGGAATGGGTCTTGATCGTGTTCTCGCTCACGTAGAGCTTGGCGGCGATTTCGCGGTTGCTCATGCCCTGGGCAATCAATCCAAGCACCTCAAGCTCGCGGCGCGTGATGCCGAGGTCCTCTCGTCTCCTCTCGTCCGGGACGAACGGTTCCCGCGCCGGAACGGGGAGTTCCTGAACTGCGGTCTTCTGCCGCGTTCCAGTCAGCTTGAGGCCGAGCCAGATACCGAGAGCGGCAAAGATCGCCGCGATCAGTCCACCGTAGATCTCGATCGAATGCTCGATAACCAGGAATCGATACTCAGTCCACTTCAGCACGGTAATCAGGATTCCACCGATCAACCCGTAGATGAGGGCGTGCCGCTTCATAAGCTTCGGACGAGGGGATTCAGCCTTCGATCATCGTTCCCGATGTGGCGCCGATAGCGCTCCGTGAAAGAGAGGATCGCCGTCTAGACCAGCGCGACATTCAGATTGTCGATCGCTTCGTCGATCTCCTGCGTACTCTTGAAGCCCACGGTTACGCAATCGACGCCGGCGTTCTTGAAGGCGAAGCGCATGGCGGCCTGGCGGTCGTCGTGGCGCGTAAATGCGCCGGCGCCGGCGAGCTTCATGCCGATGACGCCCGCGCCGTCCTTCTTCACTTGCTTGACGTGCTCGACGACTTCGGCCACGCACTCGGGATACACGGCATCCTTCCAGGTAGGTCCGTCCATGTTGGTGCCGTTGTGGTTCATGCGGATCAGCGCGACTTCGAGCCACTTGTTGCCCGGCATCTGGCGGAGCGCGGGCAGGCCGTGGACCGATGCGCCGCGCGCGCGGATGATCTTCTTCGATTGCGCTTCCTGGATGCCATCTTGCCAGCGGGCGGTTTTGGCCACCCAGTCGGGCGTGTGCTGCCAGTGGAGCAGCATGATGTCGAAGTACTCGGTCTTTGATATGCGCAGCATCTCGTCGAAGCGCTCCCGCGGATCGACGCCCTCGTCGGTGGTCACCTTGTTCATCAGGTGATAGCTCTCGCGCGGGATGCCTTTCAGCGCTTCGCCGAGCATGGCGGGGGTGACATAGGACTCGGCGGTCTCGAAGAAGCGGATACCGCGGTCGTAGGCGTAGTGAATGAGACGCGTGAACTCCCGCTGGCCGAGCGCGGCCTGTATGTAGCCATTGTTGCTGCCGGTGCCGAAGGCCAGGCGCGTGACCGGCAGGCCCGACTTGCCGAGAGTGACGACATCGGTGGCTTTGCTGGGAGCGGCGCGCAAGGGGAGATTGCCGACGGTGCTTACGGTTCCAACGGCAAGCGAAGCTTTCAGGAATTCGCGGCGGGAAAGTGGGCTCATGGGGACCTCCTTGGATGGGCCGGACGGCCGAGAGCGCCGACCTTTACGGAGATAGTATCACCCGGACGGGCGCAAGGGGGATTCCCGGTCGTGTCGCGATTCTGCGTTGCTGTATTGGCGGCGGCTCTGGAAGGGCAGGCCGCCTGCAAAAAGTGACGAGCCTCCGCATCGGCAGCGCGTTCATCCGCTCCCTGTTGCCTGTTCTCCGACCTATCCAAATTGGCACTCGATTCCGCAGTGATGGATTGTGGACGCTTTTTCCACCGTCAATTCGTTTTTTCCTTGACACCGGTGAAGTGTGAATCTATACATTCTTCAACTGCAATAGAATTGTTGCAGAATCGCTGACGATCAGCAAAGAGGGAGAATAGGCAAATGGCAACCAAGAAAGCACCCGCGAAGAAGGCCGCCGCAAAGAAAGCGCCTGCGA
>Ga0326727_10025135_pt1 | contig 11196 bp, 8 predicted proteins | sample MB2enrmetagenome_FD_207643 | JGI IMG/M metagenome (GOLD analysis project Ga0326727, IMG submission 207643) | Lab enriched peat soil microbial communities from McLean, Ithaca, NY, United States - MB29MY | ecosystem: Environmental > Terrestrial > Soil > Wetlands > Peat | place: USA: New York... | reverse complement strand
CCACCATTTCCGACGACGGCCGATTCCTTGCTATCTCCGCCCGTACCCGCGGCGGGGTTTGGGACCTGCGAACCGGCGAGCGCGTCCTTCTCTCCCTCCGCTTCTCCAGCGCCGTCTTCGCGCCCGACGACTCCGTCTACATCGAGTTCCCCAAACAGGACAAGCAGGATCGCGGCATCGTCCACTTCGCCTTTGCTCCATTCTCATCTACCCCCGTCAAGTACAAGCTGCAGACGGAGGCGCATATGACTCATAGCGGAATCCAGGAGTGGAGGCTAAGCGCAGATAAGAAATCCGTAGACCTGATTGTCCATAACCCGGCGGACAATGCAGTCCTCTGGCAGCAAACCTTCGATAACGTGCAATTCGGCCACGCTTCCTCAACCATCGTTCCTGGTGTAATCCTGGTGGCCTACGCCCTTAAATCCGACTTTGCCAAGGCCCGTATCAGCGCTAGCCCGACTCTCGCCAAACAGGCCGACCAGGTCGTGAATCGCGATAAGGGAGGAATCCTGCAGGTGCTCGACAGCACCACCGGCAAGGTCCTCCACGAAGTCGTTCTTGAGATCCCGCTCGACTACGACGGACTCCAGGGCATCCACGTGGTGGGAGACTTACTCTATCTCACCGGAAGAGAAAACCGCACTGTGGTCTATTCAACGTCAACGGGAACCCAGATTCGTCAAATGTACGGCACTCTTATCGCAGCCGACCCGGCCTCGGGCCGCATCTGCATCACAAACCGTGCGGATGAAGCCATCGTCTACGACGCAGAGGGCCAGGAACTGGGGCACTTCAATATGGGTAGCCCCCTGCGCTATGCGGTCTTCAATAGCAGCGCCGACAGGCTGATTCTGCTCACCGCCGACCAGAAGGTGCGGACGATGGAGATTGCATCCGCCGCCGCAAAGCCGTAGTCTTTCGCGGTATCGTCTTGCGTAGCGAGATGGTGAAACTGGCAGAATTGAGCGGGAGGATAGTATCGTTGCCGATTGCCAAGCTCACCGTCGAACTTTCCATCCCTCATGCGCAGTCCATCAAGGACCGGCGGCAGGTGGTGCGTTCGCTGAAGGACAAGCTGCGCCATGGCTTCAACGTGTCGGTGGCCGAACTGGACGATGCCAGTCTATGGAACCGGGCAACGCTGGGCATAGTTGCGATCTCCAACTCGACGGACTATCTGACTGGCCAGATGCGCGAAGTCGACGATGCGCTGCATAGGCTGTGCAATGGGCTGGGTGCGGAGATTGTGGACTCCTGGGTGGAGCTACTGGGCGAGTAGGCAACGCGCCCTTTTGCTGTCCCCCTTTTGCTATCCTAGGACGTTGGATGTTGGTGCTTAATACAGATGCCTGAACAACGAGCCAGAACGTACCACCGCAATCGGGTCGCCAGCACATTCTCCGAAGAGATTGGGGCGATGCTGGAAGGCGAGCTCTCCGACCCGCGGATTGCGCCCAGCTATGTGACCGACGTGGTGCTTGCGCCCGGCGGCAAGAGCGCGCGCATCTTTGTTGCGGTACACGGCAGCGAGGAGGAGGAAGACTCTACCCTGGCCGGCTTGATGGCGGCACGGGGCTACATCCGTTCGCAGCTCCGGGAGCGAATGGGAGTGAGCCATGTGCCGGACCTTACCTTTGCTATCGACCGCTCGGAGCGCATGACCGGACGCATGGACGAGTTGCTGGGACGGCTGGCCAAGCGCGACCGCAAGCGCGAGGAGAAGGCAGCCACGGCGATCGCGCCTACCGAGGGATGACTCTGGTAGCCTTGTCTGGCTCCCCGATGTAAGGCTCATGCAGGTTTCGCTCATGATGGATATTCTTTGACTGAACCTACACAATCCGCCGCCTCCGGCGCAGGAAAGCGCAATGTGGCAGCCGCGTGGCTGCTCACCCAGGTCCGGCGTGTGTGCGGAGAGTCGTGGCGGGAGTTCACCGTCTTCCTGCTGGCAACGACCTTCCTGCTGTTCTATGGGTTGGTTCCAATCCTGGGTGGCGACCAGGTTGGTCTGGCCGGAGCTGATGAGCCGCGCTACGCGCAGATTGCGCGCGAGATGCTGGAGGCGCACAACGAGACTTGCGCCGAGGTCCACGCCATGGTGGTGCCGCACAGCCTGCGTCTGAAGGACATAAAGAACTCGCTGCGCTGCCTGGATGGGGGAACGGTGACGCCGATCCTGTACGGGCATCCCTGGCTGGAGAAGCCGGCGCTCTACTACTGGCGTGCAATGACCTCGTTTAAGGAGTTCGGCGTGTCGGACTGGGCGGCTCGGCTGCCCTCGGCCTCCTACGCGTTTCTGCTGATTGCGATGGTCTTTGTGCATATGCTGAGGTTCCGGCCCGGAGGGCAACTGGATGCCGCGCTGATTACCGCGTCGTCGGTTGCCATCATCGGCTTTGCGCGCGGTGCGTCGACTGACATGCAGATGGCCGCGCCGCTGTGCGTTGGAATGCTGGGGTGGTATGCCTGGTACGAGACGGGGTCGAAGTACTGGCTCTTCGACCTGTACTTCTTCGGTGCAGTAGCGACGCTTGCCAAGGGGCCGATCGCGCTGTTCCTGGCGCTGTGCATCATCCTGCTGTTTGTGGGGCTGCGCAAGGAGTGGTCGGTGCTGCGGCGGACGATCTGGATTCCCGGCGTGCTGACGTACCTGGCGATGGTGCTTCCCTGGTACATCGCGGTGCAGCGGGAGAACCCGACGTTTGTGGAGAAGTTCTTCGTCGAGCACAATCTGGAACGCTTTGCCACCAACTTGTACGAGCACCGGCAGCCGTTCTGGTATTACCTGGCGGTGATGCTGATCGGCCTGATGCCGTGGACGGTAATCGCCATGCGCGCGCTGGTGGATGCGATAGGCGCGTCCATCAACGAGTGGAAGGCGCGGCTCAATCCGAAGTGTTACCTAGGGTTGCCACGCACGGGAGACGCCTTCCCCGAGTTTCTTGTGCTGTGGGCCCTGTTTCCCATAGTCTTTTTCACCTTCTCCAAGTCGAAGCTGCCGGGCTACATTCTGCCGTCGATTCCTCCGCTGACGATTCTTACCGGCGACTATCTGAACCGCATCCGGCGGGTGGGGCTGCCGAAGTGGCTGCTGTGGTCTCATGGGGCGGCCTGCGCGCTGCTTGCATTCGTGATTGTGCTAGCGCCGCAGCACATGGAGTACAACACGCTTGTACCGCCGGCCAGATGGCTTGTGATCGCCAGCGTTGCGGCACTGTTTGTGTTATTCAGCGTAGTCATGACGATCCGCGTCGGAGGTATTGAGCGGGTGCGCAGCGCTACGCTGTTTCCAGTGCTTGCCGCGCTGGTGTTTCTGCTTGGCTTCCACGGCAAGGACCTGGACCTGAACTATTCAGCCCGGCCGCTGGCGCGCGAGATGCAACAGAAGGCCCCGGAGGCGCGGTTGGTCGCAGTGCATAACGTCAAGCGGGACATCGTCTACGGCCTTGCCTTCTATCGCAACGAGCAGCCCATCGAGTACAGCGAAGACGGTGTTCCCAGCGACGAACATCTGCTGGTGATTCCAGCCAACGACACCTCCGATCTGGATCGTCTGCTGGATGGCCGCGTCTATCAGCAGATCATCGAGTACCCGGCGCGGGGCTTGCAGGTCTACAAGGTCTATGCCAAACCGTAGGCTTGCGAAGATTATTTCCCTGAGCGGTGTACCAATTGACCTCGACTCCTATAAGCTCGTCCAGTATTGGATCGCTCGTTGAAGCCGTAGGGGTAGGTGGAGGACAATGTCCAGTGTGCCGGTTGCGTCCGAAATCGAAGTGCTAGACCTGCGGCACTTTTCCGCGCGCCAACTGCGGCCTCTGTTGGAGCGCGAGGCTGAGGTGTGGCAGGACCGCCTGCGTTGGGACTATAGGAGTTCGACCGAGCTGCTGCTGCGTTATCTGGAATCGCGCATCCTCCAAGGTCTCGCAGCTCTCGACCGGGGCCGCGTATGCGGCTATACGTTCTGCGTGTATGAGGGGACCAAGGCGGTGATCGGAGACGCCTTTGCCACAGGCCACAGAACGATGAGCGACGCCGACGCAACCAGGGCGATGCTGGTGCCCATGCTGGAGACGCTGCGCCACACACCTGGGGTCGATCGAGTGGAGTCGCAACTGCTGCTGTTCGACGCGGGCGAGTTTGCGGACCTCTTTGCCGGACCGCAGTTCACCGTCTACCCGCGCCTGTTTCTGGAGTGCGATCTTGTCGGGAAGAGAGAGACCCTGCCGGCGGATGCGGCCGCAGACCCTGGGTTCGGCGTTCCAGCCGATCTGGAGTTGTCGCTGTGGACGGCTGCGGACTATCAGGCCGCGGCCGAACTGATCCATGCCTGCTATATGGGCCACCCGGACACGCACATCAACGATCAGTACCGCTCCCTGCATGGCTCACTGCGCTTTCTGCACAACATTGTGCGATTTCCCGGATGCGGCATCTTTGAATCGAACTTCTCCTGGATCCTGCGCGAGCGGCGAAGCGGCACGCCGGTGGGCATGGTGCTGTGTTCGCGGGTGGGCGCTGGTGTGGCGCACATCACGCAGTTGTGCGTCGCGCAGGCGTATCGCGGCCGCGGCCTTGGCCGCGGACTGCTTCTGTGGAACGCGCAGAGCCTGCTGCGTGCGGGATTTGAAGCCATCACGCTCACCGTGACCGAAGCCAACGAGCCGGCCGTGAGGCTGTATGAGCGGTTTGGATTCAAACAACGGCACCGCTTCGACGCGATGGTGCTGGAACCGCAATTCAAGCCGCGCTGAATTCCGTGCCGGATTGCCGCTTCCTCCAGCAGAGGAGCCAGACCAGGAGGCAGAGCGCGCAGGCCCCGGCGGTGTCGAGCAGAACATCGTAAGGCGAGCCGGTGCGGCTGGGGATGAACGACTGGTGGTACTCGTCGCAACTGGCGACGATGGCGGTCGAGAAGATGGCGAGGATCGAAGACTCGAGGCGCCATGCGATCAGCGTTGACGGCCCGCGCTGTGTGAGTGTGTGCAACCATGCTCGGAGAAAGGTGAAGGCAACCAGGCCGTAGCCGACGAAGTGCCCGGTCTTGCGCAGGTAGTGATGGAAGATGTTCCAAGTACTGTCCTGAATAGGGCCTACCAATCGCTGCACAATGGGTCGCAGCCAACCGCTGGTGTTGTTGGAGGAAAAAAGGTCTGAGGACTCGACACAGATGATTGCAACTGCGATTGCGGCGGGAGTCCAGACTTTAAACCACCATTGCCAGCTTGGCTCGGCGGGCTGCGTTGGCAATGGTTTGTAGAAGAAAACTGAGCGCATCAACCTGAACTTTCAACAAAAATTTGCGGATTCAATAGCGATTATTCGGCATGGTAGTTAGGGGCTTCGCGGGTGATGATGACGTCGTGGACGTGGCTCTCGCGCAGGCCGGCGTTGGAGATGCGGATGAAGTGGGCGTTGGCCTGCAGCTCCGGGATGGTGGCGCAGCCCAGGTATCCCATGCCGGAACGCAGGCCGCCGACCAACTGGTAGACCATGGCTTCCAGCGGGCCTCGGTGAGGCACTCGACCTTCGATGCCCTCGGGGACGAACTTGGCGAGGCGGTTCTGGCTTGTGGCTTCGCGCGCTGTGAGCGAACTACGCTCTGTGCTGGCGGCTTCTGTCATGTCTTCCGCGCTTTGGAAGTAACGCTCGCCGGAGCCCTGGGCCATAGCGCTCAAGCTGCCCATACCGCGGTATGCCTTGAAGCTGCGCCCCTGATAGAGGATGGTCTCGCCGGGCGACTCGTCGACCCCGGCGAAGAGGGAGCCGATCATGACAACGTTTGCGCCGGCTGCGATGGCCTTGGTGACGTCGCCGGAGTACTTGATGCCGCCGTCGGCGATGACCGGAATCCCATGCTTGACGGCGGCGCGGGCGGCCTCCGTGATGGCGGTGATCTGCGGCATTCCGGCGCCGGTAACCATGCGCGTGGTGCAGATGGAGCCGGGGCCGATGCCCACCTTGACCGCGTCCGCTCCGGCGTCGATCAGGGCCAAGGCGCCATCGTAGGTGGCGACGTTGCCGGCCATCAGGTCGACCTCGGGGAATCGCTGTTTGACCGCGCTGACGGCGGCGAGCACGCGCGAGGAGTGACCGTGTGCGCTGTCGATGGCCAGGGCATCGACACGCATCTCGATCAGGGCGGCGGCGCGCTCCAGAAAGTCCCCGGTGGCCCCGATGGCTCCGGCCACGCGCAGGCGTCCCTTGCTGTCCTTGGATGAGTTGGGGTATTTCAGCTTCTTCTGGATGTCCTTGACGGTGATGAGGCCCTTGAGCTCGTACTCGTCGTTGACCACCAGCAGCTTCTCGACGCGGTGCTGGTGGAGGATATGCTCGGCCTCCTCCAGCGTGGTGCCGACGGGCACGGTGATGAGATCGGTCTTGGTCATCACGTCGTCGATGGGGATGTCTGTGCGCGAGACGAAGCGCAGGTCGCGGTTGGTGAGGATGCCCACCAGGCGGCCCTTGCGCGTGACCGGGACGCCGGAGATCTTGAAGCGGCGCATGAGCTCCAGCGCATCGGCGATGGGCTGCTCGGGCGAGATGGTGACCGGATCGACGATCATGCCACTCTCAGACCTCTTGACCTTGTCGATCTCGCCCGCCTGCTGCTCGATGGTGAGGTTGCGGTGGACGACGCCGATGCCTCCCTGCTGAGCCATGGCGATGGCTAGGCGCGACTCGGTGACCGTGTCCATGGCGGCCGAGATGAGCGGAGTGTTGAGCGCGATGTTGCGCGTGAGCTGGGTCTGCGTGTTGACCTGAGTGGGGACCACCTCGCTGAAGGCGGGAACCAGCAGGACATCGTCGAAGGTGAGGGCTTCGGGGATCGGGGAGTTGATCATATCTTCCGTTCTGGCCCGCGGCTATTTGGGATGGCTTGTCGCGGCGGGTTTGGTTGATTGTAGAGTCGAGCGGATGTGAGAGCAAATGCGGGGAGCTCGATTGCACGCAGAGAATGGGATTGGCAGGTGGCAGTCTGCGTGAAAAGTCTTCAGGCGGTGTGCCGTTCTTGCAACGGAATTGATATTTACTGGCTACAGGCGTATCTTAGAAGAGCGAACAAGTTTGTTCCGCTGTTCGATTAGGAGCCGTGTGCGCACCGGCGAACCGATCCCAGCCAGCTAGCTGGCCGGGGAATTCGGCAAATGGCGGAAGAGATGAGTGGGCGAAAGCCCACTTTTTGTTGCTCCAAAGACGGTTTGGCGATTCACGGGCCCATCTTATACAAAACATTGGCTGAAAAGGATTTATGGCATTGCAGATGGAGGAGATTCGGCGGCTGGCGGAGCGGGTTGCCGCATCCCACCATCTGGAGGTTGTGGAGGTGGAGTTTGGCGGCGGCGGCAAGAGCCGGGCGCTGCGGGTCTTTGTGGAGAAGGACGCGGCCGAGCGGGCTCGATTGAAGGCTCGCGCCGATGCTGGCGAGGCTGTGGATTTGCCAAAGGGCGTTCCGGTGGAGCTGCTCAGTGGCGTGACGCATGAGGATTGCGCGGCGTTTGCCACGGACTTTGGCACGCTGCTGGATGTCGAGGATGTGGTTCCCGGAGCGGAGTACACACTGGAGGTTTCGTCGCCGGGATTGGAACGGAGGCTGACACGCGCGGAGGATTTTGAGCGGTTTGCCGGGAGCCTAGTGAAGGTGAAGACGTTTGCGCCGGTGAAGCAGAACCGGCTGTGGACGGGGCGGTTGACGGGATTTGCGGACGGCGTGTTGCGCATCGACCTGGGTGCGGTGAAGCAAAAGGGCAAGGCCAAGAAAGCGGCGGTTGCGGACGCGATCGAGATTGAGTTGAAGAATGTGGAGAAGGCGAATTTAGTGGCGGAGATTTAGGGGAGCGTAGTGGCGCTCCGTCCCACCCATCGCGATGAGACTGCGATGAATGGGGCACCCAGAGTGGTTACCGATTTAGAAGCGAAGGTGAGTGACGAATTATGGCGAGTGTTCTGTATCAGTCGATCGAGACGTTGAGCCGGGACAAGGGCATCGAGCCCGAGATCGTGGTGAGCGCGGTGGAGGATGCGATCGCGCTGGCGACACGCAAGTACTACAAGACGCAGGAGAACATGCGCGCGGAAATGGACAAGGAGACGGGCGAGATTCGCGCCTATGTCTTCAAGACGGTGGTGGAGGGGCAGGAGCAGGTGGAGGACGAGATCAACCAGTTGACGCTGGAGCAGGCGCGCGCGCTGGCGCCCGAGGTGGAGGTGGGCGGCGAGTTGCGCTTCTACAAGGACACCAGCCCACTGGGGCGGATTGCGGCGCAGATGGCCAAGCAGGTGATCTTTCAAAAAGTCCGCGAGGCGGAACGGGACACAGTGTTTCTGGAGTACAACCACCGCGCGGGCGAGGTGATGAACGCGACGGTGAAGCGGCTGGAGCCGATGGACGTGATATTCGACCTGGGCAAGGCAGAGGCGCGCATGCCCAAGCGCGAGCAGAGCCGGCTGGAGCAGTTTGCGGTGGGCGAGCGGGTGCGCGTGGTTTTGCTGCGCGTGGATCGCGCGGCCAAAGGGCCGCAGGTGATTGTGAGCCGCGCGGCGCCGGGGCTGGTGCAGAACCTGTTTCAGAGCGAGGTGCCGGAGATCTACGACGGTACGGTGACGATCAAGGCCATTGCGCGCGAGGCGGGCGAGCGGACCAAGATTGCGGTGTTGAGCCGGGACAAGGACGTGGATCCTGTGGGTGCGTGCGTGGGCATGAAGGGGATGCGCGTGCAGTCGATCATCCGCGAGCTGCGCGGCGAGAAGATCGACATCATCGAGTATTCGGACGAGATCACGACATTTGCCGAGAAGGCGCTGCAGCCGGCCAAGGTGAGCAAGGTATCGATTACGGACCTGGCGGAGAAGCAGATCGAGGTGATTGTCGACGATACGCAGCTTTCGCTTGCCATCGGGAAAAAAGGACAAAACGTCCGGCTGGCAGCGAAGCTGCTGGGCTGGAAGATCGACATCAAGAGCGAGGAAGAGAAGCGCCAGGAGGTGGAGCAGCAGATGCAGTCGATGGGCACCGGGCCTACAACTCCGATCGAACAGATTCCCGAGCTGGGCGAGGCGATTCTGGAGAAGCTGATCGCGGCGGGGATTACCACGATCGAGGCGCTGGCAGACATGACGCCGGAGCAACTGGAGGAGATTCCCGGCATCGGCGAGAAGACCCTGGAAAAGATCTCGGTTGCGGTGCGGCACTACTTCGGCCAGTACGAAGAGGGCGAGGAGCGGCCGGAAGCTGTACCTGAACCCACCCATCCCACCCCACCAGCGGAGCTGGCGGGAACCCCAGATCGAGATGAGACTGCGATGGATGGGGCAGCCGCGTCCGAGGAGAGTGCAGAGGAGAAGACACCGGAAGAGATTCTGGCGGCGGAAGCGGGCCCTGCCGGAGGGGCCAGGAAGGTACGCGGCAAGTCGGTCGAGGCGATTGCGGACGCCGAGGAAGCGCAATCGGAGAGCGATGCGGTTAGCGAAGCGGATGCTCGCGAGGAAGCGATTGAGAAGAAGAACGACGCTGTGGACAGCCTGGTAAACGAGAGCCAGGAGGTCAGCGACGAGGGTGTCGAGACGGATGGAAAAACGCGTGGTTAGAGCATTTCTGGCCACGCGTACAAGCGAATTGCCTGGGTCGCAATCGGCGGTTTCGAGAATTGCGATTTCAGGGATAATGGAGTTGGATCAGATTCCTACTTCGATGAGGCTGATATGAACAGCTAATCACGCAGAGGAAATGAAAAGGGACGGATGAGCAAAGTTCGAATCAACGATCTTGCACGAGAGCTGGAAGTCAAGAGCAGATCCATTCTGGATGCTCTGACGGCGGTTGGCGTCACCGAGACCAAGACGCACTCCAGTTCGATTGAGGCCGATGAGGCAGAAAAGGTGCGGAACTACTTCAGCGGCCGGCGCAGTAGCAGCGCCCCTAGCAAGCCTGCAGTGGAGGCCAAGCCGGCCTTCAATCTGGCCCATATCTCGAAGCCGGGCGACGCGGCCCGATTGATCCTTGAGCGCAAACTTGCCGCCGAGGAGGCGCGCAAGGGACTGCGCCGGCCGACGGCAGCGGCTACTCCGGCGGCGCCTACCGTGGTGGCCAAGGCCGCGCCGGAGGTTAAGCCTGCGCCGCCGGCGAATGCTCCGGTGGCAGCAGCAGCGGCACCAGCGCCCCGGCGGATTGTACCTCAGCCGAGGCAGCACACCCAGATTGTGAGTCCGGCTGCGCCGCCGCCTGCGATTGCGAGCAAGCCTCCCGTAGGACCGGTGATCGCGCGTCCGCCGGTGGTGGTTGCCCTCCCACCCTCAGCGCATGTGCCACCGGCACAAAGTGCGACAACCACTCAGCCCTCCACTGCGCAGAGCCAGGCACATGCTGTGGCGGAGCGCCCGCCGGTAGTCGCGCCCGCGGTGGAAGCTCCCACGGTCACCAAGCGTGTCAAGCCTGCCGCTGCGCAGGGTGTTGTCGCGCCCGCAGAGACACCCATCGCTCCCGCGCCTGCGGTTATTGCCGGTGCAGCATCTTCGGCGGAGCCGCGCGATGCTTCGGCGATGGCGGCTGCCGCGGTTGAAGCAACGCCCGCCGCTATGGTTGCAAGTGAACCGGTTGCGGAAGTGGTTGAGCCCGCGGCGACTACTGCAGTTGCCGAGCCTCCGGCGCGGCGGGTTGTGATGCCCCAGACTGGGCCTCGACCGATTTATCAGGCTCCGGAGGGCGCTGCGCGCGGCATCCAGCGCGGACGTCCCATCTTCGAACGCCCACGCCCGCAAGCTTCGGGTGCTCCAGGTTCGCATCCTTCTTCTACGATGGCACCGGGCGCACGGCGGCCGATGCATCCGACGCGCACGTTCCCCACCGGGACAGGCACACCTGGTCGTCCAAGCTTTGCGCCGGGCGGCGCACGACCGGGTTTAGGCGCACGGTCAGGCGGGCCGGGGCTTCCTGGAGTGATGCCCGGGCCGGGTGAAACGCCGAATGGTATGAGGCCGGCGGCGCGCCCTGGACAGCGGCGCGGAGGACAGCGCTACGAGAAAACCAAGGAAGGCCCGATGAAGGGCTTCCAGCCGCCTCCGCGCTATGGCGGAGCGCAGATATCGCAAGAGCCGCTGCCGATCACAAAGACGATTACCGTGACCGAGGGCATCAGCGTGAAGGACCTGGCCGAGAAGCTCGACGTGCGCGGCAAGGACCTAATTGCAACCCTG
>Ga0326727_10025133_pt1 | contig 11197 bp, 8 predicted proteins | sample MB2enrmetagenome_FD_207643 | JGI IMG/M metagenome (GOLD analysis project Ga0326727, IMG submission 207643) | Lab enriched peat soil microbial communities from McLean, Ithaca, NY, United States - MB29MY | ecosystem: Environmental > Terrestrial > Soil > Wetlands > Peat | place: USA: New York... | reverse complement strand
CGCGAACTCGCTCAGAGCGGCACTGGCGGAGGTGGACCCCTGCAAATGGATTCCCCCGAGCAACAACGCTGGCCAACTCGTAGTCCAGAGGATCGTGCTAATGGGCGTCTCCGAGACCCAATGGACTCTCGGCATGGCGCTGCTGGCGATGAATGACACTCAAGAGGCCGGTGTGTGCTTCAAAACAGCCTACGACGAGTATCGCAGGAGCAAGTACGGCAAACTCGCCCTCCAACAGTGCAAGCAATTGGGCCTGCCGATCGATTGAGATAACCGGACCCGCGCCGCCTTGCCGATAGAACACCCTCTGCGCCCTCGCCGCCCTGGCCCGCAAACCCGCACTGTAGCACCGGAGCCCCCGGATACACGGACAGGCGCCCGGGATCTAAAATGGAAGTCCCGGGTAAAGACATGCCGACGGCTACCATCCGCGCCGCCCTGCTAGCGGCTGCGCTGGCCGGCGCACTCACCGGAGCGGACACCCCGTTCGTCTGGAAAAACGTCAATATCCAGGGGATGGGGTACGCCACCGGGCTCGCGATTCACCCCCAGCCTCCCCACGATATCTACATCCGCACCGACGTTGGCGGAGCCTACCGGTTCGACCGCGGCGCGCGGCGCTGGCTGCCTCTATCCGACCGCGCGGGTATGGGTGCCCCCGGGTTCGAGGCCATCGGCGTGGATCCCACCGATGCCAACACTGTATACGGTTCCGCCGGCGTCGCCTCCGGCGCCAATACCTACGCGGAGGTTTTCGTGTCCCACTCGCGTGGAGCGTACTGGCTCCCCACCGGGCTCGCTTCGGCGCAGCTCTACATCGGAGCCAACGATGCCTATCGCGGAACCACGGGAGAGAAGATCGCCGTCGATCCGAACCTGCCCCAGCGCATCTTTCTCGGCACGCGGAAGAACGGGCTCTGGGTCAAGGACGGCACGCAAGCCTGGCAAAGCATTCCGGCCATACCCCTGAGCCCGCCGGACAGCGCGGGCGTCTGGGTGGGCGTCACATTCGTCGTGTGCGATGCGCAGGCGCAACGCATCTATGTGGGCGTGTGGGGCCATGGCGTGTGGATGAGCGCCGATCACGGGAACACCTGGACCAACATTGGCAGCCAGCCGAATCCCGCGCGCGCGGCCGTCGCCGGCGACAGCACGCTGGTCGTGACGCTCGGCGGCGACGAAGGAGCGGTCGCCGGCGCCGTGCAGCGCTACCGGGCCGGGGCGTGGGAGAATGTTACTCCGTTCTCGCTGAGCGATGGGTATTCCGGCGTGACTTTCTCGCCGGCGAATCCGCGCGAGTTAGTGGTGTGCGCCAATCATAATCAAACCATCTACCGTTCCACCGATCAGGGCGACACCTGGACCCTGCTCGCCATCGGCGGCGCGCCTAATCAGCCCTCCTACTACCGCGCGTACTCCACCGGCGTCAATACCGCCAAATCGGCGAGCTGGGGCAATGGCGCCGTGGCCATCGATCCGGTCCAGCCAACGCGCCTTCTCCAAACTAACGGCTACGGAGTGATCGCGACCGAAGACTACACGGCGGCCCAGACCTCCTGGCTCTGGTGGATGAACAACCTCGAGGAGCTGTGCGTCCAAAGCGTGAAGGTTCCTCCGCTCGTTACGCTGCCCGGCTCCAACGCGCCCGGAGCCGATCTGATCAGCGTTTCGATGGACATGGTTGGTTTCCGCCACGCCGGCCGCGACGCTGTGCCCTCCGCCACCATCGCGCCGTTCGACTGGGTCGCGCAGGGCAATTCCATCGCTTACAGCGCGCAGCATCCCGAAAACATGGCTTTCGTGGGGTGGGATGAAACGAATGCCGCCGTGTCCATGTCCGGATTCAGTTCCGACAACGGGCTCTCCTGGCAGCCGTTCGGCAGCACGTCCCCGGGCGTGGCCGGCAATATCGCCATGTCGTCCAGTGACCCGAACAACCTCGTGTGGGCGCCGGTGAACGCGGCGCCGGTCTACTCGACCGACGGCGGGCAGTCGTGGAAAGTGTGCCCGTCGCTGCCGCCGTCCTGGCAGGTGAGTAACCTGTGGTGGGCCCCGCAGATTGTGGCCGCCGATCCCTTACAGGGCGGAACCTTCTATTACTACGAGCAAGGAAACGTCTATTCGAGCACCGACGGTGGGGCCGCCTGGACCCTCCTCTCGACGATCCCGGGCGTGCAGTACACCATTCAGGTCTCGCTCGTCCCGAATCCCGCAAAGGCCGGCGAACTCTGGATCGCCCACAAGCCCAACGCCAATCGGCCATCGCCATTTCCCCTCTATCGCTCCACCGACTTTGGGAAAACCTTTGCCGCGGTTCCCGGCGTGCCGGCCTGCAACTTCGTCGCGTTCGGAAAAGGTAACTCCGCGGACACTCCGTTCCTCTATATCCACGGGCAGCCCGCGGGATTCACGGACCAGGCAATCTACAAATCCGAGGATTTGGGCGCGACGTGGATCCAAATCAGCGACCCTGCCGAGCAGGCCTTCGGCTCGATCACGGCCCTGGAAGGCGACATGCGGACCCAGGATCTCGTATACGCCGCCACCGGCGGCCGAGGGATCTTGTACGGCTACGGAGCCGCCGCCGGGTTCTCCATTCCCTCGTTTGACGCCGCCTCCGTGACCAATAGCGCGGGCTATCAAGCGGGGAAAGTGGCCCCCGGCGAGATCCTGACCTTCTGGGGCAGCGGCATCGGGCCGGCCGGTGCCGTCGCCGCGCAGCTCGACGAGGCCGGCTTCGTCGGCACCGCGATCGGCGGCACGCAGGTCTTCTTCGACGGCTTTCCCTCCCCCATGATCTACGCCTCCAGCGGGCAGACCAGCGCCGTCGCTCCCTACGCACTCGCGGGACTTACAACTACCACGATGCAAGTCGCCGTGGATGGCGCGCTCTCGGGTCCCGTCGCCCTGCCCGTGGTCTCGTCCGTGCCGGCCATCTTCACCCTCGACTCGTCCGGCCATGGCCCGGCGGTGGCCGTGAACTTCGCCGACGGGCAGTTGAATTCGCCGGCGGACCCAGTGAACCGGGGTGACTACATCGTCGTTTATGTAACAGGCGACGGTCAAACAAACCCCGCCGGTCTCGACGGATGGCCGGTAAGCGGAACGCCTCCGTGGACCGCACAGCCGTACAGCGCGACCGTCGGCGGAGTGCCGGCGACCGTAACTTACGCGGGCGGCGCGCCCGGCTTCGTCATGGGCCTCGCGCAGTTCAACGTTCAGATACCCGCCGGCGCTCCCACGGGGCCGTCGGTGCAGTTGGCGGTCACCGTCGGAGGAGTTGCGTCGCCCGCGGGAGTAACGATCGCCGTGCGCTAGTGCGGGAACATCGGCACGGCCGGATGTACAATTGAGGATCGCCGGGGACGGCAGATGACGCCTAAAGAGATCGCATTCGCCAGGAAGACGCGGGCTGCATTTAACTGTCTTCTGTGCGGATACACCGGGCCGTTAGCCTATGGCCCGGACGGCTTCCGCCTATGTCAATCCTGCCAGAGTGCGAGCCTCGCCTACTTGCTGCCGAACTGCCCGGAATGCGGCGCTCTGATCGGATGCGTGCGTGAGCAGACAAAGATTGTAACCTACGATTGCCCGAGGTGTGACCGGAGTTGGTGCGAAGCCTAGCCGGCTGTCAACCCATCCAGGTACACCTGCCGGTAGACGTCCTTGAGGAACTTCAACCCTTCGCTCGCCAGTTGCTCCGGCGAATCCGCCAGCTTCCGCCAGATACAGCACAGCTTGGCGATGCTTTCCATCTGCGGGTCGAACGATTCAATGGTTACGCACCCGTCGTAGCCCGCCCGCCTCAGCGCCCGGAAAAACGGAACCCAGGGGATCAGCCCGCTGCCCGGAATCCCCCGCTGATTCTCGCAAGCGTGTACGTACCCCAAATCTCCCCCGGTCTCCAGTACGCATTCCGTGAAGTCGTTCTCCTCGCGAATCATATGGAACGTATCCAGGTGGACCTTTACGTTCGGCGCGCCCACCTCCCGAATGAACTTCACCGCATCCGCCGCCGTGTTGATGAAATGCGATTCGAAGCGGTTCACCGGTTCAATGCCCAGGATCAACTCCGAAGCCTGTTGCGCGTAGCCGGCGATCTCGCGATACCCTTCCACGCCCCACTTCCACTCCTCTTCCGTGCGCATCCGCCCGGTCAGGTAGCCCCAACCGCAGTAGATCATCCCGCCGAAGACCTTCGCCCCCGCCTCGTTGCTCAGATCGATCAGCCGCTTCGAAAACTCGATCCCCGCCCTGCGCACCCCCGCATCCGGCGAGATGATGTTGTACCGCTCCGGCATCCCGTATCCCGTGTTGATGGTCAGCCCCAGATCGGCCGCCGCCGCACGCACCTTCCGCGCCGGAAACCCGTCCGGATCGAACGGGATGATCTCCACCGCGTCGAATCCCATCCCCTTGCACTTCTCCAGCAGCGGCAGATCCTTCTCCACGAACGTCTCGGCGAACAGCAGCGAATGAATTCCAAATTGCACGCGCGCGCCTCCTACCGGGATTCTACTTCATCCTCCCGTCGCGCACCAGCGACCCGCCGTCGTCGGCCCACCATCGCCCGCCCACCCCGCCGCCGTCGTCGGCCCACCATCGCCCGCCCACCCCGCCGCCGTCGTCGGCCCACCATCGCCCGCCCGCCCGGCCCCTCCCTCACAATCTGTAGTAGACTGCGATGGAAATGAAAACCTCCGCCGCAAGGCGTATCGTTTGGACAGCGGCCCTCTACCTCGCTTCCGCGGCCGGCTGCGCCGTGCTGGCCATCTTCGTCTCCAGCAGCACGCTCCGCGGCGGGATCGCCGCCACAGTCGCCGCCGCCATCGCCTACCTGTTGCCGTTGATGGCCTTGCAGATCTCCGCCGAGAAACCGCTGCGCCGCTGGGCGGACCGATCGCGCTTTCCTCTCGACTGGATCGTCTTTGGCGGAGCCCAACTGACCATCGCCCTGCTGGGCGCTGCCATCGGCTCGGCGCTGGCGGTTCTGCTTGGAATTGTGAGGAGCTGGCAGGATTTGTACCTGCCCAACCGCATGGTGGTTGTCGTGTCCGTGATCGCCACCTGCTCGGTCCGCGCCTACAGAACCACCCGCAGCCGCCTCGAAGAGCGCAACCGCCAGCTCCAACAGGAAGCGGATGCCGGCGCCCGCGCCCTTCGCCTTCATGAACGGGATTTCGAGCTCGCCCGCGAGATTCAGCAGGCCCTCATGCCCAAGCAGTTGCCCCAGCTTCCCGGCCTCCAGCTCGCCGCCGGATGCCAGCCCGCCCGCGACGTAGGCGGCGACTACTACGACGCCATCCGCCTCTCCGATTCTTCCGTCGCCATTGCCATCGGAGACGTTTCCGGCAAAGGAATGGCCGCCGCGCTGCTCATGTCCAACTTGCAGGCCATCGTCCGCGCCTTCGCTCCCGCCGGACTCTCGCCCCAGGAGTTGTGCGCCAAAGCCAACCAGCTCATCGCCGCCAACGTCGCTCCCGGCAAGTACATCACCTTCTTCTACGCCATTATCGACGCCGCCCGCCTGCGTCTCGACTATAGCAACGCCGGCCACAACCCACCCATCCTCCAGCATCGCGACGGCACGCGCGAAACTCTCGGCGAAGGCGGCCCGGTCCTCGGCATTTTTCCGGCCGCGCGCTATGCGGGCGCGACAGCCCAACTCCGCCCCGGCGATTGTCTCGCGCTCTTTACCGACGGCATCACCGAAGCCATGAACGCCCAGGACGAGGAGTTCGGCGAGCGGCGCCTGATCGCCTTGCTGAACCAGCCCTCCGCCAGCGCCGAGGACCGCCGCAGCCGGATCGTCTCGGAGGCGGCCGCCTTCTCCCATGGCCCCTTCCACGACGACGCCACCGTCCTCGTCATGACCGTCAACTGACTCCGATTTCCCCCGCGCCCGCCCAGAACCTCATCCGCGCCTGGCTACGAGAGCAGTACCGGTACTCTTAAAGCGCCATGACACTTGCAGTCTGCGTCGATTTGGTGTATCATCGGGTAACATGTCAATGCGTTTAGGGATGAAAGCCATTGGATTGCTCTTCGCGGGAACTCTGCTGCCACTCACAGCCTCACCCATCAACTTCTACTTGGGCGGCGTCAACTGCGGCAGCGCCGGCATATGCACCCCCGATCCCCGTGCCACCACCATCACCTTCGACTTGCTGGGGTCCTCCACGCCTCAGCCCTATATCGATGGCGACGCCACCTACACCTGGACCGCCCCTGGCACGCCGTTCGTGGATGGTTCGAGCGGCGGCCAATATGCTTCCCCTCCCAATGACACAACGCCCTATCTGGCGGTCGGTTCTCCTGATCGGCCGGAGACCGTCACCATCAGCTTCAGCCAGCCGCTCTCCTATTTTGGCTTCTACCTGGGCAGCCCCGACGCCTATAACGTGATCTCCTTCTATGGGGGTCCCGGCCTGACTTTATTACAGTCGTTCACCGGGGCTCAACTGATCAACCCCGGCAACGGCGACCAATTGCTCGGGGATTTCGTGAACTTCGATGCCACCGGCACTTTGATCGGCGAAATCGTCATGACCTCAACCAGTCCCGCCTTCGAAACCGACAATCACGCCTACGATGAGGCCCCCGAGCCCGCCACCGGCTGCATGTTGGCCCTGGGCTTGGCTCTGGCTCTGGCAGCCGCCGCCGCACGCCGCCGCTTCCAGCGCGCTTAACTGTACCCGATCCGTCCCACCCCATCCCCTGATCGGGGGATGCCCTGCCTCCGCTTCCGAGGGATGTGCGATCCTGGAAACCACCGTAGACTCAGTTCATGGTAAGCGGACGACGTCCCGAAGCGATCGACACGCGCATGGTGTTCCGAGCCTATGCCGTGCTGGCCTGCCTCTACGGACTCGCGCTGATCGTTTGGCCCAATTGGTTCGTCGGACCTCCCGCCGGGCCACCAGCGCAACAGGCTGCTCTGATCCGCCTGCTCGGTTCCATCCTCATCGCCGTCGCCTTCTGTGCCGCCGCGCTCGCCGCTGTGGACGACCCCCGAACGCGGCGCGCGGGCCTTCTGTGGTTCGCCGCCGGGCACTACGTCGTCTTTATCGCACTCGGGTCTCAACTCTCGGACCTGGAACTCGCGGGAACCGAACAGTTGATGTACCAGTTGTTGTGCGTTGCTTGCGCTCTCATGTACTTAGGGCAGACCGCCGAGGGGGAGTATACATATGGCGACGGCGGCTTTTTCGGCCCGGCTGGTAAGCGGTTGCGCTCCCAGTACGAGCAGCAGATTCGTCAGGCCGCCGCTCAGGAGGAGCGCAACCGCCTGGCGCGGGATCTGCACGATTCCATCAAGCAGCAGCTCTTTGTGATCCAAACCGCGGCGGCAACGGTTCAGGCGCGCTCGGATGCCGATCCCGCCGGAGCCACCCAGGCGCTCCAGCAGGTTCGAAACTCGGCACGCGAGGCGATGACCGAGATGGAGGCGATGACCGACCAACTGCGCTCCGGGCCTCTCACCAACGCCGGTCTCATCGAAGCCCTGAAACGGCATTGCGAGGCGCTCGGCTTCCGCACGGGTGCGCGGGTGGAGTTTAGCCTCGAAGGAGATCTTCCGGACAGCGAAGCTCTTCCCCCCAGCGCCCAACAGGCCATCTTGCGAGTCGCGGAAGAAGCGCTGGCAAATGTTGGCCGGCACGCTCGCGCACGCAATGTACGTCTCTCGCTCTACTCGCCGCCAGGCCGCGTGGAGATTCGGATCGGCGATGACGGAAGCGGGTTCGACACGAATCAGAGCCCTCGCGGAATGGGGATCGCGAACATGCGCGCCCGGGCCGCAGAACTTGGCGGGAAGCTTGAGCTGATGAGCCGGCCCGGCCAGGGGACATCCGTGAAGTTCTCAATCCCCTACACGACGGCTGAAACACCCCGCGAGTATCTGCGACGGGCGCTGCTGGCCGGGGCGCTGCTGCTGGGTTTCGTCGTTTACGTCGTGTGGCTCAAGCTGTTCCTAATGATAATCCTGGCAGGGCCCTTCGCCATCCAGTTCATCCGCAATGTGGTGGCCTATCGCCGTGTCCGAAAACAGCCCAAGGTGGGACCATGAGCGCGATTACCATCGCCCTGGTGGATGACCACCGCGTGGTGGCCCGCAGCTTGAAGGCCTACCTCGAGTCCTTCCCGGACCTGAAAGTGGTCGGCATGGCAGCCACCGGCGAAGAACTCCTCGAGCATTTGCAGGAATGGAAGCCGCAGATCGTTTTGCAGGATCTCCTGATGCCCGGCGGCCTGGACGGTGTCGAAACCACTCGCCGCATCCTCGAGCGGGCGCCCTCGGTGCGCGTGATTGCCCTCACCGCTTCCACCGACGAGGCGCGCATGATGGGCGTCCTCCGCGCCGGTGCCATCGGCTATGTCCGCAAGGACGCCGAGCCCGAGACCCTGCTGGCCGCCGTTCGCTCCGTCGCCCGCGGCAAGACCTACATCGATCCATCCGTGAGCCGGCAAATCCTTCGCGCTGCCGCTCCACGCGACGATCTCACCCCGCGCGAACTCGAAGTCCTCCGCCAGCTCGCCCTCGGCCGCTCCAACAAGGAAATCGCCGCCGCCCTCTCCATCGGCGACGAGACCGTCAAGTCCCATGTCGCCAACCTCCTCTCCAAGCTCCAGGTCGAGAATCGCGCTCAGGCCATCCTGCAAGCCCTCAAGCGCCATCTCGTCTCTCTGGAAGAGCTGGATTAAGCCGCCACGCTACCCCACCCGCCGCCGATGCCCCGCCTTCCCGACTCTCCTGGCGCTAACCCGCCTCGCTACGGCCATCCGGCATTGCACGCCCGCCCGCCCCGGCGCCCACACCGCCGCTGCCAGTTCCCATCGCCATGATCGCAGCGGAAAGATCTCGGACTCCCGCGGCAGCCCCTCCACATTCCGATGACACGCCAGGCATCCCCTGTGTATGATCTGACACGATGTGTCTACCAACTGAAACAGCGCCGGCCCAAGCTCCAGAAGGTACGCCCGGTTGAAATGCGTCTTGTCCGCTCCGTAAACCGTCTCCGAGGTCGCCAGCTCCAGCACTCGCGTCCGGTCCAGCCGCAGCGCCTCGCGTTGCACTTCATTGATCAGCTCGCGGTGGCATGCCATCGCGTCCTGCTTCTCGAATCCTGGCTGCAACACCCAGATCAGCAGGCCGCAGCGGTGTTCCGTCAGAATGAGCGCCATCTCCCGCGTGCGGCCGGCGTAAGCGTCTCTCCATTGCGCAGAGCCGTACGCGATCCACTGCTTCTTCCCAGCCGGAATGCTCTGCATGTCGTTCGATCCGATCAGCGCAAGGCACACGTCTGCCGATCCCAACTCGCTCGAGTCCCGAAGCCATCTTGTGTAATCGAAATAGTCCGTGCGCGTCAGCCCGATCATCGGTCGGCTCCACCGCCTCAGTTGCACGCCGTACCGCTGCATCAGGTCCGGCCGCGCGCGCATCGCGAAGTACAGCGAATCCGCGAAACTGTCGCCCACCGTCGCCACGCTTATCGCCTGACACGGTCTCCCGATCGAAAACAGCAGCAGACAGCCCACCTTCAGCGCTCTGCGCGCGCACTTCTCCCCCATCCTCTTCGCCTCCGCCCCGGCGCGCCACTACCATCCGGTTGGCATTGAAATCGGACAGGATGTCTACAGCAAACCGGCGGCCATACCAGCCGCATCCCAGCCCATTGGTCTGCGCTTTCCCCGTTGCACTGGCCTCTCGGCCGCAACCCCTTCAACCGCCCCCGCCCCGCTTCGGGTGGCGCGATGCAGCGTCCGGCTACTACTCGACCGTCCCATACCGCTGGTTCAGCCGCCACTCATACTGCGGATGTGTGGCCATCGTTCCGAACCACCAGGACCACCGCGACGGAGCCTGGGTAAACCTTTGCAGCTTGATCAGTGCGGACCGCAGCGCCGCCCCCTCGCCCATCCGGTGCACGAATCCGTCGGCGCACCGCTCACACCTCCGGGACAACCAAGCGAACGGCAACAAGAGCCAGAGAACCGTCCCGAGGCCGGGCAAAATGACGCGAACAATCGTGAGCCCAGGTCCCGCGTGAGCGGCCGGAGCGGGCAGGCCGCCGCACGCGCCCATGGCGAAAATCAGCGCCACCGCGGCCCAGACCGCACAGCAGGCCGTGAGCAGAAGCGTGTGGCGTTCCCGTGCATGCGCCGCATCGTGCAGCAAGATCGCGCGCGTTTCCGCCGGACTTAACGCGCGCAGAAGATCCTCGGTGACCGCCACGAAAAGGCTACCCGGCAGCGGCCCAATCACGTACGCATTCACCACGGGGAACAGGTCGTGAGGCAGCAGATACACATTCTTCACCTCTCCGAGCGCCGCGACCCGTCCCCGCATCTCTGCCAGCGCCGCCATCAACGGATGGTCCGCCGCGAGCACGCCCGCAGCCTGCAGGCGAATGCGCCAGGCGAACACCGTCTGCGCCGCAAGCACGATCCCTCCGCCGGCCGCCACGGCTGCCAGCACCGTCGGTACGTGCACTCGCTTGGTCATCCACCAGAACAATCCGACCATCGCCAGGCCGAAGACCGCGTTCAGCAGCCCCGTCATCGCCAGGCTCCCCAGCATCCGGTGCATCCGGAGACTGCTCGCCGGCGCCTCCTCTTGCCGGTGCGCGCCTCGCCGCAGCGCCTCCAAATAGGGGATCATATAGACCGCCGCCACAACCAGGTTGAACACCAGAGCCGCGGCCTGCGCGAGCGCCGTTTTCATCGCACCCAAACCCGCGATCGTCGTTGCGGTGGTCGCCAGCAGCGGCAGCGGATACAGGACAAGAAATAGTTGCCGCCGCTCCCAGCCCTGCTCCGACGGAGCCAGTGCCCGCTCGCTCCTCCGCAGTCGGCGGTGCACGCCCAGGCTTAGCGCCAAGGCCGCCGCCCACACGCTCAGCATCAAGTAAATCATCGGGGCCGTCTCAAGCTTTCATTCCCAGCGGGATAGGCCTCCTGGCCAGGGCATACCCGCGCGCGCATCGCCTCAGTCTAGCACGCCACCGCGCATCGGCAGCTCCGACCGGCGGCCAATCGGCGACGCCCCTGAGTCCGGTTCCCCGTGGACTTCAGTGGCAATACCGTAAAACGGATTCCCTGATATGACCAAGATGCCACCTTGCCGGTTCACCCGTCCCTCCTACCAATTGAAGCCCTCGACATTGAACTCTAAGGCCTGAGTTCCCTCTTGGTAGAA
>Ga0326727_10025132_pt1 | contig 11197 bp, 9 predicted proteins | sample MB2enrmetagenome_FD_207643 | JGI IMG/M metagenome (GOLD analysis project Ga0326727, IMG submission 207643) | Lab enriched peat soil microbial communities from McLean, Ithaca, NY, United States - MB29MY | ecosystem: Environmental > Terrestrial > Soil > Wetlands > Peat | place: USA: New York... | reverse complement strand
ACGGCGGCGGCGCGGCGGCGTTGTCAGCTTTGGCCAATTGATTGTTTCGGGCAACTCTCTACCCCATTCTTTCTTTTACTGTGAGCTTCGCGGTTTCCGTGCGCCGGGAGCGTCGGAAACGCAAGGCGGCACGATTTCGAAACCCGAGAAGTTCGCGGTCGCGCCAACTCCACTCTAATCTTATTCAGAGCTTCCTGCAGACGAAAATTGCGGCCCAGGACGAGGGGCTTTGCGTTGCGTAGGACTCACCACCCTTGAACCGTGCATGCTAATCTCATATATCATCATGAGTCAGATTCCCTCCACGCAAACCCAACCGGTCATGGCCAACCTGCCTCGCGTGCTGGGCGCCAGTCAGGCTACGGCCTTCGTCGTCGGCACCGTAATCGGAAGCGGCATTTTTCTGGTGCCGCGGGAGATGATGCAGGATGTAGGCTCTTCCGCGCTGGTCTATCTGGCCTGGATTGTCGGCGGGCTGCTCTCGCTCTTCGGCGCCATGACCATGGCTGAGTTAGGAGCCATGCTGCCCTACGCCGGCGGCGGCTTTGTCTACCTGCGCGGAGCATACGGCGACACATCGGCCTTCCTTTATATGTGGACTTGGTTTGCCGTGGCCAAACCGGCCTCCGCCGCGGCCATCACCATCGGCCTTGCCCGCACTCTCGAGTTCTTTTCGGCATTCAGCGGCCTCAGCCATCAAGCCATCGGAGGCCCCCTCCCCTTGCTGTGGTCGCAGATCTTCGCCATTGCGGTGGTCTGGTTTATGACTGGCCTGAACTACCTCGGCATCAAAAAGGCCGGCGATTTCCAACTCGTCTTTACCGTCCTCAAAGGCATACTCATCCTCATTGTGGTCGCGCTTTGCTTCGCCTCGGCCTCCGGCTCCCTGGGCAATTACTCCTCCATGCTGCCCCACGCCGTTGGAGGCTTCGGCGGCTTCATGCTGGCAATGATCGCCACGCTGTGGGCCTACGACGGCTGGCCTGACCTTGCAATTCTGGCCGGCGAGATGAAACGGCCTGGCCGAAATATGCCCATTGCTCTGATCGGCGGCCTGTGCATTGTTGGCTTTCTATATATGGCGACTAACGCAGCGATCCAGTACGTCCTCTCGGCAACTCAGATTGCCGCGAGCGACCAACCTGCCGTAGCAGCGCTCAAGGTTGTTGCGGGACCGGCCGGAGCAAGTTTTGTGGCCGCCGCCATGGCCATTTCAATCTTCGTTGCCCTCAACGGAACAGTGATGTCAGGCGCCCGCGTCCCATTTGCCGCCGCACGCGACAGACTCTTCTTCCGCCAGTTCGCCCGCATCAGCCCGCGCTTTCAGTCCCCTTCCACGTCGCTGGCCATTCAGGGGGCGCTCGCCACCGTTTTGTTGCTCTTCCTCAGCCAGTTTCAACAGCATTTCGAGTTGGCAATTTTTTCCGAGTGGGTTTTCTACATGCTCATCGCCAGTACGGTGTTCGTCTACCGTCGCCGGCGGCCTGACCTGCCACGCCCCTACAAGGTCTGGGGCTACCCGCTGCTTCCTGCCATTTTTGTTATCTGCGCGGCCGTCGTGCTCGTTTACAGTTTCCTGGGCAACCTGAAAGGCTCGCTGATCGGAACCGCGCTCATCCTGATTGGCCTGCCGGTGCTGTGGCTGGTACGCAAGATCTATCCGGGACCGCCCGCAGAGTTGGAAGGGATGGGGAAATAATATAGTTCGGAAAGCACCTAGTGCCCAGAGTCTAAAGTTCCTTCAACAATTGCACTGTCATCCTGAGCGAACGGGGCCCCAAACGTTCTTCAGTTTGGGGTGGTGAGTCGAAGGATCTGCGGTTGCACTTCAGCGAACTTCAGACTCAACACACTAGCCTCACAGGTGCATCTCCGCCCCGCCTGAGCCGCCTCACCGCCTCCGCTTTTTTGCCGCTTCTTCGTATACCGCCGCATACTCCCGCGCCGGTTCCTCCCAGCTATAGTTTCGCGCCATGCCATTGAGCATCAACTTCTTCCAGCCTTCTTTATCCTCAAAAGCAGCGAGAGCGCGATCGATGGCACTCTGAAGACCCTCGGCTCTCATGCCCTTGAACTTGAACCCCGTCCCCGTTCCATGCTTCGCGTCCCACTCTTCGATGGTGTCATCCAGTCCGCCCGTGGCGCGAACTACCGGCACCGTCCCGTACTTGAGCGAATAGATCTGATTCAGCCCGCAAGGCTCGTAGAGCGAAGGCATGAGAAAAATATCGGCCCCGGCTTCAATCTTGTGGGCCAGCGCGTCGTCGTAGCCGATGCGCACACCCACATTCGCCTTGTTCCAGAAGGCCCAATCGCGGAAAAACTTCTCATACACCGGCTCTCCCGAACCCAGCGCTACCACGGCCACATTCAGTTCCGACAGCCGGCCGGCAATCTGCTCCACCAGGTCAAAGCCTTTTTGAAGAGCAAATCGCGAGACAATGCCTATCACCGGTGTCGAGTCCTCTACCTGTTCCAAGCCGAAGGCCTGAAGCAGATCGGCGCGGCACTCCCGCTTGCCAGCCAAATTATCCGGCATGTAATGCGCCGCCAGGTTCGGATCCGTGGCTGGGTTCCACTGCGCATAGTCCACGCCGTTCAGAATCCCGCGCAAATCCTGCGCTCGCCTCCGGAGCACACTGTCAAGCCGGTTGCCGAACTCCGGCGTCTGAATCTCTTCTGCATATTTACGGCTTACCGTCGTGAGAATCTCCGAGTAGACCAAGCCGCCCTTTAAGAAGTTGAAGCAGTCAAAATGCTCCAGCTTGTCCATGGTAAAAACCTCCCAGGGAAAGAGCAGCCGCTGGGTGGTTGCGGGCGGAAACACTCCCTGGTAGGCAGCGTTGTGAATGCTCAGCACCGTCCCGGCGTTCTTCAACAGCGGGTCAGAGTCATAGGTTGTGCGCAGGTAAACCGGAATCAGCGCTGCCTGCCAGTCATGCACATGAAAAACATCCGGCACGCCCAACAGCTTTGCCACCTCCAGCACGGCGCGGCAAAACAGCCCAAACCGCTCCCAATTGTTGGGGTAATCTACCCCCTCGGTTGCGTAAAGTCCTTCCCGGTCAAATAGTTCCGGACAATCTATAAAGTAATACTGCACCCCCGCACGCTTGCCGCCGTTAACAACTCCTACGAATCGGTTGTAGTACTCGAAAGGAATGGTGATGGAGCGGACCACGTACTGCAATTCACCCTTGATCTGCCGCCGCACGCCCGCGTAGAGCGGCAGGTAGACCGTAACCTCGTGGCCCAGCTTGACCAGCTCCGGAGGCAGCGCTCCCACCACGTCGGCCAACCCCCCGGTCTTGGCAAACGGCACGCACTCCGATGCGGCAAAAACAATACGCATGGCTATTTCTCCATGGCCAACGAATTAATCCGGGTCAATCAATCAAATCCAACTGGACGCGCAAATGCTTGGCTGGTTCAGTCCAAGTCGATGCGCATTCCGCGCCATCCCAGCGCGCGTTGCACCCGATCTGCAATCTGAAATCTCTTATTTTCATCAATGTCGTCTCCGTTGTCCCAAGGCCCAATCGTCGCAAGGTAAACCACGAACCCGTTTGTCAGTAACTCGCCAGCGATCGTCATCCGCCTCCCATTTTCACGGTACGTCAAGCGGCTTCTATCAAATACGCCAACCGAATACCCCTCGTCACTGTATATTCTGCCTCGACGAAAAAAACCTCGCTTGAACATATTCCCACCATCCCATTCGGCCTACATAGGCGAGGAATAATAGTACGCAATTCAACTCTCCTATTCCTCGGCCAAAGGGCCAGTCTACTACGCTGTTGCTGTGAAACGCGCGCGGTATTCAACGACAGAAAGTTTTCGCAACCAGCAGGTAAATCTTCTCATCCAATAATGATGCAAGCCGAAAATCCAATCAGCCATTTATCTTCATCCTCTTTTTCCGTGCCCACTCGACCGGTTCCCGATCTCAGCCCTCTTGACAACCCAATCTGGAACGCTCTGGTGACCGAGCAGAGTTCCCTCGCCCTGGGCAGCGGGTTGGCAAGACGCTTTCCGGCGGAAATCTCTCCGCTCTCTGGAATGGAAACCCCCTCCGCCGCAGGCTACGATGCCCTGCGAACGCTGGCCAACCCCGGCGAAATGCTGGCTCTCTTTTTTACGGAGAAGCCCACGCCCCCGGCGGGCTGGACGAGCGCACATTACGACGTGCTCGACCAGATGGTCTGCCGCGAGCCCCGGAATCCGGAATCCGCGCACCCGGCGTCAGACCCAAAATTTCGCCGGCTCACGCCCGCTGATGTGCCGGCAATGCTTGAACTTGCAGCGCTGACCGTACCGGGTCCATTCAATCGGCGCACCATCGAGCTGGGAATATTCTTTGGCATCTTTGACTCGGGACGCTTGCTGGCCATGGCCGGGCAGCGCCTCCACCTGCCTCAGTTCGTCGAGGTGAGCGCCGTTTGCACGCACCCCGACGCGCGGGGCCGCGGCTACGCGAGCACTCTCTCGGTCCAGGTGATGGAAGATATCCGGCAACGAGGCAAGACGCCGTTTCTGCATGTCCGCTCCAGCAATCTGCGGGCAATCAGCGTTTATCAAAGCCTCGGCTTTACCCTGCAACGAAAAGTGCATTTTGCGGCGCTGAAAAACGACGGTTGAGGCGCTATCACCTGCGGCTTCATCTACCATCAAAGAAGCCTATGCCCGTCAAACCCAAGCTCGGACAGAACTTCCTTGTAGACGCGGATGCCATCCAGCGCATTGCAGCCTCCATCGGCGATCTCGCAGGACGCACGGTGGTCGAGATCGGTCCCGGTGGTGGCGCCATCACCGACGAACTGGCCGCCCGCGCCGCCCATGTCGTGGCCGTCGAGTTGGACCACGAACTTGCTCTCCACCTGCGCGTGCGGTTTCCCGCGGACCGCGTCGCTGTGGTCGAGCAGGACGTTCTGCAATTCGATTTCACGGCAGCCTCGGCGGCAGCGGGAGAACGCTTGCTGGTCGCCGGCAACCTGCCTTACGGCATCACTTCGCCGATTCTTTTGAAATTGGCCGCAAACCACGCCTCGCTTGACCGCGCCGTGCTGATGGTGCAGCGCGAAGTGGCCGATCGGGTCACAGCCGAGCCGGGCTCGCGCGACTACGGCCTGCTCTCGGTCACCGCGCAGCTCTACGGGCCCGTTCAGCGGCTCTTCACTCTTCCACCGGAAGCATTCTCGCCGCCGCCAGAGGTACACTCGACTGTTTTCCGCTGGCGATTTGCCCCTCGCTTCACCGAGCTTGGCGTCGAGGAAGCGCCATTCCTGCGTTTCGTGCGCCTGTGCTTTGCGCAGAAGCGCAAGACGCTGGCCAACAACCTTCGCGCAGCCGGAGTTCCGTCCGCAGCGGTTGTCTCCGCGATCGCACAGGCCGCAATCAATCCTCAGGTTCGTGCTGAAGCTTTGTCCATCGAGCAGTTTGCCGTTCTCTGGCGCTCGCTGCAACCGTGAACTCGCTTCAAAATTGAGGAGTTGATGTATGAGATGGATGTCCAGATGCAAACTGATTGGATTTGCAGGCGGAATACTTGGAGTGTTCATCATCTCACCAAGTGTTTCAGCAGGAACCCACAAGGATTTCCCAGAGAAGTATTCTGACATTTATATGCCGGTATCGCTCGCGATCGGCAGCATTCGAACGCCTGAGTTCCTTGCCCGCCGTGAATCCTACGACATCATCATCCAGGCAGAAAGACATCTTCCAATTAGCCGGATGATTTGCATGATGGGCGCTACCTCGAATCCGTTCGAATTGGAGGAGTGCAGTAGCGATGATCCGTTGCTTCGAGCGGAGTGGACGGTGTGGAATGAGGGTCATATCGTTGCTCATGGATCGAGCTCTCCTTCTGGCGGTTATAAAATCGCGAGAGATCAAATATGGAAGGCCCTCGGTGGTTTTGCGGGCGAAGCCGGGAAGAAGTATGTCGTGGAGGTGAAATTTACCAAGGATGGTACGCTTCTGAACGTCGCCGATCCTCGTTTGATTGTTATCCAGCGCAAGAAATTCTGGTGAGGCCCATTAGGAAGGCGGGCGAGTGGTGTACCCCAAAGGTCATCCCCCTTTGGGTTTCCCTATTCCCTGGTCCCTATTCCCTAGTCCCTATTCTCAGAGTCTGCCCCCTTGCGCCTCCAACGTCTGCGCGGTATGAATATGGCAGATGGCAATAGCGAGAGCATCGGCGGCGTCGGCCGGTTGCGGCACTTCGTCCAGTTCCAACAGCCGCGCGACCATGAACTGGACCTGTTCTTTCTTGGCGAGCCCGTAGCCCACTACGCTGGATTTAATCTTGAGCGGCGCATACTCCGCCACCGGAAGTCCCTGCATAGCCGCTGCCAGCAGAGCCACTCCCCGCACCTGCCCCAGCTTCAGCGCCGATTTGGCGTTCACCGAGTAAAAGACCTCTTCGATGGCCACCGCGTCCGGCTTCCATCGCTCCAACTCGACAATCAGTTCGCGAAAAACCTGTTCCAGCCGCTCAGCAGTGGATTTTGACTTGGCCAGCCGGATGGCGCCCATCGCCTTCATCACCAGCCGGGGCTGCCGTCCCGTGTCATCTAACTCCACGATGCCATAGCCGGTTATCTCCGTTCCGCAATCGACACCAAAGACCCGCATGGGCCTGAGTGTATCGCAGTGCTCCCCATCCCCGCTTGCCGCAATTCCTGCCCAAACACAACGGCGGCCTGGGCGCATTGCCCAGGCCGTCGCGGTGAACTGTGGGTATTGGACTAAGGCCATCGCGCTCAAGCGAGTGCCCGAACATCTTCACTTCCGTTCCCTAACCGCGATCGTCTTGTGGCGACGCCCGGCAAGCCGGACTCCTTCGGCGGCCAACTTCGCCGCTGTATTGAAGAATTGCCACGTGCGCATCGCGTCGAGGGAACCACCTCACAGTGAAGGTGCGGTTGCGTCCCATGCGGTGAGACTCTTTCCGCCGGGGCGGCCAAGGGGACTAAGGCGCGATGCCTTAGGCCTCAGTCACCTCACGTATCAAACATCTCGAAGAATCTTTCTGCATTATCAGGATCAACCTCCTTTCCCGTGTAAGGCTAAACTACCCCTCCCGGGGCGGCGCGTCAAGTGGGGGGCTATATCGCTCTCATTTCATGTTGTTACCAGCTATGCAGCCACTCATCATCGCGCCCGATACGCACTGGCGCATGAAAAAGCTCGCTCAGCCTTGCCTCTGTCAACATCTCCTCGCGAGGCCCGTCGCCCACGATGCGCCCGGCCCGCATCAGAACGATTCGCTCAATTTCCGGCAAAATATCTCCCAGATGGTGAGTTACCAGCACAAGGCCTGTGCCTTCGCGGGCAAGCCGTCGGAGGGTTTCGCGCAAATCCCGTTGCGCGGCCAGGTCGAGTGCGTTCGACGGTTCGTCCAGCAGGAGTTGGCGAGGACGATGAACCAGCGCACGCGCAATCAGGATGCGCCGCCTTTCGCCGGCTGACATCGTACCCACCAATTGCCGCGCCAGGTGCTTGGCTTCCATGCGCTCCAGCGCCTCTGCGGCCCGCGCGCGCATCTCGCCGGTCACGTGAAGATTGGGCCATAGGGTCGAGGCTGAAAAGAACCCGGCAATCACCGCGTCGAGGCCGGTGGTCACGGCGGTTCGCTCGCCGGGCAGTTCGCCCGCCAGATCTCCTCGCGGGCTGGCAGCCACCACGCCAAAGTGCCTGCGCAACTCCGTCAGGTCCCAGCGCTCGCGGCCAAAAATGCGCACCGTCATGCCTGGTTTTACGATTGGATAAACCTGGCAACTCATCGCAAGAATCAGCGTGGACTTGCCGCACCCATTTGGCCCCAGAATCGCCACGTGTTCCCCGGCGCGAATCGTCAGGTTTACATCGTGCAGCACCACACGGTCGCCGCGCGCCACATTCACCCTGCGCAGTTCAAGAAACTGCGTTATGCCATTGTCGATTGGGTCTGCACTATTTGACAAACTTTTATCCATCGCACCAGCATCGACTTACAGACCGAGGCGTCCTGGGAAACACCGCGGCTATGGGATTCCTTTGCATCTTCACAAAAACTGCCGGCGGTTTGGATCGGCCCTGCCACGGAACGAATCGCTTCATGCGACCGAGCTCAATCTATTCTGTTGTAGCGCGCCCTCGGCCGCCGGTCTTGCTCAGGTACATCAGCTTATCTGCCCGATTGACAAGTTCCTCGGCGGCTTCGCCGGGGCGATAGAGCGCGGCTCCAACTGAGCTTGTCATAGATATGCGCCTGCCGTCGTTGCTGAGAGCGGCGGTTTTCGCAATCAAGGTTACACACCTCTGCGCCAACTCACGTAAACTCTCCAGATTCACATTGCGAGTGATGGCCAGAAATTCGTCGCCGCCCCACCGCCCGACGATGTCCGTAGGGCGAAGCGATCCTACCAAGGTCTTCGCAGCTTCATGCAAAGCGCGGTCTCCGCCGGCGTGACCGAATGTGTCGTTGATTGTCTTGAACTTGTCAAGATCGATCACCAGCACGCCAAAGGGATCCTTGTGCACCTCGTACTCGCTCAGCGCGGTCTGTAGCGACATCTCAAGAAACCGGCGATTCGGCAACAGCGTGAGGTCGTCAAGAAAGGCCAGCCTCGTCATCGCGTCCATCTTCCGCTGTGTTTCTCTCTCGGCCGAGTTTTCACTGAATATCTCGATAGCTCCGATAATCGATCCGTCGGCTCCACGCATGGGCTGAACCTGCACAGACACCGGAACTCGGCGTCCCTGCTTATGGCGCAGGAAGATCTGCGCCGCGTGCGGTGCTCCGTCCTCAATGCTCTCGGATAAAGGGCAGCCATCCTCGCAAAGGTTTTTCCCTGACTGATCGACGTGACACAAAATATTGTCCTGGCAGCGCTTGCCGAGAATTTCTTCGGCCTTGTAGCCGGTCAAACGAGTGGCGCCTTCATTCCAGTAGACAATCCGCCGCTCCCGGTCAACGAAGTACACGCCGTCGCCCACGCGGTCCAGCAGTTCCCTGTAAAACCCGGAGCCGTCCGGAATAATCGGGTTTCGCTTCTCTTCCACTTGAAATGGCCCCCAAAAACTGTCTCGATTATCCCATGGAGTACGCGTCATTCACGCACAATAAGCAACTTTCTCAACCTGCGCCACTTCAATAATCCGGGCGTTGGGCGCGTCTTACCTGTAAAATTAAATGAATTGAAGCCTATTGCCGAAATCGCCGACGCCACCTCATTCGCTCTTCCCCGAGGCTTCCGCTATGGCGCCGCCAAAGCGGGGCTTAAGAAGAGCGGCCGCACGGACTTTGCCCTCATTGTGGCCGACGCGCCATCAAGCGCTGCCGCCGCCTTCACCGCTAACCGTGTCGCCGCCGCTCCGCTCATCGTAGACAAGGAGCATCTGCGGACTGGCGGATCCAAATTGCGCGTAGTCGCCATCAACGCCGGCAACGCCAACTGCGCCGTGGGTCAAGCGGGACTGGATGCGGCCCGCGCAACCTGCGAGGCAGCTGCAAAGCTCTTTGGCTGCCGAACTGAAGAGGTCTTTCCTTCGTCCACCGGCATCATCGGCGTTCCGCTGCCGGCTGAGAAACTCATCACCGCTTTGCCTGGACTGGCCACAACGCTAGGCGCCGATCTCGACCACTTCCAGCAGGTCGCACAGGCCATTCTCACCACTGACACCGTGCAGAAGACAGCGTTCGCCAGGCTGGAGATCGCCGGCCCGGATGGCGCGCCGCGCGAAGTCCGCATTGCCGCGCTGTGCAAAGGCTCGGGGATGATCCATCCCCAGCTTGTGCCGCACGCCACCATGCTCGTCTACATCATGACCGATGCGGCTGTCGATCCCGCCGTACTGGACGGCTACTTGCGCGAAGCCATCGAAGTCAGCTTCAATCGCATTTCAGTGGACGGAGACACCTCGACCAACGACACTGTTCTGCTGCTGGCGTCGGGTGCCAGTGGTGCCGCGGTCGATCCCGGAAATGCATCGTTTGCTAACGCCTTGACCGCGGTCTGCAACTCGCTTGCCCGCCAGATTGTGGCTGACGGCGAGGGCATTACGCATGTAGTGGAATTGCGCATCGAGGGAGCGGCCACGGATGCGGACGCGCTCAAGATTGCCAAAGCCATCGCACATTCGCCGCTGGTCAAAACTGCCTGGGCCGGCAGCGATCCCAACTGGGGCCGGCTGATGGCGGCCATCGGCTACTCCGGCGCACAGATTGACCCGGAGCGCGTCGACATCCACTTCGGCAAACTCCCCATCTGCCGAAACGGGGGCCGCGCGCCTGAGTTCGACGAGACCGCTGCCCACGCATATATCGCGCAACCAGAGTTCTCCATTTCCATCGCGATCCACCAGGGCACCGGCTCCTGCACCTTTTGGACCACCGATCTGACCCACGAGTACGTCAGCATCAACGCGGACTATTCTACCTAGGCCGATGCGCTGTCATAACCGGGTTCAAGACCGCGATGAAAGCTGCTCTCCGCCTTCCGACGGCCTTCGACCACCTTCATCACCAGAAATAGCGCCAGCCCCATCACCGCGGCGCCGCAGCAGTCAAGCACCACATCGCTGAACTGCCCGCTGCGGTTCGGCAAAAAACTCTGGTGAAATTCGTCTGCGCTTGCCACCAGAAACGTGACCAGAATCGCCAGCCCGTGCGCCCGCAAGCGGCGTGACAGCCGCGAAGCCACGCCCTTCAGCTCAATCCAGAAAGCGCGAAAACAGATCAGGGAAAACATTCCGTAGCCCACGAAGTGTCCGGCCTTCCGGATGAGACCGTGGATCAAATCCCAGTGCACGCACACATCGAAGCCAAAGATTGCTTCGAACACGCGCCTCAACGGCTCACTGGTCCGATCCGCGCCGAAATATGAAGTGGATTCCACCGCAAAGACCATCGAGAAGGCCAGTACCGGCAGCCACGTCCGCAATTGAGCCTGCCGCCGCGCATGCCCGCCGGTCGAGGTTTGCGGCGCGTAGACTCCAAAGACCATGGAAGGTGATGACATGTGATTGCTCCCGCACCACGGCTCAGCAATGAACGCAAATGCCGTGCGCACCGCAAGCCGAATAAGGGGCTTTTCGGCTGAAACAGCCGCTTCTTGAGAAAACCTGAATGTATTTGAAAACTCTAATCGTAAACTGTCCCAAAACAAGACAAGACGCGCAGTTTGTCCGCCCTCAGGAACTGTCCCCGCACTGC
>Ga0326727_10025130_pt1 | contig 11198 bp, 8 predicted proteins | sample MB2enrmetagenome_FD_207643 | JGI IMG/M metagenome (GOLD analysis project Ga0326727, IMG submission 207643) | Lab enriched peat soil microbial communities from McLean, Ithaca, NY, United States - MB29MY | ecosystem: Environmental > Terrestrial > Soil > Wetlands > Peat | place: USA: New York... | reverse complement strand
GGGCATTGGGCTGAGACGCCTATCGCCGCGAAGAGTGTAAGTGCTACCAGTAGCGCCACTACCGAAACGACTACTTTTTTCATTTTCTTTTCTCCTATCTGATGCGCTTGATGTTGGGATCAAGCCCGTTCAATCAGTCAGCAAATACTGTGTACGTAGCCCCTACACGCGACCATTGCTAGAGATGTACCGAGCTCCCTAGACTTTGGCTACCTATAATTCTGAGAAACGCTATAAATACTTTGCCAGCTGTCACCGCGAAGATGCGGGATTTCTGCGGATGCTCGCGTCAGACCCGCCCCCTCACCGAATCTCACTACCCTGGCTGTGCTGCGATTTTGCGGACGTGTAAAATGTCGACCGCTTTAGGTCGCGCTACGCCATTGTTTCGCGCGTCGACCACCGCGTGCCGGATGTACATTAGACGCTAACCGGGCTCACGGCTAGACATACGTGATGCCAACGCAGGCGCTTGCTCCGCCGCCGAACACGCGTCGCCTGATCAGCAGCCATTACCGAACGCTTCCCGACGCGGAGGACTCGTGACCGCGTCAGGTCCACTCGTGGCTCAGATACGTCGGAACGCCTTGTAGAGTACCGTTTAAACGCATGACGTGATTCCGGCGCGACGCGGTTCCCAAGTTAACGTTATAACAGGGGAGTGAGCATAGCGTCATGGCCATGGCTGATCCTGATAGGTCCCGTGTCGTCCGATATGTCGCGCTCGTTGTCATTCTTCTTGTCGTGGCATCGCTGCTCTTTCCGGTGCTTGATGGCATGAGCGTTACGGGCTTCTTCGGTGACAAGACGTACCTCGTGATATTGCAGGACAACGCCGAAATCCGCGGTACGGGAGGGTTAATGTCGGTTATGGGACTGGTAACGATGCATAACGGACATATCGCGAGCCTGCAGTACTATTACCGTGATTCGCCCGAGCTGCAGGCGCTCGTCAAATTAGATGGACCTGACAGCTTCACCCAGTTCTTCGATGTTAACTATGCTCAGCTCTACGATTCAAACGTGCAGTACGATTTCGCGTCGTTCGCTCCTACGATGCAGTCAGATTTCTACAACGTGACGGGACACAAGGTCGACGGCGTCATAGCCGTTGACTTCACGGCACTTGAAGCAGTCATGAACATAACGGGCCCCATAACGGTATCGGGCGAGGTCATAACGAGCAGGAACGTGGCTGATCGCCTGCACTTCGATGCAGCGACCTTGGGGAACGCGACGACCGGAATACTATCGACGCTGACGTTCGGCCTCGCCAGGGACATCCTCGATTCGAGCGTTCCACAGAAACTGGCGCTCTACACCACGTTGCAAACGTTAGAAAACGAAGGACACGTGCTCATCTATCCCAATCAGGGATTCTGGTTCCGAAGCGCCGGAGGCGAAAGCACGCCGCCGGCGGCTGACTCCATCTCCGTGGTCGACACCAATGTAGGCAGCGCAAAGGCAGATTTCGGCGTGACCCGGACGATCGACTACCACGTGCAGCTCTTTTCGGACGGTTCGGCCGTCTCCACGCTGACGCTCACGTACGCAAACACGAATTGGTGGGAGTATGACGTGTTCTCCACCGCACTCGTTCCGCCTGGCGCTGAGCTCATCTCCGTGCAGAACGCCACGCACGCGTTCCTGGGCCCTGAGGTGACGAACGGGGACGGCTTTACCGCTCTTTCGTCGCGCATGCTCGTGTCTGCCAACACGACTGGAAGCGTGACGTACACGTATATACAGCCAAACGTGGTCTCCGCGAGCGGGATAGGGAACCACTACGACCTGTACGTTCACAAACAAGCGGGCATAACCAGCTACATCCTGAATGCCAGCGTCCAGCTACCGCCCGGGGCGACGATGATCCACGCTGAAAACGTTGGCTCGAACCAGGTGTTTGACGGCGACGCGCACGTGAGCGTCGTGTACACGTAGAGGGGTCCTCGTGAATGCGAAACAGGCACTGGCACTCGTCATTGTTCTCGTAGTTGTCGCACTCGCAGCGGGCGTGGTGCTTTCGGCTCCGAGCGCCAACGTCGTCAGGTATACCGAGCCGGCTTCGGCGGTTCACGCGTCGCTGGGCACGACCGCGAGCGACGGGACGATCGCGCTGCGGCTAAACGGGATCGGCGATGCGTCAAATCCTGCGACGAGCAGCGCGTGGATCGAGTTTAACCTTGAATCACACGCAGCGTTCGACCTGTATAACTTCTCGTTGACCCCCCCTCCTGCGAGCCGCTATCTCGTCGCCAACGTCACCGTCACGAACGTGCACCACACTCACATTCCCTTTGACTACGGGGATTTCGTGTTGATCGCACGCGACGGCACCGCCTACTATGCCAACTACGCCGTCTGCAACACCGGCTGTAGCGCGCAGGCGCTCAAAAACAACGCGCTCAACGAGACCTTCACGAGCGATGTGTATGTGCTCTTTTCGGTGCCAACAGCGACACAACCAGCACAGGTGGCGTACACCGGAGCTACCCCGCCCATTGTGATGTCATCGACCTGAATCGTCAGGGGTGACCGGTTCGCACGCTAGACATCGATCAACGCCGCCAAAACCGGTAGGCGTCGACCGCAGTTCATCGGTGACTGAGTGGCGCGCTCACCGGACGCTGGCGTTAGTAATAACAGTCCGCGGGCGCCAGTTAACCGATTGCCGTCACACGCCGCAGCTCGACCGCGACAAGCTACCGACCTGCACGAACTGGTCCATCTGCCAGATGAAGTTGCCTTGTCCCGCCGTGTCTTGGTATGCGACGAACGTGGAGGGGGCGTGCCCAAAGGCAGTTAGGTAGGCGCCGGCTGTGTATGTGTAGTTTGTGAGTGTGTAATTGCTGTTGATGCTATTGACGTAGGCGGAGGCGAGGTTCGTTCCGTAGAAGTCGGTCATGACGAAGCTCTCCTTATAGAGGGCGGTCATGGTCAGATTGCTCGTCTCGTTGCCTTGAGCGGGATAGGTATACGCCCAGTCGACCCTGACGGCGGTGTCGTTGATCCACGTAACGCTCCAGTCGGTGAGGTTCGTGGGGTGCTCCGCGGTCGCGACCGAGTGGAGGCTGTTCACGTAACTGACAAGTGAGGGGTCCTGGCGAATCCCCAAGCCGACGTACAGTTGTGGATCGTAGGACCACGTCGCCGCGAAGATCGCCAAAATGACTATGACGGCGATGACGATCGCCGCGATGGCGCCTTTTCGTGTCCCGAAAAGCTCGGCAAGATTAGCTGCCACAGATGTTCGACTCCTGCGGACTAAAGACGATCATCTCGCTCGTTTTGAGGGCTTGGTAGGTGCTGCTGCCTGCTTGGACGTTGTAGTTGACAAGGGCGTTAGCGACCGGTGCGCACGAGAAGCCCCAGTCTGTGGAGTTTACGTTCGACTCGATCGTCGCTGTCTGCCCAGGCTGGATCGTAGTTGGACTGAAGCTGACGTTGCCTATCTTTGTGGTCACCGTGCAGAGGGACTGTTGGAGCTGTACTTGGTTGGCCGCGGGGCTAGCGTTGGCCATGTTGGGGTGGAGCGCCAGGAACTCGTCCCTGACGGACGTTGCTACGATAGGCTCGTTGTTTTTAGGCTTGGAACTGTTCGAGATGTTGAGCGTGGAGACCTGGAAGCTCATCGTAACGCCGCTGCTGTCGTGTGTGCCGTCCGCGGCTGAGGGCAGGACGGGGGATACCCACGATCCCGGGTTGACCGACGAGCTGCTTGCTGGGCAGCCCGATGAAGCACCCATCATGGTAACCGAAGTGTGAGTAATCGGCGAGGTGCCTGTCCGAAAGATGTCGGCCCCGTAGAGTCCCATTTCCGGGGTGACCGTTATCGGGACGTTTAGATTATCTTTAAAAACCATCTCGACGTCCCAAACGCCGTCCTTAAGGTTCTGGATGACGTAAACCCCGTCGGCACCATAGACGCGGTAGCCGGGCACGCTCATGTCGAGGAGGCCGGTGATTGCGTGGACCTGCAGGCCGCTGGCTGATAGCCCTGCTACGAAGTCCGGGGTAGTGGGACTGAGAGTGGTCGTCGATGTGGTGCCATAGGGATTAAAGACCTGACCATTCGCGGTGAGGCTATTCGTGACCGCAGCTGCAGCTACCGAAACTGAGAGAACGATAATGAGCGCAAATACAACGACCTGTGTCTCCGTCTTCATTTCCTTTAGGTCACCCCCGAGCCCGATTGGCCCGGATCAGCAGCGACTTTGAACTAGCTGCGGCCGCGATACATGCCACCAACGGCTTCTGGGGAAAACTGATGCTGCTTGATTCTTTTTCTCGAAATTTGACGTCGGTAGTTATAAATCTTGCTCTTTTGTATGGTGTCGCGTACCATCAGAGCTGTGGAGAGTACCACTGTTCTAATCCTGCTACAAATAGCGACGCTGCTTAGCGCGTACTAACTCACCTCCAACGGTAACAAGGCCGCTAACGCCCCGTGTGAGAATACGGGCGCGACAGGCCCGGGGGATGAAGAGTGTACCACACACACGTTGACCAAAAGTGTGCCAAAAGTGTGCCAAAAGTGTGCCAAAAGTTGACGACCCGCGCTTTTACTCTGAGCTGACAGCGATTACGGAATAATAACGATAATTTTATATAATTAGTTTTATATTATGAGAACTTTCAGATAGCCCGTCGTTTCGCCTCGGCACGCCAAAAACGCGGGTCATAGCCCCTCGTCGTGGTGGCCTAGCCGTTTACGCAACGAGCAGCACACAGAGCACCTGGGAGGCGCCGACCACCATGCTGCTGTTGCTCCAAGTAACGCACGCGCTCAGCTCAGATTCCGCGCCGCCCGTAAAAAAAAGCTGGTAATGCGCAGCTACGAGGCGTTCCGCAAAGGACGAGCCGCAAGTGCGATCACTATCCTAGAGAACAGACCCGCACGCACGCTTTCAGCCGGTGACAACTTTACAGCACCACCGCAGCTGTTCGAATCACCACGCAGGCGGTGTCTATAGCACCCAATCGTCCGAAGTGAAATGGAGACTCAGAGGGAGCTCTGTCGCCTTTTCGGGGCCTTACCGGTGGCCGCTCTATCGCCATCTGAGTTGGCAGCGCTGGACCCAAGGAGGCCTGAGACGCTTTGACCGTGACCCGCGTGGTCGGATTGGAGCAGCGGTCACAACGCTTCTTTGTGTTGCGACTGGCGTTGCATTCACTGAAGCTGTTTAAACTGTGTTTCTCGTCGCCTCAGCGCTCTGACTAGAACTCGGGCTCCACGTGCTCGAGGCGCGCTGCTTGTAACCGAACGTCGGCCGGATAGCGAGAGAGGCTGCAGCTTTATAGCTGAAGAAGAGACATACTTTCCTGAGATGCCTGCCGACGATCATCGCTTCGGCCGTTACTTTACCATTTCGATCGCATGTCTAGTCGTTTTAGCGCTGCTTGTTCCCGCTTTCAACGTGCTGAGTCTCGCTGGCTTCGTGAACGACAAGACCTACGTGCTGATCCTGCAAGACAACTCAGAGATCAGGCCAACCGGCGGTTTGATGGGGTGCATCGGACTGCTCACCGTGCACGACGGGAGCGTCAAGGATTTGCACCTCTATTACTTAAACACCTCATGGGCGGGAGATATCGTCAACATGAGCGGTCCTGCGAGCCTCACCCAGTTTTACGACGTGAATCGTGTGACGCTCTTCGACTCGAATGTGCAATATGACTTTGCGTCGTTTGCCCCCACGATGCTGTCTAATGTTGAGCAGTTGAGCGGACAGAAGGTCGACGGCATTATCGCGGTTGACTTCACCACGCTAGAGGCGATTATGCGCATCACGGGCCCGATCAGCGCAGCAGGTGACGTCATCACGAGCAGAAACATCGTCGATCGCGTGCACTATTATTCAGCCAGAGCCGACGCGGGCGACAAAGCGCCCCTGACCAACCTGTTGTCGTCCCTGACGCTTAAGATCGTGCAAATCGTTCGCGACGCGAGCCTTCCTCTCAAGCTGGACCTCATGAATACGGTGCAACAAATGGGCGCCGAAAAACACCTCTTCTTTTACGTGCCAGGGAATCCACTCACGGCAAGCTTTGCGGGCGCCACCGCTTTGCCTCCGACGGACTTCATTTCTGTCATCGACCTGAACATGGGTTCACAGAAGGCGGACTTCGCCGTGTATCGTTCGATCGACTACCACGTCCAGCTGCTCACCAACGGCTCGGCAGTCGCAAACTTGACCATTGCCTATAACAACACGTGCTTCTGGGACTATAAGCTGTTTCAGACAGTCCTGGTGCCGCCCGGTGCCGAGCTTATGAGCGCGACCACCTCTGCGCAAGACTTCAACGGACCGCTCTCGACCGGCGGCGCGAACTTCTCCGCATTCTCTACGGCGGTGACGGTGCCCGCGAATGAGACCTGCACCATCACGTATCTTTACACGCTGCCGCACGTCGTCAGCTCAAGTGGCGTGAATGAGCGTTACGACCTCTATGTCCAAAAACAAGCGGGAATCAACGAGTATACGTTCAACCCGACGGTGCAGCTGCCCAACGGGGCGCGGCTCCTCGCGTCTCAAAACGCCGAAGCGAACCAGACGTCGACGGGCGACATACACCTGGAGATGGTGTACAGGTAGGGAGAGGCCGTGAGCAGAAAACGCGCAATCACTGCGGTGGCCATGGTCGCGATCGCCATCGCCGTCATCACAGCGGGCATCGGGGCGTTCGTGGTCACCGTCAACCCGAGCGAGAACCCCACGTACACGCAGGCCGCATCGTCGGTTCTCGCGGCGCCCTATACCAACGCCACGAACGGCCAAGTTGTGCTGCGGGTGAACAACGTAAGCGACGCGTCAGATCCGGCGACGGCTGCGGTGTGGGCGAACCTCAGCCTACAAGCTTACGATGAGGGCGTGTACTATCGTGCGCTTACGCCCTCGCCAGGCGAAAAGAACCTCGTCGTGAACATTACAGTGACGAACGCCCGATCCTCTGCGGTGCCGTTCACCTACACCGACTTTTTCATCGTGGGTCGCGACGGCAGCGCGTACTATGCAAATTATGCGGTATGCAACGGCGGCTGCAGCGCCGCTGCGCTCATGAATCAAACGCTCCCCGAATCGTTTGCAAGCGATCTCTACGTGCTGTTTTCCGTGCCGACAACCGCACAACCTGTTAAGCTCGTGTACGCCTCGAGCCCGCCTGTCGTCATGGATTTAGCGTAAGGGCAGATCGCCCGGAACGCGCGTGCGTGCCACGCAGGCCATCAAGAACCGTTGCCGTGTCATCTGTTTCCTGTAGCGCTTCTCGCGCTTCGCAGAGCCGGCGACCCATTCTCGCGCCGTGAGCGAGGCCCAGTCGTCGCTTTCGATTATGCGACCGTTCTCGATCACGTGAATGACGTCGGCGTTGAAAATCGTTGAAAGTCGATGGATGATGATGACCAACTGTGGTAATGCCCCGTGGAGTGCGCCCGCCTACTGCAGATAACTATAAAACTTTCGTATCGTTCCCACTTGGACGCGCTGAAGGGCGGTTGCGGGACGGACGAGGACGTGCGTGAGGGAGTCTTGTGCCGTAACGCTGAACGTGCTCTCGTTCGTGCGGTTGCAGGTTGTCCGTCTGCAGCTCCAGATGGGGTAGAGGATATGACGGCGAGCATCGCTATAGGTAGGTATTGCGTGGGAGGTGGATATCAGCACAGCGGGAAACCGCGCGAAGTGGCCGACAAGGCGGCGGCGAGAACAAAGATCAGAACAAAAGATTAATGCGGTGGATACGTATGTTTCTCAGACGTGCAGAGCACGACCGGCAGAACACAGAGAACTCCTTGCGGCTATCCAAGAGTTACTCACGCGCTCGACCAGCGAGACAACGGAAGCACGTTCAAAAAGTAGCTCAGTTCGCATGTACCGCTATACGATCTACGGCTTACGGACACACTCAGCTCTTTCGTTTCCCAATCTCGAGATCTGCGCCGGCGACAGTGCTGACGTTACGATCTCCTTCGCACACGTCGAGAAGCCTCCGGCGAGCGATCCGAGAACAGTTTTCGGGCGAGACTTCTGCGTCACCAACCATGGCTTCTACCGCTTCTGGGATAACGTTGGTACCCTATTGATGCGTGACGGCCGCGAAATCCTCATCGACCCTGCCGAAGAGGTCACTGCAGAAGTACTCCGATCAGCGGTTTTAGGAGCGGGGTTTGGCGTCCTCCTGCACCAACGAGGGCAGCTCGTGCTTCACGCGAGCGCTTTGACCATAAGCGACGCGGCGGTCGCCTTTGTAGGGACATCCTTACAGGGAAAATCGACCGTTGCGCTGGCGTTGTACGCCCGCGGGCATCACATTATCGCGGACGACGTCACTGCAATCGAGGTCGATGGACGTACGCCGACGGTAGTTCCCGCATATCCTCAGATCAACTGCTGGCCACCGTCCCTGGAGCAGTTCTCGTACGACCCGCGGCGCCTCGAACGGGTACAGCCCACCTTTGAAAAGCGGGCGTTTCACGCGACGCGACGTTTCTGTGAAGAGCGGCAACCTCTCAGCCACGTCTTCGTGCTCAACCGGGGCGGCACCCCGGTCGTTGAACCGCTTACATCACGCGAAGCCCTCATTCAACTCGGCAGTCACTCGTATTGCTACAGGATGTTCACGCCGGGGGCCGCCGCGCGGAATATGGTGCAGTGTGCGCGCGTGCTACGCACCACCAGCGTCAACCGCCTGCACACGGGGAGCTCCCTCGATGAAATTCCCCAAGCGGTGCAGCTAGTCGAGGACGTTTTAAACGCCGCGAAATGATCGGCGCGACTGCCGTGACCGCGTTTTTTTTGTTTGTGACGCGGGTAACCTCGCCGCGTCACAGCCGGAACCGAGACGCCCGCCGGACGGTGCCGCACGTGGCACCAAGCTTTATTACGTACGTCAACCAAGGTGTGTGACGGTGGCGCCCTGAGCGCGTGGCCTCTTTGAAGCGGGCGCTACGCTCAGACACAGCGTGCTGCCAACACAATCGCAGCTGAGGCGCGCACCCGCAAACAATCACCGCGTGACTGGTTATCAGCCTTGGTCAGAATGCGGAGGCCAATACGTGAGCGCAATAACCGGCATCTACTTCCGCGACGACCGAAACGTCGATCTCTCAACCATCGACGGGATGAACGACGCCCTCGCCCACCGCGGCCCTGACGGCTCCGACACCTGGCACAACGGCCCCGTCGGCCTCGGCCACCGCATGCTCTGGACGACCCCGGAATCGCTCCACGAACACCTCCCCCTCGTCAGCGACGACCGAAGGCGCGCCCTTGTCGCTGATGCCCGGATCGACAACCGTCACGAGCTCATCGCTGCCCTGGACCTCGCTCCAGCCGCCGCACCCCCGAGCGATAGCCAGCTTATCCTCCACGCCTACGAACGCTGGGGCGAGAGCTGCCCCGAACACCTCCTCGGCGACTTCGCCTTTGCCGTGTGGGACGACGACCGGCACGTGCTCTTTTGTGCGAGAGACCACATGGGCATCAAGCCCTTCTACTACTATCGCTCGGACACGCTCTTCGCGTTCGCTTCAGAGATGAGGGCCCTTTTTTGCCTCCCCGAGGTGCCACGACAGCCTTATGAGGTGCAGATCGCCCGCTATCTCGCCGCCGTCCAGGATGACCGCGCCAGCACCTTCTACCAAGACATCCTCCGCCTTCCGGCCGCCCACGCGTGTGTGGTGAGCAAAGACCAGACGCGCCTGCGTGCATACTGGTCCCTCGATTCCGCTCGAGAAGTCCACTTCGACACCGACGAGGAGTACGAACAGGCGTTCCGCGCCATCTTTGCCGAAGCCGTCCGCTGTCGCCTCCGGAGCGCCTTCCCCGTCGGCTGCGAGCTCAGCGGCGGGTTGGATTCTTCGTCGGTCACGTGCGTCGCCCGCGATATCCTGAGACAGGGAGGCGCACGCCGCTGCGGTGGCACGCCGTCACTGCCGCTCCACACGTTTTCCGTGCTTTTTGATGACGTGCCGCAATGTGACGAGCGCACCTTCATAAACGCCGTTCTCGATCGCGATTGTGACCCGCACTACGTCCATCCCGATCGCTTGGGTCCCTTAACGCAGGGCGTAGAGATGCTCTGGCACGCAGAGGAGCCGTTCGGAGCGGGGAACCTCTTCTTGAGATGGGCGTGTTCTGAATCCGCTCACCGAGTAAACGTCCGTGTGCTTCTTGACGGCGAGGATGGCGACACCACCGTCTCACACGGCACAGGCTTTCTCGTTGAACTACTGTGCGCACGCAACTGGCCTGCCGTCCGGCGAGAGCTAGACGCATTTGCCGCACGTTGGCGTGTCACGCGGCGTCGCGTGCTCTGGGACCTAGCAGCCCTCCCGTTGATCCACGACACCGCGCTCGAAAGGATCGCGACGGTGTGGAGAGAGGCGCGTGGAGTACAACGCGTGCCTGACCGATCGTACCTGCGATCCGATTTTGCCAAGAGAGTTCACCTGGACGACGCCGGCGACCCGCCCGCGTTAACAATCTCTCAGATACCCCGGATGGCACGGGCATGGCACGAAAAGGAGCTCAGGTCTGCGTTTCTGCAGAGTGCTTTGGAAACCGCGGACAAGGCCGCAGCGGCATTCTCGCTCGAGGTCCGCCATCCTTTTCTCGATCGGCGCCTCGTTGAATTCTGCCTCGCGCTGCCCACTGAACAGAAGGTTCAGTCCGGGTGGACGCGTTCCATCACGCGGCGTGCCTTGGCGGGGTGCCTTCCCCCCACAGTCCAATGGCGCCGCGGCAAGTCAAATCTCGGTCCCAACTTCCGGCGGGGTCTGCTCACCTTCGACCGAGCCCTCCTCGAGGATACGTGCGCAGACAACCCCCCTGTCATTGGCCGCTACGTCGATATTGCGAAGCTGCGCGGGCTCTACGAGCGTTGCTGCCAAAGCCGTGACGGTGATGAGTTTGTGCTTTTTAAAGCAGCACTGCTGCGGCGTTGGCTCGCTCTCATCTGTGATGCGCGCCCGGAGAAGCAAAGTATATATAGTGGGCATAGATACGACTAACCAAGCGTTTGTTAACTTGCACGAAGCCGCGAGTCATCGCCTGCTGCAGGAGGCATAGAGATGAAATCGAGTAAGGAGACGTACGAAACCCCTTCGCTTACGGTCATTGGCACCATTGCTGAGATCACACGAGCCGGGGGGCAAGGCGGCGCTGACTTTCAGGGCACAGGTCCTTTTTACTTTACAGGTT
>Ga0326727_10025128_pt1 | contig 11198 bp, 9 predicted proteins | sample MB2enrmetagenome_FD_207643 | JGI IMG/M metagenome (GOLD analysis project Ga0326727, IMG submission 207643) | Lab enriched peat soil microbial communities from McLean, Ithaca, NY, United States - MB29MY | ecosystem: Environmental > Terrestrial > Soil > Wetlands > Peat | place: USA: New York... | reverse complement strand
TCCTTCGCCACGTTCGTAGGCGGACAAAAACCTCCGCCGAAGGTCATCTGAATACGCCTTCGCCATCGAAATTATGCTTCGCGGAACAGCGCCATGTTAAGTATACATCTAAAAGAGAAATGCTCTAATTTCCGGCGGAATAGCCATGACTGCGCAGAAATGCGCTGATCTCTGTCCAATCTCCCACATCGGTTCCGCTACCGGTATTTGCGAAACTGAATCTTGAGCCTGCGGGAAATTGCAGCAGCTTCTGCTTGAGGGTTTTCATATCCGCACATTGGTACTGATTGACCGAGTACTGGAACGGCTCGGTGGGCATCAGGTAGTCGATTCGCGCTTCGGTTGGAAATACCGGGTCGTGGACACGACCGTAAATAGAGTAGTTGCCGGGCCCGGGCCCGACGCTTAATTGACTTCCGCAACTGAACGAGCAGGCGAGTCCCTTGGTTTCTTCATCGCCTAGCAGCTTTGACAAACTGAGCGCATCTTCGGGCGAAAGCGTCCATGCCTGCGCTCTTTCGTACGCTTCGATGAGCTTCGAATCGATATTGTAGAGCGACCAGTCCTCTTGAAACAGCGGCGGGTTTTGCTGCGCGTAGGTTGGATTTTTCATTCGCTGTTCCGCGCCGCTCTCCACATATTTCTTATGCCAGCGTGAAAGCTGCTCCCATACCACGGGCTTCATGGTGGCGCTTCCGTAATGTCCCAGATATTCCGTCGCATCGGCAGCCAGCGGCGTTCCATCCTTCAATTGGCTGGCTGCCAGACTATCAAGGACCTCACTTGCTTCGACGAATCCGAGGCTCGGGAAGAACTCTCCCCGCGGACAATAGGGAGGGCGGACCTTCTCAAGTACTCGCTCCACACGAGGCCGCGCGTCGTCGGGCGAAACCTTCAGCAGATAAGCCAAAACCGGGATTTGGAGTCCGCAAGGCCACTCGGCCAAATGCTGATCGATAAACGGGAGCACGGCGGGCAGTACGGCGCCCGTTGCGTAGCGATGCAGCAAAGTTGCCGCCCGCACCAGTTCCTCAGTTGAAGTGAGCGCCACAAAGTTTGCCGCGATCTGCCGCTCCTGCGCCGGAAGCGACTCGTCGGGAAGTCTCAGATACAGCGACGAGAAGCGCGGCTCCGGCTGAACGACTTCCTGGCGCATGAAGGCGGTTGCGGCGGCTGGGTCGAGTTCAAGCCAACGCAGCAATGCATGGCCGTTGCCCGCCTGGGCCTGACGGCGAACCACGGGCAACATCAGCGGAGATCGCAGATGTTCCCAATCGGCATCGAGAAGCGAGGCCTGAGCTTCTTCAGAAAGATCATCGAAGTTTGCTGCTGCCATGGCGATGACTTCGCTCGAGTAAGGATCGTGCAAATCGTACGCCGAGCCCGGTCTGATCCAGTAACCGTTCATCGGGTTCCTGAGCACTGTTTCAAGCGACGGAATCATTGCCTCGGGAGTCTTTTTCGGCAGCGACGTAAACAGCGTCGCCCGCACGTCATTCACAACGTCTGGCGGCACACCCGAAATTTCGCCGGGCTTGGCCGGAGGCGGGCTGAGCAGCCTGGCATAAGCCGCGAAGAAGGCTGGCCGTACACCCACATTCGGGTCCACTAGCAGGCGGCGCATCTCAGCCTGTTCAGCATCTTTGTTCGAATTGTTCCTGAGGCATTGCGCGACATCGATTCCCCGGCCTAGAAGCCCGGCTAGCGCAACCGCGGCCTCGGGCGTGCCCAGGTTGCACAGCGCTTCAGTGTCCTGTTGGTATTTCAAGTTCTCAGGCGATGGGGGGTTGGCGTAAGCCGGTGGCCCGGCAATCCACGCAGCGACCCCGTGCTCAATGACGGCCTTCTTCCACTCATCTCCCGCCGGGGCGATATCCAGGACGATCTCCGCCGTCTTGTTTACGAAGTTGGACTTCGGCTTGGAATCCCGCGATTTCCTGATCTGGTTGCTTTCGTCATCCAGTCCCACCGTCATCGACAATCGCACCGTGTACTTCCCTGGCGCGTCGAATCGGAATCTGTTGGTCAGAGTGTAGGGGTATTTTATGGGCTCCGTTGTGAGATCGGAGCTTTTCACATCCATGGTAGGGCCGCTCATTGCACTGCAGCCATGCCAGCCTATATCTGTCCATCCGGTGCCGGGGGTGACTTCGAAGGACCAGCTGGTCGCGAACCGGCACTGCGGGTAGCCGAAGCAGCTCTCCCAGAACATCTTGCAAGGCTCAAGATAACGGTTTGGCGTGCTGCTGGAGATGAGAACCTCCAGCGGAATCACCTCGCCAAGTTGAAAGCGATTCGATCCGGTAGCAGAGTGCAACTCCACCTTCAAGTCTGCAGGTTCCTGTGCACGCGAGTCATGCGCGAAGAGTGCAAAGCAAGCGACGGCAGTCGCGAGAATCTGCGTTGTGAAGCCGGCACGAACCATTCGATCCCCCGAAGGTAGAACGCGCAAAGTCCGCAGAGTTGCGGTAGGTCTCAATTTATTTTTTGCGGTTCAGTTTCTGCTGTTTTAGACAGCGAAGACAAAAATTCGGGCCGGTTGCGACGCATCCTTTCGGCAATTCTGATGCCTTAAGTCAAATCACCCCTGATGCGAGCGCTCCCATACCGCGGCGTCGAAGCTGTGGGTGAAGTTGTAGCCCACGGCAGCGTAGAGTTCGATGGCCTCCTTGTTGGCCTCGGTGACAGTGAGCGAGATCTCAGAAGCGCCCTGGCGCATGAACCAGTAGCTGACGACGGCAAGCAGCTTGCGGGCCAGTCCCCTTCGCCTGAAGCCGGGATGCACGCAGATCTGCGTGATGTGCCCGCTCTCATGGCTTACGCGCGACCCCAGCACCAGCGCCACAAGTTCCCTGCTGCCCCGTTCCGCGATCACGTGCGAGACGTTGGCTGAAAAGGCGCCGCAGCCGGAGTAGCGGACGATGTTGTTGAGGAAGCGCATCGATCCATTCGCGGAGTGGTACTGATCGTTGATGAGGCCGTCGGGATGGCCGCGGTAGGCCTCGGCGATGAGGCGCGAGGCGGGCGCAAGGTCGTGATCGTGCCAGGGACGCAGCTCAAGCCCGCCGGGCAGGTTCAGCTCAGGCTGTTTCCAAAACGCGCCGATCGGCTGCACCAGGAAGAGGCGCCGGAAGATGCGGCATCCTGCCTCGCGAAATGTTGCTGCATGAGTCCCCGAGGGATGCAGCAGGAGCTGCGACTCGATGCGGTCGATGTGCGGCGAATTAACCAGCAGCTCGAGAAGATGGCGCAGAAGTTTTTGCTCGATGCCATGGGTGAGGGCCGGCCCGTGCGGCTTCGCCTCGGTGGCGTATACGTCGCCAATCACGGCCTTGGTTTCCTCGTACACGCAGAAGACGTAGCCGGCAACGCGATCGGCTTCAAAGGCCGCGTAGCCGGGCAGCATGTGGTTGTCAAGGTACTGCATCAGGAGCTGCGCTGAGGCGCGATAGTCCCAGTGCAGGCGCTTCTTCCAAAGCTCGGCCTCAGACTCCAGCACCGGGCGGAGCATGGGCGCTCCAAAGTGCCTGAGGTCGAGAATCTCCAGTGAAGAAGAGCCCAAATTGATTCCTCTCAGTCAAGAACCGGCCGGCGCAGTTGCGAGTTGCGTCGTGCCGTCGCGCGGCCGCCCCGCGGATCGGCTCGGTCCGCGACGCGATGCATCCCTGAAATGCCCTCCGGCCACTTTGCCACGGTTCCGGTCCAGGCGCAACTTTTTGTGAAGTTTATCGCGCTCCAACGAGATAAACTTCAAGCCCCTGTTCAGGCCAGGAAAACAGTTGCTCGTACTGGCGGCCGGCCAGGTAGTTCGCCAGCGCTTCGGCGGTGTGCAGGTCAACCCCGTTCCGCCCGGTGATGCGAGCCACCAGCAGATGCGGCTCGTCGGGCACGCCGTTCTCTTCGTAGTTCACAACTTCGCGGTTGCGGTAGAACGACAGGCCGTACTCGGTTTCGCGGCGCACCCTGAAGACGGCAACAACGCCATCCGCCGGCACAAATTCGGCCACGCGATCGGCCAGCGGGCGGGCGGAGTAGGAGCGGTCGAGCAGGCCGATGACTTGCTTGGTGACCGATATCTGGGGAATGAAAAAGAACGGCCCTGCGCCATACAGAAAGAGCATGAGCACAACCAGGACAGACGTGGTGGCCAGCCGCAGCCTCGCCACTCCGAATCCGTGGGTGACGATGAGAATGAGCAGCGCGGTCCCGGCTGCCGCCAGCGTGGCAGGCACCGCAACCTGCGCGGGCGGCATCTGGCGGCCGTGAGCCACAAACCAAGGCAGCATGAAGACCACCATGGTCATGGCCGCGCACAGAAACGCGTGCCCGCCAAGCACCCAGCGGTTGAGGCCGGGCTTGCGGCGCCGGAAGAGGTAATCTCCGGTGAGAATGGCAATGGGCGGAATCGAAGGAAGGATGTACCCGGGCAGCTTGGATCGCGAAAACGAGAAGAAGACGATGGGGATGAGCGCCCAGATCACCAGAAACTCGGGAAATGCGTCGCCCGGGCGGCTGGCCGGCTTGAGATTGCGCGTGTAACGAAGCCGCCACTCCGCCGCCGAGGTCTGAATGCCGTCAGCCAGGGCCTTCACCGCGACCACGGTCCACGGCATCACGGCCAGCAGCACCACCACCAGGTAGTACCAGATTGGTTGATCGTGCTGGTAGCGATCGGTGGCGAAACGCTCAAGATTGTGTTCCAGGAAGAACTCGCGGAAGAAGGTCGGGTTCTGATGCTGCACCGCGATGAACCAGGGCAGGACCATGGCAAAGTAGAGAACGATGCCGGGCCACCACAACGTGCGAATCAGGATCTTCCACTCGCGCCTGAGGCAGGCAAATGCTACCAGGATGAGTGTGGCCAGAAACGGAGCGACCGGACCTTTGGCGAGTGTCGCCAGGCCGGTAAAGAAGTAAATGTCGTAGAGCCAGAACTTCGAGTCGGTCTCGTACCATGCGTACCAGCCGAGCAGCCCGATGGCCAGAGGCGCGGCCATCTGCATATCGGTCGACGCGCCCCGGGCGAAGCCAATGATGCCGGCGCAGGTCACCGTGATCAGCGCCGCGTCAAGATGTCCGCCCGGCCTGAATCGTCGCATGTGCAGATAGATGAGCCCGACCATGATGAAGGCGAAGGTGGTCGAGGGCAGGCGCGCGCTCCAGTCGTGCACGCCGAAGTCCTGAAAGAGAAACATCGCGCGCCAATAGTAGAGCGCCGGCTTTTCCAGCCAGGGACGGCCGTAGAGGTAGGGAGTAACGCAGGCGCCCAGGCGTTCTTTGAGCGTGTGCGCCGAGTCGAAGCGCACCAGCATCTCATGGGCGATCTGGGCGTAGCGCGGCTCATCGGCGCCCAGCAGGCCCATGCCTGCGCCGCCGAATATGGGCACCACTCCGTAGAGGAGAAAGAAAACGGTAAAAACAAGAAAGACGCTGGCCTCGGCGACGGTTGGCCAGTTGGGCCGGCGCGGACGCCAGCGGCGTTTGGAATCCAGGGCAGAGTCAGCCAATCCAGTTTCCATTCCTGCAGTTCTCCCTCAGGAGAGCAAAGACGATGGCGCCATTTAGTGTTTCCGCGTCCATATGCATTGTATGGCCGGTTCCGCGCGGGCTGATCCCGTCTGACGACGGTAGCGTCAAGGCTAACAGATCAGGTCTCACTCCAATTCAATGAAACATTACTTTGGAAACTGTTCGAGCTCGGCCCGCAGTTCGCCAAGTATCTGCTCAAGGGCCCGATCGAGGGGACCATCGAGCGTGCACCCGGCGGAGTTTTCGTGGCCGCCTCCGCCCAGCTTTTCGGCAATCGCAGCCACCTTCACCTTGCCCTTGCCGCGCAAACTCAGCCGCACCGTGCCGTCGTTCAATGCCCGCAAAAACACCGCCGCTTCAACGCCGGCAATGCCGATGGCCACGTTCACAATGCCTTCGGCATCCTCGTCGTTAGCGCCGGTGCGCTCCATGTCCTCATCGGTAATCCACAGCCAGGCGAGTTCTCCTTCATCGTGGAGCGTGCTCAGCGCCGCGGCCATCAGCCTCACTTTTGAGAGTGGCGTGGAGAAGTATATCTGGCGCGCAATCTCGCCCGCGTCCGCTCCCGCCTCAACCAGATCGCGTGCCAGGGCAAACGTGCTTCCCGGCAACGAGCCGTAACAGAATCCGCCGGTATCGGTGAGCACCGTGGTATACAGGCAGGTGGCCATCGCCGGGGTGATGCTTGCGCCGGCGGCCTTTGCAAACCGGTAGACCATCTCTCCCACGCTCACCGCCTCGCAATCGATCCAGTTCAGCTGTGCGTAGGGATGGGCGGTAATGTGGTGGTCGATGTTGATCAGGAGAAACTGCTCCAGACCCTTCAGGCGGGCGCGCTCAATGCCGTCGCATTCGAGCAGGATCGCGGCATCGTAGGGTCCTTGAACCTCCACGGCTGTGCGCAGGGCGTCCACGCCGGGCAACTGCCGGTAGACCGCCGGAACGCGGTCTGCCGATACCAGGTCGGCGCGCTTGCCAAGCTGGCGCAGGATTTCGCCGAATGCCAGCATGCTGCCCACGGCGTCGCCGTCCGGCCGCGCGTGCGAGACCACCAGGAAATGCTCGCCCTGGCTTATGACGCGCAGGATCTTTTCGACCGCGCCGGCCGTGTCTGGCCGCGCCTTTGACTGAATCTCGGGATTCGGGGAAATGATGCTCATTGGATTCCGTCGATCCGGCCCCGCTTACTTGGCTTGCGCGCTCTGCCGGGAGGCGCCGCCGGATTCAGACTGCTCCCCGGAAGGCTGCGCGCCGGCTTTCGATGCACGGGACGCGTACTTCCGGGAGCGGGACATAAGCTCTTCGATGCGCGCTTCGAAGCGGTCCTGCCGGTCGGCCAGAAAACTCAGTTCGGGCACATGCCTTACGCCCATGCGCGCCTTCAACTCGTGGCGGATGTAGCCTTTGGCCGCTTCCAGCCCGGCCAGCGTCTGCGCCTCGGCGTTGTCGATGTCGGCGGGCGTGGAGTCGATCACGACGTACACGCGCGCCGATTTGCCGCCCGGGTTCATCGTTACCTCGCTCACGTGGCATAAGTCGATGCGGGGGTCCGAGAGTTCGCCCTCGATCATGACGCCGATCTCATCTCTCAGCGTCTCCGCCACCCGGTCCTGATGATGTTTCCGCGCTCTATGTTCCGGCATGGCGTCCTCCTCTGGTTCCCGGGGGTTCTCCGACCGGAGAACCGCTTTGGCGGTAAACCTCATAGCATACCAGAAGGGCGGCAGGCGGATTCACGACTTCCCGGCCTGCTCCAGGGCGGCAATGTCCAGTTTCTTCATGGTCATCATCGCCTCCATCGCCTTGCGGTTCCCCACCAGTTCGCCGATATTGGCGGGGACTACCTGCCAGGCGAGGCCAAACCGGTCGCGGAGCCAGCCGCAGGCCACCTCAGTGCCGCCATCGCTGAGCCGGTCCCAGTAGTAATCGACCTCCTGTTGCGAGTCGCAGCGGACGACAAAGGAAACTGCATCGTTAAACTTGTGGTAGGGGCCGCCGTTGAGGGCAGTGAAGCGTGCGCCGTCGAGTTCGAAGTCGATGGTGAGGATGCCGCCCTGCGGGACCGGCGCGGGACCCGGGTTGCGCATCTCGGAGATGCGCCGCGAGTTCTTGAAGATCGGGAGGTAGAAATCGACTGCCTCTTCGGCGTTGGCGTCGAACCAGAGAAACGGCGTGATGCGCGGAGAATCCTGGAGCTGGCTCATGGGCTTGTCTCCTGGGTGGGGAATGGGACCGGGCGGCACGGAAAATGACTCCGCGCTCATGTGAATTATGTATCATTTTGATCTTGCGGGATGCATGCCCCCCCGATTCCGCCGTTCAAAACCGATCGAGCCCAACTTTGGGAGGAAAACACGATGAAGGTGCAGACCTATCTCAACTTCCGCGGCAATTGTGAAGAAGCCCTGGCCTTTTACCAGCAGCACCTCGGCGCGAAGGTGCTGGGCAAGATGCGGTTCGCGGACATGAGTTCGACGGGAACCCCGCAGAACCTGCCTCCTGGCGCGAAACCGGACGACATTCTGCACGCGCGGTTCACGCTTGGCGATACGGTGCTGATGGCCGCCGACGTGCCCAGTGCCGAGCCCATGCGCAGCGCGTATATCTCGCTCAGCGTCGACAGCAGCCAGGAAGCCGAGCGCATTTACAACGCGCTGACCGATGGCGGCCAGGTGTTCATGCCCATGGGCGAGACGTTTTTCGCGCATCGCTTCGGCCAGTTCCGCGACAAGTTCGGTATCAACTGGATGGTGGTGCACGAGAAGCCGATGCACTGAATCAGGGGTCAGAGATCAGGGGTCAATTCTCGATGTACTCCCGGGGTGCCCCATCCAGGCTCCGCTTGGGTGGGAAGGAGCACCGCTGACTCGCCCCTCGCTGAACAGTCAATTCTCGATGTACTCCCAGAAGGAGTCGGCGAGCTCGGCGCCGAGTTCGTTGGTCATGCGGCGCGCGGCACGCTCCACTTCTTCAATGAGCTGATGCAGGTAGGAGCGCGAACCTGAGATGGCGGCCACGCCAAGGGTCGCCGACTGCCAGGTTACCGCCTCGTCCAGCTCGGCCACTGAGATATTGAATCCCTGGCGAAGCTGGTCCTTCAGCGAGCGCACCACCTGGCGGCGGTCCTTGAGCGACTGGGCGTGCTCGATCCTCAACTCGAGAGTAAGTTGCGCTACAGGCATAACTTCCCCTGGCTGATCACCGTCAGTGTAAGCCCATTTTCGATTTGCGGGCGGAATTTTTCTCCGCCACGCTGTTCCGTATTTATCCGGGCCTGCCCGGGCGGTCTATATAATCGTCCGTTGCTTCCAGCGGAGGCAACGGAGGGAACGAATGGACATTATTGCCTTGGTTCTGCTTGGCGTCGCCGGCATCATCGCGATCACTTTCATTTTGGGAAGCTTCTTTACCGTCAGCACGGCCCAGGTTGCCATCATCACGCGTTTTGGCAAGTTCCTGCGCGTGGCCCAGGCCGGTTTGAATTGGAAAATGCCCTATTTTGACTCCGTGTCGGGTGTCGTGAGCCTGCGCGTCAACCAGATCACGCTGACTATGGAGACGAAGACCAAAGACAACGTCTTCGTCACCATCCCCATTTCGGTTCAGAACCGCGTCAAGCCGGAGAATGTTTACGATGCGTTTTACCGGCTGTCGGACCCGATGTCGCAGATCAAGAGCTATGTAGAGCAGGTAATCCTGGGGCACGTGCCGGGCATGACCCTGGACGAAGTGTTCGCGAGCCAATCGTCGATTGCCGCCACCGTGAAGAAGGAGCTGGACGCCGATATGGCCGCGTTTGGCTACGAGATTGTGAACGTGCTGGTGACCGATATCGTTCCCGACGCCAAGGTCAAGTCGGCGATGAACGACATCAATGCCGCGCAGCGCGAACAGGTGGCCGCGAACGCCAGGGGCGAGGCGGAGAAGATCCTGGTAGTGAAAAAGGCCGAGGCGGAATCGGAGAGCAAGGCCCTGCAAGGCCAGGGCATCGCCAACCAGCGCAAAGCGATTATCGAGGGCTTGCAGACTTCGGTCGAGCAGTTTCAAAAAGCCGTCGAAGGAGCCTCGGCTATGGAGGTAATGCAACTGGTGCTGGTGACCCAGTACTTCGACACCCTGAAGTCGATTGGCGAAAACGACAAAACCAACACGCTGTTCCTCTCGCACTCGCCCGCGTCGGTCAAGGACGTGGCCGACCAGATCATGACCGGGATGTTGGGGGCCCAGAAGGCGAACGGCTAGGAGCCGTCCCATAAACTGCTTTGGAAGGGCACGACTTTACAGCTCTGTAAAAAGTCTGCGCGACGGAGTCTTGTGTCAGGGCACGAGTTTACTCGTGCCGATAAGGCCCATAAAATGAGTCCGGGGCTTCAGCCCCTGAATGACGGTCTGCGGAAATATCCCCTTTGAAGGAGCCTTCCCGCAGCCAGATAAGGCGGCTCTGGAAATTCCCACCTGCCATCCAACCCTCATCCTCGCCACCCCTCCGCCCGAACCGGGAACCACCCTCCCCGTTCCTCTTCGGTTTACTTCAGTGCTAACCCTCCGCCACCTCCCTCTTGCCAGCCGTGGCCCTTCGCTGTAGTATCAGAGTTGCCTATCAGGCGGCTGACGCGGGCCACCCTTAATGTGGGTAGAGCAAGCTCGCCGCTCAAGACGAGCAACTTCGCCGGGCAGTTCATTCCAATTCAACTAACTGGATACGGCGAAGGCTCGCGTTGAGGAAAGGGCATTACCTGAGAAAAGCACCGGCCTTCAAGCGCTTTGATCCGAACCAGCGTGAGACGTTCGGTCATGGCTACCGCGCATAAGGCGTCGTCGGCATTTCACAGAGTTGAGACGCAGGGTAAGGCAGGCTGCCCCGGCGGATCCCGGCTTTATTGAGCTTCGCCTCTTGGCGGTAATTGGCGCTGGTTTTTTTTGAGGTTGCGCCGCGGCCGTCGCGAATCGAGGGCAGTCTAAGCCTGGTTTAGGAAGTTGAAGTTCGAGCTGCTTGAGGTGCTGGAAATTTCAAGCGCCTCGAGCGGCAAAAACTCTCTTGAGTAACGGGCCCGGAAACCGCTTCGCTTCCCGCGTGAAGCCGGGCAGAAATAGGGATTGCAGAGCGCGTTTGTGCGCGTTCAGCGAAAACCAATGCACCACATCGCAACCCATCAGGAAGTACACGCATGACGACAGAATCGACGCAGCCTCAGTCCGAACTGGGGCCGGCGCCGGACAACGGTCCGGTGCAGTCGCAAGGGCATCGCCGCCGCCGCCGCCGCCGCAAGAACAAGGGCGCTCCGCAGCAGGGAGCAATGCAGAATCAACAGCCTCAGCAGGGCCCGCCGCCGCCGCAACCCCAGCCGCAGATGCAGCAGCGTCCGCCCCAGCAGCACCAGGGCCGCAAGAAGAAGAAATTCTTCCAGAAGAGCTCGCAGCCCCAGCCCCAGCCCGGCAACAGCGTCAATTCGCAGCAGGGCAAGCGCAAAAGCAGGCAGAAGGGCCCCCGCGAGTTTGTCGGTCCAATGGACCACAGCTACCGCGCCGTGAACGGCAATGTCGCCGACGCGCCGCCTGCCACCATTCAATTCGCTGGCAGCAACCACAACGGCTACTACTCTGAACCGTACGCGGCCGTGCCGGCACCCGTCCGCGAAAACGCGCCCACGCGCATCTTCTGCTTCATT
>Ga0326727_10025127_pt1 | contig 11198 bp, 5 predicted proteins | sample MB2enrmetagenome_FD_207643 | JGI IMG/M metagenome (GOLD analysis project Ga0326727, IMG submission 207643) | Lab enriched peat soil microbial communities from McLean, Ithaca, NY, United States - MB29MY | ecosystem: Environmental > Terrestrial > Soil > Wetlands > Peat | place: USA: New York... | reverse complement strand
ATTCAACTGCACCTGGATTGGAGGCATCTCAGTGAGCGCCACGCGCAGATTGGTAACCGGTTGCCCCGCGATCTGAACGTCCACCGCGCCCTGAAGCGGCGGTCCGCTCATCCCGCTGGGGAGGCCCTCCACGGTGAAGCTTTGCCACCGTGGCGACGTCGTGACCGTCAGCCTGTAGCTGCCGTCGGGCAGCGATGCCTCGATCGTCTTCGCCTTGGGATCGAAGCGCGCCGGATACGGCAGCGCCCGGCCCGAGATGTCCATCACCTGCACCTCGTAGTTCAGGTCGCGTCCGGCCAACGCCAGGGGCAGAACCGCCATTGCGGTTACCGTTTGAAACGCCTCGCGCACAATCGTCAGATTGGCCTGCACGGTTGCGCCCGGTCCCACTGTGATCCTTGCGGCGCCCGAGGGATCGCGCGCATCGGGGTAGTACACGGTAGCGAATCCCCACTCGTGGGTCGCGTTGCCGCGGCCCGCCTCAACCGGCAGATTCAAGTCCTCTGCATCGAGCGAAGGCTCGGAGTAGAGCTCGTAGACGCCGGGAGCCAATCCGCCAAAGCGAAACGCGCCGTCGCTGTGTGTCTTGGTGCTTCCCGCCGGCGCCCAGCCCGCGCGCCCATCCATCAGCACCCGCCGCAACAGGTTCAGCGTGATTCCTTCAGCCGCATCGCCGTTCGACAGGTCGATCTGCCCGCGAATGGCGCCGGTCGGCGTGAGCGAAAACTCAACATCGGCCATATCCCCGGCCAGCATCACGTTGTGCGACGCAGCCGGGACCATGTCCATCACCTCCGACGCCTCGCTCGAGGCAGCGTCAAGGTATCCCGGCTTGCGTATGGAAACGATGACGGGACCAATGGGAAGGTTGGGGATCTCGAATCTTCCGTCGCCGTCAGTCAATGCGCCGGCGGCCGCATCGCCTTCGATTGAAACCAGCGCTCGCGGGAGCGGCTCGCCACTGGCTGCGTCACGCACAACCCCGTGCAGCGTGGCCGGCGCTGGCAATGATTGAAGCAATTGCGCCGAGGCAATTGGCTGCGTATCGGCCCCCGGAAGAGGCTGCAGCGGTTCCTGCGCCTGCAACCCAGCGGCCAGCGCGATACCAATGAGCCCGCCAAGGCTCAGGCCGCGCGCCCGCGGAATGATAAATTGAGCCACGCTTCCCAAGGTCCTGCCGCACTCCAAAGCTGTTACTGGGGTCACTCACCATTGTGACGGCACGGGCCACGGTTAGGAAAGCAGAGGAATTTAAATCTGTTGGCGCTTGCTGTGCCGGCCGCCCATGCACGCTCATTGCAAGGGGCTGCGCAATGGTTCCCCGGCGTCGAGATACCAGGGAATATTGATCACCACGATGCGCCGGTTGCCCTTCATCAGCAGGATCACCTTAAGCAGATCCGCGCGGCGGTTGTGCAGTAGCCCGTCCCACCAGTGCCGCACCACCAGCTCCGGAACCAGCACGCACACCTTGCGGTTGCCGGTCTCCTGTTCCACTTTCAGCACGTAGTCCACGACCGGCTGAATGATGTAACGATACGGCGACTTCAGGGTGATGAGCGTGGGCACGTTGCGGCCGGCAGCCTTGAGCGGAGCCACGATCTTCTCGTCCCATTCGGTGCAGAACGGGTCGGTGTCCTCGCCGATCTGCACGTGAATGCAGCGAACATCCGAGGAGATGGTGAGCGCGAACGACATGCCCTTCTCGGAGATCCGGCTCCAGCGGTCGACCGGCATCACTACCACCGGTTCCTCCGGTTCCACCGGGATCATGGGCCGGTCAAGATCGATCTCGCGGGCCACCTGCTCGTAATGGCGCTTCACCGTGCGCATCACCACGATCATGATGACGACAAGCAGAGCAGTGATCCACGCGCCGTCAACAAACTTGGCCACCAGCACCACCAGCGTGGTGACGCCGGTCGCCACCGCGCCCAGCAGGTTGACGGCCATGCGCACTGGCGCGTTGCCCTGCCGCTTCCAGTGCATCACCATGCCGGCCTGCGAAAGCGTGAAGGCCATGAACGCGCCGATGGCAAACAGCGGAATCAGCCGGTCGGTAACTCCGCCGAAGACGATGAGCAAAATCGCGGTCAGCGCAACCAGCACATAGATGCCCCACGAGTAGAGCAGGCGGCGGCCGCGAATCAGAAAGACGCGAGGCATGTAGTCGTCGAGCGCGATGGCTCGCGTGAGGCGCGGAAAATCGGCAAATGCCGTGTTGGCCGAGAGCGCCAGCACCAGCAGCACAGAAGCGATGGTGACGTAGTAAAACGTGCCGTGGCCCATCACCGCGCGGGTCAGCATCGAGAGCACGCTCTCGTATCCCGCGGCGCCGGGATCGGTGGCCGCAATGCCGTAGGCGCGGCAAAGCAGCGCGATGCCGAGCAGCATAATCGCCAGCAGCACAATGATGATCGTGAGCGTGATCTTGGCGTTTTTGCGCGTCGGGTCGCGGAAGGCCATCACTCCGTTGCTCACGGCCTCGACACCGGTCATGGCGGTGCAGCCCGACGAGAAAACTTTGAGCAGCAGCCACCAGCCGGCCACAGCCATGGTGGCAGTGGGAATCGCCGGCATCGGCGTCACCGGCTGCGGATGCCCGCCGCTCGCGAACACCTGCCAGCCGCCCGCGCCAATCACAATCAGCAGCGTGAGCGTGAACAGGTAGGTGGGAATCATGAAGACCACGCCGGTGTCGTGCACGCCGCGCATGTTCACGAGTGTAAGGAGGACGAGAACGCCCAGGCAGAGCGCGAGCGTGTGCGGCTGCAGGCTGGGTACGGCCGAGATGAGCGCGCCAACACCCGCCGAAATGCCCACCGCCGCGGTGAGCACGTAGTCGATCATCAGCGCCGCGGCTGCCAACAGTCCCGCGCCGTGGCCCAGGTTCTCGCTGGCCACCGTATACGAACCGCCGCCGTGCGGATAAGTCTCAATCGTCTGGCGGTAGCTCATGTAGACCACGGCCAGCAACGAGACAATGGCCAGGCTGACGGGCACGATGTAATGCACGCCCATCAACCCGAGGGGAATGAGCAGCGTGAGCGCAGCCTCAGGACCGTACGCGGCGGAGCTGAGAGCGTCGAGACCGAAGACGGGTATGCCGGCGACGGGGCCGATGTGTTCGGCGCGCTCTTCGCTGGTGGCCAGCGGCCGCCCGAAGAGCAGACTCAATACGCGGGAAGTAATCGCCATTCAGAGAGGTCCAGCGGCCCGGGAATGACCAGCGGGGAAGGCCGTCGAAGGCATTGTCTCACGGCGGGACGAGAGGATTCTCAAAAGAAGAGTTCAAGCTGCAGCGTGGTTTGCCCACGCCGCAGCCCGTATGGCTAATAGGAGCCGAGAAGCCAAATCAGTCCAATGGCCGTGCACAGCGCCGAACCGGCAAGCTGAATCCAGCGGGAATAGGAGCGCTCTACCAGTTCCTCGTACTCGATCGGCGCCGACGATCCTTCTCTGCCAAACAAGGTCACGGGACCGCTGCCGCCGGCCGTCTTCGATACTCTCGCCTTAACGCGGGAGATTTCAACGTACGGCTTGAGGCCGCGCCGGTACCATCCCTGCACCGTAATGCGCTCTCCCACCAGCCGGTCGGCGCTACGCAGGGCAAAAAACAGGCGGCCGAGCGGAATTGACGAGCGATAGAGCAGGAACATCATTCCCGTATCGTCGCGCAGCACGAGGTCGGGACTCCAGAACGCTCCCGGAACTCCGTGGCCGATCACTTCGCCCTCGAGTTCGACCGCGCGCGGCCTCATCTGCGAAACGCTGAGGTCGTCGATGAGTTCCCGCACCTGGCTGCGCTTGAACACGCCGCGATAGCGGTATCCGATGCGGATCGCCCACGTCACACCCATGCCAATCAGCAGCCACTGCAGCAGATTCTCCGGGGGCACAAAACCGAGCTTGCGCAGATCCTTCCCGATCCACGCCCACGTAAACAGCAGGAACCCGCACGCCATCGGCGCCGCCCACACCAGGAACTCGATCGGGAATCCCACCCAATTGACGTGCACCTCTTGCGGCAGCGGATAGACCTCGGCCTGTCCCAGCTCGCGCGCGTCGCGGTTCAGCGCCTTCAGCCGCATCGCCGTTAACGGGTGTGTCGAACTCAGCTCATAGACGCGCGACCAGGGATTCACCAGGTCCCAGCGCATCGCCCGGGCCGCGTCTTCCGGGCTCGCCGCAGTCAACGCCAGCGCGCCCGCGTTGTTGCTGGCGCCCATAATGCCCATCAGCGAAAGCGAATGGCCGAATTGCAGCTGTTTGCGAGCTTCTTTCTTGGCTTCCTTGTCGCCTTCTTTCACCCGCCGCTCGGCCTCGCTACGCTCCTTCACCAATCCGTATGAGATCTTCACCAGGGCGCTGGCCAGCGCATTGGGAGTGTGCGCGGCCTCTGCTGAAAAATGATCGGCGCCGAGCTCACGCGTGCGGTTCACCAGCAGCACAAGGTACTGTCCCACCAGGTACGCCACGTAGGCTCCGTAGCTCACAATGCGCAGATTGTTCTGGTTCCGGGTCCATACGTAAATCTGGTAAAGCAGCAGCGGCGCCATCGACGCCACCGCCATCACGGCAAAATCGTAATGCGCCACATGTCCAATCTCGTGGGCCAGCACGGCTTCGGCTTCTTCCTGCGTCAGAATGTCCAGGAGCCCGCGCGTCACCACAATCCGCGCATCGCTGCGCAGCCTGCCAAAAGCAAACGCGTTCGGCGTCCCGCTCTCGATAATTCCGATCGGGAGATGAGGAAGGTTGTGCTCGCGGCACATGCGGTCAACAAACGCGCGCACGTAGGGCGGAATTTCATCCTCGTCCCAATCGATGGTGAAGCAAAGCCGGATGAGCCACGGCGAAAGCAGATACTGCACACCGATGAGAACCAGGACGAACAGGACGCCTATCCAGATTGGAGCGCGCCCGTGCAACAGCACATAGTCGCCTAAGGCAAAAACCAAACCATACAGGATTGACAGAATAAGCAGCGTACGGCCCGCTAGACCCATATATTCCTCCTGGTTGGGAAATCCCCGCCAGCATACACCCGATTCGGTGCGGGGATGCATAAAACTTCTTGAAATCATTTGGCGGCTGGCGTTGAACGGGGGACGAGGCGTGGAATTAAGTCGCCCCCTACGGCACTTCCACCTCGGCCAGGATCGGCAGGGTGAAGTAGAACCGGCTTCCTTTGCCCACCTCGCTGTCGGCCCAGATGCGTCCGCCGTGCTGCTCCACGATGCTGCGGCAGAGCGCCAGGCCGAGGCCAGTGCCGCCCAGCATGCGCGAGTCAGAGCCGTCGCCCTGCTGGAACCGCTCGAAGATGCGGACCAGCTTCTCAGGTGGGATGCCGATTCCCTCGTCTTCGACAATAAAGCAGACCTCGCCCTTACGCACAAAGCACAGCTCGGGGCGGCCCAGCGCGCTCATCCCTCCCAGCTGCGCCGAAAGCTGAATGGTGGTTCCGGGCGCCGAAAACTTGATGGCGTTGGTGATCAGTTCGTTAAACACCTGCAGAATCCGGTCATCGTCGGCATACACCGGCGTTGCCGCGGCGCTCACCTTCAAGCTGATTTGCGCCAGGCTGGCCTCGCGTTGGGCGGCGTCGGCAGCACGGTGCAGCAAGTCATCGGCCTCAGCCTGTTTTGGGTGAAGCACCAGCCTGCCCTTTTCGCCGCGATCGAAATCAAGAATGTTGTTCACCAGCCGCATCAGCCGCTCGCTGTTGCCGATCGCCATCTGGATCATCTGCTTCTGCTTTTCAGGCCGGCTGTCGAGCGAGCCCGACGCGATGAGCCCCAGCGAGGCCCGCAGCGCGGTGAGCGGCGTGCGCAGCTCATGGCTGACCGTCGAGATGAACTCCTCCTTCATCCTTTCCAGGCGCCGCCGCTCGGTAACGTCCTGGAAGGCGATCACCATGCCCGAGTTGCGGCCTTCCCTGATGAGGGGATTGGCAGTGTATTCAACCGGAACTGCGGTTCCGTCCTTGCGCCAGAAAACCTCGTCGCGCAGCCAGACTGACTCGGCGCGGCGCAATGCCTGCAGAATCGGGCTGCTGGCTCTTGAGTAGGTAGTTCCATCGGCGTGGCTGTGGTGAATCGCGTCATGCACGTCCTTGCCGGCGAGCTGGTCGGGTGTGTAGAACAGGGCCGCTGCGCCGGCATGATTGATAAACGTGATCTTGCCTTCGAGATCGATGCCAAAGATGCCGTCGCCCGCCGAGTCCAGAATCAGCTCGCGTTGCCGCGTGGCCAGCAGCAGCGCCTCTTCGGCTTCATGCTGCTCGGTCACGTCCATACCATTGCACAGCACAAACGGTTCGCCGCCGGGGATGTCGATGCGCCGCGTGCGCACCGCGATGCGGCGAATCAATCCGTCGCTGCGGCGAATCGAGAGCGCTCCCTGCCACTCGTCCGATGCCTCCAGGGAGCGCATGCACTCCTGAAAGGCCACGGCTCCGGCCGAATCCATGAGCTCCGTAATCATCAGCTCTTTCAGCGTAGCGGCGCTGTAGCCCAGGGTGTCTGCCGTGAAGTCGTTCACCGCGATCAGGCGGCCATCCATGGAACAGGCAAAGACGATGCCCAGGCTGTTCTCTACCATCTCGCGATAGCGGTCTTCGCTGGCCAGCAGCGCCGCCTCAATGGCGCGCCGGCCGGTTACATCCTGGCCGCTTACGATCAGGTATTGAACCTCGCGGTTCGGGCCTTCAAGAGGCTTGACCGTCCAACTCACGCGCCGCTTGCCGTCGCCGCTGCTTGAGGATCTGATTTTGCGGGCAATGTCTCCAACCGTCCTCCAGACGGTCTCATGCGGACCTGAAGCCTGGCCGGACGCGGCTTCACGCAGCTTGGCCGCCGCCCAGCCGCGATCGTCGCTTTCAAGAAACTCCTCTACAAACGGCCGGCCCACAACTGCGTCGACGCTCAAGCCGGTCAGTTGCGCGCACGGCTCATTCATCCTCACCACGCGGCCGGCGGTGTCCATCACCGTCACCAGCGCCGGAATGGAATCGAGCGTCGCCGTCACCATGCAGCGTTCAATGGCCAGCGCACGCTCGGTGCGCTGTCGAACGCGTTGTGCATGCTCCTCAAGACGAATGCGCCCATAGAGCTCAAGACGGGTAATTGCCTGGTGGCCAAGTATAACCAGGTGTTTGAGATGCGCCTGATTGAAGCGATTGGGTGCGGCAGCCAGCACGGCCAGTGTGCCGATCACCTGCTGCGAACTCGAAATCAGCGGAACTCCCGCGTAGGAAAGGCAGCGGATGCCCGGCTGCAGCTCGATGCCCAACCGCGGAAAACGCCCGTCCTTGCCGGTGTGGGGAATCAGCAGCGGGAGGCTGCTCTTCAGAGTCCATTGGCAGGCGCTGTCCTCACGCGGCTGCTCCGTGGCCACAAAGCCGAAGCGCGATTTGAAGGTCAGGTGGTTCTCGTCCAACCAGCCAATGTAGGCGTAGTCGGCTTCGCACAACTCGGCCGCGAGTCCGGTTAACTCGTCAAGGGCTGGATCAGGGCTGCGATCGAGCTTTGTAAACTCCGGTCGCAACGTTGCCTCCTGGTCACCGCCCAGTCGCAAGCCAAGCATCGCGTGCATGGTTTAACACACCCGTCATAAGTATCAGGGTTTTCGAACGCCTTTTCTCTGACACAAACCGGGCAGAAGTATGCGGTTCGGCATACAACTCAGGTAATCAAATATTTGGCTCCAGAGAGTAATGTTCGAGTTACTAACGATTTCCCTGCCGCAGATGGATGAAAACGCAGTGCTTTGCCGCACTTGCCGGAAAGCCTCAATAGAGGCTGCGACCTGGCAGGATCTGGCGCGGCCTTCGTCTGTGGAAAAACACGGGTGAAACCAGACCGCGTTTTCTCACACGAAACAGGGCCGCCCGCTTAGTGTGAACAGGCCCTAGTGCCCCGGCAGCTTGCAGCAATCTCCCGCTTCCGGCGGTTCGTTTGCTCCCGCATCCAGCACGAACTTCCAGCTTCCGTCGGCTTCCTTGCGCCAGATGGTCATATAGCGTCCGCTGGTTATTACCGGGTTACCGTTCGCGTCCTTGCTGTGGCCCTCGTAATGTCCCCACGTATAACCCATGTCGCCCGATGGACCCATCATGGCGTCGGTGGGTGTCCAGGTAAGCTGGTAATCCTTCGGCAACCAGTTGGCCGCCTTCTCGATTGCCACCTTGCCCACAACCGGTGCAGCGCCGTTTCCCAGCATCACCGCGTCGGGCGCGCACCACAACGCAAACGCGGCGCCGCCCTTGGCTGCCACATCCCTGGCAAACTGCGCCTCCAGGTTATAGAGCACCATCTTCCCCGGATTCACGGTCGTATCCGTCAGAGGATTCGGCGCGGTTTGCGATGAATTGCCCGAGGGGAACGCCAGCTGTCCCCAAGCCGCCCGCTGGGCCGTTGTCAATGCCAATCCCACCATTGCCGCCGCGATCACCCACTTGCCCGTCACGTTCGTGTCCCTCCGCTCACAAGCGCTTGCGCGCACATGCCCATCCTACAACGCCGTAACCCGTCAAATGGCTATTGCGGCTGGCTCGGCGGCTGGGACGATCCAGGCTCGGCAGTCCCCGTCGGCGCCGTCGGCGTAGCATCGCTCGTCCCGCTCCCGCCTCCTGCAATGCGAACCTCAGCGCGAAACAGGTGGTAGTGCGTGAAGGCCACATCGTTCAGTTGCGTCCGCATCAACGTCGACACATTCGCGCCAGGCTCCTCTTTTGGGTTGCCGGGCACCGGCTTCCTCGAGAAAGCCACGCCCCTTACCGGGCAGACATAGCTGCGGTTCCCGATAGTTACCGGCGCGTACTCAACCAGCAGCGCGTTCTGCATCCTCTCATGTGGCGGCGGCAAATCCGCCACCGCGCTGATGCGCAGAATCTCGCCTGTCGCCGGATCAATTGCGATCTCGCCATGGTAGCCGGGATAAACCTCATCGATCTTCTCCCCTTCCGACATCGTCACCTTGAAATTCGATTGACCCTGGGGCACGGAATAGCCGAGAACAGCCACCGGTTCGCTCGCGCCCTGCTCCCATCGCAGCCAGCTCACCCGGCCTCGCGCGGCGTCTCCAATCACGACCACTAGAATCGGGCCAAACTCGCCGCTGGTGGTCAACCCCACCGGCGGTTGATCTTTCTTCGTGCCATTTCCCGCAACTGCTTCGCGCACCTCCTGGCCGTCGCGGTAGGTCACCACTGCGCTATACGTGCCGGTGCTGCGCAACGACTTTGAATCGGCCATCGTGACGGCCGTTTCCCGCGACCGAATCGCCCTCATCCCCGGCCCCGCGCCGTTGCTGATGCCTGAACCGATCGCTTCCTGAACGAGCACGTTCTCAAAATGAGTAGTCTCGCGCGTTGCGTAAAAGTTCGGCAGCCGGGTCATGGTGGTTTTGACGTAGTCGACAGCCAGCTCCAGCATCCGCTGTTGTGTTTCCTTTTCCGGCGGTGGATCTGAAACCACGTCCGCCTGTGGCGGATTGAGAAAAGTCGCAGCATCGGCCAGCCTTGTCAGTGCCTCGTGGGCATGGATGCCGGGAAAGTCCGTCTCCCATCGCGTCAGCCGCGCCATGCTCACGCGTTCCGTCAGCTGCACTTGCTCAAGTTCGCCCGCCACCTTCCCATCTGGCTTGCCGTGGAGCTTGACCAGCAACTGCTCCATCTGCTCGACGGACATGGTTTTAGCCGCCATAGCCGGCCAGGCGATTCCCAGGAGAAGCAGCAACGTAAACCATTTGCGCATCGTGCACCTGCCTGTCTTATCGCCGCTCAAGTATAGACACTTTTCCTGCGCCGCGGCGCCCATCCCGCCCCAAACCTCGCCATTTGCCCGTGCATCTAATCCACCAAAGCTGCGCACTGCCGCGCAGGTATACTGGAGACTGGGGTAATAGTCTTCGCACCAGGCTTTTTGCAAGGTCCTTCGCTGCAGGGATTTCACACTCCCCTGGATTTTGCCTTTTCCCGGGAGAAGGAACGATATGGGAACACTGCTGGAATCCATCCACTCTCCCGCCGACGTTAAGAAACTGAATCCCGCACAGATGACCAAGCTCGCCGAAGAGATCCGCGAGTGCCTCATCCAGACTCTTTCAAAGACAGGCGGACACCTGGGCCCCAATCTCGGAGTTGTCGAGCTCACCATCGCTCTCCACGCCGTCTTCAACACCCCTGAAGACAAGATTCTCTTCGACGTCAGCCACCAGGCCTACGTGCACAAGCTGCTCACCGGCCGCAACGATCGCTTCGACACCATTCGCCAGCCGGGCGGCTTGAACGGATTCATGCTGCGGACTGAGAGCGCGCACGACTGCTATGGCGCAGGCCACGCCGGCACCGCGCTCTCGGCTGCGCTGGGCATGGCCGTGGCGCGCGACCTGGCCGGCGGCCACGAGCATGTGGTCGCGGTTGCCGGCGACGCCGCCTTCACCAACGGCATCACGTTTGAGGCTTTGAACAACATCGCCGAGCAAACCAAACGCATGATCGTCGTGCTCAACGACAACGAGTGGTCCATCGACCGCAACGTCGGCGCGGTCGCCCGCTACTTCCACCGCATCGTCACCAACGAGCACTACCAGCACCTGCACGATCGCGCCACGCGATTCATCGAGCGCTTTGCAGGCAAAACCGCCATCAAGGTGGTGCGCCGCGCCGAAGAGGCCGCAAAAAGCATGTTGTGGCCTTCCATCCTTTTTGAAGAGTTCGGCCTCGAGTACTTCGGCCCCATCGACGGCCACAACCTTCCGCTGCTCATCGAGAGCTTCAAGTTCCTCAGGACCCTCGACCACCCCGTGCTGCTGCACGTGCTCACGCAGAAGGGGCGCGGATTCCAGCCGGCCATCGACCTCCAGAAGAAGTTCCACGGCCTCGGCCCCTACGATCCCGAGACCGGCCAGACGCCCGACGGCGTGCCCGCCTACGCCGAGGTCTTTGCCAACACGCTCGCCGACCTGGCCGACAAGGACCCGCGCATCGTGGCCATCACTGCGGCCATGCCCAACGGCACCGGCCTCGATCTCTTCCGCCCCAGGCATCCAAAACGCTACTTCGACGTGGGCATCGCCGAAGAGCACGCGGTCATCTTCGCCGGCGGCATGGCCACGCGCGGATTCCGCCCGGTGTGCGCCATCTATTCAACATTTTTGCAGCGCGCCTTCGACCCCATCGTTCACGACATCGC
>Ga0326727_10025126_pt1 | contig 11199 bp, 8 predicted proteins | sample MB2enrmetagenome_FD_207643 | JGI IMG/M metagenome (GOLD analysis project Ga0326727, IMG submission 207643) | Lab enriched peat soil microbial communities from McLean, Ithaca, NY, United States - MB29MY | ecosystem: Environmental > Terrestrial > Soil > Wetlands > Peat | place: USA: New York... | reverse complement strand
TGCTCGGAGACGCTGTTCCGATCGCTGAAGTTGGAAGGGCTACAGGGCCGGCGTTTTGAAACCTTCTGCCAGACCCGGGATGAAACCATTGCGTGGCTGCTCTGGTATAACCAAACACGCATGCATTAGACGCTGGGCTATGTCAGCCCGGTTGAATTTGAAAACCAATGGGAACGCGCTCTGGCGCAACCTGCCACAAGAGTGTTGTGAACACCAAAGCAGGCGTGGATATGTGGAAATCGATAATGCCGATGTCCACATCCCCACGCCACGACGACCACGAGGGCGACTATCTCCTCAAACCGGCCGGTTCAGAGATACGCATTCTGGGGGCAAAGTCAATCAAGAAGGGATCGCATAGTTTCAGCACAGTCTGAGGCCAATTCAGTTAGGTGGCAACTAAACATGAGAAGGGTGCTTACAATAGTCGTAATTCTGTGGGCCGTCCCCATGCTTTCCCAAGGCACCACCGGAGAGCTGCGTTTAACCGTTTCCGATTCCACTGGAATGGCCCTTAAGAGCACGGTCGAACTCGTCAGCCAGGCCAACGAGTATCGCAATACATTCACGACGGATGATCAGGGCACCCTGGATGCCAGGCGCCTGCCCTTTGGAATCTACAATGTCCAGATCCGAGCGCAAGGCTTTGCCGAGGATTCCGAGTCGGTTGAAATCCGCTCAGCGCTTCCCTTGGACCGCGCGATTCGGCTCAGACTAGGTTCGGTTTCCGAATCGGTAAAGGTCACGGCATTCGACACAATGGTCGATCCTTTCCGCGCGGGTTCGGTCAATGAGATGGGTTTGGAGACGATTCAAAATCGATTGACCGCGCTGCCCGGCCGCTCCATGCAGGACTTGGTGAACTCAGAACCAGGCTGGCTCTATGAGGGCAATGTGGTGCTCCACCCTCGCGGATCGGAATATCAAACGCAATTTGTTGTGGACGGAATCCCGCTCACCGACAACCGCTCACCAAGCTTCGGCCCGGAAGTCGAAGCCGATGACGTCGAATCCCTCAAGATCTATACCGCCGGCATTCCCGCGGAATATGGAAGGAAGATGGGCGGCGTCGTTGAGGTCAATACGCTCAAGAGCGCAGATCCCGGGCTTCACGGACAACTCACTCTTTTCGGCGGCACCTATGCAACGGGCGGGATCAATACTCAGGATCAATATACATGGAAGGGAAATGCGCTTGGCGTGAGCGGGTCCGGCAACATGACGGGCCACTATCTGAACCCGGTTGTCCCTGAGAACTACACCAACAACGGCACGACCGGCAGTTTTTCGACAAACTACGAACCGGATCTAACGCTGAAAGACCGTCTCACCTTCATTGTCCGCCATGAACTTGCGCGCTATGAGATCCCAAACGAACTGGTGCAGCAGAACGGGGCGTGGTTGCCAAAATCGAGTAACAACGTCGGCTGTCCACCCGTTCCAGTGGCAGACGAGCCGAGCGGCTGCGTGTTCATTCCGGGGGGACAGCTACAGACGGGCGATAACTTTGAAACCATGGGAAGCGCCTCTTATCAGCATATCTTGTCCGCTGACACGATAGGCTGGCTGCGAGGAATGGCCCGCGATAACTCCAGTAACTTCTATTCCAATCCGTCGTCATGGCCCCTCATTGCAACCGAGCACAATGACTTCAAGGAGATCTATTTCAGCGCCAGCGGCTCATTTCATCATGGCGGGCAGGAATGGAAGGCGGGTGTCGAATCCGACGCGATCTTCCTGCACGAAAAGTTCAGCTACGTGATGCCCGATTGCGCCGACCTTTCAAACCCTCGATGCCCTATCGCTCTGGGCATCTTGGATGCTGGTGCGACAACCTTTGCCTTTACAGGCAGCCGTCCGGATCTTGAACAGTCGGCCTTCATCCAGGACTTAATCCGCCTCGGTAACTGGACGGTCAACGCAGGCCTGCGATGGGACCACTACCAGTTGCTGTTGAACCAAAACGCGGTGAGCCCGCGTGTCGCTGTGTCGCGCTACTTCCCCACGCTTGGCCTGAATCTTCATGGAGCCTATGACCGTATCTTCCAGACACCTTCCTTCGAGAACATTCTTTTGTCCAGCTCCAAGGCTGCGGAGTCACTGGACACAAGCGTTCCAGCAGTGCAATTGCCGGTCCAGCCTTCTCACGGGAGCTATTATGAATTGGGCTTGACGAAAGCTCTCTTCGATAAACTGCGGGTGGACGCGAATATATTCCGCCGCGACGTGAATAACTACGCCGACGACTCTCAAGTTCTGAGTACCGGGATCAGCTTCCCCATCGCGTTCAGGAAAGCTATTCTCTACGGTGCAGAGGGGAAACTGGAGGTTCAGAATTGGAGGGGCGTTTCGGGCATCGCCAGCTACTCCTACATCGTGGGGAATGTCTGGAATCCGGTAACCGGCGGTTTGTTTCTTGGGGATGATGCCTCCAGCGCGTTGACCCAGCTTACAGGGCATTCACCCGATTCGCAGGACCAGCGGCAAACGATTCGCGCGCGAGTGCGTTATCAAGCCGCCCCGCGCCTGTGGATCGCCCTGGGAGGTGACTACAACAGCGGGCTGCCGTTTCAGCCGGATTTAACTCCCCGGCAATATGCCACAGAATATGGACAAGTGGTGATTAATCACCTCAATTTCATTCGCGACCGCATAAGTCCTTACCTCACGGAGAACGCCTCGGTGGGAGCCGATCTTTACAAGCGGGAAAGATACTCGTTGAAATTGCAGGCCGACGCCCAGAACTTGAGCAACAAGCTCGAAGTAATCGACTTCGGAGGATTGTTCTCAGGAAATGCCATTGGACCATCCAGGAGCTTTTCCCTGCGTCTGGCAACGGACTTCTGAGTTCGGAGTCCCAATGGAAGACTTCCGCGATTTCCCGTGCAGTACGATGTGGCTTCCGTGACTTGCATTCTCGAACCGGCGCTGAGAGCCTGGGTCCGGTTTTCCTTTGTTGAACCCGCTGTGCGACTCGCAAACGCACCACGACTTCGACATTTTAGGACTAGGTTAACGAGGCGGGAGCTCGGCAATTTGCGGATTGGCCTGGGGTTCGAGTTCGCATTGGCGGGAAATGCAGAGGCGCCCGGCGCACGCAAGACCGAGAACGTAATCGTAGTAATGAACGACGGCACGCGCTGGGAGGAACTCTTCCGTGGCGCCGATCCGGAACCGATCAAGACGCTTGGACCGGATGCTCGGGGTGCGCCGAAGCAGCGCACTGTTGCCGCCCAGCAGCATCGCTGGCGCCCGACGCCAACCGAGCGCCGGTAGGCACCGATGCTGGCAGATCTGCTTGGCGAAGACTTCGCGCGGCATTTCCCAGGGTGCACCCATTCGAGATCTGTTGAGTAGATAGCCGGGGGGCCCGTCCCGCAATGCGGGAATTGGATGGTAGCACGATCATACAGTAAGTGCTACGCTTGTTTTTTCCTTTGGGAAGTCGATTGTTGTTTTGAGGAGTGCGTGTGGGCAGTCTCAGCAGAATCGGCGTTGCGCCTGAACTCGACCTGCCGAAGCAACTCAACCGCTCGAATGGCCACCGGGGCTGCACCAATGACTCTACGACTCTTCGCGCCCTGTGTCGTGACTGCTCAGTCACCTCACCCCTGATCACTGAACGAGAATCGGCGCACTGGAAACAGTTTGCACACCGATTCTTTGCGTGGGAGTGCGTGCGGTACGGGCACGAGGGGATGGGCGTACCGGCGAATTCACCGGATCAGTGTTGCAAACCTGTGCGCGAAATGAGCCTCATCCGCTGAAACAAATACAAGCCACAATTGGCATTCTTGAGAATCTCAGAAAAGGGAGAATCATGAGAATCACGAAAATCAGTAGCACGATTGCAAATATCGTCATACCGACGATTGTTTTATTTGCGAGTGCTTTCCTGATTTCGGCGCAATCCGCCGCCCGAATTGCCGGCACTTTGCTCGATCCGCAGGGGCATGCGGCCGCCACAAGTGATAAGACTCATCCGTATCAGATATCGGGAACTGTCGTTGACACGTCTGGCGCGGTGATTGCCGGGGCTACCGTGCAGGTTCGAAGCGCAAACGGCACTGTCCAGAGAACGGCACATTCGGCAGCGAACGGCTCCTTCATTCTTTCTGGAGTCGCGGCAGGTAATTATCGACTCGTCGTATCGAATCCTGGTTTTGAGACCAAAGAAGTCCTTGTTACCATCGGCGCCGCCGGGGCGCCGGCTCCGCTGCGCATCCCTCTGGTAGTAGGCGCGGTGAGCACCACCATCAATGTGCAGGGCCGGGAGGATGAACTCATCGGAGTTGCCGAATCCGGCTCCCAGGGTACGGTGGGCGCAACGGAAATCCAAGATCGTCCGATTCTTCGTTCGGGAGAAGTCCTGGAGACGGTTCCCGGTCTCACCATCACTCAACACGCCGGCGGCGGCAAGGCCAACCAGTACTTTCTTCGCGGCTTCAATCTCGACCACGGCACAGATATCGCCATCTTCCTCGACGATATGCCGCTGAACCTGCCGTCGCACGCGCACGGCGAAGGCTACTCGGACATGAACACCGTCATCCCGGAGTTTGTTGAGCGGGTAAATTTCGAGAAAGGTCCTTATTACGCGAGTGTCGGCAACTTCAGCTCGGCTGCAAATGCGCATGTGGAATTCTTCAAGACGCTGCCCGAGAACTTCTTCAAAGTGGAAGGCGGCACGCATACCTATGGGCGTGCCGTTTTCGGCGCATCGCAAGAGCTCGGTTCGGGCAATTTGCTGTACGGCGGGGAAGAGTATTACTATGATGGCCCTTGGGTGCATCCGGATGGTTTTAACAAGATCAACGGGTTGCTTACCTACAGCCGGGGTGACGACACCAATGGCGCCAGCATCACAGCTCGCGCTTACCACGGAAAATGGAACTCGAGCGATCAGATCCCCGTTGCCGCTCAACCCCTCGTTGGCTTCTTTGGCACACTGAACCCGTCTGACGGTGGGCTCAGCCAGCGTTATAGCTTGCAGGGTGAGTGGCATCGCCAGGACGCAAACTCCGAGTCGAAGATCATGGGCGCCGTATTCTATTACGACCTCGATTTATTCTCCGATTTCACTTACTACCTGGTGGATTATGGGAAAGGGGACCAGTTCAACCAGCAGGATCGGCGCTGGGTGGGTTACCTGGACGCTCACCAGAGTGTTTTCAGCAGATGGTCTGGCCGCAAAATGTCAAATACGTTCGGCGTACAGTTTCGCAACGATTGGATCAATAACGGCCTCTACCGGACGGAAAATCGCGTGCGCACCACCAAAGCCGATTATTCCGCCACCGCCTGGAGCGGCAGCGGCACCAGTTTCTTCCCCGCCGCAGGCTCCAATCTCCCCAACGCCGGCGTTCTCCCCACCTGCATCAACGCCGACCCCACTTCCAATATCACTCTTTCTGTTACTCTGCCCGCCAATCTTGCCTTTGCTAACAACGGCAGCTCCGCCGCCACTACCACTGTTCCGAATACTACCTGCCCCACTTTGCCCGCGACTACGGAGAGGGATAACTTTACGGACATGATAGGCAGTGCTCTTTGGGAAAATAAAATACAGTGGGCTGACAGATTCCGCTCCGTCCTGGCCCTGCGCGGCGACGAAGAAAGATTTGTCGTCACCAGCCTTGCCTACGAGACCAATTTAGTCACTTTGTCCAACGGCACCACCACCACAGTTCCCGCTATTGTTACTTTGCCAGACAGAACCACCGAAACGGTCAACGCGGCCAATTCCGGCTCGGCCGTCAAGTTCCTGCCCAGCCCGAAAGCAAGTCTGATCTTCGGTCCGTGGGCCAATACTGAGTTCTATCTGCAGGGGGGATTCAGTTTTCACTCGAACGACGGGCGAGGCTCAACGCAAGTGGTGGAACCGGTTTCGCCAGACTATCCTTACCCTAATACGATCATGCCGAAAATCTCTCCCCTGGTCGAACAGAAAGGCGGGGAAACCGGCGTGCGCACTGTGTCCGTCCCCCATCTGCAAAGCACCCTCTCACTTTGGTATCTCCACAGTAACTCCGAGCTGACGCAGGATGGCGACACCGGTGGCACGATTGCTTCAGAACAGTCAAGTAACCGCTATGGCATCGAGTCAGCAAACTACTACACGCCAGCGGAACATTGGGCTTTCGACTTTGACATTGCGGACTCCAGAGCCCAGTTCACCAAATTAGATCCACTTGATGCGACATGGTGGGTTGCAAATTTGCCCTTAACGGCTACAGTTACTACCGCGACCGGCAGCACCACCACGATTTACAATGGTAAAGGGTGCCCTTCCTCAGCCGCTTCCACACCCGCACCGGGCTGCGTATACGCAAATTGGCAACAGCAAGGCCCGGGTGGAAAGCTTGTGCCCGAAGCGGTCAAAATGGTGATTTCATCGGGCGCCAACCTGCACGAATTGAGGGGCTTAACATCGAGTTTGCGCCTGCGTTACTTTGGTCCGCGCTATCTAACGTCTGACGGACTTTATCAGTCAAGGCAGACGGTCTTGCTCAATGGCGAGATCGGCTATCAATTCTCGAAGAAATGGCATGTTACGGCCGAATTCTTGAATATGCTTAACCGCAAAGATGCCGACATTGACTACGCCTATGTCTACCAAATCACTCCAACAGCCACGCCGGCATTCGGGCGTGTCAATCATCCCACCGAACCTTTCCTGGCGCGATTCTCGTTAGGAAGAAGCTTCTGACCGATGCCGCGGCAAGCTTCCGTAAACGATTCTCCCTATACCAGTCGTAACGGCACAATCGTCACGACCGGGGGACGCGCGCATATGTGCCCGGCGGCACGGGAGTGAGACTGCTGCTCAACCATTGAGCATGCCAATGTCTGCTTTCGAGTTGCACATTGAACAAAGGCAACTGGCTCCTCCAGTCTGCCACGACGAATGTGGAAGCAGACGGAACGCGGTAGCTGAAAATCCACTGGCAAGGCATTGGCTCCGCATTACAATCGGGATGGAGAATTGTTATGCCAGAGTTGAGCAGAATCGGAGTCTCGCTCGAAGGTGACTTGTTGCAGGAGTTTGATCGGCTCATCGCCAAACGAGGTTACCAGACGCGATCTGAGGCGTTCCGCGATCTTATTCGCGAAAAGCTGCTGTCGGAGATGGTTGAATCGAACAAGCCCGTGGTCGGAGCTTTGACGATCGTCTACGACCATCACGTTCCGAATCTCGCGCAGAAGCTGACGGAAGTTCAGCACGAAGCCGGAGCGATGATTCTCGCGGCCACGCATATCCACCTCGATCACAATTACTGCCTTGAGGTCATCATTATGAAAGGCCGCGGCAAGGACCTGCAGGCGGTGGCTGACGGGATGGTGGCTTTGCGCGGCGTCGAGATGGGCAAGCTCGTCCTGACCAATTCCGGCGCGAGCCTGAGGCACGCCACGCACTCGCACTAGAAGGTGAGTTTCGCCAAAAGTTTCACCAGGCGAGGCGAAGCAGTGCCGAAGATATTTCCCTGCACGGATGTGTCCGGGTTTTATGCTGAAACATCCTGCGGGGATAAGGGAACGGAAATCGTTGCCCGCTATTCACGCCGCTGCCTGCCGTAATGATGGCGTTGCAGGCAACGGCGTGCCAGTGAAAGCCATTCAAGGCTCTTCGCATGTATTTTGCCATCGTGCTACTCTATTTTCGTGAGCTTTCCAGTCGGGAAACCTCGAGACGTCCAAAGCGTAATACACTCTTGGATTCCGTGCTACACAAAAACTTAGACCGAGCTGCGATAGATGCTGGGAAGCCAAAGGGAACACGATGCGATCCTCGCTGAGAAGTCTGGCCAATGACGAACCGGGCGGGACCAAGGCCAGAGTCATCTGCTTGTACGCTCTCTTGGGGGCATTCAATCTGGCGGCATGGTGCTGGGCATTCGTCGCATTTCATCGGTTTCCGGTGCTCTTGGGCACTTCGTTTCTTGCTTACAGCTTTGGACTTCGTCACGCGGTCGACGCCGACCACATTGCCGCCATCGACAATGTCACGCGCAAGCTGATGCAGCAGGGCAAGCGGCCGGTGGCCGTGGGGCTGATGTTTTCGCTCGGCCATTCCAGCATCGTCATAGTGGGCTCCATTGCCATCGCAGCCACGGCTCTCGCGCTGCAGCATCGTATCGATGCGGTCAGAGAGATCGGAGGAGTGATCGGCACTCTGGTGTCGGCTCTGTTCCTGTTCGCGATTGCAATCGTCAATCTTGTTGTTCTGCAGTCGGTGATTCGCAGTTTCGTGCGGGTTCGCCGCGGAGAAGCCTATGTGGAAGAGGACTTCGATTTGCTGCTCGGCAACCGCGGCTTTCTTTCCCGCCTATTCCGCCCCATGTTCAACCTGATCCGCTGCAGTTGGCACATGTATCCGCTGGGAGTTCTATTCGGCCTGGGCTTCGATACCGCGACCGAGATCGGATTACTGGGCATCTCGGCTGCCGAAGCATCAAAAGGACTCTCGATGTGGTCGGTCGTGGTCTTTCCGGTCCTCTTCGCCGCCGGCATGTCGCTGATCGATTCGACAGATAACATCCTCATGCTGGGCGCCTACGGCTGGGCCTTCGTGAAACCCATCCGCAAGCTCTACTACAACATCACCATCACCTCCGTCTCTGTTGTGGTAGCCCTCGCAGTCGGCGGTATCGAAGCCCTTGGTCTTCTTGCTGGACAATTCCACCTGACTGGCGGATTCTGGGGCTTGGTTGGCAAGCTCAACGATAACTTCGGTCTGCTCGGCTACGGCATCATCGCGCTCTTTGCCTTGAGCTGGATCGCATCGATCGCCATTTACAAGTGGCGCCGGTTTGACGACCTTGAACTTGCCGCCCGCGACGTGGCTTAGCGCCACTTTAGGAGGCACAGGGAATTTCGCCTCTGGCCCTTCCCAAATGGCACCGGGTGCTGCTATACATCTGTCAGCTTGAATCTGCCGCCCGGTCAGCCCGCGGCCGGCTCAAGTGCGCCTCATCAACACATTCAGCGCGGAGCCCACCAGGAGGTATCTATGTCCGAGCATTCGCACACGCACACCCACGATACAATCGCGCACACGCACGAACACTCTCATGACGACGGGCACCACGATCACACCCATGCTGTACCGCCCCCTCCCGGCACAACCCACTCGCATGAGCACACCCATGACGGGGTTACGCACTCGCATCCTCACGATCACGATCACCACCACGATCATGTTCATGAATAGCACAGCGGTCTTCTGCATTGACGAGCGCGATTGATCGATACCTTTCCTGAATAGGTGAATATGAGACTGACCCGCCGGGCAATGTTCTTAGGCACTGCAATGTTGTCGTTCGTTGCACCCGGTTTATTGTCATCGCAGTCGGCGAACCCGCACCCGCTGACCCTGCCGCTTCAGTGTGAAGCGGGAGATTGTCCCCTGTTAAAAGGTGTTCCACAAACAACGGGAATGCGGAGCGGCTTTGTACGCCTCAAGCCGGGCGCAACGGTTGGCTGGCACACCACGGGCAAGAACGAGGAATCCCTCGTCATCCTGCACGGCCAGGGCGAGGCTCTCATCGACGGCCAGCAGAAGCAGCCATTTGTAGCTCCCGCGTTTGTCTATATTCCGCCTGCAACACGCCACAACGTCGCCAACACCGGAACAGAACCGCTTGAATATGTCTACGTGGTCGCGCCCGCGAAGCAGCAGTAATATCCACGATTCCCATAGAACCAGCCCTTGTGTTTCTCAACTGTTCCAGTGGCGCAAGCAGATCCTGCCCAAAACGCAACCGCTTTCGCACGTCCAGGGACTTTCGGCTCTCTTCGCCGCGGAGTATTCCCTCGACAGAAATCGGGCAAGCGCAAGAACGGTTTTGCGCCCTTTCGAAGAATGCTTGCAGGAAGTCAGGTGGGATCGAAGAATCGTGAGTATGAAGCGAGTGTAAAACAGTCACCACGCGTGTTACACACGCCCGATTTGCTCGGATCATAAACCATTGATTCCAAATAGAGTGAATAGGTGCCGGGAGGGGGTCGGATTGCCGGTTCGTATTGATTCTAAACAGGTTATTGAAAACACTTGACGCTCAAAACTACCGAAACGCAGGAAACGCGGTTCTTGAGTACGCTACAAGTACACGGGATTTTAGAGGAACCGGGCGTCTCGTTTCAGGGCGGGACAAAATTCTGCCTGATCATGCGAAGATGCGGTGACGAGTCCTTCGAATATTGGCTGGGCGTCTGAGGTTGTCATCGATAACTCTACTTAAGCGTCGGTCACGCTAGCTCCAATTCAGCTTGGCAGAAGTGTGGCTTGACTGCAATAAACAAGAGGCTGTATCACGAGATTTCCCCGAGGAGGCCGCGATGAAGACTACTTTTTCAATCGTGCTGCTTGCCGGCTTGCTTTGCAAGTGCTCACCTCTGAGCGCCCAGCAGCCGGTTCTCGACTACACACTCGCAGTAAATCCTGACAATCTTGCCACCGTGCAGATCACAATGCGTCTGCGCAATCTGCCCGCAAACTTCCACTTGGCGATGGTGAGGCACTTTCTGAACGACGACCGTTCCTGGCGCAACATTGAGGATTTGCAGATCGAGCCTGGAACGATTGCGATGGAGCAGGACGGGCTTTGGCGGGTAAATGGCGCCCGCAACGACGCAACTTTCCGTTACAAGGTGCGGTTAGAAGGCGGGGAAGCATCGCGGGTCGTGAGCAAGCCCTTCCTTACGCCAACTGGGGGACTCTTCGGTGACATGCATATGTTCATGTACGTCGTGGAGGCGGCGCAGGCACCCGCTCACGTTCTGCTGAAGTTGCCGCCAGACTGGACCATCGCAACCGAATTGACTCCGACCAGAGATCCGCACATCTTTTATGCGCGCAACGCGCAGCAACTCAGCGACTCGCCGATTCTTGCCGGCAAACTGCGCGAATGGAGCTTCCAGGTGGACCAGACCCCCATCCGCGTGGCCTACTGGCCTCTTCCCGACGCCAAGCCGTTTGACGAGAAAGCCATGGTGGACGGCATGCAGAGAATCACGCAAACGGCGGTGAACCTCTTCGGCGGCTCTCCCTGGCGAGAGTATCTCTTTCAAGTGCGTGATGGCGCTTACGAGGAGGGGATGGAGCACTTCGATTGCGTAACACTCGGATTGCCCAGCGCAACCCTTGCCAAAAACCCGCATGCGGATGAAGACACGATTGCCCACGAGTTTTTCCATACC
>Ga0326727_10025125_pt1 | contig 11199 bp, 5 predicted proteins | sample MB2enrmetagenome_FD_207643 | JGI IMG/M metagenome (GOLD analysis project Ga0326727, IMG submission 207643) | Lab enriched peat soil microbial communities from McLean, Ithaca, NY, United States - MB29MY | ecosystem: Environmental > Terrestrial > Soil > Wetlands > Peat | place: USA: New York... | reverse complement strand
GAGCAACGTGACCTTGTGTTTCTCGATTACCTCGGCGTTCTTCGCGGTCTCGAGAGGATTCGGATGCGTCACCAGGCGAATGCCCTCAATGAGCGGATACCAGAGCGTGACCGTGCACCCGAACGAGTGGAAAAACGGCAGGTTCCCCAGAATCGCGTCCTCGCGATGCAGGTCCAGCATGCTCGAGAACTGAGACACGTTCCCGAGGATATTTCGATGGCTGAGCACCACCGCCTTCGGCTCGCCGGCGCTGCCGCTCGTGAAAAGGATGACCGCTTCGTTGTGGTCGCCTTTTATCGGCGTCCCGAGGATCGTCGCGAGAAGCCGCCACGGCAGGAAGACGAGGATGCGCCAGAAGATGATTTCCTTCTTGAGCGGCGGCAGGATTTCCTCGATCCGCAAGGTCCGCTCCGGCCATGGAAAATCCGGCAGGCGTTTAATGACGAGTCCGGCCGTGACGACCTCCGTGATATTCGCAATGCGGATCGCCGCTTCCGTGGCCGCGCGCCCGGCGGTGAAGTTGAGATTGACCGGGACTTTGGACGCCAGCATCAGCGCCGCGTTGACGACGACGGCGGCCCGTCCCGGCGGCAGGACGATTGCGACACGCTTGCTCGGGCAATGTTTCGCAAAATACCGGCTCAGTGTGATGGCGGCGGCCAGCACGGTGCCGCGCGACGTGACGCTGCCATCGATGGCATCGGTGACCGCAGGATCGAATTGCCGGCGCTTGAGCCCCCGGATGCAAGCCTCCGCGAGGTGTCCCTGAAGGATTGGGCGGCGCTGGTAGCACCATTCCCCCAGAATGAGGAGCTGCTCGCGCAGGAGGGCGATGGCCGCCTTGTCCGGCGGGATGGGCCGGCCAAACGCGACGGTGACAGGGTAGGGGATCTGCCGCGGTATTTTCCCGAAGTACCGCCCCCCATGGAACGAGAAGACCGAGCCCCAGAGCTGATCCATCCAGACAGGCACCACGGGAGCGCCGGCGTGCTCCGCGATTTTCTCAAACCCGCGCTGGAGCCGCAGCAAGGTGCCGGACCGGGTAAGCTGGCCCTCCGGGAAAATGCAAACGACGTCGCCCGCCTGGAGGCACTCCACGGAGGCGCGGATCGCTTCCTTGGCGTGCCGCGAGGAAATCGGGATCGCGCGGAAGATGCGGAACAGCCAGTTGAGCGCCGGGTGGGCGTAGATGTCCCGGTCGACCAGGAATCGGATCGGCCTGGGGCAGGCGATCTGGAGGACGATGGCGTCGATCCACGTGATGTGATTCGGTACGAGCAGGAAGCCGCCCTCCGGGAGATGCCCCGCGCCGTGCGCATCGACCCGATAAACCAGACGCCCGATCAATTCTGCCAGCCGTAGGAGGAGCCTTTTCTTCTTCTCTGCCATGGGGAACGCGGGCACAAGAGCAGAATGCAGAGCGAATCACAAGCCCGCACCGGCGCGCGCCCCGCCCTCGCGCTCCTGCTGGGCATCAATCTCTTCTGCTATCTGGACCGGTATATCCTCGCGTCGATCATTCCCGCGATCAAAACCCAATTCCTCCAGGGCGATCCGGATGCGAATGGCAAAGCCGGGCTGCTGACGACCGCCTTCATGGTCAGCTACATGCTGACCGCTCCGATCTTTGGCTGGCTGGCGGACCGGTATTCGCGCTGGGTCATCATTGGCGCCAGCGTCGCGCTCTGGAGCCTCGCGAGCGGGGCGACCGGTCTGGCAGCAACCTTCGGCGCCCTTCTGGCGACACGGGTTTTCCTGGGAATCGGCGAGGCCGGCTACGGTCCCGCGGCCCCTACGATCATCAGCGACTTTTATCCTGTCGAGCGCCGGGGCACCGTGCTCTCGTGGTTCTTCATGGCCATCCCGGTGGGCAGCGCGCTCGGCTACGCGTTTGGTGGTTGGATCAATAAGGCGCTCGGCTGGCGCTGGGCGTTTTACCTCGTGACTCCGCCGGGTCTCTTGCTCGCGGTGCTCTGTTTCATGATGGCGGAACCGCGCCGGCTGCCCGGGTACACCCGCGCGAATCGCCCGAAGGCGACCTGGCAGGATTACAAGGGCCTTATCCGCATCCCATCGCTGGTGACAAATATTCTCGCGCAAACGGCACTGACATTTGCCATTGGCGGCCTGTCGGTCTGGGCCCCCACGTACATTCACGAAGGCCGCGGCCAGCCCCTGGAGCAGACGGACTTGATCTTCGGGGGAATCCTCGTCGTCGCCGGATTTGTCTCGACGCTCTTCGGCGGGTGGCTCGGTGATGCGCTCCGGAAGCGGTTCCCGGGTTCGTACTTCATCGTGTCGGGAATGGGGATGCTCCTCGGTTTCCCGGCGACCATCGCGATGCTCTACACGCCGTTTCCCTACGCGTGGGGCTTGGTCTTTCTCGCGATCTTTTTCCTGTTCATGAACACCGGCCCGTCGAATACCGCGCTGGCGAACGTCACGCCGCCCTCCATGCGCGCGACCGCATTCGCGATGAACATCCTCGTCATCCACCTTTTCGGCGATGCCCTTTCGCCATGGCTGATCGGCTGGATCAAGGATCACGGAAGCTGGAACGCCGGGTTCTTCACCGTATCCACGGTAATGCTGGTCGCCGGGATTGTATGGCTGACCAGTTCCCGGGCGCTGGTCCGGGACACGGAAGCCGTGGAGCGCGGGGAAAGCTTAAGTCCGGGCTAGCTCCCGCCCCGTTCCTCCCGGCTTGCGCCGCCCCTCGCAACGCCCTACTCTCGGGCGGAAATGGCGGACGCCCTCTCCCCGATGATGCAGCAGTACCAGGGGATACGCCGGACGCTGCCTCCTGACACGCTTCTGCTTTTCCGGCTCGGCGATTTCTACGAGATGTTTTTCGAGGACGCGAAGGAGGCTGCCGGCATCCTCAATGTCGCCCTGACGAAACGCAACGGCGTCCCAATGTGCGGCGTGCCTTATCACGCGGCAGAGGGCTACATGGCGAAGCTCATCAAGGCCGGAAAGCGCGCCGCCATCTGCGATCAAATCGGTGAGGTGACGCCCGGGCGGATCGTCCAGCGCGAGGTGACGCAGATCATCAGCCCCGGCACCATCAGCGACGTCAACCTTCTCGAGGCGAAGCGGAATAACTACCTCGCCGCGATATTCGAAAAGGAGGAGCGCTACGGCTTCGCCTACGTCGACCTCAGCACCGGCGAATTCCGGCTAACCGAAGCAGAGAACCTCGCGCAGCTCGAGGATGAACTCGCGCGCGTCTGCCCGACCGAGATCCTCATCAGCGACGAGCAGATGGACCAGCTAGGCGCCATCGCCGGGACGATCGCCACGCAATGCGAAGCCTACGCCTTCGCGCTTGATCAAGCCGTGTTCGCGCTGCGGACCCATTTTCAGGTGCAATCGCTCGACGGCTTCGGCTGCAGCGACATGCCCGCCGCCGTCGGCGCCGCCGGGGCGATCCTGCATTACTTGAAAAACGGTCTGCGCCGGCAGATCGGCCACATCACGCGGCTGAGCTGTTACCGCAACTCCCACTTCATGATTGTGGACGCGACGACCCAGGCGAACCTGGAGCTGGTCGTCTCCCGCGGCGCCCGCGACACGAGCCTGCTGGCCGCGCTCGACCGCACCGTCACGCCCATGGGCGCGCGCCGGTTGCGAGACTGGATTTTGCACCCGCTCTGCGAGCTGGAACCGCTTCGGGAGCGCCAGGGCTTCATCGCCGAACTGCTCGCCGAGAGCTTCCTCCTCAGCCAGATTCGCGAGTCGCTCAAGGGCGTCCGCGACATCGAGCGCACCGTCGCGCGCCTCAACCAGACCGGCGGCAACGCCCGTGACCTGCTCGTCCTGGAAAACTCCCTCAAGCGGCTCCCGGACTTGAAGACGCACCTTCGCGCGCTCGGCGAGCGGATCGACTTCGGCGCGAATGGCAGCGGCGCCGGCCTGCGCGCATGGACCGTGCGGGAAATGCGCGAATTTCCCGAACTCGTCGCCCTGCTCGAGACGGCCCTCGTCGAGGAGCCGCCGCTCGCCGTGAAGGAGGGTGGCATCTTCCGCGACGGCTACTCGGAGCCGCTCGACGAGCTGCGCGCCGCCGGCCGCGAAGGCAAGGAGTGGATCGCGCAATTGCAGCAGCGCGAAATCGACCGCACCGGCATCAAGTCCCTCAAGATCCGCTACACCAGCGTTTTCGGCTATTTCATCGAGATCACAAAATCCAACCTCTCCAGCGTCCCGGTCGATTACCACCGGAAGCAGACCACGGTAAACGGCGAGCGCTTCATCACGCCCGAGTTGAAGGAAATGGAGAACAAAATCCTCGGCGCGGACGAGCGCGCGCAGGCGCTCGAGTACGACCTGTTCCTGCAATTGCGCGAGCAGGTCCTGACCTATCTCGCCGACTTGCAGGCGACCGCCTCCGCCATCGCGACCCTTGATGTCATTGCCTCCTTCGCGGAAACCGCCCGCCTGTTCGGTTATTGCCGGCCGGAGTTGACCGACGGCACGCGCCTGGAAATCTCCGATGGCCGCCACCCCGTCCTCGACCAGAGCCTCGTTGAGGAAAAGTTCGTCCCTAACGACGTGGAGGTAGACGGCGGCCCGAACCGCCTCCTCATCATCACCGGTCCGAACATGGCGGGAAAGAGCACCTTCATCCGCCAGGTCGCGTTGCTTACGTTGATGGCGCAGATCGGCAGTTACGTCCCCGCTTCGCGCGCGGTGATCGGCCTCACCGACCGCATCTTCACGCGGGTCGGCGCCAGCGACGACCTTTCTCGCGGCCAATCCACCTTCATGGTGGAGATGAATGAGACCGCGAACATCCTCAACAACGCCACCGAGCGCAGCCTCATCATCCTCGACGAGATCGGCCGCGGCACTTCGACCTTCGACGGCCTCTCCATCGCATGGAGCATCGCAGAGTTCCTCCACGACCGCACCAAGGCGCGCACCCTTTTCGCCACCCATTACCACGAGCTGACCGAGCTCGAGATGACCCGCCCCGGCGTGAAAAATTACAACGTCGCCGTGCGCGAATGGAACGAGCAGATCATCTTCCTGCGCAAGATCGTCCGCGGCGGCGCCGACAAGAGTTACGGCATCCAGGTCGCCCGCCTCGCCGGCCTCCCCCCGGAAGTCATCGCCCGCGCCAAGGAAGTGCTGAGTAATCTCGAACTCGCCGAACTGAACGCCGACGGCAAGCCCAAGCTCGCGGAGAAACCCCCGGTCTATTCCGCGCGGAAGCGGAAGAAAAAAGCGGAGCCCGAGCCGGTCACCGAGCGTCCGCAAATGTCATTATTCTGACGGCAAATCGGGACGCAAGGGAGCCCCCGACTATGCCAAGGAATGCAAAACATCGTAATGCCGCGACGTCTGTACTACCCGAGGCGGCTTCAATTTTCGCCGCCAAGCGTCGGAAGGATGAATTCCATGAAAATATCGGAAGTTACGAAGGGGAAAGCCGGCGCATTTGGTCCCCGGTTGCGAAGCATGATGTCACCGTGGGCGCGGGCACTTTCGCTCGGGCTGGCAGTGATACTATTGATCGGCAATCACGCACGGGCCGACCAGCAGTATGTCTGGACGAATCTTGCCGGCATGCCCGGGAGCAACGGAACCACGGATGGGCAGGGGACCGCCGCGCGTTTCATGGCGGCCGACGGCATCAAGGTCGACGGAAGCGGTACCATCTACATGGTGGATGCTTTTGGAAACAATACCATCAGGACCGTAACGGCCGGCGGATTGGTCACGACCATTGTAGGCACTCCCGGGGGCTGGGGATCTTCCAATGGCACCGGCAGCGCTGTCTCGTTTAACCAGCCGTACGACCTGGCGTTCGATGGCAACGGCAACGCCTATATTGTCGATTCGGGCAACTGCACCATCCGTTGGATGACATCTGGGTTGACCGTTACGACGCTCGCCGGCAGTCCCATGTCGTACGGGAGCCAGGACGGCGCCGGCAGCGGCGCCTCGTTTTACTTTCCCAACGGCATCGCCACGGATGGCAGTGGCAACGCCTACGTCGCCGACTCCGGAAACAGCACCATCCGCAAGGTGACGCCCGCCGGCGTGGTGACGACCTTTGCCGGTACAGCCCTGGCTACTGGCACCGCCGATGGCACGGGAAGCGCGGCTCGGTTCTATCATCCTTACGGAGTTGCCGTGGATGGGAGTGGCAATGTTTTTGTCGCGGACTCCGCGAACAGCACCATTCGCAAGATAACGCCCGCCGGCGTCGTGACGACTTTTGCCGGCACTCCCGGGGTCACCGGCAGCATGGATGGAACCGGAACCGCCGCGCAGTTCAACCAACCTTATGGCCTGAGCATTGATGGGAATGGGAATATCTACGTGGCCGATACGGACAACAGCACGATCCGGATGATCACTTCCCAGGGTGCCGTTACGACAATTGGCGGCACAGCCGGCCTTACCGGCACCCAGGACGGCATCGGCTCCCAGGCTGGTTTCAATCACCCCCGCGACGTCGCGGTTTCGCCGGACGGGATTCTCTACGTCACAGATAGCGAGAACTATCGGATTACGGCCGGGGTGCTTACAGATATTCAGACTGGCGCCATCACTGTGACGATCTCCCCTGCCGGGGCGGTGACCGCCGGGGAACAGTGGCGGATCGATGCGGGCGCGTGGCAGAGCAGCGGGGCCACGGTGACCGGGCTGCTCCCGGGCAGCCACACGTTGAGCTTCAGCATCGTGAGCGGTTGGGCGACTCCGGCAAGCCAGAGCGTGAACGTGACCGGAAACCAGACCACGACCACGACGATCGACGTCACACCGGCGATACCGGTGCCGCAGTACGCGTGGCACAATTTTGCCGGTACGCCCGGCGTATGGGGAAGCCAGGACGGCGTTGGCGGTTCTGCGGGCTTTGTTTACCCGAATGGGGTTGGGCTCGATGGCAGCGGAAATTTGATCGTCGTGGACTCTGGGAACAACCTCATCCGCCGGATTACCCCGGGAGGAGTGGTAACCACCCTCGCTGGAAACGGTGACTACGGGAGCCAGGACGGCGCCGGCACTGCCGCGGAGTTCGGCGAACCCGCCGGCCTTGCGATGGACGGGAGCGGCAACGCCTATGTCGTCGATTCCGGAAACTGCACGATTCGTAAGGTGACCCCGGCCGGCGTCGTCACTACCTTTGCGGGAAGCCCCGGGTCCAACGGAAGCTCAGACGGGACCGGCACGGCGGCCAGTTTCTCATACCCGAATGGTGCGACCATCGATGGCACCGGGAATCTCTATATCGCAGATTCCAATAACAGCACGATCCGCAAGATCACGCCGGCGGGAGTCGTAACGACCCTGGCAGGGACTGTGCTCGGCGAGGGGTACAAGGACGGAACCGGAAGCGGCGCCGTCTTTTGGAATCCTTACGGGCTTGGCGCCGACGCATCCGGAAACGTCTACGTCGCGGACACGGGCAACTCCGTGATCCGCAAGGTGACGCAGCAGGGCGTTACGACGACCATTGCCGGAGTCTCAAGGGCAGTCGGGAGCGCCGATGGCGCCGCATCGAATGCGCGATTCAACAATCCCTGGGGTGTGACCGTGGATGGAAGCGGCAATCTGTACATCCCGGATACCCTTAATGACACAATCCGGATAATGACCCCGGACGGAAACGTGACGACGATCGGTGGCACTGCGGGCATCTCGGGGACGCAGGACGGCGTGGGCAGCGCGGCCCGTTTCAACCAGCCCCAATGCATCGCGGTCGCGCCAAACGGGATCTTGTACGTCGGGGATGCCGGCAATGACCGCATCTCGATCGGCATCCCGACCACTCTCCAGACCGGTGCCGTGACCGTCACACTCTCGCCCTCCCTGGCCGTCAGCTCGGGAGCGCAGTGGCAGGTCGATGGCGGCGCGTGGCAGGCCAGCGGCGCCACGGTGACCGGATTGTTTCCCGGCGCGCATACGTTGAGTTTCAGCCCCGTGAGCGGCTGGGCTGCCCCGGCGGACGAAAGCGTGACCATCGGCCAGAGCGGGACCTTGGCGGCATTTGCCGTCTACACGGGGACATCTAGGTTCACGACCTCGGGCGAGACCGCCTTTGCGCCGGGCCAGTCCCGTGTCGTGATTCCGGTTCTTTCAAAGGACACGCCCGCGAGCGGCGGACACCTCGTCATCACCGGCGTAACCCAGGGAGCTTTCGGATGGGTCTCCGTTAATCCCGATGGGACTATTACTTACACCCCGTTCTCCACGTTCAACGGCTTCGACTCCTTCACCTACACCGTCACCGATGGCATCGGCGACACGGCGACCGTTACCGTCACCGTCGGGAACGGCTTCGTTTCCGGCCAGGGCGCTTATTCGGGCCTCATCACGAACAGCTCGCCGGCGAACGATAACTCCGGCTGCCTTACGGTAACGATGAGTAACCTCGGACAGTATAGCGGCAAACTGATGTTCGCCGGGTTGACCTATCCCGTGAAGGGAACTTTCGACGTCAACTGGTCCAGCAACTTCTCCATCCCACGGCCTCATCAATCCCCGCTCGAAGTGAGCCTCGTTCTCGATCCTGCCTCCCGGCAGATCACCGGTACGGTTTCCGATGGAGACTTTGCCTCCACCCTCGACGCGACCTGGTGTTCCTATAATGCGAAATTTGGCGCCGCGCCGTACGCGGGCTTTTATACCATGGCATTGGTGCCCGACAGTTCCGTGGCCGGGTTGGATACCGAATATCCGCAGGGGTTTGGCTGCTGCGTCCTGAGCGTGAGCGCAGGCGGCAACGTTTCCGTCACCGCCAGATTGGGTGACGGCACTCCGGTGAGCGCGAGCGGCCTCCTCGTGGGGGGAACCAATTGCCCGCTCTACGCGGGGCTCTACTCGGCCTCCTATCGGTATGCCGGAAGCATTTTCGGCGACCTCGTCTTCAGCGGATCCAATTTCCTGACCGATCAATGCAGCGGCTCTTTCACCTGGTTCAAGCCGCAGCAGGCGGGCGGCGACTACTACCGCTACGGGTTCGCCACCACCTGCAATGCCGTTGGCGGCCGTTACCTGCTGCCCGTCGCGGGCATTCCGGTGATTTCACTCCCGAATGGCCAGGGCGAGATAGCGATCGGCGGCGGTGACCTCTCGGCGACCTTCAGCGATCCCATCACCATCTCGAGCGGCAATGTCGTTCGGGTGATCTCCGCCGGTGGCGATAAGACAAAGCTGACCCTCACCCTCTTTCCTTCTACCGGAACGTTTCTCGGCAGCTTCAACGAATCCATCGGCGCCAAATCCGTGAAGCGCAGCTTCGTCGGCGTCCTCCTGCCCGATCTTTCCCTCGGCGCCGGCGTCTTCGTCGGGGATGGCGCCAGCGGCTGGGTCGAGTTCGGACCCGTGCCCTAGACCCGATATACGCCCCATCGTTTTCCCTTTCCAACCCGCGCCGCATTGAGTTTTATCACGGCGAGATGTCGCAGCCGCTTCCGAAATACAAACGCATCATCTTGAAGCTCAGCGGCGAGGCTTTGCGCGAGCCGGGCAGCCGGGACAATATTTCGCCCCAGATCGTGCACCAGATCGCCGAGCAGATCGGCGAAATCCACGCGATGGGCGTCGAGATCGCCCTCGTGGTCGGCGGCGGCAATATCTGGCGCGGCCAGTCCGCCAGCCAGCGCGGCATGGACCGCGCCACCGCCGATTACATGGGCATGCTTGCCACGGTCATGAACGGCCTCGCGCTCCAGAGCGAGCTCGAGGCGATCGGTGTCCCCACCCGGGTCCAGACCGCCATCGAGATGAAGAACGTCGCCGAATCCTTCATCCGCCGCCGCGCCATGCGCCACCTCGAGCTCGGCCGCGTCGTCATCTTCGTCGCCGGCACCGGCAATCCTTTTTTCTCCACCGACACCACCGCCGCGCTCCGGGCAAACGAGATGGCCGCCCAGGTCATCCTGAAGGCGACCAAGGTCGACGGCGTCTACGACAGCGATCCGAAGAAAAATCCCGACGCGAAACGCTTCACCACGCTCACCTTTGGCGAGGCGCTCACGAGGCGTCTCCAGGTCATGGATGCCACTGCTTTTTCGCTCTGCATGGACAACAAAATCCCCATCATCGTGTTTGATATGATGCAGCAGTCGAACATCCGCGATGCCGTCCTCGGCAAGCCCGTCGGTACCATCGTGACCGGCGACTGATCCCTCAACCATCCATCAGCATTCTTCCCTCATGACTCCCGACGAAATCCTCTTCGAAACGGAAGCGGCCATGGAAAAGGCCGTCGATTACATGACCCATGAATTCTCCGGCGTCCGCACCGGCAAGGCCTCGCCTGCGCTCGTGGAGAACATCGACGTCGAGGCCTACGGCGCCCAGATGAAGCTCAAGCAGCTCGCCGTCATCTCCGCCCCGGAGCCCCGCATGCTCGTGATCCAGCCCTTCGACGCGCAGACCACCAAGGACATCGAGCGCGCCATCAAGGAGTCCAAGCTCGGCATCAATCCCCATACCGAGGGCAAGGTGATCCGCCTCCCCATGCCCGAACTCTCCGAGGAGCGCCGCCGCGATCTCGTCAAGACGATCAAACAAATGTCCGAGGAAGCACGCGTTCGCATCCGCAGCCATCGGCGCGACGGGATCGACGAGGCGAAGAAGGCGCAAAAAAGCGGCAACGTGACCGAGGACGAGCTGCGCACGATGGAAAAGGAAGTCCAGGAACTGACCGACAAATACGTGAAGCGAATCGACGACTCCGTGATGGCCAAGGAAGCTGAGATTATGAAGGTATGAGAACGATCCTGCACGCCGCCCTTCTACTTGCCCTCTGCGCAACCGGCTACGCCGCGGAGCCCCGTCCGGCTCCCGGTTTTGGCATCGAGGGCGCGCAAAAAGGAGCCAGCCTCCGGACCTTCCGCGGCCAGCCCGTCGTGCTCGTGATCACGCGAAGCGCGCGCGACAAGTACTTCCGCAGGCAGGTCTATCGGCTCAAGGGATTATACGGCGAATTCGCGAACGAGAGGGTCCTCTTCGTTGCCGCCATCCAGAACGGTCCGCAGGATGTGCCGTCGGATATTCCCTTTGCAATCGCCGCCAACCCGGCGCAGGTGGCCGCCGATTACGGAGTGACCGGACGTTTCGCCATCGCCGTGATCGGTATCGATGGAAACCTGGACCTGATCACCACCAAAGTGATCCAGGCCGCCCGGGTGAAAGACGCCGTCTTCAATAACTTCGAATCGCAGCAAGCCTCTCGCA
>Ga0326727_10025124_pt1 | contig 11199 bp, 4 predicted proteins | sample MB2enrmetagenome_FD_207643 | JGI IMG/M metagenome (GOLD analysis project Ga0326727, IMG submission 207643) | Lab enriched peat soil microbial communities from McLean, Ithaca, NY, United States - MB29MY | ecosystem: Environmental > Terrestrial > Soil > Wetlands > Peat | place: USA: New York... | reverse complement strand
ATCGGCTCCGGTAAAATCCTGCCGGTTCCGCTCCCTGGCGCGGGACAACCCAATCCGGCATGCTCACAGACCCAGCCGAGAATAGAAGATGACGCAGAAGACAGCCAGTCGCTGGGCATCCTGGTCAGCGTCGGGAAATTCCGCTTCATCAACCTGGGCGATACCGACTGGAATCCCTCTTACCGTCTCTTCTGCCCCAACAATCGGGTGGGCCACGTCGACGTCTACCTCATCACCCATCACGCCCAGAGTTTTGCGCAGAGCTATGGCGCGGCTCTCAAGCCGGTGCCGGGAGGTCCCGATCAGACCCAATATTATTGGAGCCTCTCCTGCTGTTCACCGGCGGAAGTCTGGGGCTTGCACCCGCGCGTGGCCGTCCTTAGTATGGGCGCGGAAGGCCACAAAGCCGGTGACGATCAAGCCATGAAGACGGTCAACCAGTCACCCGGCATCGAAGGCCTCTGGATGACGCAGAAAATCGTCGGAGGCGGAGAGGCCGGCCACAATCCTCCCGACGATTTCATTGCCAACATCGGCGGCCCGCGGCCGGAGAAGGTACCCTCCATTGAGCTGGTCGCCCATCCCAACGGCGATTTCGAAATGATCAACCCCCGCAACGGCTTCAAAAAGGAATATGCGGCAAAGATCGTTTTACACTGATAGTTGAACTCCACACAACTTTCCCCCGTGCGGCTCGCCGTGGCCGGTGCGGGACAATTTGGCAAGAATCACATTCGTGTAGTCAGCCAGTCGCCTTCCGCTGAACTGGTCGCCATCGTCGACCCCGATCCGGCAAAACTCGCCGCCGCCGACGTTCCCCCTACCTGCCTCCGCTTTAACAGCGTCGAGCATCTGCCCGGCAAAGTGGACGCCGTCATTGTTGCCGCCCCGACTTCCGAGCATGCGCCGGTGGGCCTCTTTTTGATCGAAAACGGCATCGACGTTCTGATCGAAAAGCCCATCGCCCCCACGCTCGAAGCGGCGGATCGCCTGGTCGCCGCGGCCGAGGCGCATGGACGCATTCTGCAGGTCGGTCATCTGGAGCGCTTCAACCCGGTGGTGCTATCTCTCGCCGAGGCTGTAACCTTGCCGCTGTTTTTCGAAGTCCATCGGATGAGCGTGTTCAGTCCCCGCAGCCTCGATGTCGACGTAGTGCTGGATCTCATGATTCACGACCTGGATATCGTTTTGAGCCTCGCCCGTGGCGAGTTGCAGGAGATCCGCGCCGCGGGAGTTTCGGTGCTCTCCCGCAAAGTGGATATCGCCAACGTACGTCTGCAATTCACCGACGGCTGTATCGCCAACCTGACCGCCAGCCGGGTTTCCACGGAGCGTGTCCGCAAGCTCCGGCTGTTTCAGCCCCGGCAGTACATTACGCTCGATTACGCCAAGCAGGAAGCGGCTGAATTCACGGTGGGGGAGAATCACCAACTGGGGTTCCGCAAATTGCCCGTGACGCCTGGCGAGCCGCTCAAGTTGCAGTTCGAGTCCTTTGTCGAGTGCGTTCGCACCCGGACCCGTCCGAAACTGGACGGTCCCACTGCGCGTCACACGCTAGAAGTCGCTTTGGCAATTGCTGATAAGATTGAGCAACACGCCCAGCTAGTGGAGAAGACGCTGTCTCGCGAATGCAAACCGTAGAGCAAACTCAGCCAGACCTGCAGCTTCTGCTGAACTGGGCTCCCGACCCCGACGAAAAAGACCGCATCCGCAAGGCCGCCATCGGCACCGGCCTGATCCATTTGCTGCTGATAGTGACGCTGGCGTTCGTATCGGCACCGTCCGCGCACGTTGTCCAGGTTCCCGAACGCCCCAAGATCGTCACCCACCTCGCCGACCCCAAGCCTTTCGAATTGACGCAGAAAGCGCCCAACAAAGGCGCGATCAGCAAGGAACTGGCGATCCAGACCATCGTTCCCTCCATCCCCAAGCCGAGCCCGGCGCCCGGTGCGCAGGCCCGCAAATTCGAACCGCCTCCCGCTCCCGCGCCCACCAAGCCTCCGGTGGCCGCGCCGGTGGTGCCGGAACCGCCCAAGATCGAGCAGGCGCAGAATACGCCGCAAATCCCCGCTCTCCAGCTTCCGCCGTCCATTCAGGCGCAGCCGCCGCGTCCGGAGAAGCCCAAGCTGACGCTCGAATCTGTCGCGCCCGCGCCCACCGGGCCGCGTGGACCGTCGGCCAGCCTTCCCGTCCAGGGAAACTCGGTGCAGGAAGCGGTGCGCGAACTGTCGCATGGCGGCACCAACGGGCTTTCGGGAAGTGAGGTCGTGGATCTGGGCAAAGGCGAGGGCCTCAATCTTCCGCCGTCCGCCGGACGTCCCCGCATGGACTACGAATTCAAGTCCGATCCCATGGGCGTGGATTTCAAACCGTACATCACGCAAGTTCTGGCCGCGATCCGGCGCAACTGGATTTCGGTCTATCCGGAGAGCGCCAAACTCGGCACGCGAGGCCAGGTGAAGCTGGATTTCGCCATCGCCAAGAATGGCGTCGTTAACAAGGTCGTGTACTCCTGGTACTCAGGCTCGAACGCCCTCGATAAGGCCGCGCTTGCGGCCATTAGTATGGCGAACCCCCTCCCCCCGCTGCCCGCCGATTACCGCGGCGAGCGCATCGTTCTGTCGTTCACCTTTTCCTACAACATGGGCCGCTGAATCCCCGTAACACAGGCTTAAGCCTGTTCTTGTGTGACAGACCATCGTTTTTGTGGTCTGCAAGCTATGAGCCGCGGGCCAATGGCGCGCGGCTCACGAGCGCGGGATGAAAATCCGGCAAGCGCTCGTACCACGGACTCCAGTCCGTGTCTTTCCTGTGTGACAGGCTTCAGCCTGTCCGCCGTTTTTTTCAACGGTGTTGGTGGGCAGCCAATCCTGGCTGAAGCCGCCTTTCGGGCGGCCCGCCCGCGAAGCCGGCGCAGTACACTGAATCGTGCTCTACCGAATTGCCGTGGCAGCCCTGCTCGCCGTCCGAGTGGCAGCGGGAGTCACCCTCGTCAGTTCGCCGGACCCGTCCGCGTTCGGCCAACCCGTTACCCTGACCGCGACAGCATCGGGCACCGTGGCCTTCTACGATTCCGCCAACATCCTAGGCATCGCCCCCTCCGTCAACGGACAGGCCGTCCTGACCACCAGTCTTCTTTCCGCCGGCGCGCACTCGCTGCGAGCCTATTCCGCCGGCCAATGGTCGCCGGTAGTAGCGCAGTTAGTAGGAGCACCTCCCTCGCCTGCCAATGCCTTCCCAAGCACAACCACCTATCCAGTCGGCGGCTTTAACGGCACTGCGGTGGTAGCGGATTTCAACGGCGACGGCATCCCGGACCTGGCTTATCCCGGCACCGGGAACAATGTGGCCATCCTTCCCGGCAAGGGCGACGGCACCTTCGGAGCGGCGATCCTCAGCCCGACCGCCGGCCTCGCGGGTGCGATGGTGGTCGCCGATTTCAACCTCGACGGCAAGCCCGACCTCGCCGTCGTCAATGGAAACGGTGTCAGCATCATGCTGGGCAATGGCGACGGCACATTCCAGAAAACCATCAGCCTGCCGGTCCCGAGCCGTACCCTGGCAGTCGGCGACTTCAATGGCGACGGCAAGCCCGACCTGGTGGTGGCCAATAATGCGGCCAATAACATGAGCATCCTGCTGGGCAACGGCGACGGCACATTTCGGGCGCCCATGACCATCCAGACCGCGTTCACGATCACCTCGGTCGCGGTCGCGGATTTTAATGGCGATGGTATCGCCGACCTGGCGATAGTCGGCGTCACATCCAAGCTCAATGTCCTGCTGGGCAATGGCGACGGGACTTTTCAAACGCCGTTGAGCTACGCCCTGCCAGGCCAAAATCCAACCTCGCTGGTGGTGGCGGATTTCAACGGCGATGGCAAAGCCGACCTGGCCATTGCGCAATACGGCCTCATCAGCATCCAACTGGGCAATGGCGATGGCACCTTTCAAACCGCGGTGAACTATTCATTCGGCCAAGGAACCCCTTCGTTCGCCGTGGCGGACTTCAATGCCGACGGCAAGCCCGACCTCATCGTCGTGGGTGTCAACTTCCCGAACATTCTCTTGGGCAACGGCGATGGCACTTTCCAGGCGCCTGTCATGTTTTCGTTTTCGGGAGCAACGGTTGCGGTTGGAGATTTCAACGGCGATGGCAAGATCGACGTGGCGCTGAGCGCCTACGGCAGCGCCGGCTACGGCATCGTGGTAGCTCTCGGGGCGTTGCTTCCGCCGACCACCACCACGCTGGACATCTCACCAAGCCCCGGGTACTTCGGCCAGCCAGTCACTCTGACAGCCAAGGTGTCGCCGGCGACCGCGACCGGCACGGTCACGTTCCTGAGCAGCGGCGCGCCGTTGACTACGGCGAAACTGGTGAACGGGCAAGCGGCCGCCAACAATACTTTCAATTCCACCGGAAGCTTCACTTTGCAAGTCGCGTACACCGGCGACAGCAACGATGCAGTCAGCGAATCCGCACCTGTACCGCTCATTATCGGCCCCGCGCCAACTTCAGTCCTGCTCTCGACATCCGCCAATCCCGTAGTCGAGAACAACCGGTTGATACTGACAGCCACCATCTCGCCAACCGTCGCCACCGGAGCGGTTGCGTTCTACCAGGGAAACACGCTGCTCGGCACCGGGCAGGTGATCAACGGTCAGGCGGAGTACATCGCCAAACTGGCCGCTCCTGGAACGTATTCGCTCACTGCCGTCTTCGGCGGTGCAAACGACTACCAAATCAGCAGTTCGAACGCGATCACGGAAGTGGTGACGGCTCCGCTGCCGCCGACCTCGGTGATCCTCTCTTCGTCCGCCAATCCCTCCGTGTATGGCCAATCGGTGACGCTGTCCGCCGCGGTTACGCCATCCACAGCTACGGGTACCGTCACCTTTTACGACGGCGTGGCCATCCTGGGAACCGCGCCCGTATCGAACGGCCGCACCGCGTTCACCACCGGTCTTTTGCCGGCCGGCGCACAGTCGCTCAGAGCCTACTACGCAGGCGATGCGAATAACGCCGCCGGCACCTCGTCCGCGATCTCGCAGACCGTCAACGGGAACGCAGCGAATCGCCTGCGCTTAGCCCAGACCTATTCCACGTTGCCAGACTCCTACTCGGTTGCGGTCGCCGATTTCAACGGCGACGGAATCTCCGATATCGTGTACGCCGATTTGAACGCCGGCGCGGTGAGCGTGCTGCTGGGACGCGGCGATGGAACGTTCGCGCCGGTGGTGAACTCCAATGCCCTCAACGGCGCCTCCAAACTGGTGGTCGCGGATTTCAACGGCGATGGCAAGCCGGATGTGGCTGTGGCTGGTTATGCTGGCATCGTTGTCCTGCTAGGCAACGGCGACGGCACTTTTCAGGCACCGATCGCGGACCCCGGCGTCAACACGGCCTCTCCGATGGTGGCCGGCGACTTCAACGGGGACGGCAAGCCGGACGTCGCGGCGATCAACGGCTTCGGCGGCGTGACCATTTTGCTGGGCAATGGCGACGGCACCTTTCAGCTGGGATACACCACGGCAGCCAACCTCCGCGTCAACGCCATTGCCATCGGCGACTTCAACGCCGACGGCATTGCCGATCTCGCGGCCGCGACGGCCACCAGCGTGGCCGTGATGCTAGGCAATGGCGACGGCACTTTCCTGCTGGCGAAGACCTATGCACCAGGCGCATACAACATGATTGCGGTGGGCGATTTCAACGGCGACGGCAAGCTCGACATTGCCGCAGCCAGTGGCAGCGTCACCGTGCTGTTGGGCAATGGCGACGGCACCTTTCAAACGCCTGTCAACACCCCCGCCGGCCTGACGGGCGGGAGCCTGGCAGTCGGCGATTTCAATGGCGACGGCAAACTCGGCCTGGCCGGAACCATCGCCACCGGTTTCGGCATCTTCACGGGCAACGGCGACGGCACCTTTCAACCTTCGGTCAATTACGGCCTTCTTGCGAATTCTCTCGCCGTGGGCGAATTCAATGGCGATGGTAAAACCGATGTAGCCGCACTGACCACCAGCGCTTCACTCAGCATCTACCTGGGCGATCTCGCGTCTCCGACTTCGGTCAGCTTTACGTCGTCGTTGAATCCTTCGAATCTCGGACAAGCGGTCACCCTCACGGCAAGCGTATCGCCCGCGTCCGTCACAGGCTCGGTCACATTTGAAGACGGCGCGACAGTGTTGGGCAGCGCGGCAATCGTGAACGGACGCGCGCAGTTCACAACCATTTCTTTGGGACCCGGCCCGCAGTCGCTCCAAGCCTTCTACTCGGGCGACGCCGCAAATCTAGCCAGCACTTCCGCGGCACTCATGCAATTCGTCGGGCCGGTTCCCGTTCCTGCGAACACCCTCGCCACGCCGTTGAACTTCAGCGCGGGTCTCGAGCCGCTCTCCGTCGCTGCCGGCGACTTCAATGGGGATGGCAAGCCTGACCTCGCCATCGCCAATTTCGGCGGCGTCGCCGGTGGAAGCAGCGTCAGCGTGCTGCTGGGCAACGGCGACGGCACCTTCCAGCCTGCCGTCGATTACTTGGCCGGTAATGGCGTGAGTGCGGTCGCTATTGCCGATGTCAACGGCGACGGAAAAGCCGATCTCGTCGTCACCAACTATTACGACGGCACCGTCAGCGTGTTGCTGGGCAATGGCGACGGCACCTTCCAATCGCCGCTCACTTTCGCCGCCGGCAAGAATCCGCTAGCCGTTGCGATTGGCGATTTCAACCGCGACGGCATCCCCGACGTTGCCGTAGCTGACTTCAGTACGACTGCCGGATCATTCAGCGTGCTGCTGGGCAACGGCGACGGCACCTTCCAACCGGCCGTGAACTACGCCATCGGCCGCGGCGGTTTCTGCATCGCGGCGGGAGACCTGTATGGTGACGGCGTCATCGATCTCGCGGTCGGCACTTACTTCGGCGTACAGGTTTACCACGGCAACGGCGATGGGACCTTCGTCTCCCTGACCACTATCGGTGGCGACGTCGTTTACTCTGTTGCGCTGGCGGACTTCAATGGCGACGGCCATCCCGACGTAGCCTTCACCAGCTATAACGACAGCGATCTCCGGGTAGCCCTGAATACTGGTTATGGTTCGTTCCAGACGCCGGTCTATTACGCCACGGGAAGCGATCCGCGATCGGTAGTTGCGGCAGATTTCGATGGAGACGGCCATCCGGATATCGCCGTCGCCAACTTCTCCGGCAGCGTGAGCGTGCTCGCGGGCAAAGGCGACGGCACCTTCCGGCCCGCGGTCAACTACTCATGGAATGGCAATCCCACGGCCTTAGCCGCGGCAGACGTCAACTCCGACGGCCGCATGGATCTCATCGTCGCCAACGAAAACAACAGCTTCAGCGTCCTGTTGGGCAGCCTGCTTCCGGTCGCCACCACCACACTCGTCACCACACCCAATCCATCGGCATTGGGACAGATTGTCACGCTAACCGCGAATGTCACTCCCGCGGATGCCACCGGCTACGTCACCTTCTACGACGGCCTAGCAGTGCTGGGATCGAACGCCATCGTGAATGGGCAAGCGACCGTGCACCATCGCTTCACCAACAACGTGACCCATTCGCTCACCGCCTCATATGCCGGCAGCGCCACATATCTAGGCAGTACATCGGCGGCCATCAACCAGGTCGTCAATCTCGCCCAAACGCCGAGCACCACCACCCTGACCTCTTCCATCAACGCCGCCATTTACGGCCAGCCCATCACCTTGACCGCAACCATCAACCACTCCGACGCCACCGGCCGCGTCACCTTTTTTGATGGCTTAAATGTCCTGGGCTCAAGCCAGGTGAATAATAAAGCAACCCTCACCATCATCCTGCCGCGCTCCGGAACCCGGACTCTATCCGCCTACTACAGCGGCGACGCCCAATACGCCGCCAGCTCCGGCTCGCTCGTACAAGTGATCCAGCAAACCCCAGCGGTCAGTTTTCAGACGCTGACCTCTTATTCAACCGGCAGGGGACCCTTCGCCATCGCCGCCGCGGATCTAAACCTTGACGGCAAAATGGACCTGGCCATCGCCAACTCCGCCGACAACACGGTCAGCATCCTGTTGGGCAACGGCGACGGCACGTTCCAACCCGCTGTAAATTATCCGGCCGGAATTTATCCCTACTCCATCGTGGCCGGCGATTTCAACGGCGACGGCAAGCTCGACCTCGCCGTCGCCAACAACGGCGGGAACAACATCAGCATCCTGTTAGGCAACGGTGACGGCACGTTCCAGCCGCCCACCAACCTCCCTTCCGGACACGCTCCCTACGCACTACTCACCGGCGATTTCAATCGCGACGGCAACCTCGACCTCGCCGTAGTCAACCTCCTCGATAACGACCTCAGTATCCTGCTGGGCAATGGCGACGGAACCTTCCAACTCCCGGTGAACTCTCCGGGCGCGAATCACCCGGATTCCCTTGCCGTCACCGACTGGAACGGCGACGGCATTCCGGACTTAGCCGTTGCTAACCAATTCGGCGGGACCGTGACCATCTACTACGGCAAGGCGGACGGCACATTCGCCCTGGGGGCAGTGCTCGGATTGGGAACCATAAACGGTCAGACCGCGATCGCCTCCGGAACCTTTGGCCTTGCGGTCACCAGCTACAGCGGCAACGTGCTGGTCATTCCTCTACCATCCGGCCCCTCCACGGTAACCACCATACCGGTCGGCCAATATCCCTGGGCGCTCGCCTCCGCCGACGTCGACGCCGAGGGACTGGACGATCTCATAGCGGCCAATGAAGGCTCCAACAACATCAGCGTGTTGCTGGATCGTGGGGCTTTCCAGCCAGCTGTGAATTACAGTACAGGCGCCGGTCCGGTAGCGGTCACCATAGCTGACTTTAACGGTGACGGCAAAGCCGATATCGCCGTGGTGAATTACTTTGACAATACTGTAACAGTGCTATTAGGCAACGCCCCGTCCGGCCCCTAATTGACACTTCTTTACGCGTTCGCTATCCTCAGTTAAACGACGGACCAGCAGCCGGGTTGCTACACCCTTACTCTTTTGCCTTCACGAGTAGAGCAATCATTAAAGTGACCCAAAGGCGTTGGAACATGCCAGAGAATCAAAGCACCAGCCAACCCGAACCCATCAGTACCCAGCCCGATCAGGCTATGGATCAGGCGATGGACCTGAACGGCGCTGAGTACGAGCACCTGCTGGACGACTACACTCATTTTGTCCCCGCCGCATCCAACGAGATTCTGCAAGGGCGTGTACTCAAAATCACGGCGAAGGATGTCATCGTCGACGTAGGTTCGAAATCCGAAGGCGCGGTACCCCGCGAGCAGTTTCTTTCGCCCACCGGCGAACTGACCGTAAAGCCCGGCGACGTCGTCGATGTCATGATCGACCACGGCAGCGAGAGTTCCGAAGGCTATATCCCGCTCTCCCACGACAAGGCTGCCCGTCTGGCGGTGTGGGAGAATCTGGAAAAAGCCTACCAGGAACAGCTCACCATTCTGGGCCGCGTGATCAGCCGCGTAAAGGGCGGTCTGGCAGTGGATGTCGGGATCAAGGCATTTATGCCGGGTTCCCAAATCGACGTCCGGCCGGTCCGCAATCTCGACAACTTCACCGGCCAGGACATTCCGGTCAAGATTATCAAGCTGAACCGCCGCCGCGGCAACGTGGTGGTATCGCGCAAGATGGCGCTCGAACAGGAGACCGCGGAACGCAAAGCCATCACCATGGAGCACCTGCATCCCGGCGCGGTGCTCACCGGGATCGTCAAAAATGTGACCGATTACGGCGCGTTTGTCGATCTGGGCGGCATCGACGGGTTGCTGCACGTTACCGATATCTCCTGGGGCCGTATCGGGCATCCCTCCGAGATGTTGCATCCGGGCGAAGAAATCACCGTCCAGGTGTTGAAATACGACTCCGAAAAGGATCGCGTCTCGCTGGGCATCAAGCAGCTCACCCCGGACCCCTGGGAAGGGATCGAGGAACGCTATCCGGCCGGCGCCCGGGTAGTGGGACGCGTGGTCAACATCGCCGACTACGGCGCGTTTGTCGAATTGGAACCCGGCGTCGAGGGACTGATCCACATCAGCGAGATGACCTGGTCGCGGCGCATGAAGCATCCCTCCAAGGTGGTGAAGCCTGGCGACACGGTGGAATCGGTAGTCCTCGAAGTGCATCCCAAGGAGCGGCGAATTTCTTTAGGGCTCAAGCAGTTGGAGCCTGATCCCTGGACCACCATCAGCAGCCGCTACGCGGTCGGCTCGGTAGTAGAAGGCCGGGTGCGCAATATGACTGACTTCGGCTCGTTCATCGAGATCGAAGAGGGTATCGACGGTCTGGTGCACGTCTCCGATCTTTCCTGGACCAAGCGTATCAAGCACCCTTCGGAAGTGTTGCGCAAGGGCTCCATCGTGCAGGCGGTGATCCTCGCGATCGACGTACCGCATAAGCGTTTGTCCTTGGGAATCAAGCAGTTGCAGCCGGACGCCTGGGAGAGCTACTTCGCCGCGCATAACGTCAACGACATCGTCCACGGCAAGGTCTGCCGCCTGGCCGGCTTCGGCGCGTTCGTGGAACTCGCCGAGGGGGTGGAAGGGCTGTGCCACTTCTCCGAAGTCCCGGGATTTACGGGGCGCAAATCGGACCCGCCACCGGTCACGGTGGGCGCGGAATACGACTTTAAAATCATCAAGATGAATGAGGCCGAGAAGAAGATCGGCCTGAGTCTCAAGGCGGCCCGGGACGACGAGGAGCGGCACCGCTTGGGCGATTACCAGCGTCATGCCGCAGCCGCGACTTCGACGCTGGAAGGATTTTCCTTCCCGCGCCAGGAAAAGCACAAAACCTAACACAGATTTTTCGTTTTGCGATTGCAAACGGAAGCCATTCACGCGATACTAATTCTTCGTAATCTATTGCAGTAGAACAGCTTTGGATGCGACAATGAGGAGTCAATGACTAAGGCGGATCTGATTGAGGAAGTAGCGCGCGTGGTGGAGATGACCCGGAAAGAAGCTGAGGTCATAGTGGACGCGATCTTCGACAGCATCGTCAAATCACTGCGCGGCGGCGATAAAATCGAGATCCGTGGGTTTGGCAGCTTTCGAACGCGCCAGCGCCAACCACGTGTAGGACGCAACCCGAAAACCGGCACGCGAGTGGAAGTGCCCGCTAAGAAAATCCCTTACTTCAAACCCAGCAAAG
>Ga0326727_10025122_pt1 | contig 11199 bp, 7 predicted proteins | sample MB2enrmetagenome_FD_207643 | JGI IMG/M metagenome (GOLD analysis project Ga0326727, IMG submission 207643) | Lab enriched peat soil microbial communities from McLean, Ithaca, NY, United States - MB29MY | ecosystem: Environmental > Terrestrial > Soil > Wetlands > Peat | place: USA: New York... | reverse complement strand
TGCCCTGGGTTACGGCGGCGTTACCACCCAGCAAATCGCTGCCAGGTTGGCGCCGGAACAGCCGGAAGAAGTTGCCAAACCGGCCGGCACGGGCCCCGCCAAGACCTCAACCTCTTCCATTCGGGTACTGGGGGCCGGTGATATGTTGGTCAGTCTGGCTCAATGTTGCAATCCGGTGCCCGGAGATGAGATAATCGGATTTGTGACACGGAGCCGCGGTGTCAGTATACACCGCAAGGACTGTGTTAATATTATAAATGAGGACGAAAAAGAACGGCTGATTGAAGTTGATTGGGGCCAGGTAGGTTTGACCTATCCGGTAACGGTGGTGGTGGATGCCTGGAACAGAGTTGGGTTGGCCCGCGATATTACAGTTGTGGTGGCGGCGGAAAAGGTCAATATCGCCAACATGAATGTTTCGGAGAAACCGGACAGGCAGGCAGTAATTTCAATCACATTGGATATCGAAAATCTGGGGCAGTTGAGCCGTGTTCTTTCCCGGATTGAAGGTGTCCGCGGCGTCATCAATGTCGCCCGGGCGGGTGAAGGGACTGCAATTAAGTCCAATCCGCCTTCCTGAAGTAACTTAAAGTATATTATGAAAATACAGGCTAGCAATAAAGTATAAGGAGTCAGAAATTGCCTAATATAGCTTCACAAATCAGACAGCTGCGTACCGATGTCAAACGGACAAGCCGCAATAAAGCCATCCGCACCGAGTGCAAGAGCAGTATTACCAAAGCGGAGAAAAAAATCACCGCCGGTAATGCCGATGAAGCCAAAGCCGCGGCCGTCAATGCCATCGCCACCCTGGATAAAGCTGCCGGCAAAGGGATTATTCATCCCAATAATGCCGCCCGCCGCAAAGCCCGTCTGGTCAAGAAACTGAATGCTTTAAAGAAATAACCGCAATCGTTTAAAACAGCAGAGCCGGATTCCCGCGGAATTCGGCTCTCTTTTTATCCGGCGTAAATAAATTCAGGAGCGGTGGCATGGTGAATGACAAGGCTGTCTTCTGGTTGAAGTTATCCTTTCTGCTCGGTATGATTACGGATGTCCTGGCTTTGCTGCCGATGCTTTTTCCGCCGCTGGCTAAAATCTTCTGGGGTTTTTCTGATTTCAACGGAATTTATTATTTTGCCATGGGTTTCGGCGCCTCGCTGATGTTGGCCTGGACAATATTGCTATATTGAGCGTACCGCGAACCGCTGGAAAGAAGATTCGTCGCGCCGCTGACCGGATTAATCATTATTGGTTTTATAATCACCGAAATCATTGCCGCCGGTCATAATTATCTGCAATGGAACAAAGTAATACCTTCGTTCGCGCTGCAGGCTGTTTTGCTGATTCTCTTCGCTTATAGTTTTATCATTGCGGGGAAAAAGGAAACAGCATAAAACTAAAATTTTGAACAGCGTTCCTTTCGGTGTTAACTTTGCGTATGTTAGCCTGAAATACCGGCTGTTGGTTTCTTTTTCCTGCGGGCAATCAAAATAATCGCGGCCGCAATCACGATGATTATCCCTGCCGCAATTAACCAGATGTTCAGATAATTATAAGCAAAGCCTGCATTGATGTTTTGCGGCGCATCCAGCACTGTCGAGATACTGCTTTTCTTATCCATTACCGCGCCTTTCCAACCTGCGAATGAATAGATAAATGTTTTCGGTTTGGCCGTGAGCTGAACGCTGGTTCCCGCCGGTGCGTAGATTGTCTCGGGTGCGCCGGAAGGTACCGTGCCGGTTGCTGTGCCGTAAATATAGGTCACTGATATTTTGTACGATACGGTAATTGTCAGGCCGGGATAGAAAACGGCTGTTTCCGTCAGCGGTGAATTGATGGTGATATTCCCTCTGCTGTTATTTCCCGAGTAAGAGCCCGCCCCGGACCCGCTCCAGTTCTCAAATTGCCATCCTGCGTTTGCGCTGGCATTGGATTGAACGGATGTGCCTGCCTCGTACCAGTCACTGGTCGAAGAAACTGACCCGCCGTCCGCAGGGCTTTGGTTGAACGTTACATAATATTGATGAAAATAGGCAATAGTGATGTTTCCGGATGCGGTCACCGTGCCTGTCATCGCAACTTGTGGTTGCCAACGTTCCGCGGCGGTGGAACCGGGCAGCAGGCTGTCAATAGAATAAGATGCGCTGCTGTCAACCCACAAATTTTGCGGTTGCGTTGTCAAAACCTGGTTAAAAACTGAACCAAACTGAGTGGCGTTAAAGGTCGGCGCGCCCGGTGTCCCGCCGTCAACCACGGCATAATTCACAATGGTCAGGAACTGATGGTAATATACCGTGGTAATTGTGCCTGTTCCAGAGACGGTGCCCGATGTTGTAGCGGCGTCCCAGCGCTCGAAGTCGGAAGAACCGCCCAGCAGCATAGGGAAAGAATACGGTCCGGCATCTGCCCAACCCGGCGTGCCCGCGGCTTGGCTTGCCGCGCTGCCGAATTGCTGGCAATAAACGGACGGCGACGTATAATTCGTGCCGCCGCCGGTAACGTAAAAAGCGAAAGTCACCAGGTATTGATGATAGTACACCAGGGATATAGTCTGAGGCGAGGATGCTGTGCCGGTTGTGGTCTGATTGGTTTGCCACCGTTCCGTTGTTGTAGATGATGAAAGCTGTCCCGTAATGCTCCATGCGCTGCCAATATCAACCTGAATCGCCTGGCTTGATTGAGTGAGTGTCGCAGTCTGTTTCACGCCTGCCGTGACATAGGTCAATACCGGTGCCGGTCCGGTGCCTCCGCCGGAGACGGAATAGCTGAATGTCAGTGCAACCAAGGAAATGGTCCCGGTGACAAATTGCGTGGCATTTTCAGCCAAAGTGGCGCCGTTATAACTCAGTGACTGCAATTGAGTTTGGTTACTGCTGAAAGAAATGGGGGTAGGACTGTTTTTTCCGAATATCCCGGTCATGGTACCATTGGGAGCCTCTGAAAATTCATCCATCCATAACCATGCCGAGGTAATGCCGGAACCGGTAGTTGTGTAGGTCAATTTTTGTTCATCGCCATAATAAGGGGCGGTGTGCCACCATTCGGTCATCAGGCCGGTGAAGAAACCGTTTGAATTAGCTATCGCAGCAGGGCTGCCGGTAAAGGACGTCGCCCCCATTGCGGAATAGGTTTTCTGAGCTTGTGCTCCTGTCGTCTGGTCGGTGCCCTGCATCACCACGTTGCCGTTGGCGAAGCTCAGACTGAGTAGAATCGTATCTCCCGCATTCACCGGTGAGAACGCTGCCATGCCGCCGCCGCTGGCCGGATAAACACTGCGCCCTGAAGAATTAAAAACCTCGTAGGCTAACTGAAACCCTGTAGTCGCATTGCCGTCCCAATCGTAAGCCAGACCGACCTGATACCAGTAACCGGTATTTCCCAGGCCGTTCACTAGGTAAGCCGGACCGTAGCCGTCCGTCCCGGTTTGCGCGGTTGCTGTTGTTATAAAAGCCAGTGAAGTAAAGTTTTGGGTGAAAGTCGTGCCCAGTTGTTCGTCATACATCGTGATGTTCGATTGGCCCGCGAAGGGATAGGCGGCGAATCTGGGTGCAGCCGGCATTCGGCTGGTCGTTTGGGCCGCAGGTAATTGGCCGCTGACCGGAGAAAAAGAAATTATCGTCACCAGCGATAAAAGCGTGAAAGGCAATGCAAACAATTTCCTAACGTTTTTCACGTCTCTAAAGGGCTGCACGCTTTTCTCCTCACTACATACGGCTGTTTACTCAACAAAGTAACTGTGAGCGGGCTTTTTCCCCTGAGCTGAACAATCTGTGCTGGTATCCTGTGAGCGCGAAACGTACTTTGCCGTTGAAAGGTGAAACATTATCTTAACTGCAGTGTGCTGATTGTGTAAAACACCGTAGGTGCGTTTATTGTCTGCGCATTAATCAAGCTCATCCGAATCGCATTTATGAGATATTACAACACTCAGCCGGGAATTTCAATTTTATGTCTGTAAATCGGGGAAATATTAAGCGTTGAAAACACCTGAAAATAAAAATTCTCAATGGCCCCAGGATTTTAGTTTCGGCATCCGGACGGCCATTGAGAATTTTAAACTGTTAAAAAGGGTATTATTACTTGGTGGGTTTTTCGGCTTTAGCCGGAGCTTCTTTCTTCTCGCCTTCCGCCGCCTCACCGGCTTCAGCAGTTGCCTCAGCGCCTTCTTCAGCCGCTTTCGGCTTTTCAACAACCTCGACTACCTCGACTGCGATTCTGGCGACGACGACACCAGGGTCGTTCACGATGTTCACGTCTTTAATCGCGGGCAGGTCTTTAACACGAATCAGCTGGTCGGCGGTGACCAGCGGCGTGATATCCACTTCAATTGCGCTGGGGATATTGGCCGGTAAACAGAAAACAGTCAATTCGTTCAGTTCCTGGACCAGGGAATTGCCTTTCATCTTGGCGGCGGCGGATTCTCCCTTTAACATAATCGGGACATTGACTCTGATGTTTTCCGTCAGTTTCACCTGGTAGAAATCAACGTGCAGGATGCCGCCTTTGAAATTATCAAGTTGGACCTCGCGGATCATCACGGTGCGCGGAGTATGTTCGTGCCCGAGCTTCAGGCTGACGAGTTGGGTATGTCCGGCATCTACTAGAACATTGGTTAGCGCCGGGGTCTCGCATTGTATTGCTAAAGACTCCACACCGGGCCCGAAAAGGTGCGCCGGGGTCTGGCCCTGATGGCGCAGCTGCTTTACTTTCTTGCCCTCGATGTGGCGTTTCGTTGCTTTCAATTCAAAAGTTGCCATGTTTATATGTCCTCCAATATAGTCAACAAATATATATTAAAGCATATTTTGACCCAAATGTGTACTTTTGAAGCTAAATATATTTTCCCTTCTAAATAATTCTTTTCTGAAAACAAAAAATAATGAAGATTGTGTTCGACCATTGCTAAGAACTCGCCTCAAGCGGATGACGCGGCAATCGCAGCCTACAAATTAGGTTGTGCCAAAATATTATTATTCCGTTCCATTGAAATCCGCATATTCCGCCATTTTCGCCAGGGCATTCGCTGCCCGTTTCGGGTCAGTGTAAACGGGGATATGTTTTTCCTGTAAATATTTAACCTGTGGTTCCACTAATCCCGCGATATCGAACAATGCAACGGCCATCGGCTTAGTCGCCGACTTCGCCACCTCTGCCAGTCCCTGCGCGGCGGCTGGATTATCCGGACCGGTAATCGTAATCAGCATATCCACATTTTCGTCTTCCAGCAGTATTTTGGCTGCTTGACCGTAAAGCGCGGGATTCACCAGCACCCCCGCGCCGATATCTGTCGGGTTGGCGGCGGTAGTGCCGACTGCCGGCAGTATAGCCAGCAGTTTTTTGTTCGTCTTTTCGGTATATTCCGCCAGTTGCAGCCCCAGAAGCAGGCAGTTATCCGCCGTACCGACATTAGTTCCCGCCATTCCTGATAATATCGCTGTTCTTTTGCCTTTCGGTAAAGGCAGCCAACTAAAGGCCGTGACGCAATCCGTAACTTCTTCCATGCTGTGCACGCTGATTATGCCCGACTGCTTGAACATCGCCTCCCAGACCTTCCGTGAACCTGCCAGTGCGCCGGTGTGCGCCAAAGCCGCTTTTGCGCCCGATTCCGTCAGCCCGCCTTTCCAGATGATAATCGGTTTTTGTCTGGATATTTTTTTCGCCAGTTCGTAAAACCGGCGGCCGTCCTTTATCCCTTCAAGATAGCCGGCAATCACGCGGGTTCCTCTATCCGCTCCGCAATATTCCAGGAAGTCAGCTGCGCTCAGGTCGCTTTCATTGCCGTAGCCCACCACCTGACTGAACCGAATATTTTTACCGGCCAGCACCATAGAGGTGTAATCCGCAAATGAACCGCTCTGGGAAATGACGGCCACACTGCCGCTTTCGGTGGGTAATCCGCCCACCATTAAAGCCCCGGGGAAGGTACAGAGTTTTGCTGCCGGGCAGTATATACCGTTGGCATTGGGCCCGATCAGCCGCACCCCGCCTTCCCGTGCCACCCGCACGATTTCCTGCTCAAGTTTGCTCCCTTCATCGTCCTTTTCTTTAAAACCGGAAGTGAACAATATCAGGTCTTTGACCCCTTTCGCGGCGCAATCCTGCACCTCTTTCAGCACTTCTGTCCGCGGCACCAGCGATATTGCCAGGTCAATGTCAACGGGAATTTCTTTAATCCCTGGATAAGCCTTTAATCCCAGTAGTTCTTTTTCACGCGGGTGTACCGGGTAAATTGCCGGGTAGCCCATTCGGATTATGCCTTCTAAAAACAACCGCCCGAAACTGCCTGCGCGGCCGGATGACCCGATGATGCTGATGGCGCGCGGATGAAAAATACGCTCCAGGTCCTGCATTGTGTTGTTCATTAATGTTCCCTTAAAAACCCTGACTATTTTCCCAATAATAACACGGGCAGCAAAACCAGTAAAAGTAATCCATTTTAGTATGCAGCAGGGGGAGGAAGCTGCCAGTTGATAGCGAATAGCTATCAGCCAACTTGCATTTCACGAGCTTTTTGTCATACAATCTAAACTGAAATGCGGGAGTAATTCAGTGGTAGAATGTTTGCTTCCCAAGCAAAAAGTCGCGAGTTCGAATCTCGTCTCCCGCTCCACACATTTCATTTCATTTTTTCAATTAATTTCCTGTGTGTTAAAATCCTTTTAAAAATCATCACACCGGGTGTTTTTGTCCCTCGGTATCACATATCTGAACCGATTAGGCCTTGTGGGTTCTCTGTGATAATGGCAGAATTTGAATAGTAAATGTGACTTCATCGGGGCTGCACGGACATCTGGTTTAAATTATTTACTAAAGGAAGTAAATCAATATGGTTACTTGCTTTGGTTGTGGCGGTTCAATTGATGTCTTCGACCGGTACTGCCGCTGGTGCGGCCGGACGTTTATTCCGGATAATTACGGGCCGCAGCCGCCGCGCCCTGTTGATTCCCCGGCCTTCGAAAAAGTGCATCCGCGTCATCTTGCCGGTATCGACGGCTTTACCGATTGCATGGAATGCGGAAACATCGGGCTGGCGCTGACGGAGGGTATTTTCCATGATGACGAGAATGCCCTCAACGACATCATTGATTCGATATCGGATCAAAAAGCCGGTCCGGAAATTAACCAGGGCTTTTAATTGCTCCGGCTGTCACTCGTCGATACCCGCTAACTCTCCCTCGATGCGCTGCTTTTTCTCCGCTTCTCTGGCCTGCACCCTGTTTTTATAGTCCGTCTCGATTTGACGGGCTTCCTCGGGACTAAAAAGCCATGATTTATTTTTTTCGTGGATTTCCGGATAATACCTGCGCAGAAAAATCCTGATCATCGCCTCGCTGGCGCCAATCTGCGGTACCAGGTCTTTCGGGGTTAAAAGTCTGAGGATTTTCTTTTCTGAATTTCTAATTCCCGGCAACGTTTTGGTTACGGTGTTATTTTGCCCTCCTGATTTTCGCTGCGAACACTGCTAACTATTTATACGAAAATAGCGGGAGAACTCCGCAATATTTCTGACAGATGAGTTTATTGTAATGTTATAATCATTTACAGAAACTAAAACAAAAATTTCTTTTGGGAGGCCAGCCGTTGTTTATAGGAATCATCGTTGCCGTCGTGGTTTTAGCAGTGGTTATTGTGTTAATGCTGCGTTCCCGGAAAGGAACAGTCAATGGGCCGGTGATGTTATCGCACCTAAAATGCCCGAAGTGCAACAAAGGAATTTGATTATGCTTATTTACTGGGAGCTTCTTTCACTGCCTTCCGGCTCGGCAATTCACGGTTGCTGTAGTGTCCCGAATGCCATAAATGGTCTACTTTTAACCTCAGCAGCACCCGTGCCGACCCGAAGACCCATCATTGCGAAAGAAGAATCGGGCCAAGCTAGATAGCGCGTTCAAGAATACATAAAATAAAAAAAGTCGGGGCAGGTAGAAAAGAGATTACCCGCCCCGACTTGATTGTTATTGATTTATCCTCTTAATCACACAAGCGCACACGCACTACGCCAATATCCCCCTCGACCCACAAACCCCAGTCAATCTGCCCGCCGTTGCGCCGGATGACGGTGACAAATTTATCGTTCTCGTCGAAATAGCCCTGGTCTACAGATAAATAATGCACTTCCGGCGATTCGAACAGCCAGTCGGCCAGACACTGCACCGTGCGGTTCTTATCCGGTTCAATCTTCGGGCGGAGGTACAGCCGCCAGCCGAAGCCGGTAAGGTAAAATTCGTGTTTGGCTGCCTGGATTATCAGACCGCGCCCCGCTGTGCTCGGGTTCCAGCCTGCTGCCGGCGCCGGCGCTTTACGGTGACGGTAATCGGACGGTACGCCCATGCGGGGCGGCCCGAATTGCACTACGCCGACATAGCCTTCGAGGTCGCCCAGCCAGAAGCTGTCCATGCCGAATTCTTCCTGTACGGCGTGGACCCGGCCCGTGCCCTGATATTTCAACAGCAATGGAATCACCGATGCCACGCACCTGATATTATCCGCGATATGCTGCGCGGCGGGATAAACGACGCCGTCTTTATCAATGATATTCTCGATACCGGCCATGTGGTAGCCCACGGCGTTGAACTGGGCAATGGCGCGGAACATATTCTGGTCGCCGGATGTTTCAGTGGTAAACAGCGGATTATTCTCGCGGGTGTGGATTTCGCACAATTTTTCAAACGCCCGTGATTCCCGGGTATAAATGTCCGGCGCGATTGTTTCCAGATGAGGCGTCGCCCAGCGGTAAATATCCATCAAAATTTCGCGTTCCACATAATCGACGGCCTGGGCGCCATGCAGCGTCCACCACTTCGGCGGTATCCAGAGGTTGGTGAACATCGGCAGATAATAGGCGGCTTTTCCTGCTTCTGCCACGGCATCGATATACGAGGCGATGTGCCAGACATACATGAAATGCGGCGCGTCCGGCATCCCGCCCAGCACTTCGGACCAGGTCCCGGTTTCTTTGGCCCCGGCTTTTTGCCAGAGGTCGTAAGTGGCGCCTTTACCCTGTTTCTTCATCGCGGCGATGAACTGCGGCGCTACCGGCGCTTTAAAGGCGGCTTCCCCTTCCGGACTGTAATCGCGGTCGGTGCCGACGATGCCCGGCTCGTTCTCCACCTGGATGGAGATTACGGTCTGTTCGACGCTGTCTTTGGCTTTCAAGTATTTCATCAAAGCGGCAAAGGCTTTTTTATCGGATTCCAGCGTGGCTTTGCAGTGCGCGGAGAGGGACCATAAATCATGGCCGTGCGCGTTGAGCGCCCGTTTGAACCGTTTCGGGTTGGATTTTATCCATTCCGGCACATATTCCATCCCACCGTTTTTCCAGGTACCGAACCATAACAGAATCAGTTTCAGACCATATTTCCGCGCGTCCGCAATCAGCGTGTCCACGCTGGAGAAATCGAATTTACCTTCCTTCGGTTCAATGGCGTCCCAGTGGACAGGAATGGCCATGCTGTTGCCTTGGATTGCCTTCAGACCCCGGAAAACGTTTTCGTGCTCTTCGGGTGTCAGCGCATAGCCGGCGTAAACCGTCTCCGTGCCGATGGGGAAGAAAGGCTTGCCGTTTACTTTGAAAATCCGGTTGATTTCTGTCATTGGCACTCTCCTTCTATCATCGATTCTTAATACTTGAATATTGACTATTTGTCTTTTACTGTACCATAATCCTGGCGTCTACCACCCAGTAACCGTTCCCGTCCGTTTGCACCTTAACCGGGTTCAAGTCCATTTCGGTAATTTGCGGGTTATCTTCCACCAGCGCCGAGATACGCAACAGCAGGTCTTCCAGCGATTTCCCATCGTAAGGCGTCATCCCGCGGTAGCCTTTCAGCAGCTGCGCCATTTTTACGGAATTAATCAGCTCACGGGCTTTGATGTCGGTGAGCGGCTGCAGTCTGATAGCGGTATCTTTTATCAGTTCGGCATAAATCCCGCCGAGTCCGAACATCATCACATGGCCCAGCATCCGGTCGGTGCTGACCCCGATGATTACTTCGGCGCCTTCCGAAACCTGGCGCTGTATGGTCACGCCCTGCATTTCTTTTTCCCGCCCCAGTTTCGTCAGGTTGGCTTTGATTTGCTCGAAGGCGGCTTTTACTTCTTCCGCTGATTTTACGTTCAGCACCACCCCGCCGACGTCTGTTTTATGCGTAATCGTGGCGGAATTTAATTTCACCACTACCGGGAATCCGGTTTTAGCGGTGACGGCAGCTGCTTCTTCAGCGGTGGCGGATGCCAGCGTTTCGGCGTAGTGGATGCCGTAACACTGCAACAGCTCATTGACCCGGCTGTTATCAATCCACAGCGGACGCTGCGGGCTGCTCATCAGCACTTCGTTGACGATCTGGCGGCTCCGGCTACGTTCGATGTCTTTGAATTCCGGTACCACGCCGGTTTCTTTATTTTTCAATTCCTGGTATTTGACGGCGTTGGTGAGAGCCGCGGTCGCATCTTCAGGGAAGAGGTAATAAGGCACGAAATGCCCTTCCATCGTTTTCCCTTTCTTGCCAGACATGCCCAGGAAGCAGCAGAGCAGCGGTTTTTTATTCTCCCTGACCAGCGGCGAGGCATTACTGATGGCGTTTTCGATGGCGGAAATGTCCTGTCCGGCAGGCGGCACGTAGATGGTCAAAATAGCATCGTAGCCGGGGTCGGCAGCCAGGATTTTCAGGATGGCTTCGAACTCTTCCGGGCTGACCCCGGCGGTCAGGTCAATGGGATTGCTGATGTGGATGTCCCGTTTACAGGCGGCCTTGATTTTAGTCAATGTATCTGGCGCTAATTCCGGCACGGTCAACCCGTTGTGGGCGCAGGCGTCGGCGGCTAAAATCCCCGGCCCGCCGCCGTTGGTGAGAATCGCCACTTTTTTACCCTGCGGCACAGGCTGGTTGGCCAGTAAAATCGCCGAATCGAAAAGTTCCCCGATGGAATCCACCATCACGATGCCGGCTTCGCGGAAAAGGGCGTCCGAAACGACATCGGAAGTGGCCATGGCCCCGGTGTGGGAACGGCTGGCCCGCGAACCTTCCGGCGTGCTGCCACCTTTAATTGCCAGAATCGGTTTTTTGGTGGAAATCCGCCGCGACACGCGGCTGAAAATTTCCGTATTATCAAAAGATTCCAGGTACAGCAGGATCACCCGTGTCGCGGGGTCCTGTTCCCAATATTGCAGTAAATCCGTCGAGGCGATATCGGAGC
>Ga0326727_10025121_pt1 | contig 11200 bp, 8 predicted proteins | sample MB2enrmetagenome_FD_207643 | JGI IMG/M metagenome (GOLD analysis project Ga0326727, IMG submission 207643) | Lab enriched peat soil microbial communities from McLean, Ithaca, NY, United States - MB29MY | ecosystem: Environmental > Terrestrial > Soil > Wetlands > Peat | place: USA: New York... | reverse complement strand
GATCTCGTGGGCCACCCAGCGGCGCAGCTCTTCCCCGAGCTGCTGCCGATCGAAGGAGCCCTTCTTTAAGGTGACGAAGGCGCAGACGGCCTGGCCGGTGATCTCGTCGGGACGGCCCACCACGGCGGCCTCGGCGACGGATGGGTGGCGAACCAGCGCGGATTCGATTTCCATGGTGCTGAGGCGGTGGCCGCTGACGTTCATGACATCGTCGACCCGGCCGAGCACGGTGATGTAGCCGTCGCTATCGCGGCGGGCGGCGTCGCCGGTGAAGTAGACGCCGGGCATGCGTCCCCAATACTGGCTGCGATAGCGGTCGGGATCGCGCCAGATGGTGCGCAACATGGAGGGCCAAGGTCGGCGAACGATCAGGAATCCCTCCTGGCCCGCCGCGACCGGATGGCCGTTGAGATCGACGACCTCCGCCAGGACGCCGGGCAACGGGAAGGAGGCGGAGCCGGGCTTGAGCGGGGTCGCGCCGGGAAGGGGCGAGATCATGATGGCGCCGGTTTCGGTCTGCCACCAGGTATCGACGATGGGGCAGCGGCCTTTCCCGATCACGCGGTGATACCACTCCCAGGCGGCGGGATTGATGGGCTCTCCGACGGAGCCGAGCAGGCGCAGGCTGGAGAGGTCGTGGGCGTTGGGCCACTGGTCGCCCTGGCGGATGAGCGCGCGGATGGCGGTGGGCGAGCTATAGAAGATGCTGACGCGGTGGCGCTCGACGATGCTCCAGAAGCGGTCGAATTGCGGGAAGTCGGGCGCGCCTTCGTACATGAGCGTGGTGGCCCCGGCGGCGAGCGGGCCGTAAACGACGTAGCTGTGGCCGGTGACCCAGCCGGCGTCGGCGGTACACCAAAAGACGTCGTCGTCGTGGAGGTCGAAGACCCAATGCATGGTGGCCAGGCATTGGGTGAGGTAGCCGCCGGTGGAATGCAGGATTCCCTTGGGCTTGCCGGTGGTCCCGGAGGTGTAGAGGACGAAGAGCGGGTGCTCGCTAGAGAGCGGCTCGGCGGGGCAATCGTCGCCGGCGGTTTGGTCGAGTTCGTGCCACCAGCGATCGCGGCCGGGCTGCATGGCGATGTCGCCGCCGGTGCGGCGGTAGACGATGACGTCGCGGACGCCGGGGCATTCGGCGAGGGCTTCGTCGATGGCCGGCTTGAGAGGCACCTCGCGTCCGCGCCGCCAGCCGCCATCGGCGGTGATGACCAGGCCGGCGTCGAGATCCTGGATGCGCGCTTTGAGAGCTTCCGCGGAGAAGCCGCCGAAGACCACGCTGTGGACGATCCCGAGGCGGGCGCAGGCCAGCATGGCGATGGGCAGCTCGGGAAGCATGGGCATGTAGATAATGGCGCGATCGCCGGCGCGCCAGCCGCGGGATTTCAGAACGCTCGCGAAGCGCGAGACCAGCCGGTGCAGCTCGAGGTAGGTGATGGCGCGCTGATCGCCCGGCTCGCCTTCCCAGAGAATGGCGACTTTGTCGCGGCGCGCGGTGGCGAGGTGGCGGTCGAGGCAGTTGTAGGAGGCGTTGGTGCGGGCTCCGACGAACCACTTGGCGAAGGGCGGGTCCCATTCGAAGACGTGCGACCAGGGTTCGAACCAGAACAGCTCGCGGGCGGCCAACTCGCCCCAAAACTCCTCGGGCTGGCTCTCGGCGCGGGCGTATAGGGCGCGGTAGGCGTCCATGCCCCGAACGTGGGCGCGCTGGACGAACTCCGGGGGCGGCGGGTAGAGCTGGGCGGGCGGGGTCTCAAGGGCGTCGTGGGCAGGCATAGGCGGCTGTTTAACAGATGCTTGGGGGAGACGCGGGGACGCCGCAATCTTCGCCAGTTGTGGGCTGGCCCGCGAATCATTGTGGAGTGGGGGGTGTAAGGAACATGCCAGGCCGCCGACTACCTGGGATGGGAGGGAAACTTAGGCGATGGCGGCGCAGAGGCCCACTCAGGACGCGCTTTACCGGGAGGCCGCTGGGGTCTAGGGCGGGGCGCTGGAGCGGCTGGCGCGGACCAATCCAGGCCACCTGCGGCAGGTCGGCCTGGCGTTGGGCGGATTGAATCCGGTGGCGGCGCCGGCGTTTGTGTTCGTATGGAAGTTGAACCAATGGGCGGCGGGCAAGTTGCAGCGGCAGATCGACGAATTGGATACGCTGAGGGAACGATGATACGCGTAAATGTGGTTTTCGGGACAATGCTGCTGGTTGCGAGCGCGGCGGCGCAGATTCCGCCGGCATCGCCGGTTTCGCCGGACTCGGAGATCCGCAGGATTCTGGTCGAACGGATCGACGCGATGCAGAAGGGCGTTGGCATCGTGGTGGGCGTGATCGAGCCGCAGGGGCGGCGAATCGTAGCCTACGGCAGCCTGGAGAAGGGCGATACGCGGCCGCTCAACGGCGACACGGTATTCGAAATTGGCTCGGTTACGAAGGTGTTTACGTCGCTTGTGCTGGCCGATATGGTGCAGCGGGGCGAAGTGGCGCTGACCGACCCGGTGGCGAAGTATCTTCCCGCCGAGGTGAAGATGCCGGAGCGCGGCGGGCGCGCCATCACATTGCACGACTTATCCACGCATACATCGGGCCTGCCGCGGATGCCATCTAACTTCCAGCCCAAGGACCCAGGCAATCCATATGCGGATTACACGGTGGCGCAGCTCTATCAGTTTCTTTCGGGGTATCAACCGACGCGCGACATCGGCTCGCAATTCGAGTATTCCAATTTGGGAGGCGGGCTTTTGGGGCTGGCCCTGGCGCGGCGCGCCGGCACGCAGTACGAGGCGCTGGTGCGTTCGCGGATTACGGGGCCGCTGGGCATGACGAGCACCGGGATCGCGCTGACACCGGAGATGAAAGCGCGGCTGGCGGTGGGGCACAACGACAAGCTGGCAGCGGTGTCCAACTGGGACCTGGGCGCGCTGGCGGGCGCCGGGGCGTTGCGGTCGAGCGCCAACGACATGCTGACATTCCTGGCGGCCAACCTGGGTTACGTGAAGTCGCCGCTGGCTCCGGCCATGGCTTCGATGCTGGCGGATCGCGGAAAGACGGGCATTCCCGCTTTTCCCGAGATCGGGCTGGGGTGGCTGATCGCGAAGCCGTCGGGCTACGAGATCGTTTTTCACAACGGCGGAACGGGAGGATACCGGTCGTTCATAGGCTTCGACCCGAAAAACCGCGTGGGCGTGGTGGTGCTCTCGAACACCTTTACGGCGGCCGGGGTGGACGACATTGGAATGCACCTGCTGAACTCGAAGGCGCCGTTGCTTACGCCGCCGAGGGAGCACAAAGAGACGGCCGTGGATGCGAAGGTCTTCGACAGTTACGCGGGGCGGTATGAACTGACGCCGAACTTCGTTTTGACGGTCACGCGGGAGGGCGACAAGCTGTTCGCGCAGGCCACCGGGCAACCTAAGTTCCAGATCTTTCCGGAGGGCGCGCGGGATTTCTTCTACAAGGTTGTGGATGCGCAGATTACTTTTGAGGTTGATAAGGACGGCCGGGCGACGGGTCTGGTGCTGCATCAGAACGGGGCGAATGTGCCGGCCAAGCGGGTGGCGGAGGGTGCAGGGGGGAAGTAGGGGCAGGAACTTGCGGGATTAGCAGCTTCGTGCTGCGGAAAGCGAGGTCTCTTTAGTGCGGATTCTAGCAGTTACCCTTGCGGTCGCTATGAATTGCTTGCCTGTGTGCGCCCGCGGTGCGGCCGAACAATCGTTGGCTCACGAGCTTGCTGGCGATGGCACTCGAGAAAACGCCGTCGCCAAGATCGTTGCTCGCGGGAGCAGTGTAGTTCCTCTTCTCCTGTCATGGACACGCAAACCGCCGGCCGATGTCAATGAGCATGATCTGAACGTTGGTTTGGCGGATGCCTTTGGACGGCTGAAGACGAAGGAGGCTATTCCGTTCCTCATCAAGAACATCAGCATGAAGCGCGGAGCGCTGGACGACACCCCCAACACGTGGCTGAAGGTCCCGGAGGTGATAGAGCGGCGATTGCCCGCAGTGGTCGCGCTCATACAGATCGGCCCTGAGGCATCCGAGGCGGTAATGCGCGCCTCGTGGCAGAGGCCGATGGTTGACGATGCGATGCTGGCTGCGATTTTCGTAGTTTCCCGAATTCCGAATGTTCCCGGCGCACGACGGTTTCTTTCCTCAGCGCTCAGTGGAGCAAATCTCCAGATGTTCTGGGCTCAGGAGGGAATCGATTTCCTGGATCGGAGCCAACCATCCGGCCCTGCGCCGGGACGCTAGGGTTATTTTCACGAGGACCTCGGCGAACTCCCCCGCACTGGCCGCAGTCAGCTCATCTGGAGCCATATAGAACAAGTGTATCCGGTCACGATCCGATACGAGATCAAGGCGGGCTTTAGGCGATTGCTCGGGCGGCGGCGAAGGCGCGGGCGAAGGCGGGGAGGCTGCGGGCGATGGTGTCGCGGGGGACGGTGAGGGTGAGGCGGATGTAGCCGGGGCGGCCGAAGCCGGCGCCGGGGACGGCGAGGATGCCTTCGTTTAGGAGGAGGCGGATGAAGGCCAGGTCGTCGGGGATGGGGGTCTGGGGAAAAATGTAGAAAGCCCCGGCGGGCTTGGGGGCGTTGTATCCGATGCTCTGGAGGCCGTCGCAGAAGAGGTCGCGTTTGTCCTGATAGGGCGCGACATCGATGGTCTCGTGGCCGGCTTGGGCCACCACGCGCTGCCAGATGGCGGAGGCGTTGACGAAGCCCAGGACGCGATTGGCGAAGGTGCAGGCGTCGCGCAGGGCGGCCCATTCGGGAATGCGCGGAGAGAGGGCCAGATACCCGATGCGCTCGCCGGCGATGGCCAGGGTTTTGGACCAGGAATCGCAGACGATGGTGCGCGGGACGAGGGCGGCGGGCGTCGGGGCGTCCAGGCCGTCGAAGACCAGGGCGCGGTAAGGCTCGTCGCTGAGCACGGTGAGGTCGGGGTAGCGGGCCAGCAGGTCGGCTAGTTCGGCGAGCAGCGGGGCGGGATAAACGGCGCCGGTGGGGTTGTTGGGCGAGTTGAGGACCAGCGCCTTGGTGCGCGGGGTGATGGCCGCGGCGACGCGGGCCAGGTCGGGCTGGAAGGCAGCGTCGGTTTCGACCGGCACGACGCGGCCCGCGTGATTCTGGATGTAGAAACGGTACTCGGGGAAATAGGGGACCAGGACGACGACCTCGTCGCCGGGATCGAGCATGGCCTTGAGGGAAACGTTCATGGCTCCGGCGGCGCCGCAAGTCATGAGGATGTGCTCGGGCGTGTAGGGCAGGCCGGTGCGGGCGCTCAGGCTGGCGGCGATGGCCTCGCGGACGGGGAGGAACCCGGCGTTGGGCATGTAGCGGTGCAGGTTGGGGCGGTCGTCGCAGGCGGCCTGGCGGAGGGCGGCCAGCACGGCCGGGGGCGGCTCGACCTCGGGATTGCCGAGGGTGAAATCGAAGACGCGATCGGCTCCCCGCTCGGCGCGCATGCGGGCGCCTTCCTCGAACATGCGGCGAATCCAGGAGGCCTGGTCGAGCTGGCCGGCGACCGTTTTGGAGACGCTCATGTCTGGATGCGCTGGTAGACTTCGAGGGGCTCGACCACGTTGATGCCGGATTTCCGGAGGAGCGCGATGGCGCGGTCGGGATCGTCGAAGCGGAAGATGAGGACGGCGCGGTCGGCGCGTCCGAAGGTGAAGGCGTACATGTACTCGATGTTGAGACCGGAACCGTCGAGGAGCTCGAGCATGCCGGCCAGGCCGCCGGGACGGTCGGGGATCTCGACGGCCACCACTTCGGTGACGTTGGTGACGTAGCCGGCGGCATTGAGCGCCTGGGCTCCGGCCTGGTAGTCGGAGACGATGAGACGGAGGATGCCGAAGCGTTGCGTGTCGGCGAGAGTGAGAGTGCGGATGTCGATGCCGGCGCGGGCCAGAATGCGGCAGGGTTCGACGATCTGGCCGGGCTGGTTCTCGAGGAAAAGGGACAACTGGTGGATCTTCATGGCTCAGGCCTCCAGGTTTCTGCGGTCGATGACCCGCTTGGCTTTGCCTTCGCTGCGCGCAATCGTGTGCGGCATGACCAGCCGCACGGCGACGCGCAAACCGACGATGCGCTCGATGGCATTCACGAGCTTGCGATTGAGATCCTCGAGGGCGCCCACCTTATCGCTGAAGATCTGGGGAGTGACTTCGACCTGGACCTCCATCTCGTCCAGGCCGCTCGAGCGGGTGAGAACGATCTGGTAGTGGGGCAGGGTTCCTTCGACGTCCAGCAGGGCGGTCTCGATCTGGGAGGGGAAAACGTTGATGCCGCGGATGATCATCATGTCGTCGCTGCGGCGGCCGATGCGGCGGATGCGGCGCAGAGTGCGGCCGCAGGGGCAGGCGCCCGGAAGCAAGGCTGTGATGTCGCGCGTGCGATAGCGGATCATGGGCATGGCGGCCTTGCTCAAGGTGGTGAGCACCAGCTCGCCCTCGGCGCCCTCGGGCAGCGGCTCGCCAGTATCCGGGTTGACGATTTCGGGGTAGAAGTGGTCCTCGAAAACGTGCAGGCCGGAGCGGCCAGGGCACTCCATGGCGACACCGGGACCGATGATTTCGGAGAGGCCGTAAATGTCGTAAGCCTGAATGCCGGATTCGGCCTCGATGTGACGGCGCATGGAGTCGGTCCAGGGCTCGGCTCCGAATACGCCGACGCGCAGGGGCAGCTCGCGCAGGAGCATGCCCATTTCGGCGGCGCGGTCCACCAGGTGCATGAAGTAGCTGGGAGTGCAGCAAATGGCGGTGACGTTGAAATCGCGCATCAGCATGAGCTGGCGCTCGGTGTTGCCGCCGGAGATGGGGATGACGGTGGCGCCCAGAGCCTCGGCGCCATAATGGGCGCCCAAGCCGCCGGTGAACAATCCGTAGCCGTATGCGTTCTGAACGATGTCGCCGTGGGTGACGCCGCAGCAGGCCAGGCTGCGCACCATCACGCTGGTCCAGACGTCCACGTCGGCTTTGGTGTAAGCCACCACGATGGGCTTGCCGGTGGTACCGCTGGAAACGTGCAGGCGGACGATCTCGCTCATGGGGCTGGCGAAGAGTCCGAAGGGATAGGTGTCGCGCAGATCCGTCTTCACGGTGAAGGGGAGCAGCGCAACGTCTTGGAGAGTGCGCAGGCTTTGGGGCGTTAGGCCGCGCTCCTGCATGCGGGCGCGAAAGAGGGCCACATGGTCGAAAGCGCGCTGCACCACGTCTCGCAGGCGGGCCAATTGCAGGTCTTTGATCTGACGCGCGGGGACGTAGTCGGGCGCGCTGGCCGGATGATAGCGGGCCGCAAGTTCTTCCGAGACTCCAGTCATTTGGTTAGCTCCGTGAGGGTGGCGCGGCGGCCGAGGGCGAACGCCGCCAGGTTGGCATCCAGAAACCGCGGGGGCACGTGGGCGCGGATGGCCTCCAGCCAGTGCTCCTCGGGGATCTCGACAAAGTTGCTGAGCAGGCCGAGCAGGGCGACGTTCAGCGTTTTCTTGTTGGAGAGCGCGCGCTGGTCGACGGCGTCCGGAGTAATCAGGATGCCGCCGGCGCGCAACTGCCATTGGTTGACCTCGACCTGGCCGGGCGCGATGACCACCAGGAAATCCGCTTCGCCGGGGGGTACCATGGGGCTGAACACCTGGCGTCCGAAGCGGACGTCGCTCGAAACGGAGCCGCCGCGCTGGCTCATGCCGTGAAGCTCGCTCTTCTTGATGTCGTAGCCGGAGCGGAAGGCGGCGTCGGCGGCGATGTCGGAGGCCTTCAGGACGCCCTGGCCGCCCAGGCCGGCGAAGACGATGCTGACGGGGGCGCTATCGTCGCTAGTCATGCGAACACTCCGGCTGACAAGCGGCCAGCTCGGCCTTCTCCAGTTCCTTGATCCGGCCGGTAGCGAGCAGGCAGGTGCGGCGGGCCACAATCAGAGAGATCTCGCGGCGTTGGAGGCAGGCGGCCACCAATCCCTCGAATCCGCGCGGATTCAAGGTGGGGTCTACGACATGCACGCTGGAGACGCCGACGGCCCGGGCCAACTCCTCGAAGATCAGCTTGCCGGTGCGGCGGTGGTCGAGAGAGCGGCCGGTGCCGGGGTGCTCCTGCATGCCGGTCATGGCCGTGGTTCCGTTATCCAGAATGATGATGACGTGGCCGGTGGGGGGCGGATTGTAGATGGCCTCGACCAGGCCGGTGATGCCGCTGTGGACGAAGGTGCTGTCGCCGATGACGCTGACCACGCGCCGGGCCTGGTCGTCGGGAAGCGCGTGGCGCAGGCCCAGTCCCATGCCGATGCCGGCGCCCATGCAGAGGCACAGGTCGAGCGCCTCGAAGGGCGGCAGCGCGCCCAGTGTGTAACAACCAATGTCGCCGGCCACGATGCAATTCAGGTTCTTGAGCGCCTGGAAGACGCTGCGGTGCGCGCAGCCGGGGCACAGCTCGGGGGGCTTTCCGGGCGGAGGCGCCGGCTCGGGCGAAAGGTCGCCCGCGAGAATCCGGCGGACGCGGCCCACGTTCAGCTCGCCGAAGCGGAACATCTCGGGCTTGCCAGCCACCTGGATGCCGGCGGCGCGCATGGAGTCGACCAGCCAGGGGTCGCCTTCCTCGATGACGATGCAGCGCTCCACGCTGCGGGCGAAGGAGGCTAGCGCCTGGATGGGAAGCGGATGGGTCATGCCCAGCTTGAACAAGACCGCGCCGGGGACGGCTTCGCGCACATGCATGGCGGCGACGCCGGAGGAAACGATGCCCAGGGCGCGCGCGCCCTGCATTTCGCGGTTGGGGCCCTCGGCCTCGTTCCAGGCGGTCACTTCGGCCAGCTTGGCGCGCAGCCTGCGGTGGGCGTGCCGGGCGTTGGAAGGGATCATCACGCGCTGCGCGATGAGCTTGGAATAGGCGGCGGGCGGCGGTGGCGGAAGGGGCGGGCGCGGGCGCAGGACGCTCTTGGAATGGCAAACCCGGGTGGTGAGGCGCAGCAGAACGGGCAAGTTCCAGCGCTCGGAGATCTGTATGGCCAGGAGGGTGAAGTCGTAGGCCTCTTGAGAATCGGAAGGCTCGAGCATGGGGACGCCGGCGGCGACGGCGAAGTGCCGGTTGTCCTGCTCGTTCTGGCTGGAGGCCATGCCGGGGTCGTCGGCCGAGACTATCACAAGAGCGCCGGAAACGCCGGTGTAGGCGACGGTGAAGAGCGGGTCGGCGGCGACGTTCAAACCGACATGCTTCATGGTCACCAGCGCGCGCGCGTTGGCGTAGGCGGCGCCGATGGCCACTTCGAGGGCCACCTTCTCGTTGGGCGCCCATTGGGCGTGGCCGCCGAGAGCGGAGAAGGCCTCGAGAATCTCGGTGGAGGGCGTGCCGGGATAGCCCGCGCCCAGGGCGACACCCGCGTGCCGCGCCGCCAGGGCTACGGCCTCGTCACCGCTCAACAGAAGTGCATCGTCCGAGCGCAATGGCTGCTCCCGCATTCCCAAAGCCCGCGCTGGAGCCGGGCCGGCCCGCCTATAGGATCTCGAATGCGGGCGAAGCGATAATTTTAACCCGCGGCGAGAGACAAAACAAGTTTGATAGTGTATACTGCGTTGAGGAGTTGCGGACCTACCGGTCCAAAACACCTCCTTCCTTCGCGCCGGACCTACCAAATCCGCCGCCAAGTCAGTCGGACTAAGTAATGCATCGGCGAATTCTATGCGGCCTCATCCTGCTTACGGCAATGCATGCGCCAGGGCGGTAAAGAGCGAGAAACAACCACCACGGCAAAGTGGTGTTAGATAAGAAGCTTTTGTGAAAGAACTTTCACTAAGTGCAGACCGGCAAGAACCGATGAAGTACGAGGGCCTCATAAGGCGTCTCAGTTAGCTGTAGTTGAATTCAGGCCGCAAGGCCAATGGAGTGTATTGCAGAGTATGAAACCAAGAACACTGTGGGTTCTCATTATTCTCTTCGTGGTGGCGCTATCCTCCGTGTACGCCAAAGAGGGATGCGACCAGTACGCCTACGGCGCGGAAAACTGGTCTACGGGCATCCTTCCTCCACCGGGGACGTATTTTCTCAACTATGCCGGATACTATACCGGCACCCTGAAAGACGGTTCGGGAGACAAGGTGAGCATAGGCGGAAACGCGGTCACGGTGGATGCCGTGTTCGACGCTCTCCGCGTGGTCGAGGTGACGCCCTACAAGTTTCTCGGCGCGGACTGGGGATTGCACGCAATCGTTCCGCTGGTGTGGCAATCGGTGGACCTGGGCGGCACGGCGAGCAAGTTCGGCGTGGGCGATATCGACATCGATCCGATCGTCCTGGGCTGGCACGGCAAGAACAAGAAATGGCACGCCGTTTTTGCTCTGGACACGATCTTTCCGACGGGACCTTACAACCAGAACGATCCGCGGGTGAGCATCGGAACGCACTACGTTACCGTCCAGCCGCTGCTGGCTTTGACTCTCCTTCCCGGGCAGGGCTGGGAAACTTCCGCCAAGTTCATGTTCGACGCCAACACAACCAATGGCGCAACGAACTACCATTCCGGAAACGAGTTCCACTTCGACTATGTGGCCGGCAAGCACATCGGCCATCTGGCGCTGGGCGTGAGCGGCTACTACCTCAAGCAACTTGAAGACGACACGGTCAACGGGCAAGTGGTGGCTGCCAACCCGGGCTTTTGGGACCTGGGCCGGAAAGGGCAGGCATTCTCGGCCGGTCCGAGCGTGGCATATTCGACCAAGAAGCACCTGGAGTTCATCTTCCAGTACCAGCACGAGATGGCCGTCCGGAACCGTTTCGGCGGCGACAAGGCCTGGTTCAAGATGATCATTCCGCTCTAGCGCGGATGTGGACGTCCGCCCTACACGACCAGGGCGATCCAGTCGTCTTGTGCCAGGAAATCCGTGCGAGCGGGAAAGGCAGCCTGGACGCGTTCGAGGTGGCGGCGGGGGAAGCCGGAGAGGATGACGCGGCTGGCCGCCTTGCGAATGCGGGCGATCTGGGGGGCGAGCGCAAGCAGGGCCTCCGCATTGATGTTGGCTACGACGACGTCCAGGGACGCGGAACGGACGGAGCGCGCGGAGCCTTGGAATAGGTTGGGGACACGCGCGCCGAAGACCGCGGCGGGGTCGATGTCGCAGGCGTAGACGGGGCTGGCGTCAAGCAGGGAGGCGGCCACGGCCAGAATTCCCGAGCCGGTTCCCAGGTCCAGCAGCGAGGAGCCGGGCGCGACGTGGCGCTCCATGGCC
>Ga0326727_10025120_pt1 | contig 11200 bp, 8 predicted proteins | sample MB2enrmetagenome_FD_207643 | JGI IMG/M metagenome (GOLD analysis project Ga0326727, IMG submission 207643) | Lab enriched peat soil microbial communities from McLean, Ithaca, NY, United States - MB29MY | ecosystem: Environmental > Terrestrial > Soil > Wetlands > Peat | place: USA: New York... | reverse complement strand
GCCCATCTTCTATTCCTGCACACTGTGCCAGAGTTTCGCTCCTTCTCATGTTTGCGTAGTTACCCCTGAGCGGACCGGACTCTGCGGCGCTTACAACTGGCTGGACTGCAAGGCTTCAAACGAAATCAATCCAACCGGCCCCAACCAGCCTATCGAGAAGGGTAAAGTGCTAGACGAGCGCCTCGGCCAGTGGGAAGGCGTCAACGCTTTCGTGCAACAGGCTTCCCGTGGCAAGGTGCAAAAATACAACGCCTACTCGATCATGGAAGATCCCATGACGTCCTGCGGCTGCTTCGAGTGCATCGCCGCCGTGCTGCCTATCGCCAACGGCGTTATGAGTGTGGACCGGGACTACAAAGGACCCACCCCCTGCGGCATGAAATTCACGACTCTGGCCGGAAGCGCGGGCGGTGGGAACATAACCCCTGGCTTTGTGGGCCATAGTAAGCTCTATATCGCCTCAAGGAAGTTCGTCTCCGCCGAGGGTGGAATCTTGAGGCTGGTGTGGTTGCCCAAGGGACTCAAAGAGATGCTGCGGGAAAAGGTCGATGCTCTGGGCAAAGAACGCGGCGTCGAGAACCTTACCGACAGGATCGCTGACGAGACCGTGGGAGTCACGGAAGACGAGATCCTGCCATTCCTGCAGGAGAAAGAACACCCGGCGATGTCCATGGATTCCATAGTAGGGTAATTCAAGGTACTTGCATCGTCGGCCTGTCCGAATTTAGGGTAAATGCCGGGCTCTCTCTTTCCGGAGAGCCCTTTAACTTCTTTCATTCTCGATAATATCCTTGTTCCAGGGGATAATGCCTCGAGAGGGAGGTCTATTCGATGGCGCTTTCCGGAATACAGATTTTTAAGATGATGCCAAAAAAGAACTGCGGAGAGTGTGGGGTCCCCACATGCCTGGCCTTTGCCATGAATCTGGCCGCGGGCAAAGCTGAGCTTGCGCAGTGTCCTTATGTTTCAGAAGAAGCGAAGGAAAAGCTTGCATCCGCATCCGCTCCGCCCATAAGGACGGTGCAGATCGGCACCGGGGACAGCGCAGTGAAGACCGGGGGAGAGACTGTCCTTTTTCGGCATGAAAAGACCTTTAACAATCCTACGGCCCTCGGTTGCCTTATAGCCACATCTGAAGACGACGCCTCAGTCGATGCAAAGCTCAAAGCGTTCACGCAGCTCAAATACGAAAGAGTCGGCCTTACCTTGAAGCCGGATCTAATCGCAATCAGAGATGGCGGAGACCCCGCGCGCTTTGCCACGGTTGCAAAAAAGGCGTCCGATGCCGGCGCTGCTTTGATTCTTATGAGTGACAACCTTGATGCCTTCAAAGCCGCTTTGGCCCAAGTAGGCAAGAACAAACCCCTCCTTTACGCCGCCACCGACGGGAATCTGGACGCCATCTCCGCTCTATCGAAAGAGTTCGATTGCCCGATTGCTGTAAAGGCTGACAAAGTGGGAGATGTCGCTCGCCTGAGCGCCGCTCTTATCGAAAAGGGTCATAAGGACATTGTCCTGGATTCCGGCACACGGAATCTTGCCGAACTATTGCGCGACAACGTGATGATCCGTAGGCTGGCCTTGGAAAATCTATATCGTCCGCTGGGATTCCCTACCATTGTATTTCCGTGCGATATGACGGATAACCCCGTGGACGAAGCCATTGTCGCCGGCACGTTCATCTCCAAGTATGGTGGAATAGCGATACTGAGCGACCTCCGAGGGGAACTCCTCTTTCCTCTGCTCCTGCAGCGCCTTAACATCTTCACAGATCCCCAGCGCCCCATGACGACCGAGCAGGGGATATATCCGATCGGAAATCCGGGAGACCAATCGCCGATACTTATTACGAGCAACTTTTCTCTCACATATTTCATCGTCTCAGGCGAGATCGAATCCAGCAGAGTTCCATCCTGGCTTCTGGTCCTCAATACGGATGGCTTGTCAGTCCTCACCGCATGGGCTGCAGGTAAATTCGTGGGTGATCTCATCGGTCCTTTCGTAAGGAAATCAGGGATCGAAGAGAAAACGAAGACCAGGAAGCTGGTTATTCCCGGCGCGGCTGCCATCATCAGCGGCGATCTGGAAGAAGAGCTTCCCGGCTGGGAGATTGCCATTGGCCCCAGGGAAGGCGCTCACATTCCCGCATACCTTCGCCAGAATTTTGCTTGATAAGGTCTGCTGGACCTAAGGATCAACAGCGGGGGAGAGGCAAGCCCTCTCCTCCTATCTCACAAGTACCCGCGCCTGTAAGAGAAAAGCGACATTCTCCTTTGATCCCGCGCGGGAGTGTGCTACTGTTTTTCTTATTCTTCCTGCGTTTCCGGATAGGAACAGGAGCCAAATCAGGAGGTGCTGATCCATGATAAACGTGGTGGCTGAGAACATTAACATTATGTCAAAGTACACCGGCAACGCCATGCGGGAGAAGGACCCCAAGCCCATACAGGAATGGGCGGGAAAACTTACTGAAAGAGGGGCGGATCTCCTGGACCTCAACCTCGGACCGGCTCGTAAAGGCGGCCCAGAAATGATGCAATGGCTCGTCAAAACTGTTCAGGAAGCCACAGATCTTCCCCTGTTCCTGGACACCACCAATAGTGAAGCCATAGAAGCAGGGCTTCAGGTCTACGTTCCCAAAAAAGGCCCAGCAGTGATCAACTCGATCATGGCTACTCCCGAGCGCATGGCCCTACAGATGCCGCTCGTGAGTAAATATGGTTGCGACATGGTGGGCTTAATGTGGGGGCCGGATGGCATACCCCGCGACGAGAATGAGCGGGCCGTGCTGCTGGACAGCATGATGACAAAAGCAGCTGAGGAAGCGATCGACCTCGAGCGGATCTGGTTTGATCCAATTGTGGTACCGGTATCCTCTCAGCAACAAGAGCTCCAGGGATGCACCACGTTTATGCAGTGGCTCCCGGACCTCGCTCCGGGTTCTCAGTCCACTTGCGGCCTGTCCAACGTCTCAAACGGTTCGCCCGACGAACTGCGGGACGTACTTAATCAGGTTTATCTCTGCATATTAAAGAAGTGCGGGATAACGTCCGCGATTCTTGACGGCTTCGATGACGCAATCGTGAACATAGCGCACGACAAGTCATTGGAACTCGAGAACCTGGTGACCAGGGTCTTCGAGGGCGAGGACGTTGATACCACCGGGATGGGTAAAAAAGAGATAGACTTCGTAAAGACGACAAAGCTTTTGCTTGGCCAATCTCTGTACTCCCATTCCTGGCTGGAACTCTAATTCCTAGCCGGCTCGTCCTGTCCAAAGGATTCCCTCGCTTTAATAGAAATGCCGGGAGAAGTTTTCCAGGCTTCTCCCGGCTTCACTGTCAACGTTAGCCGTAAGCATGCAACCCCACCAATTCGAAATTGTCTCAGAATTCGGCAGGCGGCCCGGATCGTGCTCTAACCATCGTCGGTAAAGCCCCGGTCTGCTTTCAATTGCCCCAATGGGGCTCATATCGCTAATGACCCGTCGGGACGTTTGACAGTAGAGCCGTAATTTGTAGCCGGGAGAGCAAGCTCGCCGTAAGCCTTGACCTTCGACCCTCATGAAACCGCACTGCATCCAGTTATATCAGTTGCCAAAAATGATGTCCGTTTCCTCGTCATTCCTGCGGAGGCAAGAATCCATCCCGCGAGTCGCGGGACTGGATCCCGGATCGAGCGCCATGATCCTTCAAAATCACCCTCCCCTCTCTTGAAAATAAAAAGGGTCGGTGTTTGCCAACACAGCCCCTTCTGCGCGGCTTCACGACATATCACTTGGGTGATGGGGGGGTTTTGGTCTCTGTAGACGGGCTCTCAGCCGGACAGCTTCCACCTTCGGCACAGGCCCCGCTTGTAGGAGTGGGCGCACAGGCCACTGCTTCGATTTGGAAATCCACGTGAAACGGCAGTTCAACAATACGACTGACGGCGCTATCGAGTGCCTCCGTTCTCCGCGCCTCAATAAGATATCGGGGACCCGCAATCCCCAGCGACTCGGAAATAGCCTCCGCCCAACACACTTCAACGTGGAACTTTTTAGAGCCACGAGGATTCTTGGCCCAAGCGGCAAATTCGTCATCCACTGCTTGAGCTATCTTCCATCTGACGCCACCTGTAGTCGGGAGAGGTCCTGACCGCGCACTCGCGACACGCGAATGTGACGCTGGAGGAGATTGCCCCTCTGTGTGACAAAAAATAACGGCAGACCGGAATCTATGGACGTCGAACAACTTTCGTGCCCATTCGGCAAAATACAATCCCGAAATTATCAACCCCAGGGCAAAAAGCACCTCCAACAAATAATCCAAAGAGTGGGCACTCAGGAATTCCATATAAGGCATGGGATCTATGGGCCTCTGAAAATGTATTAGTCTTGTAAAGCCCATCGTGAGAAGAAGCAAAATGAGAGGTAAGCAAACATATCCTCCAACGCGCACGAAAGCTTGTATGCCTTCAGGGTAATTCTCGATCAAACTCCCTTTCATTTGCGGCTCGGACTCCCCTTCCAGCCGAACCGCGCTGCCGTCGGCCTGCCCTTTGACAGTCAACAGCTTGCAACCCTCCTCCAAGAGCGCGAAAAATACATGAGGATCGCCACGTCCGGCCACGGGCGCCACCTCGCACCTCTGTATGAATTCCAATTTTTTGAACGGAACAAGATTGACGAGAATCAAGCAATTGATAAATGCGACCAGCCCCAACAAAAAGTATAGCGGCCCGGCTGATGGAACAAGCAATTTGATGCTGACGTGAAGGTACTTTTGAAGCACCGCAGGCATTGCTTTCAGGAACGAAAAAATCAGAGCAACCAAAAGTGCCAGAAGAGCAATCTTTAGGAAAGACTGAAGAATTTCTTTTAGAAATTGATACGATATTGGGCTCATATCCCGGGCGGGCGCCCAGAGTTTCGACAGAAGCCGGACCATCCACGGGGTTGACTCCCAGTAAAGGGTTCGGCCCAATCTGATAGATTCCGCTACCAACTCGGCCCCTTCCAGTTCGGCTGGCCGATCGACTTTCTCGCGTCCATGAAGTAAATCCCTCGCTCCGGAAATAGCCCAAAGCGCACCAATAAGGATTGCGCAAACGGAACTCACAATCACAACAAAGAATTTGAAAATGGCAGGAAAATAGTGGATCGCTTTCTGGGCCACGCTATCAGGAATTGATAAAGGGAAAAAGGGCGAGATTTGGTGCCACAGGTCTCTGAGCTTTAGAATGCCTTCTCTTGCTATAAACAAGCCGGCGATCAAGAAAACTATCCCGAGAAGAATACGGCCGTCGCCCAGAAAAGGCATTTTCTTTAGAATGCTTCTCATGTCAACCACCTGTTGGATCATACGCACACTATCATTCCAAGGCCAAGCGAACAAGGTTGATGTTGCGGAATCCGTAGGCTTATGATAACTTCCGCTTTCGAGAGGTACTCTCTTCTTCTTTGACCAACCTGCGGCCGAGCTTCAAATGGAAGCCTTACCGAAACATAAGACGCCATTTGGTAAAGGAGTGAACCGTGACGATCAGGCGAGTGGCTCTGATAGTTTTTGCGAGCATCATCTTGAGCCTCTCCATGCCCCCCATTTACGCCCAGGAGGGGAAGCCGATCAAGAAGCCCGCAATAAACGGCGAATCGGCCAAGCTTGTCGGCATCTGGGAGATTTCTCAGACTAAAGAGCCGGGCAAGCCGTACAGACAGGCATACAAGGGCCGACCATTCGTTAGCAAGGGTGTTCATGCTTTCACGCTGATTTTGGAATATCGAGACGATGGAACGTTTCGCCGTATTTCCAGAATCGGCAACGATGAAAAAATCCAGGATGGGCAGTGGAAACTGGCAGGGAGTGAACTCCGCCACAAGCGGACAGGCTCGTTAGAAGATGAAGTCATGTACGTCAGATTCGATGACCCGAATCATTACACCTCCATCGAGGTGTTTGAGGACACCTCCGACCCGGGACTGTTTGCTCAGTTCGCACGTCACCAATGATCTACCCAAGATCATGGCGGCCACAAGTAGATGAATTTGCGCCATCGAACAGTTGCGCGGGCTGGAGTTTTCTTTGCAGTAGCCCCGCAGCTTCAGTGCCTTTGTGACGTGTATTTACAATTATCTACACGTTGTACGTTTCTGCGAAAATTTCAGGTGCCCGCCTGAAGCAACAGAATCGTCGCGGTCAGACCGAAGACCACGTTGGCGGCCCATGCAGCCAAAATCGGCGGGATGTACCCCCCGTGGCCGAGTGCTATGAACATGGTGTGAACTATCCAGTAGCTGAAAGCCACAATTAGAGACAAAGCCAGGCCGACCGCTACCCCACCCCCTCTAGGATTCACCCTGACGGCAAACGGCACGCTGAGAGCAGCCATGATCAGACAAACAAGGGGAAACGAGATCTTGTCGTGCCAGTCTACCACGTATCTAGTGGGTGCCTGGCCTTCTTCAGTTAGTTTGTCTATGTAGTCTCCAAGCTGCGTCAAGTTCATTTCTTTTGCGACTTTCTCCACCCTATCGAAATCTGCCGGAGAGTGCTTCAGGGCCACCACGGCGGACGGCAAACTGTCCACGTGGAACTTTCCGTCAGGAGTGCGTGTCGTACGATTTATACCGTAAAAGACCCACTGTTTCTGTTTGTCCCACCACTTCGCCTTGTCCGCAAAAATTCTCTCGGTAAAGTCGTAGTTTCCGTTCCACCGAACGATGGAAACACGCTCGAGCGTTTGCTGTGACTTGTCGAACTTCTGAATAAGGATTATGGAATCTGGCGACCGCATCCAGATCTGATCTCTCTTGAAAAACGTCGTATCTTCTTTCCCCTCAATTACTCTCTGAATCCGCTCACTTTCGCTATTTGACCATGGAATGACTGTCTCGTTGGCAACAAACATTATCAAGGAGGCCAATACTCCTATCAGCAGCACGGGGCGAGCAACGCTGAGAGCGTCTATCCCGTTGGCCTGCATGGCAATAATCTCGGAGTTACGCGCCATCATCATCAGAGAAAGCATGCCACCCATCAAAATTGCCAGAGGAATTGCGTAAAACAAGTAGCCTGGAACCTTGACAAGGAAGTACTTAACCATCATCACCCCCGATGGGCTGTGCTGAAAGTACAATTTCATCTTGTCCGTCATTTCTACCAATAGAAAGACCATGATGAACCCGGCCAGGCAAATGGCGAAGATCTTCAAGAATTCGGCCGTTATGTAGCGATGCACGAGTCTCAATGCTAAACCGTTCAGGGCGCCGTTGGATCAGCCACGGGCGGCACAGGGTGGGGTGGCTAGGAGCGCCGAGCTTCCAAGATCCAGGGATTAGTCGTGAGGTATCTTACTGTCCGTCGTACCCCTTCTTCAATGCTGACCCCCGGTTGAAAGCCGAGGGACTGCAATTTGGATATATCGAGATGCACGAATGGGCTGTCGCCGACCCAGCCCCTTGTACCACCGGTGTAGCTATACGCGACTTTGCTCAAGCCAAGTTCTTTGCAAACGATTCCTGCCAGGTCCGTGACTTTCATATATCCTGTATGGCCAAGGTTAATAATATTCTTTGGAGCGGTCATTTTGTCCAGGGCAAGAAAGATTCCGCGGACTCCGTCCTCAACGTGAAGATAAGACTTTTTCTGGCTTCCATCCCCGAGAATCTCCAGTTCTCCCGGCCTAGCCCTCAGCTTATTCACAAAATCGAAGATCACGCCATGTGAATAACGCTCTCCTATCCATGAGACAAACCGAAAAATATAGCTCCGTATTCCAAAGTATTCGCCATAGGCCTGAATGATTGCTTCGGCGGCCAGCTTTGAAGCACCATACAGCGAAGTTTGAAGCGGGGCGTAATCCTCCGGGGTGGGAAAACGATCCGGCTCGCCGTACACGGTTGCGGAACTGGTGAACACAATTTCGTCGGCGCGTACGGCTTTCATCGCCTCCAGTACCCTGTGAGTGCCTATGATATTCTGCTGCAGATCAACTTTTGTGTCGAGCTGTCCGCCTCTGACATCAGCGTTGGCTGCCAAGTGGAATACCCTGGTAACCCCTTCCATGGCTTTCGTCAGTTTTGAACTGTCAAGAATATCTCCTTCAATAAGGCTTATTCGGCCTTCGCTGAGGGCAGGTTCCAGATGCTGCCCAAAACCGGTGCAGAAGTTGTCATAGACGATTACTTCGCTGTTGCGGCGGATGAGCTCATCCACGACATGACTGCCGATAAATCCCGCTCCTCCTGTCACAAGTACTTTCATTGTCTGCCACTTCGCTTCTCAGGCATGGAACATCCGATTGAAAATGAGACTCCTGACTTCCACCCGTCACATCAGAGCTTCCAGGGCACATTTTCAGCTTCTATAATTTCATCTACTATATATAACGGGCGGTTGCGTGTTTCCTCATACGCCCTTACCAGGTATTCTCCCAAAATCCCGATGGCCGTAAGCGTGATTCCCCACATGAGCAGGATAAAGAACACAAGGAGCATTATAGGCCACTTATCTGAAAAACCCCATAATACCCCCAAGATTCCCCAGAAGAACCCTCCTCCTGTCCCAAGCAGGCACGCGGCCAGGCCAACAATGAAGATCATGCGAACCGGGACTCTGGAGAAGGGCACAATCCCGTCCAGAGCGATATTAAATGCCCCCATGACAGAGATTTGGGTCCGCCCGCTAAATCGTGGGTCCCGATCATAAGTAAGGACAGTGGTACGAAAGCCGGCCGCGGAAGTAAGACCCCTCAAGAATCCGTGGCGTTCCCTGAATCGACATATCTCGCGAACTACACGGGCATCGAGCAGCCGGAAATCACCAGTGTCTCTCGGAACCTTCACCTCTGAAATCCTCTCCAAGAGCCAATAAAATATATGCGCAGCCTTCAGATACAGGTAATTCTCACCCTTGCGCGAAGAGCGCCTGGCAATCACCACATCAAATCCTTCCCGCCATTTTTCCACCATCAGCTCAATCAATTCCGGCGGGTCCTGAAGGTCTGCGTCTATAACGACGGTAACGTGCCCACGACTGTGATCAAGAGCGGCGATTAGCGACAGGGGCTTTCCGATCCTGCGGGAAAATGTTACAAGCCGAATCGGGTGACCTGCATTGAGGTGCTCTACAATCGCAGTGTAGGTCCCGTCCGGGCTGGGATCAAGCGCGAAAACCACTTCCCACGGACATTCCAACCTTGTGAAAACCTGCTTCAAGCGGTCTACGAGCGGCTTGACGTTGTTTTCTTCGTTGTAGAGAGGAACCACCACGCTTATCACGGGCCGATCCTGAGGACGAGTATTTTTGACCAAAACCCTTCCTTTCACAACTTGCCTCTTGGCAGAAGCCTTAGGAACTGGTAATCCATCCGGGCACGCCTCCTTTCGGGGAGCCGGAGCTCTACGCACGGGTCGAAAGAAAAGCCGGATCTCATCAGTGGATGGCAGCACAGCGCCGTGCAGGCGACGCATCATAAACGGACAAGCTTGGTTGTTTTCTAACAGAACCGGGTATGTCGTTCAAGGAATAAGAGCCGAAAATCGCATGGGGCTTCCCTCCCTTCCTTTTTGGCGCTGTTTGCCGTATAATATGAACACCGAATGTCAGGGCCGTTGGGGAATATTTTTCCTGACCGTCGTTGTGAAAATGTTGCAAGGGGACGCTTTTGACTCCTTGCTTGGCTGCCATCGCGAAACATGAAAGAGGAGAAATGATTAACATTCAGGTTGAAGATCTCAGCGAGATCAAGAAAAAGGTCACTTTTGAAGTTCCCCAAGAAAAAGTTCTCGACATGATGGACGCTCAATACAAAGATCTGAAAAAGAACGTCCAGATTAAGGGATTTCGTAAAGGAAAAGTTCCGCTCGAAATCGTACGCGGCTATTTCAAGACCAAAGTCGAGGCTGATACGGCCCGCAAGATAATTGAAGAGACTTTTCAGCCCGGCCTCGACGAAAAGAAGATTGTCCCTGTTTCAGTGATCAAGATTGATCCGGATGTTGTGCAAGCAGGGAAACCCTTCAAGTATACGGCGGAAATCGAGGTTCCGCCGCCTATTGAGGTCAAAGATTACAAGGGCTTGAAGCTCAAGAAGTACGTCGGAAAAGTTAACGAAGAAGATGTGGAAAAGCGAATTGAAGCCCTTAGAGAACGAAATGCTACGCTCAGGCCAATTCCAGACACAAGAGGCGCAGCCGAGGGCGATCACCTGGTGGTAGATGTCAAGGCACAGAGTGAAGGGGCTGTCATACCCGCTTTGACCGTGACTGATTACCACATGGAACTGGGACGAAATTTTTATCTTCCGGACTTCGATGCCAAGATTGAGGGTCTCAAGCCTGATGAGACCAAGGAATTGACGATAAATCTACCGGAAGATTTTTCACGGAAGGAGTTGGCTGGAAAGACTGTCTCTTTTAACATTGTACTGAAAGAGGCTAAAGAAAGGATCCTTCCCGAACTTGACGACGATTTTGCCAAGGATATTGGGGAATTTGAAACACTTGAAGCTTTGAAGGAAGAGATACGAAAAGAATTGCAGACCTCGTTGGAAAACAGATCCCAAAAGGAGATAGAGAGCCAGATCATTGACGCTCTCATCGAGAGAAACGAGTTTGAAGTCCCCGGGTCCATGGTGGAGAGTCAGATAGATAGTTTCCTGGAACAATCCATTCGGAATCTGGCGGCCCATGGCATAGATCCGCAGAGATTTCCCGCGCCGACCCAGACTCAGCGCGATCAGGTTCGTCCCGCGGCTGTCCGAACGGTAAAAGCCGGACTGATTCTCAGGGCTGTATGTGATAAGGAGAATATTGAGGTTTCCGATGAGGAACTGGAGGCCGGTATCGCTCAAAGAGCTGAACAGATGGGTCTGACCATGGATTACTTGAAAGACCAACTTGAAGAGGGCAAAATGTTAGGAGAGCTTCGTGAAACGCTTCTCCAAGAAAAGGTCTACAATATGATCCAGGAGCAGGCGGAGGTTACTGAGACGGAGTTTCCAATCGCTGATCAGAGCAAAGAAGATCAGAACGAAGAGACAAATTCTGAGAGAGAATAGAAAATGCTGGTACCCATAGTCGTCGAACAGACAAGCCGTGGAGAAAGATCCTACGACATTTACTCCAGGCTATTGAGAGAGCGGATAATTTTCCTGGGAACCGCAGTGGATGACACGGTTGCCAATTTGGTGATTGCTCAACTCCTTTTCCTGGAAAGTG
>Ga0326727_10025118_pt1 | contig 11200 bp, 11 predicted proteins | sample MB2enrmetagenome_FD_207643 | JGI IMG/M metagenome (GOLD analysis project Ga0326727, IMG submission 207643) | Lab enriched peat soil microbial communities from McLean, Ithaca, NY, United States - MB29MY | ecosystem: Environmental > Terrestrial > Soil > Wetlands > Peat | place: USA: New York... | reverse complement strand
AAATGCTCTATATTCGTACCCATGTACGACTTCTCAACCCGTCCCATCCTTCTCGCTGTTTGCGCCGTCTTCGCCCTTTGCGAATCGGCTGCCGCGCAACAGCCGGCCACCGCGCCCATCGTCCTCCGCGCGGCGCGGTTGCTTGAGGTCGATACCGGAAACGTGCTGCGGCCGGGCGAGATTCTGGTTGAGGGCGAGCGCATTAAGGCTGTGGGAACGGCGGTGGTGCATCCGCAGGGCGCAACGGTGATCGATCTTGGCGATACCACCCTGCTGCCCGGCCTGATCGACGCGCACGTGCACCTGTTTCTGCATCCCGGCGCTGAGGATTTGCAGACGGTGGTGGAGTCAGTGCCGTGGCGCACGATTCTGGCCGAGCAGGCGGCCAAGGCCGATTTGATGGCTGGATTTACCGCCGAGCGCGACATGGGCACGGAAGGCGCGGGCTCGGCCGACACGGCGATTCGCAACGCCATCAACCAGGGATTGATTCCGGGCCCGCGGTTGCGCATCAGCGGCAACGCGATCGACATTCTGGGCGGGCACGAGGACGCCAACCATTTCAATCCCGCGCAGCACGTGCTTTCAAACGCCGACTACGCCAACACGGCGGATGAAATCGTTGCCGTGATGCGCGAGCAGCACAAGGAAGGCTCAGACTTCGCCAAGATTTACGAGACTGGGCCGGACCGGATGATCAACGGAGTGCTGCACACGCCCTACCAATACACCGAGGCGCAACTGGCAGCGGCGGTGGAGGAAGCGAACCGGCTGGGCACGTTTGTGGGCGTGCATGCCATGGGCGAGCCGGGAACGCTGTATGCAGCACAGGCCGGAGTGGCTTCGATCGACCATGCGACGCAACTCAGCGACGAGACCATGCGCTTGATGAAGGAAAAGGGCATCTTCGCCGTGCCCACCTTCACCATCTTCGAGTATTTTGCGACGCACCGCGAATCGCAGGACCAGGCGGCGGCCGAGTCGGCGATGCTGGATTACAAGACTGCGGAGTTCAAGAAGCAGATTGCGGCGGGTGTGCCGTTTGCGGTGGGTTCCGACGTGGGGCCGTTCCCGCATGGCACGCAGGCGCGCGAACTCACATTGATGGTGCGCTACGGGATGAAGCCGCTGGCCGTTCTGCAGGCCGATATGATCAACGGGGCCAAATTGCTGCGCTGGGACGGGCAGATCGGCGAGTTAAGGGCTGGATACTATGCCGACATCATCGCCGTGCCGGGCAACCCGCTCGACGATATCAGCGTGGTGGAGCACGTGCGATTTGTGATGAAGAACGGCGTGGTGGTGCGGCAGTAGGCCGGGCGGCCGCGTGTACACTCTTTTTAATCTGGATTGAGAAATTCGAGAATTCGATTACCCCCTTCGTCCTTGAAAAACCAAGTTCCCGAGGAGTTCACCGCATGCGTTTCCCTGCTCCGCTTCTTGCCACCTCGTTTGCGACCGCGTTTGTTGCATCCGCCGCCGCAGCACCCGATGCGCGTCTGCAAGGCGCCTACAAGTTCAACGAAGGTGGATGGACGTATGTGCATTTGCAGGGCACGCCGGAGCAGGTGGGCTTTCAGCATGGCTACCTGCTGGCGAGGGAGATCGAGGACAACGTTCTGGTGTACCAGGTGGAAGCGCCGCAGCACGCCAAGCACGAGTGGAGCTTCTTTCGCGACACGGCAAAGAGCATTTTGTGGCCGCATGTCGAGGCCGAATACCAGCAGGAGATGGAGGGCATCGCGGAGGGGTTGAAGGCGCAGGGATCGAAGCTCGATTTATGGGACGTGGTGGCGCTGAACGGCTACCTCGAGCTTTCTGACTACTATTTGCCGTGGCTGGATGCGAAGCATGGCACGACGCGTGCGGACGAGCCCAAGGCTCCGGGCAAATGCAGCGCGTTTATTGCCACGGGGTCGGCGACAAAGGGCGGAAAGATTGTGATCGCGCACAGCAACTGGAGCTCGTATGCGGAAGGCGAGCGCTGGACCTATGTGTTCGACATTGTGCCCGCGGCGGGTGAGCACATTTTGATGGACGGGATGCCGGGCGTGATCACGAGCGAGGACGATTTTGGCATCAATGCCAGCGGCCTGATGATTACCGAGACCACGCTGCCGATGATCAGGGGATTCGACGTGAACGGGATCCCCGAGTTCGATCGCTCGCGCAAGGCGATGCAGTATGCCACGTCGATCGACGAATACGCCGGGATCATGCGCAAGGGCAACAACGGCGGCTACGCGAATTCGTGGCTGATCGGCGACCGCAAGACGGGCGAGATTGGATACCTGGAGCTGGGGCTGCACCACACGCCGCTTACGAAGAAAAAAGACGGCTACTTTGTGTCGTCGAACTTTGCCTCGGACCCGGCGCTGATTCGCGACGACACGCGCGGATTCGATCCGAGCGATCCCGAGAGCACCATGAACGCGCGGCACATCCGCGCCGAGCAATTCATGAAGGAGCACTACGGCGAGCTGGATACAGCGCTGGCCGAGGCGTACCTCTCAGACCACTACGACACGTATGAGCACAAGATCGATGCCGGCAAGCGCAGCCTGTGCGGCCATATGGAGACGTCGCCTGTGGGCGAGAAGGTATGGGGCGATCCACCATTCGATCCGGAGGGCGCAGTGACGGGAAAGGTCACGGACTCAGACCTGGCGGCGAAAATGAGCTTCATCGGCCGCGCGGGTCATCCCTGCGGCGAAGATTTCATCGCCGCGCCGTTTCTCGCCGCGCATCCGGAGTTCGCATGGCAGAAGCCGATTCTCCACGATATGATTGCGGGACCGTGGACGGTGTTTACCGCCGACGAGAAACCGCGGGCGGCGATGGCGCAGAATTAGAGCGGATGAGCAAACGCAGTCGGGCTTTAGATCCTTCGAAAGCCCACCAACGATCGGACTGCAAGACCGGGACTCCGGCGGTATACACTCTCTTGCATGACGAAGTCGATTTTTCTCATGTTGGCTGCAATAGGAGTGCTGGCGGCACCCGTGGTGCGCGCGCAGCAGCAGGCGCAGCAACCCAAACCTGAAGAGACTGAAGTGTGGCAACCGGTCCCAGCAGTGGTCACGCCGGGCGAGACCCCGGGCGCGCCGCCGTCTGACGCGATCGTGCTCTTCGACGGAAAGAATGAAGACGAGTGGATCTCGGCGCAGGATCACACGCCGGCTAAGTGGATTGTGGCCGACGGTCTGCTCACGGTGGCCAAGAGCACGGGCAACATCGAGACCAGGCGGCACTTCCACAACTACCAGTTGCACGTGGAGTGGAGGATTCCGGCGGACATTTCCGGAACCGGCCAGGGGCGCGGAAATAGCGGGGTTTTTCTCGCTTCCACGGGGCCGGGCGACGCCGGCTACGAGCTGCAGGTGCTGGACGGTTACAACAACTCGACGTATGTGAACGGCATGGTGGGCAGCATCTACAAGCAGTCGATTCCTCTGGTGAACCCAGCCCGCAAGCCGGGCGAGTGGCAGAGCTACGACGTGGTGTGGACGGCGCCAGTGTTCAATGCCGACGGATCGCTCAAGACGCCCGCGTATGTGACTGTGTTCTATAACGGCGTGCTTGTCCAGAATCACTTTGAGCTGAAGGGCGAGACGCTTTACCGCGGCAAGCCGTTCTACAAGGCCTTCGATGGCGCAGCCATCAAGCTACAGGCGCACGGCGACAAGAGCGAGCCCATGAGCTTCCGCAACATCTGGGTGCGCGAGCTGCCGTAGGCGCCCTGGACGCTCACAACAAAGCTGTCTTCGCTGCGCGTCACCGCGTGATAAAGCGTGTCACGCTCCACGGGCGTGCGGCCAGCCTCGCTAGTCATCCGTCACGGCTCTTTACGCGTTACTTCTGTTGCTTTTCCAGTTCCGCCGCCATCTCGGCCAATTTAGCAACCGTGTTCATGTTGCGGGCAGTGGCCTCTTTTGCCGCGGGGATTCTGAGTTTCGACACCCCTTGACCATCGGGGTAGTAGACGTAAATCTCGCGCCTTCCCAGGTGGAGCTGTTCGCTGGCCTGGTTGGTGACGGATCGTAGCGCATCGTCTGCCGGCGGCCTGTCGAGGAAGAACACCGCAGTGCGGTTGCCCGGCAATTCACGGAGGGGATTCCCGGACAGGACAGCGGCCATCTCCTTGGCGGTTCGGACCAGAACGCCGATAGGTTTTCCGGCGAAGCGGGCCAGTGGAGCTTCGAGTGCGGCTTTCACCTGGGCTTCGCTCTTCGGAGATTTGAAGACCACGTTGCCGCTCGCGATATAGGTACGCACGGAACGGAAACCCGCCGTCTCGCAGATGGACTTCAGGTCAGTCATTGGCAGCTTGCCGGTGCCGCCAACGTTGACGGCCCGCAACAATGCGATATAAGCGCTCATAGTTCCACTCCGCAAGCGATTACACTGCCACGGTGAAGCTGTCTTCGCTGCGCGTGACCGCGTGGTAGAGCGTGTCGCGCTCCACGGGGACGCGGCCAGCCTCGGTGATAAGGCGGCAAAGTTGCGCGCGGGTCATTCCCTGCGGCGTGGTGGCGCCGGCATCGTGATAGATCTTCTCTTCAATCACGGTGCCGTCCAGGTCGTCGGCGCCGAAGCGCAGCGCAATCTGCGCGATCTTGGGCGTCATCATCTGCCAATAGGCCTTGATGTGCGGGAAGTTGTCGAGCACGAGACGGCTCACGGCGATCTGGCGAAGGTCGGTGAGTCCCGTAGTCACCGGCAGGTGATCGAGCACCGTGTTTTCGGGATGAAACGCGAGAGGAATGAAGGTCTGGAAGCCGCCAGTCTCATCCTGCAGAGCGCGCAGTTTGAGCAGGTGATCGACGCGGTCGGCGTCGTTTTCGATGTGGCCGTAGAGCATGGTCGCATTCGATTTGAAGCCCAGCCGGTGCGCGATGCGCGCAGTTTCCAGCCACTCTTCTCCATCGATCTTGTGGTCGCAGATGATGGAGCGGACGCGCGCAGCGAAAATTTCCGCGCCCCCGCCGGGCATGGAGTCCACTCCCGCATCGCGCAGCTTGAGCAGGGTTTCTTCAATGCTGAGCTTGGCGCGGCGGGCCAGGAACGCGATCTCCACCATGGTGAAGGCCTTGATGTGCACCTTGGGGAACCGCTTTTTCAGCCCTTGGACAAGATCGAGGAAGAACTCAAGAGGAAGATCGGGGTGCAGGCCGCCTACGATATGGAACTCGGTGACGGCTTCAGAATAGCCGGAGGCGGCAGTTTCCCACGCCTCTTCGAGAGCCATGGTGTAGCCAGCGGGGTCACCTTTCTTGCGGCCGAAGGCGCAGAGCTTGCAGGCCGCGACGCACACGTTGGTAGGGTTGATGTGGCGATTGACGTTGAAGTAAGTTACGTCGCCATGCATCCGCTCACGCACATGGTTAGCCAGCCAACCCACGGCAAGCACGTCACTTGAGCCGTAGAGGACCAGGCCGTCGTCCGCACTGAGCCGTTGCTCGGCCATCACCTTCGCGGCGATCGGCTCCAGGCGGGGATCATACGTTTGAAATGCGTGGCTTGGGGAACTGGTCGACCGGCCAGAGGCCACAGTCTCAACGCTCATAGCACTGATGATACCGGAATCTGAGTCGCCCGGCTTGCCCGGGCTGTTGCCGAGAGGCACGGAGTGAAAGAAGTGAAGGAAGTGAAGAAGTGAAAGGCCCTCTCGGTGTGGCTTGGATCACACGGATTGGCTGGGTTTGCGGCGTACACTGCCGTTTCATCGCTGAAAAAGAGGCAATAGAAGGATGCCCACGGAAGAGCCGATTTCGACCCAGAGCTATGCGCGGGGGCCGGCAAGGCCGCTGCTGGAATTGACGATTGGCGACCTGCTGAAGCGGACGGCGGATCGCTACCCGGAGCGGCTGGCGGTGGTTTCGCGCCACCAGGAGCGGCGGCTGACCTGGGCGGAGTTAAGCGCCGAGGCGGACCGCGTGGCGCGCGGATTGTGGGCGCTGGGCATTCGCCGCGGCGACCGCGTGGGATTGTGGTCGACCAATTGCGCGGAGTGGATCGTGATGCACATGGGCTGCGCGCGAGCCGGGGCGGCGCTGGTGAATGTGAATCCCGCATACCGCTCGCACGAACTGCAGTTCACACTGACGCGCTCGCGGATGAAGGCGCTGTTTCTGTGGCACAGGGACAAACGCGCCGATTACGAAGAGATTTTGGGCCGCGCGCGGCATGGGCTGGACCTGGCGCTCGAACACACCATCTATTTCGATTCGCCGGAGTGGCCTGCGCTGCTTGACGCCGAGGGCCGGCTGCCGGAAGCCGTGGCCGTGGACGATGTGGCGAATATCCAGTACACGAGCGGGACGACTGGACTTCCGAAGGGCGTGATGCTGACGCATCACAATGTGGTGAACAACGGACAGTTTCTGGCGCAGGGATTTCACTATACCGAGCAGGACAAGATTGTGGTCCCGGTGCCGCTCTTTCACTGCTATGGGTGCGTGATCGGAACCATGAGCGCGGTGAATTCGGGCGCGGCCATCGTTCTGCCTAACTGGACCTTTGACGCGCGAGCCACGCTGAAAGCGGTGCACGAGGAGCGCGCCACCAGCGTCTACGGGGTTCCGGCGATGTATGTGGCGGAATTCGGGCTCGACGACTTTAGGAGCTTCGATACCACCAGCCTGCGCACGGGCATGATGAGCGGCGCGCCTTGCCCGGTGGAGCTGATGAAGCGCGTGCTCGAAGAGATGCACATTCGCGAACTGGTAATTGCCTACGGGCAGACGGAGACCTCGCCGGTGGTGACGATGAGCGATGCGGGCGATTCGCTGGAAGTGCGCGTGAACACGGTGGGCCGCGCCATGCCGCAGACCGACATCAAGATTGCCTCGCTGGAAACTGGCAAGACGCTGCCCTATGGCCAGCAGGGCGAGGTGTGCGTGCGCGGGTACGCGCTGATGAAGGGCTACGACGGCGACCCGGAGGGCACGGCACAGGTGATCCAGGCCGACGGATGGCTGCGCACCGGAGATCTGGGCGTGATGCGCGAGGACGGCTGCATCCACATCACCGGCCGTTCGCGCGACGTGATCATTCGTGGCGGCGAGAACATTTATCCCCGCGAGGTAGAGGAGTTCCTCTACACACATCCCAAGGTGGGCGAGGTGCAGGTGATCGGGATTCCCAGCGCGCGGCTGGGCGAGATCGTGGTGGCGTGGATCCGTCTGCGGCCGGGCCTGAAGCCGGACATTGACGCGACGGAGCAGGAGATCAGGGAGTTCTGCCAGGGACAGATTGCGTACTACAAGATTCCCGAGCACGTGCGCTTTGTGACCGAGTTTCCGGCCACGCTCTCAGGCAAGATACAGAAGTACAAAATGCGCGAGTTCGAGATTGAAGCGCGGGGCTTGCAGGCGGTTGCGAAGACAGCGACGGCGTAGCACGAGGAATTGGCTTACCTGACCGGAATTTGCAGCAGGACCGCGATGTACTGGCGCACCTTTGCCATCATCTGTGCCGGAGCTTTGGAGTGAAACTCCGCCCCGCGGCCCTCCCAATCCATGCTCTTCAATTGATCGACGAGCACGGCTCCTTCCACACTTCCAACGGTGATCGGCAATGTGAAGGGGTATGGCTTGACCTTGCTGGTCAGAGGACAAACCACGGCCAAGCCGCTGGCCCGGTTGTAGCGCAGATCAGTCAAAACCAGGGCGGGCCTGCGCCTGGCCTGTTCCCGGCCAACCTGAGGATCAAAGTCCAGGAAGACAATGTCGCCGGTATCTGGAACGTACTGGTTCACCATTCGACGGCTTCCCGCCCGATCTCCGGGCCGGCTGAAACCTCCGCGTAGCGATTCTCCGGGGTGATTTGGGCCACGAGCTGGGCCAGGGTTGGGAGCTTTCCAACCCGGTGCATCTGCACAACCCCATCGGCAGCCACTGCGATCTCCAGCGGGTCTCCCAATTGCAAGCGAGCGTCGTCCGCGATGGGCTTCGGTATCCTGATCGCCAGGCTATTTCCCCATTTCAGCACTTGAGCTTGCATATTTTCCCCCTGTAGATACATTGTATCATTAACGGGGTGGCTCCGAGCGACTGGAATTCCTCCATTCGCGGAGAGGTCCTCTTAATTCGCCAGCGCCGGCGCCGGGACCGCAACCTTCTGCGCCTGGGCATCGCGGACGGCGGCCGCATCGCGCGTAATGGCGATAACCGTCATATCGTCCTGCTGCCCGAACTGCTTGGCTCTTTCGATGATTGATGCCACCGGTTCCATGGAGATTTGGCGGCTGCGCTCGAAGCCGAAGAGCTCGCCTTTGGGATTCTGCGCCTCGACAATGCCGTCGGAATAAAAGGTGAGGCGGCTGCCGCGCGGCATCTGGAAGCGCATGGTTTCATAACGCGTACCGGCTTTTGCGCCGAGCGGCAGAGCGCCCGAGATCGCCACTTCCTGGCCATCGAGATAGGGCGGCAAATGCCCGGCGTTCGACAGCACGACCGAGCCGTCGGGGAAGATGCGCGCCGCCAGCGCCGTAGAAAAGTTGCCGGCTACGCGGCCGACCAGCCGCTGGTTGAGATTGGCCAGCAACTCCGCGGGCTCCGATGTGTACTCGGTGACGCTGCGGATGGCGCCCACCAGCACGGACACCAGCATGGCCGCGGGCAATCCCTTACCGGCAACGTCGCCGATGACCAGGAACAGCGAGCCCTCGGGCGCGGGCAGAATCTGATAGAAGTCGCCGCCCACCTGCTGCGCAGGAACATAGGCGCTTTCGATGGAGAATCCGGGCACATGCTCGATCTGCTCCGGCAGAATGATCTGCTGCACCTCGCGCGCCGCCGCCATCTCGCTCTCGATGAACGCCTGCTGACGGCTCATGCGCGTGGAGCGCAGCACGATGATGATGCCGAGAGAAAGCACGAAAAAGCAGGTGCTCAGGTCGTTCAGGTTGAAAGTGAACGGACCCACGGTGGGAAAGAAGATGGCCGTCTGCACGCGCTGCACGCTCCTGGCCATGGCAGGAATCTGCGTTAAGACATAGAAGACGAGATTGAAGTAGATCGTGAGGGCGTTCAGCAGCGCCGGAACCAACAGGATACCGGCCTCGCGATTGCCGCGGCGCAGATGCACGATGAGCAGGACCGGAATGACGCCGGCAAGCAGCGCACTCTGGGGCGTGAACGAGATGAGGTTGAACAGCGCCGTCCCCGTCCCGTTCGCCGTCGCAACCTGGCCGATCAGCATGCTCACGATGACAATCCCGAGGACGATGCGAATCCACCCTCCGAAGCGAATCCGCAACAGTGCAAAGTACGTGCGCGTCAGGAAAATGAGTGCCGCGATCTGAAGAAGCAGGGTCAAGTACAGCCATTCCGTGGGGCCATTATGGAAATAGCGGTAAAACGTGAGCAGCAATCGGAGGGAGCCTGCGAGAAAGAGCAGAAAAATCCATAGATATTCCCGCTGATGGGATTGAGCGACAAAGAGGGCCAGAGCCACGATCCCCAGGCCGAATCCGGTGATCGTACCAAACCATCCCAGTGCATTCAGACCGATGATCGAAAGCCATGACGAGTCTCTGAGCGCGTTTTCCTGGCCCATGGTCAGGTTGTAGCTGAAGAGGCCCGGAAATCCTGCGGCCCAGTCCGACGGAGAAATATGCACGCGTATGGCAATGACAAGCAAACCGGTGGCGATGTCTGCGTCGGGAATGCGCTTGAAAAGATAGGCATCGAAGGTGGAGGGCTTAAACGGCGCAACGGAGCCCGCTGCCATGAGTCTCTGGCCGTTAACGTAGATCTCGAACGCGCTCGAGAGATAGAACTCCTGCAGCGCCAGGCCGGTCTCGTTGGGCGCAACCTTCACGTGCAGCCGATACCAGACAACCTCAGGCCGCTTCTGAAAATAGCGCAGCAGCGTCTCATTGGGGTCCACGACCGTCCACTTCGAATCGTCAAAATTGGGCTGAGCGTAGGCGGGGTTGTCGCCGGCCGTGATCAGCCAGTTCATGCCAAGGGCAGTGGGCTGGCGCAGCGTGGTGGCGTCAAAAGTTCCGGCCTGGGGCGCCTGGGCGCGGAGCGGCGCGGACGGGAATAGCAAGAGACCAAGAGACGCGAAGAGGCACATTCCGGCCAAACGCCAGGGAAGGCGCAGGGAGGTGGGAAAGAGCATAGGGTGGACTCGGCCTCCAGCCGATGTGGTTCCACCCTATCACTGCGCTCTTTGGTTCCGCGACGAAAATCTTGCGCGGTGTGGGGCAGACTATTGCGCGGGCGGAGCCGGCGCGGCTGCGGGTGCCCGCTTGGCCGTGAATTCCTGCGGAGGAGGACCGCCGTTGCCGCCACCGCCCATGCCGCCGCCACTGAAGGTGCGGGTGAACTTGATGGTGTCTCCGTCGGCCTTGCCGCTGTACGACATCGTCATTGAATTGCCATTGAAATTGCGGACGACGTCGAAGGTGATGGTATCGGCGGTGACCTTGCCATTGGTGATCGGCATGTCGCCCATCCGGCCCGAAACCGTGCCTGTGACCGTCATGGCGGTGGCGTCGACCGTAAAGTTGAATGTCGTGGTCTGCGTGTTGCCGTTGCGTCCCGGAACATCGGCTGTCCATTTGCCGTTAAAGTCGGCGGCCAGCGCGGTGACGGAACCGAGCGCAAAAACTAAAGCTGCGAGCGCGAGTTTTTTCATCATGCAAGCTTCTCCCAATGATCGATTGGATCGCGGCGTGGGATTCGAGCGGTTCCACAGTTTAAGTGCCTTTTCCAGCTGATGCACAAGGTGGGTTTTCTTGAGGAAAAACCCACTTAGCGGTTGCTGCTTCGAGGTACTGCAATTGTGGAACCGCTGTGAATACCCTGCGCCTATTCAGGAGGGACGTTGGGGAGGTGGAAGAAGTCTCATGGCGGCGCAGGCTACTTGACAAGGCCGGCGCGGTGGATGCGCTCGACCTGTTTGTTGTAGCGGCCGAGGAGGGCGTTGCAGCGGACAATGGCGATGTCCTGCAACATGCGCGTGCCGTCTTTGAGGTAGCTGATGCGGGTGCGCTCGTCGTGGGCCCAACTGACGGGGATTTCCTCGATGCGGTAGCCGCGCTTGCGGGCGATGAAGAGGATTTCCGGATCGAAGCCCCAGCGCTCGATGGTCTGCAACTGGAAGATGGTTTGCGCGGCGGCGCGGGTGAAGGCCTTGAAACCGCATTGCGTGTCGGCGTAGGGCAGAGCCATGATGAAGCGGGTGA
>Ga0326727_10025115_pt1 | contig 11201 bp, 9 predicted proteins | sample MB2enrmetagenome_FD_207643 | JGI IMG/M metagenome (GOLD analysis project Ga0326727, IMG submission 207643) | Lab enriched peat soil microbial communities from McLean, Ithaca, NY, United States - MB29MY | ecosystem: Environmental > Terrestrial > Soil > Wetlands > Peat | place: USA: New York... | reverse complement strand
AGGTCGATGCTCGCAATCTCGGCCCCGCAGTCTCGCTGCTGGCTTCGCGTGCACTGGCAAAGCTCGGTAAAGCGTATGTGGCCGCTCGGGCTCAGTTCCAAACCCGCCGCAATCAGCACACTGTAAATGTCCACGCACGACTGGCGCTCGAACTCGAAGAGCATGTTCACCAGGCCGGTATCGTTCGCGCCGCGGCTCAACACCCAGCCGCCGCACCCCAGGATCGCGCCGGTAAGAAACTGCACCAGCCGCGAAGGCTCCTCGGTGCTCACCGCCTTCATCTCCATGGCCCAAGGAATGCCAATCGACTGGCTGGTGCTCTGCTCTGGCGTCGGATGTCTCACATTCTCCTTATCGGTGACGGGGAGAACGGCATCAAACCTGTCGCGGACTTGCACGCCGCTTGACCGCCTTTGGCACAACTCGAGGGGTTCCACCCATCCGAGCAACCGGCCAAGGTAATTGGATGCGGCCTCGGCGCGCGGGTCCGCGACCCTGCCGCAAGCGCCTCCCATGACTGCTGCCTGCACACACGACGAGGCCTTTTGTTGTAGCGTGAAGGAGATCGTGATTACCGGCTCCGGAATCGACCTGGTCGAGATCGCGCGCATCCAGCACGCCATGGATCGCTATGGGCGGCGTTTTCTCAATCGCGTTTACCTCGCCTCAGAGCAGGCTTATTGCCTGCGCAAGCGCAACTCCGCCGAGAGTTTTGCCGCCCGTTTTGCGGCCAAAGAGGCCGCCGCCAAGGCGCTCGGCACCGGCATCAGCTTCGGAGTCAACTGGCTTGAAATCGAAGTCGTCCGTGAGCCGAGCGGCAGGCCAAGCTTGCGTTTCTATGGCCGCGCCGCGGAGATTGTCGCTCGCCAGGGCGTCGTCTGCGCCCAACTTTCTGTCACGCACACGGCCGGCCTTGCCATGGCCAGCGTAGTATTGGAAGACGGGCGGTAGTTTCGCCCATTCTGCTATCCTCTAGGCGTTGACCGGCTGTTCTTCGTACGAGGGGTAACGTGCCAAGCCGCAAAGAGATTCAGTGGTCACAACTGAAGGTTGGATTGCTGGTGCTGGCCGCCGTGGCCGTGCTCATCGGTCTCATTTTCCTCATGAACGGCGCCGGCGGCGGCCTGTTCGGTCACAAGCGTGTTCTCCGCGCCTACTTCGCCAATGCAGCCGGTCTCAAAGACGGCGCGGTCGTTTCGCTTGACGGCGTCACCATCGGCAATGTGACCAGGACCCGCGTGGTCCCTGAACGCAACCCCTATCCTGTCGAAGTCACCGTGCAGGTGGGCGACAAATACTGGCCTTTCATCCACACCGATTCGACTGCCCGCATTGCCCCGGCAGGTGTTCTCGGCGACAGCTTCGTCGATATCGACTCCCGCCACGCTACCGGCCCCGAGCCCGCCAACGATGCCGAACTCGCGGGCTCCGGTTCGCCAACCATCGAGCAAGTGCTCGGCAGCAGCCAGCTCACCATCGAGGAAATCAATCAGTTGATGCGCAAGATTGAGACGCTGATCGACACGCTGAACAGCACGCGCGGCACCTTCGGCGAAATCCTCAACGACCCGGCGATGAAAAAGAATATCGTTTCCATCGCATCCAATCTGCAGACATTGACTCAGGCAATCTCCGACGGCAAGGGGTCGCTGGGAAAACTCGTCAACGACGATTCGCTCTATACCAAGCTCGATTCCACCGTGGATCAGTTGAATTCCATCGTCTCCGGCATGAACGCCGGCCAAGGCACCGCCGGCAAACTGCTGAAGGACGAGACGCTCTACAACAATTTCAACTCTGCCGCGTCGAACCTCAACGAAGTGCTGGCTGCGATCAATTCGGGTAAGGGTTCCATGGGCAAACTCGTCAAGGATCCCGAGATGGCGCAGAAACTCGACGACGCCATCACCAATCTCGACGGCATTCTAAAAAGCGTCAACTCCGGCCAGGGCACTATGGGCCAGTTGGTGCAGAATCGCGCGCTCTACGACCACCTTGACCAGACCGCGGACCAGGCCCAGCAGCTCATCAAGGGCATCCGCGAAGATCCCAAGAAGTATTTCGTCATCCGGCTGAAGCTGTTCTAATCGCGGGCTCGCGAAAGGTCTCCCAGAAGGCGAAAAAGGCCCTGATCCGCACCACCTGGAAGAGATCGTTGGCCACCAGATAAAAGACCACCGATGCGGCTGCCACGGCGTGCATAGCGCCGTCGCCCAACTCGTCGCTGAAGGGCAGCGGCGCGGCGGAAAACACCATCGCAACCACAATCAGCGCCAGCTTCACAATGCCCAGTACCAGGTTGATCTCGACGAGCTTGCTCGCAAAAGGCTTTCCTAATCGCAGACTCTGGCCGAGAGCCGAGAGCACGGAACGCCGTTCGAGCCCTGCCACGAGCGGCGCAATCGAAAATGGCCAACTGGCGAGTGCAAACGCCGTGAAGAACCCGAGCGACAGGAAGATCGCCCAGATGAAGTAGCCCACCAGGTCCGGCTCGCCTTGAACGCTGATGTGCGTGGCGGCGACCCACCGCATGGAGCGGAGCCAACCCCAAATCGCAAGTCCAAGCAACGCCAGCCACGCCCCATTGAACGCCATCATTGTGAAGGGGCGAAACCGCATTCGGGCATCCAGTCGCCTGAGCAGGAACGCGCGGCCGAATCCCGAAACCACAATCCAAATCGCCGCGGCTGCCGGCAGCAGCCAGCGCAGAGCGGAGACCACGTGCGGCTCGTAGAACTCAAGCCCATCGGAAATCTGTGTCGCTGCAACCCAGGGGTTCTGCGTGTCGAGAGAAGCAAGCCCCGAAGACTCGAGCGGAAACGCCGCGAGAATCTGCTGCGCCTGCTGCCAGCAAACGAGAAGGAACGGAAGCCCGAATAGCCAGCGCCAGCCAACCTCAATCGCAACCAGAGAAGGCCTGCGAAAGACTCCGCCCATGTGCTCCACGAGCAGTTGCGTTCCGCGTACCGGCCGCGACGCCTCCGCCATGACGCCGGACCTCATTTCACAACCAGGTTCACGGCCCTGCCCGGCACCACAATCACTTTCGCAACGTTCTTCCCTGCCGTGCGCGCGCGCACCTTCTCATTGGCCAGCGCGGCAGTTTCGATCACCTTCGCATCCGAGCCTGCCGCCACACGCACCACCGCCGTCAGCTTGCCGTTGATCTGCACCGGAATCTCGATCTCGTCTTCCCTGGCCAGCTCGGGATCGCTCTTGGGCCACGGCGCGTGGAGCACCGAACCCTCGCCGCCCAGCTCTTCCCAAAGCTCTGCCGCCAGGAACGGCGCAAACGGCGCCAGCAGCAGAACCAATGTGGTCAGCAGTTCGCGCACCACCGGCTTGGAAACCTCGCCCGCCGCCAGTTGCGCATCGGCGTCCTGCAACTCGTTCACCAGCTCCATGATCGCCGCCACGCAGGTGTTGAAGTGCCACCGGCCCTCGAAATCCTGCGTGATTTTAGCAATCGTCTGGTGCAGCTTGCGGCGAAGCTTCGCGGACGGACTTGCAAGATTCCCCTCAGGGGCTAAGGCCCCGGAATTCCCTTCGCGCTCTTCGGCACGACTAAAGTCGTGCCCTTTCAAAACAGTCTCCTGTTCTTCGGTACGACTGGAGTCGTTTTCTTTCAAAACAGTCATTTGTTCTTCGGTACGACTGGAGTCGTGCCCTTTCAAAACATCGTTCTCGATGGAGGCCGATCGTGCCTGCGCCGCGTGCTTCGTTGTCAGCCGCCAAACCCGGCCCAGGAAGCGGCTCACGCCGGCCACGCCATCTTCCTGCCAATCCAGATCGCGGTCGGGCGGGGCCGCAAAGAACGCGTACATCCGCGTGGCGTCGGCACCGTAGCGGGCCACCATGTCGTCTGGCGATACCACGTTGCCCTTCGACTTCGACATCTTGGCGCCGTCTTTGATCACCATGCCCTGCGTGAACAGCCGCCGCACCGGCTCGTCGTTCTTCACCAGTCCCAGGTCGCGCATCATCCTGGTCCAGAAGCGCGAATAGATCAGGTGCAGTATGGCGTGCTCCACGCCGCCGATGTACTGGTCGATAGGGAACCAGTACTGCGCCGCGGCCGAATCGAACGGCGCCTTCGCGTTCTTCGCGTCCGTGTAGCGATAGAAGTACCAGCTGGAATCGACGAAGGTATCCATCGTGTCGGTCTCGCGGCGCGCCGGACTGCCGCACTTGGGGCAGGTGGTGTTCACAAACGACGGCACGCGACCGAGCGGCGAGCCGCCCTGCTGCGTGATCTCGATCTTCTCCGGCAAAATCACCGGCAACTGGTCGTCGGGAACCGCAACCGGCCCGTCGCCTTCGCAATGGGACAGACAGTAAAGCATGGGAATCGGCGTGCCCCAATACCGCTGCCGGCTCACGCCCCAATCCTTCAAGCGAAAGATCACCTTCGCTTCGCCAAATTCCTGCTGCGCCGCAACTTTCTGGAGTCGTTTCTGCGCCTCCGCACACGTCAATCCGTTGTATGCGCCAGAATTCACCAGCACGCCGTCTTCCGCGCAAAACGGGAGCTTCGCTCTGTTCTCGTCTTGGACGGGTCTAATGACTTGTCTAATCTCGATCCCGTACTTGTTCGCAAACTCAAAGTCGCGCTCGTCGTGCGCCGGGACGCTCATAATGGCGCCGGTGCCGTAGTCCATCAGGATGTAATTCGCCACCCAGATGGGCACGCGCTCGCCGTTATAGGGATTGAGGGCAAACCGCCCCGTCGCCACGCCATGCTTCTCAATGGCGCCCACGTCGCCGGCCTCACGGGCCTTTCGTTGTTCCTCAAGCAGTTCCGCAACTTGCGCCTTCAGCTTGGCATCGGCCTCGGCAAACGCGGCCACCAGCGGATGCTCCGGCGCTAGTTGCACGCTCGTCGCCCCAAAGATGGTATCGACGCGCGTGGTGAAGACGCGAATCTTGTCCGTGCTGCGCTCCAACCCGAAATCGACCTCCGTGCCTTCGCTGCGCCCGATCCAGTTGCGCTGCATGGTGCGCACCTTTTCCGGCCAGCCGTCCAGTTTTTCGAGCCCGTCCAGCAGTTCCTGCGCGTAGGCGGTGATGCGCAGGAACCACTGTTCAAGATCGCGCTGCTCTACCCTGGTCTCTTCATGCCGCCAGCAGCAACCGTTCACCACCTGCTCGTTGGCCAGCACCGTGGCGCACTCCGGACACCAGTTCACCTTGCTCTTCTTGCGGTAAACCAGTCCCTTCTCATACATGCGCAGAAAGAACCACTGGTTCCAGCGGTAATAATCGGGCAGGCACGTGGTCACTTCGGTAGCCCAGTCGTAGCCCAGCCCGAGGCGCAGCATCTGCCGCTTCATGGCGGCGATGTTCGAGAGAGTCCACTCGCGCGGCGGCGTATTGTTCTTGAGCGCGGCGTTTTCGGCGGGCAGTCCGAAGGCGTCCCAGCCCATGGGGTGCAGCACGTTATAGCCGCGCATCCACATCTGCCGCGCCAACGCATCGCCGATCGCGTAGTTGCGCACGTGGCCCATGTGCAGTTGGCCGCTGGGATAGGGCAGCATCTCCAGCACGTAGTATTTGGGTTTGTTGCTCTCGGCCGGCTCAGCCGCGTAGAGCTTCGGGTCTGCGGCCCACCGCTTGAGCCATTTCTCTTCGATTGCCGCCGGGTCGTAACGCAGTTCTTTTTCGTCCGCCATCACTTTTCAGTGTAAACGGACGGCGGCAACTACGGCGCCGGCGCTGCGGCAGGTTCCATCTCCTCCGCGCTTGGGCAGTTGTCCATTGACACTTCCCTGTTTACGATCTCGTACCCTGGCGGCACTCGAAAGAATGACGGCTCGGGCTCGGCCTGGCTAAATCTCATCAGTTCCTTGGTCGTCTTCCCCCACGGCGAATTGTCGTTCACCTGGCGCGCCACCAAGCCTCTTAGTCCGGGATCGATCGCTGTCCACACCTCGAAGGTCGTCGCCTGCGGCTGAATGTTTGTGATTCCGAGCCCCTTCGTCGTAGTCGTTCGCCATCCCCTTGTCGCGACCCCATGAATCGTCTCCGTACCTAGATCCTCGTGCGTCGTTTTCGTGATCGGAATTGCCATTCCAGCACAGGAGCCCAAGCCGGCAGAGTGGTACATGCCAAAAAACCTGAGGCGCTTTGCAATACTCCCCAAGAATGGGAAAGTGCGTCTCTGAACCATCCTGGCGCGACAGCTAGAGATCGTGACGAACTCCGTCGAAGCTGTCATATATGCACATTGCATCACCGCTGGGATGGGTATCCCCGCTACAGTTGCTTCGATTTCCGGAGAAGCCCAACTGATTCTTGTATGAGTCATGGGATCGATGACCGTGAAGTGCGTGGCCGGCGTTTGGTCTCTCTGCGAAGGAACCGTTGTCGTCGCCATCATCCGTCTTCCCTGCGAGTCAATGGCAACGACCTCGGTGGTTTCGCGTGTAATGGTGGTCCCATCGGCCAGGGTTCTCGCCTGCGTCGTTTTGTACTGCGCTGTATACGGCAGCGTCGTGGGTGGGATTGTCCAGCTGAATATTTACGGTCCGGTTTTTCGAGGCCTGGCTCGAAGCCGGAGACGCAAGTCCTCCCGCCACCATGCAAATCAGAAGGCCCCAAATCTTCCCGCCCATCTCTTGCTCCTTACGCGCTCCTCGGCGGCACACCCGGTTTGACCTTCCTTGACGCCGGAATGTAACGCAGCTCTTTGTCTTCCACCGTCCCACTCAAGCGTCAAAGGAGCGAAGTCTAGGCCGGCGGAGGCGCTATCGGCGCGAACTGCGCGGGCGTTTCCTCTTCCGTGGGGCAGTTCGATCCGGGCGCGGGTTTGTTCACAACCTGGTAGCCGGCCGGCGGCTGGAAGAAGGCCGGATTCGGTTCGCCCTCGCTGAATTTCAGCAACTCTCGCGACGATTTCGAAGTTGGCGGCTCCTCGGTGCTCTCGCGCGCGATGAATCCCCTCAACCCTGGATCGGTGGCCGTCCATTCCTCGTGAATGCGGGTCTTGGCCGATTCCTTTCCGTCCGGGCTGGCCGGAATCGTCGCCGTGGTGCGCTCCCCACGCACTTCAATCCCCAGGATGGTCTGCTTCCCCAGCTCCTCTTTCGTTGGCTTGGGCGCGGGGGCTTTCGGCTTGGGCGGACCGCAATGGGTGGGCGCGCCCGGCTGCGGCATCGCCACCACCGTCACCTTGTTGCCCGGTATGTTCCAGCTGCTGTTGGTCCGCGCCACGGGATCGGACATGGTCACATGCGTCACCGGGTTCGGATCGGCCTGTGTGGCCACGGGCGTGGTGGCCACAACCCTCCGTTCCTGGGAATCGCGTGCGATCAGTTCGTTCTCTTCGTGGGTCACGGGCGCGCCCGTGGCTGGCGTCTTGGTTTGCATCTCGCGGAAGTTGGCTGTGAAGGGCTTCAGCGGCACCTTGGCCGGTTGGTTTCTCTGGGCTGCTGACGGAGCCGTCGGGATCCCGGTGCTCTGGCTCATGGCAGGCAGTGCGCAAAACGCACCCACGGCGCACAGCAGAACGGCAACGATACCTCTGCGCATAAAACACCTCGTACGTGGTCTTGACAACGCCCACCATCTTACGCCTCGCCGCCCATGGCGCAAGGGGAATTCGCAGACCATTCAGGAGGTCTTTACCAGGCTCCAGAGCACGCGCACATTCCGCTCCTCGTCGCCGGGATCGTCTACCGGCGTCTCGGCGATGAACGCGCAATGATCGAAGCGCGCATCGTTCAGCAAGCGGCGGAACGGCTCCAGGCCCATGGTTCCCTCGCCGATGTGCTCATGCCGGTCGAGCTTCGATCCGCGCGCCGCCTTGGCGTCGTTGCAATGCCACACGCGCACGGCTTCCAGAGTCACCGTGGCCGCGGCCTGCTTGATCGTCTCCTCGTAACCCTCGGCCGACACCAGGTCGTATCCCGAAACCCAGGTGTGACAGGTGTCAAGGCACACGGCCACCGGCGCGTGATGCTTCAGCCGCTCGACCAGCTCTGCCACCTGCTCAAAGCTTCCGCCGAGCGAGAACTCCGCACCAGCCGTGTTCTCAATCAGGATGTGAAACGGAGTTGACTGCCACGGAAGCGCCTCGATGGCGTTCTTGATCGACTCCGCGGCCAGCTTCAGGCCCTCGTCGCGCGTCAGGCCCTTCCACGAGCCAGGATGCAGGACCAGATACTCGGCGCCCAACGCGAGGGCCCGCTCAATCTCGCCGCGAAAGGCCGCCACGCTCTTCTCGCGCACCTCGCTCGACTGGCTACAGACATTCACCAGGTAGCTTGTGTGGATCACCAGCGGCCCGACGTCGAACTTGGCGCGCAGCTCGCGCATGCGCTCGGCCTGTTTGGGATCGACTTTGGGGGCGCGCCACATGCGCGGGCTCGAGGAGAAGATCTGGAAGGTGTTGGCGCCGATCTCGCGGGCGCGCTCGACGGCATTCGAGGCTCCGCCGGTTGTTCCCAGGTGTACGCCGATTCGCTTCGTCATGGGAACAGTTTACAAGGCATTTACAGTTAGGCGCGAAGTTGCAAAAAGCTGACAATTGCGTGACACGCTGCGCCGGGCGGTGCAGGTACGCTGGCAATCGTATCTGAAACTCGGTCACTGCTTCTTCCCAAAATCTCAACCACGAGGATCAAACCTATGAATTCCCCCCGGTTCCAAGAATCGCGAATCCTTCAATCTGCTCGCTCCGCAGGCTGCCTGTCTCTGGCGCTTTCGGCGCTGCTGCTGGCCGCTCCAATCGCCTTTGCCCAACCGTCGTTCTTCGATCCCAACGAAGCCTTCTTGCCGCCCCAGGTATGGGATATCTCCACGGCGCCATCCAACGGGGACGTGAACCCCTACGGCGTTGCTTTCGTCGGCGACAGTTTTCCAGTCGGTTCGGGGCCGCTCGCGCATGGTGACGTGCTGGTTTCGAACTTCAACAACTCGCAAAACCTGCAGGGTACGGGGACGACCATCGTCCACATCTCGAAGGCCGGCGTGCAATCGCTCTTCTTTCAGGGAACCGCGCCGCTCGGACTCACCACGGCTCTGGGCACATTGAAGGCGGGATTCGTGGTGGTGGGCAACGGCCCTACCAGCGACGGCACGTCGGCTACCGCTCAACCAGGGTCGCTCTTGGTTATCAACGCCCAGGGCAAGCTGATTCAGTCGATCGCAAATCCGGCGATCAACTACCCATGGGACATGACGCTGGTGGACAACGGAGGCACGGCGATTGCGTTCGTGTCGAATGCGCTGGATGGCAAGGTGAACCGGCTGGATTTTGCTGTCAATTCCTGGGGTCTGACGCTTCTCGGTTGGCAGACGATCGGGTCGGGCTATGTGCATCAGGGCGATCCGGTGGCGCTGTTCGACGCGCCGACGGGCAGCGCTTACGATGCAGCGCATGACATCCTCTACGTGGCTTCTACCGGCGATAACGCGGTTTATGCCATCGATCAAGCTGCGACGCGGAAGTCAAGCGCGGGGCTGGGCGAGCTGATCTACAAGGACAATGCACATTTGCATGGAGCGCTGGCGCTGGCCTGGGCGCCCAACGGACACCTGCTGGTGACGAACAACGACGCCATCAATTCCGATCCCAATCAGCCGAGCGAGATCGTCGAATTCACGATCTTTGGCCGGTTTGTGAAGGAGATCTCCGTCGATCCGGCGCAAGGTGGTTCGTTCGGCCTGGCAGTGCTTACGGAGCAGCCTGGGCCGATCTTTACGGCGGTCGACGACAACACGGCTTCGTTGTTCCGGTGGAGTTTGAGCGGCGATCTGTTCTGAGTTTTCTGCACGTTGAAGTTGGATGCCCCACCCGGGCCAAGACGAGTCGGCGGTACGGGTGGGGCAACCGGCAGAAGTTTGACCCTGTCTGTTTCCAGTACCGCAGCCAACTGTTCTGGTTGACCGTACCGTGCCAATGGCATACTGTTCTCTTGTGCAAACGGTGGTCGAAACGCCGATGTACCTGCGCGCCGCCAAAGCTTTCTATGGTGCAGGGTTTCTTTGCCGAGACCAGGGGGACGCGATGAGCAAGTTATTCGAAGAGATGGCCAATGGAACGGCGGAAGCCCGCGCGTACATGGCGGGGAAACGCAAGGGATACAAGGTCACGCTGCCGGAGACTGTCGATGTACGCGGCATCCGCAAGCGCCTGCGCCTGAGCCAGGAACGTTTCGCCGATCGTTTTGGCCTGTCCGTGGATGCAGTTCGTCATTGGGAGTCCGGCCGCCGCCAGCCGGAAGCAGCCGCGCGGGCGCTTCTTACCCTCATTGCCGCCGACCCGCAGTTCGTAATGCGCACGCTGGCTAAGAGTGCGTGATTCTGTGACACGAGGATTTTGCTTTATGGTTCCCAGGATTCGGAATTGAGACCTGGGGCGCCCGGCATTTTATACATCTGGCAGATGACGCAACTGTATCCTATTTCGTATTCATACTCATTCTTCTGGTATGATTCGGGTTCCAATCATGATGGAAATATCTGCTTTTGGATTATCCGCAGTGAAGTGTTGACTTCCACAGGGAAGCCCGGCGGCTTCCATTGCTCTGACTCCGATACGATATGCCAAGGTCTCAGATGAGCCGAAGGTACAGTTAATTCCCTCGCCATGGAAAGTTTGGATACCGGCATCTGTAATTTCGACGCTGCCCAACGACCCGACAAAACTATTAGAAAGAATCTCCCACTTGTCCTTGGCGGCATCGAAAAGGCCCTTTACTTGATTTGTAATGGAGGTGATCTCATTGCCACCCCCAACGATTATGAAGCTGACCTTGGATCCCGCAGGCGCAGTTTTCAATATTGAAACCGCAGTTGCGAACTTGGACTGTGGGATAAATCTTGGTGGCGGAACAATCTTCCCTGTTATGTTTACATCTCCGCCTGCCTGAATGCCTCCTGGCGAATCAACCATCGTTTGGACGTTCGCACCATGGCCGGTGATCGTTTGTTGGTTGCCAGTTCCCGACTGCGCGTTCTGTACATTATTGTGACCAGAATCCAATACATCTTCATTTGATGAGGAATGATGTTGCGGTTTGGACGATGCAGGAGGCACAGGTTGAGGGAATGATTTCTTGGCATCGGGAACAGCTGCGTCCTTGTGAACCGGCTTTTCCTGCAAAGATGAATTGACAGTTGCTTTCTCTTTCTTACTATCCACATATCTCAACGAAAGAAAGAGCAAAAGGCAGATACAGCCTCCAGCGGCGAAAACCAGG
>Ga0326727_10025114_pt1 | contig 11202 bp, 10 predicted proteins | sample MB2enrmetagenome_FD_207643 | JGI IMG/M metagenome (GOLD analysis project Ga0326727, IMG submission 207643) | Lab enriched peat soil microbial communities from McLean, Ithaca, NY, United States - MB29MY | ecosystem: Environmental > Terrestrial > Soil > Wetlands > Peat | place: USA: New York... | reverse complement strand
GTGTAAATTGCTTGCCAATCCCCTAACTGAATTCTCACAGGGCTCCCAAAGGTTCTGCGAGCAACCATGGAAGGATAGAACATGAAGATGGCAACGCTTTTTGCCTTGATTTGCACGATGCTTAGTCTCCTCAACCAAGGGTACTTTATCCTAGGCCCCCACTTCTTTTTTCTCTGGGGCGGCGCTCAGCTACCGCGAACATTACATGATCAACACCACATCCGGCGTCGTGACCTTCCTCTTTCTGGCCAGCCTTGCTAACTACTTTTGGGCGCTCTACAAAAAACAGAAATCCTAGGAGAATTCGATGCCTGCAATAATCCATTGTCCATCTTGTGGCGTGGCAATTGAGAGCAACTCCCCGCATTGTCCGTTTTGCGGAGCAACCGTACAGCCTGGATCGGCGCAAATAGCGATGGGCGTAAGTCCCGAGACGCATAGGATGAGACACGAGGTTCGTGTGGTGAGAACGATGGAGCGCTACCGGGATGGCTACATCCACGCCCGCGCTGTCAATGGCTTTGGCGCTGCCGTCAAGGTGGTTGCACTAATCATCGGGGCCATTCTGGTGTTTGCTGGACTCCAGGCTTTCAATAGCACTACTCCTGGCTTTGGCTCTGGAATTGGCGAGATTGGCGGCGTCGTAATCATCGTGGCTGGATTTCTCCTGGGCGGCCTCGGGTATATCCTTGGCGTTTTGGTTCAATCCGCCGGGCAATCAATGAAGGCGCATTTCGATTGTGCGGTTAATGGATCGCACTTCCTGAATGACGATCAACGCGCCGAAGTGATGTCACTGAAATAGCTGCTCGCCGGAATCGGCTCACTGGCGATCCGTCGAACGCTACTCCGCTGGGTCGTAGTTCACATTGGGACCGAGCCAGCGCTCCACTTCCTTCACGCTCATGGCTTTGCGCCGTGCGTAATCTTCCACCTGGTCGCGGTCGATCTTGCCCAAACTGAAATAACGGCTCCTGGGATGCGCGAAATAGAACCCGCTCACGCTCGACCCTGGCCACATGGCGAAACTTTCGGTGAGTTCAATCCCCGTCTTCACCTGCACATCGAGCAGGCGCCAGATCGTGCCCTTTTCCGTGTGATCGGGACACGCCGGATAACCCGGCGCGGGCCGGATGCCGCGATATTTTTCGTGGATCAGGTCTTCGATGGACAGATTTTCATCGCGTCCGTAGCCCCACTCCTCGCGCACGCGCTTGTGCAGGCATTCCGCAAACGCCTCGGCCAGTCGATCCGCGATTGCCTCTGCCATAATCGCGTTGTAGTCGTCGTGCGCGGCCTTGAACCGCTCCACCAGTGCCTTCAATCCGATCCCGCTGGTCACCGCGAAGGCTCCGATGCTATCGCGCAAGCCCGTCTCCTTCGGCGCGATGAAGTCCGCCAGTGAGCGGCAGGGCTCGTTACCTTCCCGGTCCGATTGCTGGCGCAGAAAATGCAACCGGTCAAGAACTTTGCCCCGCCCGCCGTCCGTGTACAACTCCACATCGTCGCCCACCGCGTTGGCCGCAAAGAATCCATACACCGCGCGCGCCGTCAGCAGCTTCTCCGCGACGATGCGATCCAACAGCACATTGGCTTCCGCAAAAATCTGCCGCGCCTGCTCACCTTGCCGCTCGTCGTCAAGAATCCGCGGGTAAACGCCCTTCAATTCCCAGGTGTGAAAGAACGGGCTCCAGTCGATAAAATCTCTCAGCGTCGCGAGAGGGAAATCCTCGAGCACGCGCACGCCAAGGAATTCAGGTACCGCCAAATCCTCTCCGCACCATTCGATCGGCGTGCGCCGCGCGCGCGCCGTCTCCAGCGCAACACCGCTCCGCCGCGGCGCTGCGTGCGCCTTGCGCAACGCGTCATATTCAGCGCGATGCTGCGCCACAAATTCCGCGCGGCCGTCTTCGCTCAGCAGGCTCGTCGTCACCGGCACGGCGCGGCTCGCATCGAGCACGTGCACCACCGGCTCGCTGTAATGCGGCGCTATTTTTACCGCCGTATGCGCGCGGCTGGTGGTGGCGCCGCCAATCAGCAGCGGCAGCTTCAGTCCCTGCCGTTCCATCTCCCGCGCCACGTGCACCATCTCGTCAAGCGACGGCGTAATCAATCCGCTCAGACCGATGATGTCGGCCCGCACCTCTTTGGCACGCTCCAGAATCTTCTCCGCGGGCACCATCACGCCCAGGTCGATCACCTCGAAGTTGTTGCAGGCCAGCACCACGCCCACAATGTTCTTGCCGATGTCGTGCACATCGCCCTTCACCGTGGCCAGCACGATCTTGCCCTGCGCCCGCACCTCCTCGCCCGCCGCAACCATTTGCTCCTTCTCCGCCTCCATGAACGGCGTCAGGTACGCAACCGCCTTCTTCATCACGCGCGCCGACTTTACCACCTGCGGCAAAAACATTTTGCCTGCGCCGAAGAGGTCGCCCACCACGCTCATGCCCGCCATCAGCGGTCCTTCAATCACGCTCAGCGGCCGTCCCAGCTTGGCCCGCGCTTCTTCCGTGTCGGTTTCAATGTACGTGTCAATCCCCTTCACCATCGCGTGGCTCAGCCGCTCCTCCACGGTGCCGCTACGCCACTCCTCGGCCTTTTTCTCCGCTTCCTCGCCGGCGCCCGCGGCTCCTGCCGCCTTCAGCGCCTCGCCAAACGCAACCAGCCGCTCCGTCGCATCCGGCCTCCGGTTCAGCAGCACATCTTCCACCAGTTCCTTCAGTTCCGGATCGATCTCCTCATACACCTCCAGCATGCCGGCATTGACAATGCCCATGTCGAGCCCCGCGGCGATTGCATGATACAAAAACGCCGCGTGCATCGCCTCGCGCACCTTGTTATTGCCGCGAAAGCTGAACGAGACGTTCGACACGCCGCCGCTGACCTTGGCATGCGGCAGGTTTTCCTTGATCCAGCGCGTGGCGCGGATGAAATCGGCCGCGTAGTTGTTGTGCTCCTCCATGCCCGTGGCCACGGTCAGGATGTTGGGATCGAAGATGATGTCTTCTGCCGGAAAACCCACTTCGTCCACGAGCATGTGATACGCGCGCTCGCAGATGCGGATCTTCTCCTCGTAACTCGCGGCCTGGCCCTGTTCGTCGAAGGCCATCACCACTGCGGCCGCACCATACTTTAAAATCGTCCGCGCATGCTCGCGGAACTTCGCCTCGCCCTCCTTGAGCGAAATGGAGTTCACAATGCCCTTGCCCTGCATGCATTTCAGGCCCGCCTCAATCACTTCCCACTTTGAGGAGTCCACCATGAACGGCACTTTGGCGACTTCGGGCTCGCTCTCCAGCAGCTTCAGGTAGCGCGTCATCGCGGCCACGCCGTCGATCATGCCCTCATCCATGCAGATGTCGAGCAGGTTGGCGCCGTTTTCCACCTGTTGCCGCGCCACGCTCACGGCCTCTTCGTAGTTGCCTTCTTTGATTAACCTGGCAAACTTCGGCGATCCGGCCACATTGGTCCGCTCGCCGATGAGGATGAAGACGCCAGGTTGTTGCGTGAACGGCTGCGAACCCGACAACCGGAGCGGCTTGGTCTCCACGCGCTTTGTTGCGTCCGCGCTCATGCCGCGCTCTCGATGGCGCGCGCTTCTTCGTCGGCCGCCGGCAGCTTGCGTGGAGGCAGCCCGTCAAGCGCCTTGGCGATGGCCGCAATGTGCTCGGGCGTGTTGCCGCAGCAGCCTCCGGCAATATTGATGAGCCCTTCGCGCGCAAAACCGCTCAGGTACCGCGCCATGTCTTCAGGTCCCAGATCGAAGCCCGTCGGCGACAGTGGATTGGGCAAGCCCGCGTTGGGATAGCACGACACGGCCACGCCAGCCTTCTCCGCAAGCTCACGCAAAAAAGGCGCCATCAGGTCCGGCCCCAGCGAGCAGTTCAATCCCACGGCCAACGGTCTGGCATGTTCCACCGCATTCCAGAACGCCTCAATGGTCTGCGCGGAGATCATGGTCTCGCCGCCGCGCCCGACAGCTGCGGAAATGATCACCGGCAACTCACGGCCTTCCGCGTCGAACACTTCGCGAATCGCCACCAGCGCCGCCTTGGCGTTCAGCGTATCGAAGACCGTCTCCACCAGTAGGAGATCCGCACCGCCCGCGATCAGCGCCCGCGCCTGCTCGGCGTATGCCGCCTTCACCTGGTCGAAGGTCACCACGCGGAATCCCGGATCGTCAGCATCGGGCGAATTTGAAAGTGACACCGTCAGCGGCCCCAGCGCTCCGGCCACAAAGCGCTGCCGCCCGGTCGAGTTGGTCACGCGATCCGCCCACTCCCGCGCAGCCCGTGCCGATTGCTCGTTGATCTCCCACGCCAGATCCTTCAGAAACGGGTTCTCAATCACCTTCTGATAAAACTCGGGATCCTTCCGTCCTCCGCGCTCGCGCGGATCGTCCACAAAAAACTCGCTCTGCGCGATGCTCGTCGCCCCAAAGGTGTTGGTCTCGATAATGTCGGCCCCGGCCTCAAGAAACCGGCGGTGAATGTCGCCGATCAGTGCCGGCTGCGTCAGCGTAAACAGGTCGCCGTTGTTCAGCAGGTCTTTCTTCGCATTTTTGAAGCGCTCCCCGCGAATGTCCGCCTCCTTCATCCCGTAAGCGCGGATGGTCGTCCCCGTCGCTCCATCTATGATGGCGATGCGGCTTTCGAGGATCTTTCCCAGCGGATGAATGGTCGGCTTAGTCATTTCTTCCCCATGATTTACGGCCTGCTCTACCAGCATATCGAACCCGTCAACCCTCTCGAACCAATTCGCGCCGAACTGCGCCCGCCCGCCCTGGACTGCCACAACCCCCACCTGAACGGCAAGCCCCGCTAAACTAAAGAGAGCAATGATTCAAACGCTTTTTGGAAACCAGGAACCCGAAAAATCCGTCGAAGAAGAGCCCCGAAAAGGTCTCTTCGACCGCATGCGTCAGGCGGTCTCGCGCACCCGCGAGAGCTTTTCCCAAAAAATCGCCGACCTCGCCGCCCTCACCCGCACCGTGGACGAAAGTGCGCTCGACGAGTTGGAAACCGCACTGCTCACGAGCGACCTGGGCGTGCAAACCACCACCATTATCCTTGACGCGCTAAGGGACCGCGCCCGCCATCAGGCCATCGAGGGCGGAGCTGAGCTCCGCGACCTTTTAAAAGAGCAACTGATCGCCATTCTGCGTGCGCCGCAAGCGCCGGCTGTCGCACCCCAGGCACAGCCCAGGGTCACTTTCCTGGTGGGCGTCAATGGCACCGGCAAAACTACTTCCAGCGGCAAACTCGCCGCGTGGTCTCGCGCGCAAGGGCGATCCGTGCTCTTGTGCGCCGCCGACACTTTTCGCGCCGCGGCGATTGAACAATTGGAAATCTGGGCCGCACGTTCCGGCGTGGAGATGATCAAGACCAAACAGGGCGGCGACCCCGCGGCGGTCCTCTACGACGCCATCTCCGCCGCCAAGGCGCGCGGCATTGACGATTTGTACGTGGACACCGCCGGCCGCCTGCACACCAAATCCGGCCTCATGGACGAGCTGGACAAAATGCGCCGGACAGCGGCGCGATTGGTTCCCGGCGCACCCCACGAAGTGCTCCTCGTCATGGACGCGACGACCGGTCAAAACGGCCTGCAGCAGGCCCGCCAGTTCACGCAATCGGCCGGCGCCACCGGCATTCTGCTGACGAAATTGGATGGCACCGCCAAGGGCGGCATCGCCGTCGCCATCGCCCGCGAACTGAATTTGCCGGTGCGCTACGTCGGCGTCGGCGAAAAAATGACCGACCTGCTGGAGTTTTCGCCGGAGGAATTTGTGGATTCGCTGCTGGAGTAGTGCACGGACGTTTACACTTCATCCCTTTGCGAATTCCCTACGCTGCCCCCCAACCACCCGATTTACACTTGATTGTCTCCATTGGTCGCAACGATGACCGCTTTCGACCCCATCACCGACCTCGACACCTACTGGATGCAGCGCGCCCTTGAGCTGGCACGGCGCGGTATCGGCGTTACCTCGCCAAACCCCGCCGTCGGTTGCGTGATTCTGGACCGCGCCGGGCAAGTTGTCGGCGAGGGATGGCACGAGTACGACCTGCTCGACCACGCGGAAATCGTCGCCCTGAAAGAGGCACAGCAGCATGCCGCCGATCGCATTCGGGGCGGCACGGCCTACGTCACACTCGAGCCATGCAACATCACCGGCCGCACGCCGCCTTGCACCGATGCGCTCATCCAGGCCGGCCTCGCCCGCGTGGTCGCCGCCACCATCGATCCCAACCCCGCTGTTGCCGGCCACGGTCTGGAAGCATTGCATGCAGCAGGCCTTCAGACGAGTGTCGGGGTGTGCCAACACGAAGCCCGCCGACTCAACGAGGGCTTCGCACGCTGGATCCAGAATCACCGCCCCCTGGTGCTGATGAAAGTGGCCATGACGCTTGACGCGCGCATTGCGCCGCCGCCCGCGCAACAAACGCCCCACGCGCCTTATTGGATTACGAGTGAAGTGGCCCGCGCCGCCGTGCAGCCCCTGCGCTGGGCCGCCGACGCCACCATGGTCGGCGTCGACACCGTTCTCGCCGACGACCCCTGGATGACTGACCGCAGCGGCCTGCGCCGCCGACGGCCCCTGCTGCGCATCGTCCTCGACTCCGCCCTGCGCATGCCTCAGGACTGCAAACTGGTCTCGACGGCGCAAAACGACGTCGTCGTCTTCACCGTCTCCCACGACGAAGCCCGCGCTGCCGAGTTGCGCAATCGCGGAGTCCGCGTGGAAGTGCTCGAGGCCGAAGCGGGCCGCGTCTCGCTCGACAAAGTCCTCCTCAAGCTCGGCGAAGAGGGCGTTCTCACGCTGCTGACCGAAACCGGCACGCGCCTCAACACGGCCTTCCTCGCCGCCAGCCTCGTTGACCGCCTCCATCTCTTCATCGCGCCGCAAATCATGGGCTCCGACGCAGTCCCCGCCTTCCGCGGCCTGCCCCAGTTCGTGCACATGAACGACGTCGAGATCGAGCGCTACGGAGACGACCTTGGCCTCTCCTCGCTTCTCATCGACCCCTGGCCGAAGGACCGTGGTCAGTGAACGGTGCCCAGTGGTCGGCAGAAACTCGGAAGCGTTTTTCGGACTTGCGCCATCCAATTACAATGGGTATGTACGCATGAGGCTCTAATCCGCAGCCGGATTTCGGAGCCGCCGCTCGCCCCGAGCAAGAACGGAAAGGCAAGTTTCATGGTTTCAACTCCCGCCCTCACGGCAGTCGTTTCCCTTATCGGCCTGGCCGGCGTGCTCACCTGGCGCGTGCGCGAGGGCCGTACGGCCGTGACCCTCAAAAAAATCGTGATGCCGCCCCTCGGCATGGCCACCGGATTCTGCATGTTCTTCTATCCGCCGTGCCGCGTGCCCTTCACCTGGGGACTCGCCGCTTTCCTCATCGGCGCGGTCGTCTTTGCCGTCCCGTTGCTGCTCACCTCCGATCTTCACCTACACAACGGCGAAATCCGCATGAAGCGGTCGAGCGCGTTTTTTGCGGTCATCATCGTGCTCGCCGTCATCCGCTGGGCCGCGCGCGGATACTTCGATTCCTTCCTCTCGCTCGAGCAGACCGGCGCCATCTTCTATCTGCTGGCCTTCGGCATGATTCTGCGCTGGCGCGCCAAGCTCTTTTTCGCCTATCGCACCCTGACCGCCGAACCCTCGCTCCCTGTCGCGCCTACCCCCGAAGAAGCCCCCACCGGCGAATAACCCCGCACAAATCTCCGTCACCAGCAACAGCGGGAATACCTGCTATCATTCCTGCGTCTTTGAAACTTAACGCGGCATGCATCTTCCGATCCTCAAGTTCGTTGTCATTACGTTGGCATCGGCACTCGCTGCAGCGTTGTCCATGTTTCGGTACGCCTTTGATACAGGCGAATCACCCTCGGACGACGGGCCGCGGGCGCTTGTTGCCGAATTTGTTGGGTATTGGATTGGCTTCATTCTCCTTGTCTGGAGTTTTACGGTCGAAGGGAAAACCGTACAGTGGACTTTGCGCGGAGTAGCTGCTTTCGCCGCTCTTGCGGGCATCGTCCTGTCGACTCACTTCTCGGATACGACCGAAGTTCCCGAGACCCCCGACAAGGAGCCCACCGGATTCAAGAACGACACCACCGACCTGCACCTCGAGTAGTCGGACCCCGCGCAATCCCAACTCCGCCAACCCGGCTTTCTATTCCCTACTCCCTGGTCCCTGCCTTTATGAGACAATCAGGCGTCGACCCCGTTTCCCAGTTCCCCATCTCCGTCAAGGAAAAGCCGATGCCGAATGCACCTGCTATGAATTCCCTCACCTTTTCCGTCGAACGCAAAGGCGATGCGGCCCTTGTCCATTGCCGCGGCCGTCTCGTCTCCGGGCTCTGCGGCGAGTTCTATGACAAGATCCAGGCCCTCATTCCCGAAAACAAGCGCATTGTGCTCGACCTCACCGACCTGGCCTTCGTCGACAGCATGGGTCTCGGCACCCTGGTGCGCCTCTACGTCTCCGCCAAATCCGGAGGCTCCTGCCTCCAACTCATCAATCTCAGCAAACAGATCCGCGAGCTGTTGGGAATCACCCACCTGCTCTCGCTCTTCGGAGACATGTGCGAAAAAGGCGTGACCATGAAGTTCTGACGCGACTGCGCGTGCTTCGCCGCCTCGCTACAGCGTTTTTCCTATTTGTGTAGAGTGCGGCGTGGACCGGGAGGTCCACGCAACAGCCGGCCGGGAGGCCGGCGCTACCTGTTTCTTCAGCGACCGGCAATCATGAGCCAAGCAGGACGTCCACTCTTTAGCAAAAGGAAAAATGCTCTAGCGCGCCGTTACTTTGTCCTGCGTGGTGACGCAGCGGTAAGCCAGGTAGCCCACACCCAGCCGTTTCGGCACCTCGAGGACTGCGCCGTTGTTGCTGATGTAGTAGGCCCGCTTCGCATCCGCTTCGGTGCTTGTCCACCAATAAATCACCTTCGAGTGCACCTTCCAGAGCGGCGAATCCTTGTCCGGCATGGTCTGGTATTGCGCATGCAGCCGTGCCGCATCCCATGTTCCGCCGGCATTCTTGCCGCGAAATACCAGCGAGCGTACGGCTTCATCGACCGTCGGCAATCGCCACACATCCTGCGGGGATTCTGCAAGCGCCCGCCCATCCGCAGTCAGATGCGCACAGTTTTGCATTGCCTGATACCACGAAACTCCGCTCTCCGGCCAGCCCGGCCCCTCCGGCGCCCAAACCAGCGTCACGCCATTGCCAGCGATCTGGCGCATTCCGTAGTTGCAGTCGTCGAAGCGATGCACGGCCAGCCAGCCGGGATAAGCGCCGCAAGCGATCGCTGTAATCAACGGCAGCCCGACAAGGCATCTCCACGCCCACCGTCGAGGCTCTGGCCGCCCAAGGTGATACAGCACGGCCAAACCTACAAGTGGAATCACAAGAAATACAGCCGCAGCGTGTGCGCGCCGAAAGAACCATGCGACAAAGACCGCAGCAGCCAGCAGCAGCGGCAACGCAACCCGTGGCCAGCGAAGCGCCAGCGCGCTCATGAGCATCACGATGAGCATCGGACTCAGGTACTGCACCAGCATCAGGCCAAGATTCTGCCAGATGTTCGTGAAATACCAGCCCTCGTGAAAGTTTTCGTTGCTGCCCCAGAATGCCCAAAAACAAGCGATAGCCGTGGAGACAGCAAGCGCCGCCCAACCGGCAATCTGGCGCCAAACAGCACTTGTGTTGGTCATTTGGGCAACCAGTGTATCACCGTCTTAATCAGGGCGCCTGGCTTAAATATGGACCCATGTTCACCGGCATCATCGAGCGGACCGGAATCCTCGTGAGCCATACCGCGCTTGATCCCGGCGCATCGCTAAGGCTTCTCACGTGCCCACTCCGTGCCCATATTGTCCTCGGTCACCAGTCGAACACCGCGCAGCCGATTCGCCAGGCTTGCCCGCGACTCCAGTTCGCCGCCCGGAACATCCAGTTCGTCTGCGAGCTTCAGCACCTGCTCGAGCCGGGCCCTTTGCTCCGGCCGGCTCAGGTCGAAAACCGGGTGTCCGTCGATGCGGTAATTGCTCAACATCGCCCTCCACCGTTCCCTGTCCAGCCTAAAGGGACTGTCGCTCACGGCCAGAAAGTTGGTCACCCGCAGCGCATACGGAAACACCACGACTCCTGTCGCCATCACGCGCTGCGACCACGTTGTGTTGTAGTACAGTACGCCGCCGGGGTTCAGGTGCGCCCGCGCCAGTTCGAGAAACTCTTTTGACAGCAGGTTGGTTGCATTGGCGCGCCAGTTGAAGGTCGTATTCATGACGATGAAGTCGAAGCGTCGTCCGGGATGACCCACCAGCCATCGCCGTCCGTCGTCGATGACGATGTGCACCTTGGGATTCGACAGAAGGCTCGCCACCTCGGCGTGGCTCCGGATCAGCTGCAGGTAGCCGGGATTGATCTCCACGATGGTGCAATCTTGCACCTCCGGATCGCTCGCGATCACCTGCGACCACGATCCGGACCCAATCCCGATCATCAGCACGCGCCGGGGAACCGGACCCATGCCCGCGACGGCAAACGCGCGATACAGCATGTTCGAATCGCGCATCATGTCGATATTGAACTGGCCGTCGTAGACGCCTCCGCCGTAAACCGTGTCCCTGGCATAGCCAATGTCCTTGGTATTCTTCGACACCGCGATGACTCCGCTCCGGTTCTCCACGATCTCTGAGAATCGCATGCCCGGCCTGTAGTCGGTCTTGACCAGCAGCCGTTCGTACATCCCGGAAAACAGCGCATGCGAACCCAGCGCAAGCATCAAGCAGATTGCGCATTCCACTGCGAAGAACGCCTTGCGAAGCTTGGCGCCGGAATGCCACGCAAACACCAGCGACACCGCGAGTCCAAGCCCCAGGAGCAGCAGCGACGTGGCGCGCGTCGACCAATGATCGAGTACGATGAACCCGATGAGAAAACTCCCCAGCGCCGATCCAATGATGTTGCTGAGGTAAAGCAGGCTTACGCCTTTGCCCACTTGCGATGCCGGATCGATGGCCGCGTGCGAAAGCAGCGGGAACGCCGCGCCCAGCAGTGCCGCCGAAATAAGGACCGGCAGCGGAGAGATGGAATAGATAAACGTCATCCAGACGGCCAGCGCCGGCCCCACCAGGAATGCGGCGATGGCTCCGATCAGGACGACCTCGCTGCCCACTGCCATGGT
>Ga0326727_10025112_pt1 | contig 11203 bp, 6 predicted proteins | sample MB2enrmetagenome_FD_207643 | JGI IMG/M metagenome (GOLD analysis project Ga0326727, IMG submission 207643) | Lab enriched peat soil microbial communities from McLean, Ithaca, NY, United States - MB29MY | ecosystem: Environmental > Terrestrial > Soil > Wetlands > Peat | place: USA: New York... | reverse complement strand
ACGGGAGGGAAGTTAGTGTGCGTCTAACGAAAGGAGACGAAGAACATGAATCGTAGAGAGTTGTTGAAGTCGGCCGCTGCCGTGGCTAGTTCGGCTCCCGCCTTGATGCTGCCAGAGACGTCGGCCGCCCAAGGGGTCGAGAGGCCGGAGTTGGAGCAACACGAATTCGTCCGCCGGATGACCTCCTTCGAGAAGACGGCCGGCGGTGGCGTCTTCCATTGCGTGACCAGCCGCGGCAACAACGTGGATGTCACTCTGACCGTATGCGCGCCGGAGATCCTGCGTGTCCGGATGTGCCCTGATCCGGAATTGCGGAACGTGAAGGGCATGCTGGAGATCAAGGAAGACTGGCCGCCCTGCGAGTTCACGGCCACCGATGCGGCGGATGCCGTAACCATCGCCACCTCGGCGCTGCGCTTGGTGGCCCAAAAGGACCACTGGAAGTACACGCTCTACGACCAGAAGGGCGGGGTGGTGCTCGGGGAGGACATCCGGGATGCGGACGTCATCGGGGCGTACCGCGCGTTTCCGCTGGGGTTCACCACCAAGAAAGGCAAGTTCTGTCGGACCAACGAGACCTTCTATCTTCCCACCGACGAGCACTTCTACGGTTTCGGCGAGAAGTTCACGGATTTCGACAAGCGCGGCCAGACCATCAACGGCTGGTACTGCGATGCGTGGGGGTCGGGAACTCGCGATGTGTACAAGACGATTCCGTTTTTTATGAGCACCGGGGGTTACGGCATTTTCATCAACACCACTTTTCGCAACCAGTGCCACATGGGCAGCCGCTCGCTGATGTCCTATTCGTTGTGGATCGAAGATCCACGGCTGGACTTGTTCATTATCTACGGGCCCAGCCTCAAGGATGTGCTGGCGCGCTATGACCAGATCACCGGTCTGCCCGCCTTCCCGCCCAAGGAGTCTTTCGGCATCTGGAACCTCCCCCGCACGCCCCATAACAACGTGGAGGCCGTGGTGGCCCACGGGAAGAAGTTCCGGGACCTCGACATACCCGTCGACTACTTCCACCTTGCGGGGCTGTCCAATACTCATTGGCGCAATTCCACGGACCAGGAAGAGTTGGCATATATCAAGGAAGTCTCCGCCGCCCTGGCCACCATCGGCATCAAGGTGGGGTTGTACGTGTCACCCATGCTGGACGTGGGTACCCAGATGGAAAAGGAAGCGCGGGCGCAGGGGCTGGTGCTCACCCGCCAGGATGGCTCGATCTATGAACAGTACCAGGGCAATGTCGCGGGGGCGGAAAACTTCGAAAAGACCGGGGAAGAGTCCACCCTGGCGACCATCGAGAGGGACGATGCGTGGCATGAGGGGATCGCCGCCAAGTATTGGAACCCTCGACTCTGGCCGGACTTCACCAACCCCGCCACGGTCAAGTGGTGGAAGGGCAAAATCGCGGACCGGATGAAGGCGGGTTGCTACGGCATCATCATGGCCGACTTCGGGGAAGACAACCCCCGGGACGCCAACTATTCCAACGGCCGGAACGGCCTGGAGATGCACAACGTCTATACGTTCATGTATCACAAGGCGAACTTCGAGGCCGTGGACGAGTCATCGGGGCACCGGGGGATCGTGAATTGCCGCTCGGGCACGGCCGGCATGCAGCGCTTCCCCATCTGCTGGGCGGGCGACCCCAACTGCGAGTGGTTGGACATGGCCAACTGCATGCGCGCGGCGCTCTCGATCGGCCTCTCCGGCGTCGCCTTCTGGAGTTGCGATAACGCCGGGTACCGGCAGATACAGGCCAACTCGCTCACGCCCGAGTTGTGGATCCGCTGGTCGCAGTGGTCGCTGTTCCAGTCGCACACGCGCCTTCAAGGGGCGGATCCACCGGACCGGGTGCCGTGGTCGTTCGGCGATCGGGCGGTCGAGAATTTCCGCAAGTATGCCAAGCTGCGGTACCGCCTGCTGCCGTACACCTACTCGCACGCCTACCAGGCCAGCAAGACGGGTCTGCCGATCATGCGGGCCATGGTGCTCGAATTCCAGGACGATCCCCAGACCTACCATTTGGGCGACCAGTACATGTTCGGCGACGCCCTCCTGGTGGCGCCTGTGCACACGCCCGTCAACCGGCGGACGGTCTACCTGCCGCGGGGGACGTGGTACGAGTATGAGACCGGCGAGCAGCACGTCGGGCCCGCGACGCTGCACATCGAGCCGCCGCTGGAGGTATTGCCGCTGTATGTCCGGGAGAACACCATCATCCCGATGGGTCCCGACATGTCGTTTGTCGGCGAGAAGCCCTTTAACCCGATCACGCTGGACATCCGACTCTCTTCTGAGGCGGCCTTCACGCTCTACGACGACGAGCGCGCAGGCACGCAGGAGATTGTTGCCTGCAATGCGGTTAGGAAGAATAACCAGGTTACGTTGGAGATCAGTCCTTCCGCAAAAACTTACATTGCTACATTCCACAATATGAGCCGGCCGGGGAAGGTAAGCCTGAATGACCGGGACATCCCACGCCTCGGCTCGCGGCAGGACCTTGACAGGGTCGAGGCTGGTTGGTATTTCGAGCCGTCTTCGACGGTGTACGCGAAGTTCAATGCTCTTGGACGCCAGAACACGCTCGTCGTTCGTTAAGTCATCATTGCTTGTTCTTGACTCGTAGCGCAGCGAGGTGAACATGTCGAGAATAGATTCTTGGACGGGAAATCGTAAACAGGAATATTTCGACAATTGGGGGCGTCTTAACATGTTAAGAGTAGTGCGTAAGTCATTGGGATTTCAAGGGCGAAGCCCTTGGCTAGTTTTCTGTGTTATAGCGGCTTTGCTCCCCACCGCCTTGTGCGCGTCAGGGGCTCAGGTCACTGGCAGATGGGCCGCCAGGATGCCGGACCAGAAGGGGTCGTCCTCCGTAGTCTTCGCGTTCGGGACAGAGGGCGACAAACTGACCGGAACGATCGCGAACGCACACGGAGAGACTCCGATCTCCGACGGCAAGGTCGAGGGTGACAGAATCTCCTTCCGCACTGTCGATGACCTCGGCGGCGAGGAGGTAATACGGCTGTTCGAGGCGTCGGTCTCGGGCAATGAGGCTAGGTTCACGTGTCGCGCGCCTAACGGCGCCGATCACCAGGAGTTCAAAGCGATCCGCCTCGCGCAGCCGTTGCTCGCCACACGCGCACCTCGCGATTTCGCCGCCGTGGCCGACCCCGATGCGCCAGTGTGGAGGGGATCTGGGGTGGTTTCCTTCGACACAGACCGATCAGGCGCGCCCGTGCTAGGCCATCGCCTAGAGGTGCGCTCACTCTGGACGAAAAGGTTCCTCTATTTCCTGTTCGCGTGTCCCTACGAGGAACTGAATCTTCGTCCTAACCCTTCGCGCGCTACAAAGACGGACGGACTTTGGAACTGGGACGTCGTCGAGTTGTTTATCAGCGCCGGGACTGACTACCTCGGACACTACAAGGAATTCGAGTTGTCGCCCCAGGGCGAATGGCTCGATATGGACATCACACGGCCGAGGGGGCCAATTGCGAAGAACTTGGAGTGGAACTCAGGGCTTCAAGTAGATGCTAAAGTCGAGGCCAAAGAGCGTATTTGGTATGCAGTCATGAAAATTCCCATTGCGAGTTTCGACCCGCGAGAGGGTGTGGCAGGCCAGGAATATCACTTGAGTCTTTGCCGGATTCAAGGCCCAGGCCCCGACCTGCAGCGAAAACGCGTTGTCTGGTATCCGGCCGATTTTCACTATCCGGCACAACTGCTCCGTCTGACGGATTAGCCAGCCCGGGTCTTGGCCGATGGAGAAGCGCGAGAAAGGGACCTTTCGTGGCTCGGGGAGCCGCGTCCAAACGCTCGCGGCATCCGCGGCCTATGCGCCCCTTGGGGCGGCGCCCACGAGCCGCGAGGGTCAGACGTGCTCCCTCCTCGCGCCGGCACGTGGATGCGAACCTCGGCGTGGGCCGTGCCCGGTTCGAGTTGGGCGGCGCGCCCGGCGCGGGAGGCGACACTCATCTCGCCCTGGAGGTCTCCTTGCGGCACCCCATGAAGCGCGGGATCACCCGGTTCATCCGCTATTAGTTGGTCCATGGCCTTAGGTTCATCGTCGCCCCAGGCCCAAATGCGAAACGTAGCCGCGCGGCCTTCCCTGTCGATCGACGTGAAGAGCGGTGTTTTACCTCTGCCAACACTGTGATCGCGGTCAGCAGTATGGCAGCCCGCGCTGTCGCGAAAAATTCCCCCGGCTACAGCGCCGCGAGGCCAACCGCCGCCATCAACGAACCCCTTGGGGGCGTGAGGATCATCGCGACCGCCAGCGTGAGTACCGAGAGCGTCAACGCGCCCGCGTGACGGATCAATCTTCCCTTCACTCTTCCCCTTGTGCCAACCTGATCGTGCCTCGGAGAGCTGAACCCGTCGAAGCCACCCAAGAGCCCCAGCGGCGTCCCTCACCGGACACAGTGATGCGAGCTGGCTGGGTCGTTTGCCAGATCTGCGGTCGCCGAGGGCGCTGTGTGAACCCTTTTCCAGAGGTGCAGCATGATTCCCGATGAACAAGTCGCTCGCATCCGCCGTCTGTTTCACGCCGAGCATTGGAAGATCGGCACCATTGCCGCCGAACTCCTTCTCCACCCCGCTACCGTGCGCCGGGCGCTGGGGACCGGCCGCTTCCGCAGCCAGCCCCGCCTGCGCGCTCAGCTGACCGATCCTTACCTCGACTTCCTGCGCCAGACCTTGCAGCGATATCCTCGCCTGCGCGCCACCCCGTCTCTTTCAGATGATCGTGTCCCGGGGCTACACGGGCAGTGTCAGCCAACTCCGCCGTGTTGTCGCCGACCTGCGCCCCCACGCCGGGAAGCTTTTCTGCGTCTGCGCACGTTCCCCGGAAGAAGCGCAGGCCAACTGGGCGTACTTCGGCGAAGTCTAGATGGGCCGCGCCCGCCGGCGTTTGTCCGGTCTCGTCCTCACCCTCTCCTACAGTCGTGCCCTGTGGTTGGAATTCTTCTTCGACCAGAGCCTGGAGAATTTTCTCCTCGGCCACGTCCATGCTTTTCACGACTGGGGTGGAGCGCCGAGGAGCTTGCAAACCGACAATCTTCGCAGTGTGGTCTTGGAACGCCGCGGCGATGCCATTCATTTTCATCCCCGCTTCCTGGAACTCTCCGCCCACTACCACTTCGCTATCCTCCCCTGCCGCCCCGCCCGGGGCAATGAAAAGGGCTTGAATTCTAGAAGAGGTACTTCAGACCAAACTGGATCAACCGGGGCGCCACCGCAGATTGAGTCATGACGCCGAAGTTGGCCGTCCCATAGACGGTGCCGGGATTGGAGAATTGCGGGTGGTTAAACGCGTTATACATCTCCATGCGAAACGCCACTTCCGCGTCCTTCCGGATGCCGCCCACCGTGGTCACCTTGCCAATGGAAAGATCGGTGTTGAATTGTCCCGGCCCGCTCATGATGCTTTGCGCGGTATTCCCATAACCGGTCGCCCCGTCCGATCCGATGACCGGCGCAGGACAAATCCCCGACGTATTGATCCAGCTATTCAACCGCGATTCCACGCGGCCGGAGGTCACCAGACCTGCAGCCGTGGCCCCCGGACAAAGGGTGATCGTTGCCGCCCCGGCAAAACCATAGACGGAACCTCCGTTGACGTCGGTTAGCGTCATCGGTAGTCCGCTCTGTACAACCACGATCCCGGAAAGCGACCAGCCTTTCAGCATTTTCCCGGAGAAGCTGTTGGCCCACAGACTCGGCAGATCATAGTTGAAGTTGGCGATCAAACGATCGGTGCGATCGAAGCTCGCACGAGCCCAATCGGGCTCCAGCGAATTCTGATTGTTGTCAACCGTGGTATTGCTCAGGGCTTTGGAAAAAGTGTAGGCAATTTGAAACGTCAATCCATGAGAAACCTGCTTCCTGAGAGTAACCTGCATGCTGTGATACCAGGACCACCCAATATTTTGCTGCGCGACCAAAGCGGAAGGCGTTTCGCCTACGATGGGAACCCGCAGGAAGGCATTCGCGGAGGTATTGGTGACCACGCAGCCCGCGGCGTTGACGCCCAGATTGGTGAAGTATGGCGTAACCGGCAGCCCGCAGTTGACGGGGTTGGCGGGACTGGCCACCAGTGGCTGGTTCGAGCCATCCCCAAGCAACAGATTGTTGCCGTAGGAACCGACATAGCCCAGGTCGAGCGAAAAAGTCTTGGAGAAGCTATATTGAGCGCCAAAGTTCCACTGCTGGAGAAGAGGAATCTTGAAGTCCGGACCGATGATTCGGTCGGTCAGTTGCGATGTGGGCGTGCGCAGCTGGAAACCCAGCGTCGTTGTCGGGAACGGCTGCTGCAGCGTCGACGCACCATTGCTGGCACCCGCATTCTCAAAAAGCTGACCGAACGGCGCCGTATCTTGCGCTGCGAAATTGGGCGCGACTCCTAAGTCGAAGGGAGGTTGAAAGAACCAGCCATAACCGGCGCGCACCGCGAGATGGCTCTGTTTCCCCGGTTGCCAGGCAAAACCAAAGCGGGGAGAGAAGTTGTCATGGGGAGCAAAATTCTGATAAAAGCTGGGGCTGGGCCGGACAAAGACCCCCCCTGGCGGTGGTCCGAACGGCTGGCCGGTAAAGGGATTGATCGTATTGGGGTTGTAATTGGCGGCAACGGTGGTCCCCACATAGGTGCCGGAAAGCGACGGAATAGGCACCAGGTCCAAGAGAGAAGGCCAGGCGTTGTCAGACTGCTGCCCCGTTGGGTCGATCGTTGCCGGGAAATACTCCCAGCGCAGACCCAGGTTCAGGGTGAACCGCGAATTCACCTTGATATCGTCTTCCACGAAAGCGGAACCGTGACAGGTTCTGTTACGATACACGACTTCCCCGTTGGGCCCCACGCCTTCTTTGCCGTTAATGGATTGAACATTGCTGAGCCCTTGCGGACTGCCGTTCTGTGCCGCGCTCATTCCGAGGAGAAAATCGGTGAAGTTTTGGAAGTTGATCTTTCCACGGGCCGGGCCGGTGTTATATAAGACGGAATATAGCCTTAAGAGAAAGCCGCCGAAGCGCATGGAGTGCCTGCCATGCACCCAGGAAATGGTGTCTGCCCACGTGTACGTCTTCGACAGTACCGTCGACTCGTTTTCCGCATTCCCGACTTGAAAACCTCCCAACGATCCCGTGATGGTGATCTCCGGCAGCAGAGGAAGGAACCGATCCACGGCGGTCATACCGATGGAAGATGCCTGCACCCCACCTGGGCCCGTCTGATAAGAATTGCTGCGGGTGAACGTCATCCTCGCTTCATTGACTACGTTGCTGGTCAGCACGGAAACAAGTTTCAAGCTGGTAATGTCGTCCGGACCGTGTTGCTTCTGAGGAAAACCCGGAATGACCTGCGTGGCGACAGAAGTAAAAATATTAGAACCGAGACTCCGCAGCGATTCATTGGTGGAGGAATAGAACCGGCCCGACAGCGTTTGCTTTTTCGAGATCAGATAATCAATGTTGCCCAAGATCTGGTCCTCTTGATACGTGGAGGGCAAGCTGTAGGATGAAAATCCCAGCCCGGCGTTCGGCCCGCTGGTCAGAATCGTTTGCGGCGTGGGGATCACGTAGCTGCCATCGGGCAGTTTCATCTGCAGCAGCTGCAGAGCCACCGGATTGATATTGGAACCGTTGCAGGCTACCTGCGTCCCCCCCGCGTAGGTCAAGTACCTGGATGCCACGGAGGCAGATTTATTCGCGGGACAAAGCTCCGAACCGAGGGTCGCCGCGGAGCGATCATTGGTGAGCGGCGGAAGCAGCACGGTGGACTCGGAGGTGGGATCCAATCCGTTCTTCTGGCGCGTCCCCTGGTAGGAGGCGAAAAAAAACAGCTTGTCTTTCTTGATCGGCCCGCCAATCGTGCCGCCGAACTGGTTCTGATTGAGGACTGGACGCGGCTGCCCGGCCGCATTCCGGAAAAAGTCGTTGGCGTTCAGCGCGGTATTGCGCAAGAACTCCCAAACATCGCCAGAGATCTCGTCCGCTCCGGATGAAGTGACCAAGTTGGTATTGGGGACCCGGGCGCCATAGCCAGCGTCATATTGCGAAGTCTGAATCTTGAATTCCGAAATCGTGTCCGGATTGGGGACCGTGTTGCCGGAGGCGGCGCCATCTACGGTGTATACGCTGGTTGCCGTATTGCCATTCACATTGGCGACCTGGGAACCGGCTCCCAGCAGTCCCGCATCGTTGACCGCAGCGGCCGAGCCCGAAGACATGCCCAGCACTTGTGTGAAATTGCGGGTGGTCAGCGGAACCGCCCTGATCGTCTTGCTAGTCACCAAAGTGCCCGATCCAGACGCTGCGGCTTTGGCCACCATGCACTGGCACGCCACCCGCTGTGACGGCTCTCCCGCCTCCAACTTAGCGTTAACGACGGTCACTTCCGAGACGTCTACGATGACGGAAACGGCCTGAGAGGTCTTAAACCCCTGGGCAGCAAAGTTCATCGTGTAGGAGCCCGGAGCAAGCAGCGAAAATCCATAGAGGCCATTCGCGTCGGTCGTCTTTGCCAGCGCCTGGCCCGTCGCGTCACTGATCAGCGTGACTGTCACGCCCGGGACGACAGCGCCTGTTTGATCCGTAACGGTACCCGTCAGCCCTCCTGTGGTCGCCGACTGGGCCCACAAAAGAGATTGGCCCCAACTAAGAACAGCGATTAGAAGAACGACTTGTGTGGACGAAACCAACCTCTTCGGTGACATGCGCCCCTCGTTCCACCAGATCGAGCACCGGGTCAAGGCGCACATCTTGGTGGCCTTTCTCGGATACGTACTCTGGGTGATGCTGAAACACCTGTTGCGGCGGAAGCAAAGCCCGCTGACCTCCGCCCGAGTGCTGAGTCTACCGGCAAAGATGCAGAGTCATCATTCTGCCCACGACCGATGGTTGTGAGATCCGACTACGCCGCGTGACCACACCCTCACCCAAACAGAACGAGGTACTCAGGCTTCTCGGAATCACCCTACCCGAGCGCCTCGATTTGAATTTCGAATATAGTGTAAACTCGGCGATCGCCTGACTGATTCTGAAGGCCTTAGCTGGCATTCAACCCCTTTCGTGACGAAGTTGGGCTAGCCCCGAAGGGGCATCGACGCGAAGAAAGCCATCAGACCGAGCCTGTGGAACCCATCCGTCAGGGCAGGATCTGACATTTCGAAGCGGAAGTACCCAGACGTTTACGACGAGGGGATCTTGAATTCGCGGGCGGCGAAATCCAGAAACACGGGCCAGTTGGGGCCGGGTGTGTGCCCACTGGTGTGTTGGCGGAAGGTGAGGTCGCCGTCCATGATTCCCGTCCCGATCGGAGGAAATACGGTAGTCCCCAGGTCTTTCTTGCCCAGCACCCGGTATACGGGTCCGGCCGCTACTCCGGCCATGAACGTGCCCCTGGCGTCGACCCAGGCATCCGAGTTCCCGATATCAACCGCCGGATCGACGTTATTGCCCGCGCTCAGGAACACCGGCCGCGGTGCGCACATGGCCACCAACTCGTGAGAATCCACCGGCAGGTCGCTCCACTTCAGGGGTCCGGCGTATTTCAGGAAGTTACCGGCCATCCAGTGGTATTCGTTCGCCGCGGCCACGTTTTCGACCACTTCGCCCCAGTTGCGGCGGAAAAGCGCAGCGCCGCCTTTGCCGGAAGAACTCACGAAAGCGATGGCGAATCGCTGGTCATAGGCCATGGTCACGATGGTAGCTTTGCCGTAGCGCGAGTGACCTTCGATTCCGATGTGCTTGGCGTCTACGGCCTTGTCCGTCTCAAAATAGTCCAGGGCGCGGTCGGCACCCCACGCCCACGCCCGCAGCGACCCCCAGTCATCGGGCTTGCGACGCTGACCCTTGTTGCACAGGCCGATAATCCCTTCTGTAAGGCCGGCGCCGTTATCGGCCTGAACGCTGTTAGGTTCGAAAACGGCGTAACCCCAGCCTTTCACCAGAGCCTGCTCCTGCCCCGTCGGTCCGGGGTAAGACGGAAACTTCATTCCACGCACAGCCATCTGCGCTAGTATCTGGCGCATTTGCGCAGGACTGAGGCCAAACTCCATGATCACCGGCACCGGTCCGGCCGCATTGGCGGGCGTGGTTAGCGTCAACTGGATGTTGACCGTAACGGACGGATACGAGGAATTGTCGACGTGACCCACTAGCGATTTTGTAATCACCGGAACGTCACTAACAGTTTCCCGAGTGGTGTTGCTGACTTCCCATGTCACTTTCGGTATGGATTTGGGAAGCCGTCCGTAGACCTCGCGGTCGAAATCCTCGACAATCTCGGGGCGGCCCTGGTCCCACCACATTTTCGCCGTGGTCACCTTTTTGCCGTTCTTCAACACCAGCGGATCCGGCAAATCGGGGTAGGGGTTCGCCTTGGACTCGTCATAGTTCGCCGAACCGAGTACCAGAGCATCCACCGGGGGCCGCAGCGAAGTAATGTGCAACTGGTCCAACATGCTCTGACGGTCCTCTTCCGAAGCCTTCTGGATGGCGAGTTGCTCCGCTGTGGGTTGCCCGCGGCCTCCTGCCCCCGTCTGACCACCGGCGCGCTTCCGCAACGCCAACGTCGTGCCCACTGCGATAATGACGGCCAGGCAGACAACACCAATTATTAATAAAGTCCATCGCATTTTGTTCATGACCTTCTATTCCTCCTTCCTCTTCTTAATCGTTGATGAACCTCCCACCGGAGAGAGACTGGCGGCCGTCGCCAGAGCGACACTCGGCGGTGACGGCACTCAAAACAGGCGTGCGCGGCGTGCAACTGCAGCAGCTTGACGAGGCCTCGCAATGAGGGAGGCCGCCCTCCGGTCTTAGCAATAGATCTTTCGACGCCGCCGCGGGTGCGCAAACTGATTGAGGGCACGAGTTAGCGAACAGGGGCTAGGCGAAGCCGAGGAGGCCCTCCACCAAGGCATAGTCCGAGGGCGCCATTTCCAGCGGCCCGCCCTTGCCTTTTTCCGTAATGCCCGACACTCTTTTTGGCCTAGTTGCCAATGTATTATGCGAAGTCCAGTAAGCTCACGCCCTCGGTGCTCATCGAATTACGACTGCGTTCTTGCGACCGAGGCCGCTGAACTTAGCGCATACAGTCGAGGATGGATCGAAATACCAACCAGCCTCGACCCTGTCAAGGTCCTGCCGCGAGCCGAGGCGTGGGATGTCCCGGTCATTCAGGCTTACCTTC
>Ga0326727_10025111_pt1 | contig 11203 bp, 10 predicted proteins | sample MB2enrmetagenome_FD_207643 | JGI IMG/M metagenome (GOLD analysis project Ga0326727, IMG submission 207643) | Lab enriched peat soil microbial communities from McLean, Ithaca, NY, United States - MB29MY | ecosystem: Environmental > Terrestrial > Soil > Wetlands > Peat | place: USA: New York... | reverse complement strand
GACGACTGTCACTCTGTGGTGGGCGCACGCCCGGCCCAGACGGTAGAGCCACTTCGCCATTGAGACGCACCCCCCAGCAGGTGTTTGAGGTCACCCAGCAACGATTCGGTACGTTGATGTATCCGATACGTCAGCATATCGGGATTGGGCGATGGCCGTGGCGGAACGTCGCTGTGTGCGACTCGAATAGCACCGTGGGCTGACGCCGGCACCCGCGGGCAGCTGCTGGCGCACATGAAGGAAAACTGGCGCACATGAAAGGGAAAACGTGACGAGGGCCCTGTTCCGGGGCGGTTTGATCTTCGACGGCACCGGGACAGGACCGGCACCGGCAGACGTCGTGATAGAGGCTGGTCGCATCCTCGACGTTGGACCGGGCTTCGACGGCGACGAGGTGGTCGACCTGGACGGGCTCCGTGACCGGGTGCGGGGTGTCTGGAAGGGCGAGACTCGCCTGGTTTAGATCTCGCACGATTGGGCCGTCCGGCCGCATTCCCCTTGGCTCGTGCGGACGGCGGAGGGCACCTGGGGAGCGCCCCCGGCAAGCCTCGCCTGCCTCTAAGCTTCAGCCTTCTCGCCAGTCGAGCGGCCAGGGCGCCGTTGCCGGGATAGCCGCTATGAACGGCAGAGAATTCGTCCTCCGCCCTGTCCGGCCACAGGAACGACGCGGGCCTCGTCAGTCCCCGGGAGAGCATGGAACCCTTGGGCCAGGATCGATTTGGTGCCCCTCCCGGTGACGCTTTCGGAATGGTAGCGTCCGTCCGATGAAGGTAGTCGTGGTCGGCGCTACCGGTCACATCGGTGGCTACCTCGTCCCCCGGCTTGTGGCGGCCGGCCACCAGGTCATCGCCATCAGCCGGGGCGAGCGCCGCCCCTATTTCGAGCACCCGGCCTGGCGCGAGGTCGTAAGGGCCCAGGCTGACCGGGAGGCCGAAGACGCGGCTGGCACCTTTGCGGGACGGGTCGCCTCGGCGCGCCCCGACGCGGTGGTGGACCTCCTCTGTTTCAGCACCTCGTCAGCCCGCCAACTGGTCGGGGCTTTGGCCCCGCTGGGCTGCTACCTGTTGCATTGCGGCACCATTTGGGTACATGGCGCCGCGGTGGAGGTGCCTGTCACCGAGGACGTCGTGCGGCGGCCGTTCGGCGAGTACGGCACGCAGAAAGCGGCCATAGAGGAACTGCTGCTGGGTGAAGCCCGCCGGGGGGCGTTGCCCTGCACCGTGCTGCACCCCGGCCATATCGTCGGGCCGGGCTGGGTGCCGCTCAACCCCGCCGGGAACTTCAACCTCGAGGTCTTCAATCGGTTGGCGAGGGGAGAGGAGCTTGCCTTGCCCAACTTTGGCCTGGAAACGGTCCACCACGTCCACGCCGACGACGTCGCCCAAGCCTTCGTCCGGGCCTTGGCCCGTCCTGCCAGTGCCTCCGGTGAGTCCTTCCATGTGGCCTCGGACCATGCGCTCACATTGCGCGGCTATGCCGAGCGGGTGGCCGGTTGGTTCGGGCGCACTACCCGCCTGTCGTTCCAGCCTTGGGCGACCTGGGCTTCCGCCTGCGCTCCGCAAGACGCTCAGGCAACCTGGGACCACATCGCCCACAGCCCGTCGATGAGCATCGAAAAGGCCGCCAATGTCCTGGGCTACCGACCTCGCTACAGCTCGCTGGAAGCGGTCTTCGAGTCCGTCGCATGGCTCGTCGCCGATGGCCAAGTGGACGGTGCTGGCCGCAAAATGGCCTTTTGACAAGAAGTCACCGGCGGGCCCGGTGGGCGGCGCAGGGCGACTGAGCCCAAAAGGCACCGGGTTGGAGGTCGACGGCCTCGATATCAGAACGTGGTCACTTCGTTCGTGGCCCGCCCTGGCTTGATCAGTAGGGCGAGGGCGGCTACACCAGGAGTTGTGATGGAGGCCACGACGAAAGTCGCGTCGAGGCCGCTCATGAACGTCGCGTGCGCGACAAGCCGCCAGCAGATATGGCCAGGCCGGCAGCCATCAGCAGGCGTGGGCCCACCTTGCTGATCACCAAGCCGGCCACGGGGGCGCCGAAGATCGGGGTCCCCGTGAGCGGCAATATCCGTACGCCGGTCATGACCGGGCTCAGCCCGTGCACGTCCTGCATGAAGAACGTCATGAACAACATGGCGACCATAATCGAGAACGTCAGCAAGACCGTCAGCACCGTCCCCGCCGACAGCGACACCGACCGGAACAGCCGTAGCGGCAGCAGGGGCTGAGGGACCCGGGACTCCCGGAGGACGAAAAGGGCCAAGGCCGCTCCCGAGCCGACGAAGAACCCGATGGTCCGAGCGCTGCCCCAACCATAAGACGAGGCCTTGATAAGAGCCCAGACAAGGCCGAACAGGCCTGTTGAAAGGAGAGCCGTACCGGGCAGGTCGAAGCTGCGGGCCTCGGGCGAGGGCGTGGTCTCCCTCAGGCACAACCAGGTCATAGCCAGGGCAACGGCCCCGACCACCACGTTCACGTAGGAACAGGATTCCCAGTTCACATGCTGTACCAGGAGGCCTCCGACGATCGGCCTTGCGGCGATGGAGGCGCCATTGACCCCCGCCCAGATGCCGAGTGCCTTGTCCAAGCTCTAAACCGGACAAAGCCGGCCACGCCGGTACCTACGTTTCGCTGATACGAGCCTCGGACAAGCCGGCCGTGCAGGAACAGCTTTGGGCCACCGGGGCCGCCCTTCTCATCGGGCCGCTCAGCCAGCGCCTGGACGGCGAGGACCGCATCCTACGGACCCACCTGATAGCGGCCCAGCTGGGCGGGCTCATGAACGCTCTGTGGCTGACCCCCGACCGGCTGATAAGGGCAGCCGACCAGGATGAAGTCGTTCGCAACTACGGGCGTGCCATCCAGCGGCTGCTTGACGGCACAGCCGTAAGTGAGCCCTCGCCGGCCTGAGGCGTTGCTATGCGGGGAGGGTCGTACGGCTGGGGCCGCCAAGGGTTAGAAAGCGCTCCCCAGCTTCGCGACCCCGCTGTCCAGGCACACCCAGTTGACAAAGGCGCCGCCCCAGCGAAGTAGTGCACTTCCTCAACGGGATCCTCATGGCCTGCGGCCCTTCGCCCCGGTGCCCCTGGGCCGTTTAGTCGGTTGCCATTTGTCGCCTCAGCTCCGAGATGACGCCCATGGCGGCTGTGTCCAGCTCGGGAGAATGGCGACGGCTCATGAGCACGGCTACGCCCAGCTGGCGCCGGAGGTCAAGGCCGATGAAACTGCCGAAGCCTGCGGTACCCCCGTTGTGCCAGTGGACAGGGCCCGCGTCGGTGTCACGCAACAGCCAGCCCAAGGCCACTCGCATACCGGGCCCGGCGGCATGGCGGGCCTGGTGGACGAGCTCCAGTGGTGCCCGCAAGGGTGTCGTCTCAGGCCGGAGGTTGACGGTCAGGTAACGACCCATGCCCCCGATAGTCGAGAACAAGAAACCAGCACCGGGCAAGGCGGGATTGTGCCAGTGCTCGATTTCCTTGCCCGAGTCGTTGTGACCGAACAAGCGGCGCCGGTCGGGGTCCGGGTCGGTCTCCAGCGTCACGCCCTGCAGGTTGAGCGGCTCCAGGACCTCCTGGCGCAACAGTGCACCGAAAGGCCTGCCCGCGGCCGCCGCCAGCGCCCGGGACAGCACTCCGTAGCCGAAATTCGAGTATTCAAAAGGGTGAGGGGGAGGGCCCAGCGGCTGGCTCAACCTCCGCAATGCCCGGTCGATGTGGCGGTCCCGTACCAGGGAGTACGGGTCCCTCAGCCGGAACAGCATGCGCAGCCTGACTTCTCGAGGGAGTCTTGGGTACCCGGAGGTGTGGGTGGCCAGGTCGACCAAGCGGGTGCTCGTCCCCGAGGCGGCGCAGAGGTACCCGCTCACCGGGGCCTCGAGCGAGACCTGGCCCTTGGCCGCCATCGTTGCGAGCAGAAGCGCGGTGAAGGTCTTGGTCACCGAGCCGATGTGGAAGCCGGAGGCCAGGGAGGCACCCGAGAGCCATGTGCCGGTACGCTCGGCGGTCATGGCCACCGCCGTCAGCGGCCAGCGGTCCCCCGACGCCAAGGGGGCGAACGCCTCTCGCAGTACCCCGGTCACCCAAGGGTCGGTCACGTCGGTCACCCCGGCAGAGCCTAGAGGGCCCACCCGCGCGGCTATGGGCCGCGCACACGGAGCTGCCTCGACGGGGACCAGCCAAGCTCGGACAGGCACCGCTCAGGCACGGGGAGGGGAGCAACAGCACCTCACCGGGCTGTGGGGCACTCGGTGCGACTGGTGACCAAGTGCTCTTGCCAAGTGAGCCCACGCGGAACATGCTGGCGATGATGGGCATGAAAGCCGCCGTTGTCTACGAGAGCATGTTCGGGAACACCAGGACGATCGCCGAAGCGATTGCCGGCGGGCTGACTGGGCAGGGCCCGATTGACGAGGTCGTGGTCCTACCGGTGGCCGCAGCCACGGCAGAGGAGATCGTCAGTGTCGGGCTGCTGGTGGTCGGAGGACCAACCCACATGCGGCGGATGACTTCGCACCGGACCCGCGTAATGCGAGCACAGTCCCGTGCCTACCCAGTCGGGAGCGGGACAGGTGACCCCGAAGAGTGGGCGCGAGCAGCGAGCACGGGTGTGAGGGAGTGGCTGGCCAGCCTGCCGATGGCCCCGCCGGGCCGACGGGCGGCCGCTTTCGACACCCGGTTGTCTTATCTGCCCGCCGTGGGTGCGAGCCCGATGATCGCTCTTTACCTTCGCAGCCGTGGGTACCGGGTGGATGCAGTGTCCCGGTGCTTCTTCGTCGAGAGCCCGCACGGGCCCCTGAAGGCCGGGGAGCGCGAACGCGCCAGTGCTTGGGGCGCAGCCCTCGGGCGACAGTTGTAACGCTGGGTGCCGTCCAAGAAAGTCCGTAGGCAAGCAGCAACCAGGGCGCCTTGTCCCACGGCCTGCCACCCGGTACCCGTCGAACCGGCGGTCGTCGCCCCGTTTCGACTTGAGACCGATAAGTGATCTGGCAGCGACGCTCCGTGCCTGCTGCAGGTGCCACACCCCTACGTGACGTCGGCAGGGACGACCAGCGGAGGGCCAAGTGAACTACACTGGAGCACCCGGAGGGCAACCACAACGGTTACCAAAGGGCGTGTTTGCAAACGGTTTGCAAGCACCCCAAGGTGACGTTGAGCGGGCCATCCGGTGAGGTAAAAGAGCAGGTCAAGGACACAAGCGCTCGTAGCTCAATGGATTAGAGCATCTGACTACGGATCAGAAGGTTGGGGGTTCGAATCCCTTCGAGCGCGCTGGATCAGGGCAGGTCAGAGGGAGTGCGGGAGCCCGTTCCTTGACCCGGAGGGGCCTCCGTGAGAACATCTTGAGAACCAAACGGTTCTCAGAGTTCCCGAGGGAGGCTCCGGCGGTATGCCTGCAAAACCGCAGGGTGTGTACTCAGACGGCAGCGGCGGCTGGTACATAAAGGTCACGATCGGCTCAGACAATCTGACTGGGCGCAGGGTGCAGCTGACCCGCCGGGGGTTCAAGACGGCAGCAGAGGCTGCGCAGGCCCGCCGGGAGCTGCTGGTCCAGGTGAAGAGCGGCCGACTGAAGCCCGCAGCGGCCGGCACCACCGTCAACGAGCTGCTGGACCTGTACCTGGACGGCCTCGACGCCGACGGGCGGCTGTCGGCCAAGACGCGCTTCGACTACCGCCACTACGCCGACAAGTACGTCCGGCCCCACCTGGGTGAGCGGCGCCTGCGGGACGTGACACCGGAGCTGGTGCTGGCGTGGCAGCGCAAGCTGACCAAGGAGGGCTCGGTCAAGACAGCCCGGGGGCTGTCCGCGAACACCGTCAGGCTGGCGCGAGCGCCGCTCGCCGGTGCGTTCAAGCTCGCCGTCGGGGCGGGCATGGTGGCCGTGAGCCCGATGGGCGCCGCCCCCCGGCCCAGGGCCGCCCGGTCCGTCCCCCGCCACTGGACACCCGAGCAGGCGCGCGAGTTCCTGGCACTGATGGAGGGTGACCGGACCTGGCCGGTCTGGGCGTTCCTGCTCGGCGCCGGCCTGCGCATCGGCGAGCTCGTCTGCTTGCGCTGGGCCAACGTCGACCTCGACCGTCGCGCCGTGCGCGTCGTCGAATTCGTGTCCACGCTCGGCTACGACCTGGTGCCGTCCTCGGGCAAGAGCCGTGACGCGGTGCGGACCATCGAGCTCGACGACGGCCTCATCGCCGTGCTGCGCAAGCAGCGCAAGCTCCAGTCCGCCGAGCGGCTCGCGGCGGCCCAGTGGGAGGAGACCGACCTCGTGTTCACCAAGCCGGCCGGGGGCCGCTACCACCCGCAGTCCCTGTCCCAGCTCCTCGGCCGGTACAGCGCCGAGCTGCACCTGCCCAGGCTCACCGCCCACGGCCTCCGCCACACGAGCGCGACCCTCATGCTCGCCAGCGGCGTCCCGCCCAAGGTGGCAGCCGAGCGCCTCGGGCACGCGGACCCGACGCTGTTCACGAACCTGTACAGCCACGTGACGCCGACCATGCAGCGGGAGGCAGCGGAAAAGATCGGCCAGGCCCTGTTCGGGCCGCCGTAGCGCCTGGCCCGTCCGCGGGCTTTCGGGCGCTCGACGGGGCCACTTCGGCGGCTGGTGCCGCCGCTTCGACGTGCCCCCGGCTGCCCTCGCCGGCCGCTGGGCGGCCGGCCTTCAGGGGCTGCCGGCAACCGTCCAACCACGCGACGATCTCCGCAGGGTCGAAGCGGATCAGGTGACCGACCTTCAGGTGCGGAATGCGCTTGTCGGCCACCAAGCGCCGGATGTGGCGTACGGAGTCACCCAGCTGCTCGGCCAGGGTAACGATGTCGATGAGCTCGGGCACTGCTGCGGGCATGTCGTCCTCCAAGAACGTCTGGCTGGTTGTCTCGGGTGCACGGGGAGCCCGGATCGCGCCATCACTGAGGGCGGTACCTCGGCTCGGAGCGGCTGGCCCTTCGTGGCCCTTCACTTACTGGGGCGGGGGTGGCGATGTCTCCGGGCGGCAGCCATCTCGGCCGCACGGGGACCTGGGCTCCCCCATCGGGTGCGCCCTGGCGTCCTGGCTATGGAGGGCGGCCGGAGCCGGGGCCTCTGCGTGTCCGCGAGGCCCGCGGCCCGACCAGGAGCGGGGAGTTCCAGCCCTCCCCCGAGCGGGGCCGAAGAGCTCGCCTCTACGCACCCGGGCCTCGCCGGCGCGGCAGCACCGTGCCACGCGGGCTACGTCAAGTGACGCGCCGTGCAGAGGTCCGGGTCGGCAGCGTCAGCAGCGCACCAGAGCACGCGGCCAACATCGACGATGCGTGGCCCCCCAGGTCATCATTACCTCGGGCCGTAGACAGGACAGCGGGATGTGTAATGTGACGGTGTCGCCACTATTGACCGTGAGCGACCAAACATAGCCGTCACTGCCCGCTGTTCATCACAATCGTCGCACCACCCAGCAGCTAAGTCCGTACATATCCCGCCTAGCTGCACCCAGCCGCCAAGACTGCCTCGATTCTTCAGTGCTTGCCTGGGACATGACAGGGCGTAACTAACGCGCAACCCCTGTCAGCCATGGCACTGACCGTTGCTGACCGTTATTGACCGGTCGGCAAGAATTTCTTTACACAGGAAGCGGCTTCCCTGTATAAAGACAAAAGCCTTCGAACCCGTTTGCAACCGGTGGTTGCAAAACGGCTCGGGCGTCGCGGTGATATCAGGGAAGGTGGTGGTGGCCGAGTGGCGTGGATGAGGATGATGGGCGTCGGCTCGGTCGCCTACCACGAGCACACCGTGGCCGGCCGTGGCGACGACCCCGTGGCCGGGGCGCTTGATTACTACGCGTCCCGTGGTGAGACACCCATGGTCTGGGGCGGCTCCGGCGCGGGCTGGTTGGGCCTGGACGGAGAAGTGGACCTGGACGAGTGGCGCGCCGTCTTCGCCACCGGCGGGGCGCACCACCCGCTCAGCGGCCAACGCCTCGTCGCGTGCATGCGGCCTGGAATGGAGATCGTCGTCAGCCCGCACAAGACCGTGGCAGAGCTGGGCGTGATCGACCGGGCCGAGGACATGCACCAGATCGCCGATGCAGAACGTGACGCGACGATGGCCTACCTCGACGCGGTCGTCAGGGACCGCGGTGGGCGTCGCGGTCGCGCTCAGGTGCGCACCACGACCTCGGGGCTCACCTGGGCGGTGTCCCGCCACGCGACGACTCGCAACGGCGATCCGCAGGTCCACGACCATGTCCTGGTGGCGAACGTCCTGCGCATGGGGGATGAAAGAGGCGGCTGGAAGGGCCTCGACACAGGGCTGCTGCGGGACCATCTCCACGCCGCAACCGCCGTCGGGCGCATGGCGGCGGCGGCCAAGGCGGTGGAACTGGGCTACGGCATCGAGGCCGACCCCGGCCCGTCGGGCCGCCTGGGCGGCTGGGCCATCGCCGGTATCCCCCGGGAGGCCTGGGATGTGCACGCTTCCCGCTCGGCCCAGATCGACGAAGCGGTCGGCCCTGATGCTTCCTACCAAGCCCGTTCCGTCGCGGCTCGGGCCACGCGCGACCGCAAGGCCCACGAACCGGTGCAGGACCTGGTTGGCCGTTGGCGGGACGAGCTGGCCCGCGCCGGTTACCCGCCCGTCGAGCTTGGCGCTTCTGTCGAGCGTGCGGCCATGGCCTACGTGCCGCCCGACATGGAAGTGCTCGACAGCGTGGCTGGAGAGCTGCTTTCCCCCGGTGGCCGTTTGGCTTCGGAGAAGACCTTTACTCGCGACGACGTGATCGTGGCCGTCGCCCCGATGCTGCACGGCCTGCCTGTCTCGGTCCTGGACAACGCCGTGGACCGGGTGCTTTCCCACGAGCAGGCCATCGCACTTCCATTGGTCACCGGTGCCCGGGAGCCGGTGTGGGCCGCCGCGTGCGTCGTCGGGGACGAACGGCTTATCGCCTCCCTAGCCGACGTGCTGACCGAACGACAAGGGCCGCGCGTCGAGCGACAGGACGCTTTCCTGGCCGTACGCCAGGTCGAGCTGTCCCGTGGCATCCGCATGAGCGAGAGGCAGGCCGAGGTGGCCAAGGGCCTGCTCACCTCGGGGCACTCCCTGGACCTGGTGGTCGGCGTGGCAGGGTCAGGCAAGACCACGACTCTGGCTGCGGTGCGCTCCGGTTTCGAGGCAGCCGGGTACGCGGTGCTGGGGACCGCCACTTCGGGCCAGGCGGCCAAGGCCTTAGGCGAAGGCGCGGGTATCGACTCCCGCACTGTGGCCTCGCTCACCTGGCGGCTGGAACACGGCCGTGAGGCGCTCAGCCCACGCCACGTGGTCATCCTCGACGAGAGCGGCATGACCTCGGACGCCGACGTGGGCAAGCTGCTGGCAGCGGTGGAGGCTTCGGGCGCCAAGCTCGTCACCGTCGGCGACTACCGCCAGCTCGACGCCGTCGGGCCGGGCGGCGCGTTGGAGGCCCTGTCCAAGCGTCACCCCGGTCATGTGTGGACGTTGCGGGACAACCTGCGCCAGGTGGGCCCCGGCGAACGCCATGCCCTGGGCCACCTGCGCGCTGGGCACGTGCCCACGGCCGTGAACTGGTACCTCGGCCAGGGGCGGGTGCACCCTGCCCCGAACAGAGCGCAGGCCACCTCCGACATGGTCGTGGCCTGGGCCGCCGACGTCGTCGAAGGCCGGGACGCCCTCATGGTCGCCTACCACCGTGACTCGGTCGAGGCGCTCAACCGGGCGGCACGGGCGGTGTGGGAAAGGCTCGGCCGGCTGTCCGGCCCCGAGCTGGAGGCACCGGGTGGCAGGCGTTTCCGCGCCGGCGACCGGGTCGTCGCCCTGGCGCCCGGCCCTGACGGTGCCTGGGTGACCTCACAGCGCGCCGTGGTGACCGCCGTCGACATTCAAGTCGGGACCTTGACGGCGCTCACCCCTGAAGGCACGGAACTTCGCATGGGCCCCGAGCACGTCGGTGCCGACAAGCTCGGGCACGCTTACGCCGTCACGGCCCATCGATGCCAAGGCTCGACTGTGGACGTCACCCACGCCCTGGAGGACGGCGGCGGCCGTGAACTGGCCTACGTGACCATGAGCCGGGCACGCCACGAGAGCCACGTCCACGTCGTGGCACCCAGTACCGCACAGGCCGCCGAGCGGCTGGCCTGGGCCTGGGAGCAACAGCGGCGCCAGACCTGGGCGCTGGACAGAGAGCCGGTGAAAACGCTCGCGGAACTGCACGTCGAGCGCAGCCGCCTGGCCGCATCTGTCCCCCGCAACCACTCGGCCGACCTAGACCACGCACGACAGCAGCTGGCGCGCCTGGACCAGGCCGCACGCGACCTTGCCGACGGGACTGGGCGCTGGGCCGGCACCAGGGCAGGTGAAGCGGCCCGCTCGGCGCACGAAGCGGCGGTCGCCTACCAGCGGGCACAGGCGCTGGCCGGGGAGGAGGGCCTGGGCCGGCGGGCCAGGCACAGGGCGCAGCGGGAACTGAAGGACGTAGCCGCCCGCTTCGACGCCGCTGCGCAGACATGGAGAGCCCTCGGCGAGCCGGAAGCCCAGCTCATGGAGGCCCGGCACCGCCAGGTCGCCCCCGAGGTCGCCCGGCTGGAGCAGGCCCAAGCCGCACGCGAGGCCTTCCTGGCCGAGCACCCCGACCTGCCAGGCCGCGTCTCCGACCTCAGCCGCGCCATCGAGGCCCGGGAACAGCTGGACAACATGCGCCGCCTCCAAGTCCTCCGAGAGCGCGAACACGCTCGCCAGTTCCAGCGAGGTCACGACCTCGAGCCGGACATGGGGTACGGGGTCGACCTGTGAACCCGCCCGAGGGCCTTCCGCACGCCGGGCCGCTCGCCTGGCGGGCTCAGCCTGAAGGCGCTCCCGACGCGACCGGCACCGGGCCGGGGCTACCAGCTCCCCCTGGCAGGGGAGCCGCCCAAGGGTGCCCGGTGGCGCTTGCCCGCCCGTCAAACCGCTGACCGTCGCCCTCCGTCCTCCATGGCTGCGGGCGACGCCTCGCCATCGTGGCTCGGGCAGTTTGACCGGGCTCGTCTTGTGGCATTAGGCGTCGGAAAAGGCACCTCGGAGGAAATAATTCCAGGTCCGCCGACGGCATTATGCGCTCACGTTCTGTCCTGCTCGACATAGGCTCTGACCAGCGCCTAACGCCGAGTATCTAGAGTCGCTTTAGGGCTGTCTCCGACGTAACCCACGAGCCTTTCTTGGTCCGTGGGAGACGCGTT
>Ga0326727_10025110_pt1 | contig 11203 bp, 8 predicted proteins | sample MB2enrmetagenome_FD_207643 | JGI IMG/M metagenome (GOLD analysis project Ga0326727, IMG submission 207643) | Lab enriched peat soil microbial communities from McLean, Ithaca, NY, United States - MB29MY | ecosystem: Environmental > Terrestrial > Soil > Wetlands > Peat | place: USA: New York... | reverse complement strand
AGACAGCCCGGCGCAGCACGGCGGCGATGTCGTCGTCGTCGCCGTGACCACGCAACACGGCGCGCACGGAAAGCTCGTCGTCGTTGAATAGGCAGTTGCGCACTGCGCCGTCGGCGGTGAGCCGCAGGCGATTGCAGGTTCCACAGAAAGGTTGGGTGACGGTCGCCACGACACCGACGGAGCCACCACCGTCCACGAAGCGGTAGACGGACGCGGGGGCGGCGTCCGGACCGTCCCTGTCGGCGGGCCGCACGGGCAAGCGGGCATCGATTCGCGCGATCACCTCCGCCGACGGCACGACGGCGTCAGCCGCCCAGCGTCCCTCGGCGTCGAGGGGCATGAACTCGATAAACCGCACCTCGCGGCGCGTCGCGCGAGCGAACGCCGCGAAGTCGAGGATCTCGTCGTCGTTCACTCCCTTTTGCAGAACGACGTTCACCTTCACGGGACGCAGGCCCGCTTCCTCGGCGGCGTCCATCGCGGCGAGCACCCGGCCGAGCTCGCCGTGTCGGCGGATCGCCGCGAACCGCTCTGGTCGCAACGAGTCGCAGCTCACGTTCACGCGATCGAGCCCGGCCGCGGCGAGTGCCGGGGCAGAGCGGGCGAGCGCGGTCCCGTTCGTCGTGAGCGCGAGGTCGTCGAATCCGAGCGCGCCGAGGCGGGCGACGAGGTCCACGAGTCCGGCGCGCATGAGCGGTTCCCCGCCGGTCAGGCGCACCGCGGTGACTCCCAGCGAACGGGCGACCCGGGCGACCCGTTCGATCTCGTCGAACGTGAGCAGTTCGTCGCGGGGAAGGAACGTCTGGGCCTCGTCCGCCATGCAGTAGGTGCACCGGAGATTGCAGCGGTCGGTCACCGAGATCCGCAGATCGGTGTGGACTCGACCGAACGAATCGACGAGCGCACCCGTTTCCGGCACCGTGTCCGGGTCCGGCCGATGGGACGGTCGCCGACCGAGGCGAACGGGAGTGCCCACGCCCGGCGTCATGGTGGCCCCTCCGCCCCCGGTGCGGCGAGACCGTCGGCGTCGAGGAGCATCACCTGCACCCGGTCCCCCCGGCGCGCCCCGTCGCCATCCGGAAGCAACGCGAGGGCGTTCGCCCGCGCCATTCCGAGCAGCATGTGCGAAGCCTGCCCCCCGGACGAGCGAACGTGCACGCGGCCGTCATCACCAAGCGTCGCGACCACCCGGGCGAGGTGCAGCTTGCCGTCGACGACCCTTCGAAGGTCCTCGTCGACGACGGCGGCGAGGCGCGGCCGGTCGAGGAGGTGGTGTCCGGCCAACTTGCGCAGCGCCGGTCGCACGAACAACTCGAACGACACCATCGCGGAGACGCGGTTGCCCGGCAGGCCGAAGACCGGCGTGCCCGTCGCACCGAGCACCCCGAAGGCGAACGGCTTCGCCGGTTTGATCGCCACTTGCATCCACCGCATCGAACCGTCCGTCATCTTGTCGAGCACCGTCTTTACGTAGTCGCGATCGCCCACGCTCACCCCGCCGGAGGTGACGATGGCGTCGCAGTGCCCCGTCGCTTCACCAAGCGCGGCGGAGATGCGGTCCTCGTCGTCGGCGACGATCCCGAGGTCGGCAGCCGCGAAGCCGGACGACCGCGCCAAGGCGAGCAGGGTCGGGCGGTTGGCGTCCCGGACGGCCCCGGGTCGAAGGGGTTGGACCGAGGTGACGAGCTCGTCGCCGGTCGACAGCACACCCACCCGGGGCCGCCGGTGGACCGCGACCGACGCAGCTCCCAGGCTCGCCAGGACGCCGAGGTGAGCCGGGCCGAGCACGGTGCCGGCCTCGATCACGACTTCGCCCGTCTTCACGTCCTCGCCGGGGAGGCGGACGTACTCGCCAGGCCGGACCGGTCCCTCGACGACGACGACGGCTCCGCCGTCCTCGGTCACCGTCTGTTCGACCATGCACACCGCATCGGCGCCGGGGGGGATCGGCGCCCCCGTCATGATCCGCACCGCCTCGCCGGCCCCAACCGAGAGCTCGGCCGACTGTCCGGCGACGAGGCTGCCGACGACACGGAGGCGGCAGCCCGCGACGGCGTCGGCCGACCGCAGGGCGTAGCCGTCCATCTGCGAGTTGGCGAACTCCGGGATCGGGCCGCCGGCGACGACAGAACCGGCAGCAACGCAGCCGAGTGCCTCTCCGAGCGCCACGGTCACCGGCGGCAGCGGCCGGATTTGGGACAAGACGAATTGACGTGCCTCTTCGAGCGGGATCATCGGGCCGTCACCTGGTCATCGTACCGGCGGACGGTCCGCGCCCCGGTGGGCGAGGAGCCCGTCCCACCGGAATGGGCGGCCGGATCGCGCCGTCATCACGCCTCCCGGGGCCAGACGGCGATCGCCGTCGGGGGCAGCACGATCCGGCACCGCTCCCCCGCCGAGAACTGGGAGACGTCTCGACCGCGGGCCCGCAGCACGAAGTCGCCGCTGACCCGCAGCACGGCCTCGCTCGTCGATCCGAGGTCGAGGACGTCGACGACCTCGGCAGGGAGATCCCCCTCCGGACCGACGACGACCTGCTCGGGGCGGACGCACCACCACAGCGGGGCCCCGGCGGCGAGCTCTCCGGTGGCGGCGCCGAACGCGACGTCGCCGCACACAATCTCGCCACCGGCGCGCACCCGACCGGCGAGGACGTTGGCGATGCCGAGGAGGCGCGCGACCCGAGGAGACGACGGCTTGGCGAAGACCTCCCGCCTCGTTCCGGCCTGCAACAGGTGACCATCGGCTATGACCATCACCTCGCTCGCCAGAAGCGCCGCCTCCTCGGGGTCATGGGTGACGAGGACGGTCGAGATCCCCGTCTCGCGCTGGAGCTGGCGGAGCTCCCGTCTGAGGTCGGCGCGCACCGGCGCGTCGAGGGCGCTGAAGGGCTCGTCGAGCAGGAGGAGCCGGGGGGTGCGACTGAGCGCCTGGGCGAGGCCCACGCGTTGGCGCTGGCCGCCAGAGAGCTCTTCGGGCAGCCGGTTCTCGAGTCCGGCGAGGCCGAGTCGCTCCAGCCAGTAGGCCGCGGCGCTCGGTTCGGCGCCGGACCCGAAGAGCAGCTGGTCCCAGACGGTGAGATGCGGGAGGAGCGTGACGCCTTGGGGCAGGTAGCCGATGCGGCGCTCCTCGATCGGCACGCCCGTCACGTCGCGCTCGCCGTAGCGGACGGTTCCGGGCGAGGACCCGTAGAGGCCCGCGAGACAGCGCAACGTGGCGGTCTTCCCGGACCCCGACGGCCCGAGGATGGCGAGCTGCCCGCTCGCGCCCCGGTGCTCGAGGCGAAGGTGGAAGGTGCCGAGCCGCAGGGCGAGATCGAACGAGACGGGCTCGCCCTCGACGACGGGGGGTGCGGCCGGGGGGGGCAGGCTGCGGACAACCCTGCGGCGGGTCCGGCGGCGCAATCTTGTGAGAGTGACGACGATGACCGCCAGTCCGAGGGCGAGGGCCGTCGGCGCCTCGGTCGAAGAAAGCCCGCTGGCGCTGAACTGCACCGACGTGAAGACGGGAAGCGTGTAGGGGTGATAGGCGAGGATGACCGTCGCCCCGTACTCGCCGAGGGCGCGCAGCCAGGCGAGCAGGAGGCCGGCGCGGATCCCGGCCGCCGCGCCCGGCAGGCCGACCTTCCAGAAGCGCGCCAGCTCCCGGTGACCGAGCCCGGCCGCGAGGTCGAAAAACGCCGGGTCGACGCTGTTGAACGCGGCGCGCGCCACGAGCACGAGGAACGGCGAGGCGACGAAGGTCTGCGCCAGCACGACCCCTGCCATCGAGTCGGTGAGATTGCCGTTGAAAAGGCTGCCGATCGTCGTGTACGGGCCGACGATGTAGATGAGGAGGATCCCCGCCATGAGTGGCGGCAGCGCCAGCGGCAGCGAGACGAGGACGGTGAGCAAGGAACCCCACCGCGACCTCGACCGGGCGAGCAGGTAGGCGAGCGGGATCCCGAACGCCGCGATGAGCGCGGTGGAGATCGTCGCCGTGACGGCCGAGGTGTACAGCGCCGGGAAGAGCCCCGGCTGCGAGAACCCACGCTGGCTGGAGCTCGAGAGCCGGAAGACGAAGGCGCCGAGCGGGACAGCGAGGTAGAGCGCGAGCAACCCGCCGAGTACCAGAAGCGGGCTGGCGCGCCACGCTCGCTGTCCCACCGACAAAAGGCCCTCCTCCTAGGAGACGAGTGACCGCAACGCCGACGGGACGGCGGAACGCGGACCGAAAAGGATCGCCGGCGAGTCGACCGTGAGCCCTTCGCGTCGCAGGATCGCCGCAGCCTTGGGACCGAGCAGGTAGTCGACGAAGGCGACGGCCGCGGCCTCGTGCGGAGCACGGTTCACGACCGTGACAACGTAGGGGTTCGTGAGCTTGATCGCTCCAAGGGTGACCGTCGGGATGTCGGCAGCGGTCGCCTCGACTTCGTAGAAGAAAGCGGCGTCGAGCTGGCCCGCCTGGAGCCGGCCGACCATCGTCTCCTCGGGAAAGACGTCGGACATCTCCGTCGCGAGCGCCTTGAGCGCCGGAATCTTGTACTTGGTGGCGGCTTCATCAAGGGCGGTCACGGCGAGAACGCCCTTCGGGTCGACGGCCGGATCCGTGCGTCCGAGCCGGAAGCCGGGCAGGGTGATGACCTTGTACCACGGTTCGGTCTTGAAGTCGTGGGCGAACTTGCTCTTCGGGTTGTAGCCGATGTAGAGCGGCGTCGTCCCGAACTGCGCGTACCAGGAGACCCAGTCGCCGTTCTTCGAACCCTCGAGCGATGCGGGGGCCTTCGTGCCCGCGCTGACGAAGACGTCGGCCTTCTGGGTCTTGCCCTGGATCTCGGTGGCGAGCGCGGTCGATCCGGCGGAGAATCCGTCGAAGGTGTAGCCGGTCGCCTTTTGGAAGGCCGGACCGAGCAGGTTCATCGTGTCGACGAGCGATCCTGCGTACAGAACGTCGACCGGCCCGCCGTTCGACGTCGACGCCGCCGCCATGCCCACGACGGGAATCACCGCGACCATTCCGAGCGCGGCGCCGGCGATCGCGACGATCGCGACGCGCAGAACGCCTTTCCGACCGGTTCCACCCCGTGAGCCGGCGAGGCGACCTCGAGCCCCGACCGGGCGACGATGCGAGGGATGCACCATGAACAGCCCCTTTCCACTAATCAATGTTTGACTAGTGACCCTAGCCGGGCCGCATTCCCCCGTGACCGATCTCGCGCTCGGGGCATCCACGCCTCAGTGGCGCTCCGGCAGCTTTGTCTCCCTCTCCCCTCGCGGGACTCGAACCCCGTGGTGCTGCCGGTCGTCGATCAACTCGGCCACGAAGTTCGCCAGCGCCTCGGCAGATGCGAGCCGCCAGCGCGCCAGCGTCGCGTCGAACCCCTCTGCTTGCGCCAGCTTGTCGCGCAGTCCGACGAGCATCGGACGGATCCGCTCCGCTTGAGCCTCGAGAAGTTCGCGGGCGTCGAGGCCGGCCCGGTCGAGCAGCAGCAACTTCACCAGCAGCTCCGACCGGGCGTCGCGGACGTGCGCGACCGGCTCGGCGAGCCACGAGCCGAGCGCGACTTGTCCCTCCGGAGTGAGGTCGATCAGCCGCCGTTCCGGTCCGCGAACCCCGGGGACAGAGCCGGTCTCCCGCACATATCCTGCGGTCTGGAGCGAGGCGATCGCCCGGTAGACGAGGGGCCGCGGGATCGTCCAGATCCGCCCGATGACCCCGTCTGGCGCGAAAGCACGGCTGAGGGCGAATCCGTGCGTTTCGCCCTCCGCCACCAACCCGAGTACGGCCCACTCGCCAAGTGACAGGTCGTTTGTCGAGGACACCACCACGACAGTACGCGAGGCCGCGCCACGCAGGTGGCAAACATGGTCCGCGGTCCGCGACCGCCAAGTCGGGACCGCCTGCGATCTAAACCGACTCCCGCGGACGGACTACTGCTTCGCCACCATCACCGAGGTGGACTTGATCACCGCGACGACCTCGTCGCCGACATCGATCTCCAAAGACTCGACCGAATCTTTCGTGATCGCCGCGACGACTTCCTCCCCGCCGGACAGGCGGACCGTCACGGCCGCCATGACGGCACCCTTTTCCACCGCGACGACCGTTCCGGGCAGCTGGTTGCGGGCACTGATTCTCATGTCCGGACCATACCGCCCCTGGAGGCAATCGGGCTCCCCTCGTCTTCGAAACGTGCAGGTCAGGTGGCCGAATGGGCCCGATTCTTGCGCCAGGGTGCACGATGCCATCCCTTGCGGGCGCGATGGCCCGAACCTACGCTCCCTGGGCTGATCGCCTTCGAGCGACCACCGGAAGGAGCAGGCACGCGATGCAGAGTGCCTTGGAAATCGCCCGCCAAGCCGAGTTGAAGCCGATCGAGGAGATCGCGGCCCAGATGGGGATCCGGCGCCACCTCCTCGAGCACTACGGCAAATACGTCGCCAAGATCAAGCTCGACGCCATCGACGAGCTCGCCGACGGGCCCCGGGCCCGTTACATCGTCGTCTCGGCGGTCAGCCCGACACCGTTCGGCGAGGGCAAGACGACGATGACGATCGGCCTCGGCCAGGCGATGCGCCTGCTGGGCAAGCGAGCCACCGTAACGATTCGGCAGGGATCGATGGGGCCGACGTTCGGCATCAAAGGCGCGGCCGCCGGCGGTGGCTACAGCCAGGCCGTGCCGTTCGAGACCCTCGTCCTCAACCTCACCGGGGACATGCACGCCGTGACCGCGGCGCACAACATGCTCGCCGCGATCCTCGACAACCACATCTACCAGGGCAACGAACTCGGTTTCGACGTCCACGACATCACCTGGCGCCGCGTCCTCGACGTCGACGACCGCGCCCTGCGCAACGTCATCACCGGCCTCGGGAGCCGGGTCGACGGTGTCCCGCGCCAGACCGGATTCGACATCACCGCCGCCTCGGAGGCGATGGCGGTCCTCGCCCTGTCGAGCTCCCTCGCTGACATGCGTAGCCGACTCGGTCGCATCGTCGTCGGCTACACGCGAGGTGCCGAGCCGATCACCGCTGACCAGCTGCGGGGAGCCGGCGCGATGGCGGTCATCATGCGCGAGGCCCTGAAGCCGAACCTGCTACAGACCCTCGAGAACACCCCGGTGATGGTGCACGCCGGCCCCTTCGGCAACATCGCCCATGGCAGCTCGTCGATCGTCGCCGACCTCATCGGCATGCACTGCGGCGACTACCTCGTCACCGAGGCCGGCTTCGGGGCCGACATGGGGGCGGAGCGCTTCTTCAACATCAAGTGCCGGACCTCGGGACTGGAGCCCGATGCCGCGGTCGTCGTCGCGACCGTACGCGCGCTCAAGGTCCAGTCCGGGAAGTACCGCGTCGTCGCCGGGCGCCCGCTTCCCGAGGCGCTCCTTGCCGAGAATGTCGACGACGTCCAGGCAGGTGCGGCAAATCTCGCCAAGCAGGTCGACAACATCCGCTGCCACGGCGTCACGCCGGTCGTCGCGATCAACGCGCTCCCGAGCGATTTCCCATCGGAGCACGAGGCGATCCGCGAGATCGCGCAGGCGCTCGGGGTACGTGTCGCGCTCTGCCAGCCCTACACCGATGGCGGCAAGGGAGTCGTCGAGCTCGCCGAGGCGGTCGTCGAAGCCACCGAGGAGCCGAGCAAGTTCCAGCTCCTCTACCCGGCTGAGATGCCGTTGAAGCAGAAGATCGAGACGATCGCCGCGAAAATCTACGGTGCCGACGGAGTCGACTACTCGCCGACCGCCGACCGTCAGCTCGCGCGCTACGAGGCGAACGGGCTGGGGAACCTGCCCATCTGCGTCGCCAAGACTCAGTACTCGCTGTCAGCGGATCCCACCCTCTACGGGGCGCCGACCGGCTGGCGCCTTCACGTGCGCGAGGTGCGGGCCTCGGTCGGCGCGGGATTCATCTACCCGATCTGCGGCGACATGTCGACGATGCCCGGGCTCAGCTCGTCGCCCGTGGCCTACGAAATCGACATCGACGACAAAGGAGAGATCGTCGGTCTTTCCTGACCAGTCGCGCTGGCCTGTTGGTCGCCCTTAGCCTCGCTGTCGTTCGACGTCGGCGACGTGATGGGTCGTGTCGTGGACCATGTAGCGGGAGATCGACGCGACGACTCCGGCCCAGGCGCTCGGTGAACGCCCGTGCGGTTGAGCGACCCACGGGTCACCCACGGGGAAGGCAGGAGAATCAGTAGCCTGTTCGCCTCGTGCAGCTCATCGACACCCTCGTTCCGGCGGACTTTCGGTCCACGATCAACCCGACGCTGCGGCGCTTCTACCTCTGCACGTTCTTCAGCTGCATCGGCAACGGGCTCACGCTTTCGCTTTTCGTGGTGTACCTGCACAACGTGCGGGGATTCTCGGACAGCTTCGCGACGCTCCTGCTTGCGCTGTGCGCCCTCGCAGGACTCGCGGCGAGTCCAGTTTGGGGCACCACGACCGACCGCTTCGGCCCGGTGCCGGTGGCGCTCTTCAGCTACGCGACGGGGGCGAGCGCGCTCGTGCTCTGGGCCTTCGCCCACACCCGGTTGATGGCTCTCGTGGCGGGCCTCGCGGTCGCGATCTTCAGCGGGGCCGGCTGGGGCCCCGCGAGCACGCTGCTCAGCCGACTCGTTCCCGAAGAGCACCGCCAGCGGGCCTTCGGCTTCAACTTCATGCTCGTGAACTTGGGTATCGGCTTCGGCGGACTGATATCGGCCTCGATCGTCGATCTGCACCACCCATTCAGCTTCACGGTGCTCTATCTCCTCAACGCCGGAGTGACGGTTCTCACCGGCGTGCTCTATTTCACGCTGCGCGCCCACGGTGGGCCGGTCAGGGTCCACCACGACGACCCCGAGAAGCTTGCCGAGGGGTGGCGGCACGTCCTTTCCGACCGGCGCCTGGTAAAGATCGTGCTCGCCTCGCTCGTCCTGTTGATCGGTGGCTACGGGTCGCAGGAAGCAGGCTACAGCCTCTTCGTGGTGAACAACCTGAAGCTTTCGGTACACGTGATCGGCGTCATCTTCTTCTTCAACACCTCGACCATCGTGCTGGCGCAGCTTTGGGTGCTCAACCGTATCCAGGGGCGCAGCCGGACCCGCATGATGGCCCTTACCGGGGTGTCATGGTTCGTCTTCTGGGTGCTGCTCGACGTGGCGCTCAGGCTGCCCGCCGACGTCACGATCGTCTCGCTCTGCGTCGGGATGGTCATCTTCGCTCTCGGCGAGACCATGCTCACGCCCACGAGCTCGGCGCTGGTGAACCAGATCGCGCCCGAGCACCTGCGCGGCCGCTACAACTCATCGCTCGGTTTGACCTGGGGGCTCTCGGGCATGGTCGCTCCCGCCATCGCGGCGATCTACTTCGGAGACCACCTCGGCGGGTGGTGGCCGATCAGCATCGGGCTGCTGGCGCTCGCGGGTTCGGCGATGATGCTGAATCTGCGCCACACGCTCAGCGCCAGCGAGGACGGCCGCGTCGAGGTCGCGAAGTAGCTACTCGACGTCGACCGCCGTCACGGGATCGCGCGGGCTAACCGACCGGTTTGATCGTGCTCGCGCCGTAGGTGTACTCCTTCTCGAGGACCTTCAGCGCCGGACCCGCAAGCGTCTTGGTCTTGCCGTCTGCGGCCACATAGCTGACCTTGGTCACCGGGCCGACGCTGAACCACGCCTGCTTCGCGACGACGTACCCGGCGACTCTGGCGTTGGTCTCGGGCGACAGGTCCGCGAAGGTCGCGGGCATCGGACTGATCGCGCCCGTGACGTGGTCCACCACATAGACGACGACCTTGGCGGCATGGTCCGACGCGATGACGCCGTCGTAGGCGTTCGGATGCCAGGGCGTGTCCGAGATCCCCCGGACGATCATCCAAGGCACGCCTTGTGACGCGCAGGCGAAGGCAAACCCGGTTCCTTCATTCTCCTCGGCATCGGTCTGGTACACAAAGTCCTGTGCTTCGAGCCAACCCAACGGCTCGGTCCATACAGGCGCCTGTCCGATCACCCCGACGACGATCTTGTTCGCGATGACACCGGTCGCCTTCTGTCCGGTCGCGTCCGCAGCGGTGGTCGTTCCGAGTGAGGGTGACTGCTCTGCGGTCTGGACGAGTTGCCGCGTCGCGGCGAATGCCGTGATGTAAACCCACTGCTTGTTCGCCGTCGAGGGACCGTAGCCGAAGGTCTTCGCGTCGGCCGGGGTCGGCACCGGGGTATCGTACCCGGCAGTCTCGTCACCCGCGGTCGTCACACCGGGGCCGACGTGCATCTCGACCCCCTCGTACGGGGTCTGGTACCCGCCGAGCTGATAGTGGAGGTTGGACTTGTCGACGACCATCCCGCTCACGACGACATCGCCCACGTTGATCGGTGCAGCCTGGGCGCCCGCCGTCCCCGAGAACAACATCGCACGGGGATGGAAATGTGAGATGAGAAGGTAGGCGGCCAGCTCGGCCGACTCGTCGACCTCTCCTCCGAACGCGTCCACCACGGGACGGCCGCCGATCGTGCCGACGTAGAAGAGGTACCCGTCGACCGTCACCGACTTCGTCACGTGCATGGCGGCAAGCACCGGCGCCTGCTCCGCCCCTTCGGCACTGATGATCCCGATCGGCGCGAGGGAAGTGCCGCCTGCCGAAGTCGCCCTTGTCGAAGCCGAGGCGGTCGCACCGACGGTGAGGCCACCAACGACGACGACCGCCATGAGCGCGGCCCGTCCAGCGAAACGGCGGCCCCTGGTGCCAAGGACGGTGCGCTTGTCGTTGGGTCTTCTTCCACTGTGGAAAGTCATGGTTGTCCTCTTTCGTCCGGGAAATTCGATCTGTGGGCCCTCGACCTCGCTCACTTCCGAAGCGCCGTTTTGACATCTTCGGCAACGGCGCAGCCGCTCATCGTCGCGGACCGGGCCAAGTCGTGCCGGAGACGCGAACGAACGACGCGAGGCTCTGTCTAGCCGCTAGCGGCAAGACGGACGACCTGGCAGCCGGGCGCCTTGTTCGCCAGACGAACGTCGAGAAGAACTCCACGTCAGAGCGCTTGTCCGCCGTGTCAGCGCCAGGAGTTGCGCTCGCACGGGAATGCTCCGGCCAGCCTCCTATGCCCGAACAGTCGGCCGCCCGGCGACTTCCGGGGCCGGCCTTGGTACGCCGTCACCGGGGATCGTGTCCCGTGGATCGGCGCAGGAGACCCCCGTTCCGAGCTCCAGAGACCAAGAATCGAAGATCGGTGCCAGCTT
>Ga0326727_10025109_pt1 | contig 11204 bp, 8 predicted proteins | sample MB2enrmetagenome_FD_207643 | JGI IMG/M metagenome (GOLD analysis project Ga0326727, IMG submission 207643) | Lab enriched peat soil microbial communities from McLean, Ithaca, NY, United States - MB29MY | ecosystem: Environmental > Terrestrial > Soil > Wetlands > Peat | place: USA: New York... | reverse complement strand
ATTGTTTGGCTTTTTTGAAGATCTCGTGCAGGGCCTTTTCCGATTCCCCCAACCATTTGGAGAACAGGATGGGAGCGCTGATGGGAATGAAATTCAAACCGGTTTTATTGGCCAGGGCCTTGGCCATGAGGGTCTTGCCGGTACCGGAGGGTCCGGTAAACAAAATCCCCCTGGAAGGCGACAGCCGCCCTTCGTCGAATAGCTCCGGATATCTAGAGGGCCAGTCCACCACGGAAATGAGGGCCGCCTTGATCTCCTTGAGTCCCCCCACGTCCTCCCATCTGACCGTCGGCCTTTCCATAAAAAACTCCCGGGTGGCCGAGGGTTCGATTTCCCGCAGGGCCGTCAGGAAGTCTTCCGAGGTGATCTGCAGGTTTTCCGACGTATTCAGGAAGGCCTCGGGATTCCCGCCCCCGAGAACCTGAAGATATCGGCGGAACGCCACCATGCCCGCTTCCTTGCAGAGGGCCTGCAGGTCCGCTCCGACAAAACCATGGGTGACCTGGGCCAGACGTTCCAGGTTGACATCCGGGGCCAGCGGCATGCGCCGGCTGTGGATCTTCAAGATCGCCCGGCGTCCCTCGGCGTTGGGCACCGGGATGGTGATTTCCCGGTCAAAACGGCCGGGCCGCCGCAGGGCCGGATCTATCTTCTCCGGAATGTTGGTTGCCCCGATCACCACCACGTGGCCCCGGGGGACCATGCCGTCCATGAGAGCGAGCAGTTGGGCCACCACCCGTTTTTCCACGTCCCCCAGCACGTCAGCCCGTTTCGGGGCGATGGCGTCGATCTCGTCGATAAAGATTACGCTGGGGGCCTGGCTGGCGGCCTCCTCAAAGATCTCCCGGAGCTTGGCCTCGCTTTCTCCGTAGAACTTATGGATAATCTCGGGACCGTTGACCTTGATGAAATGGAGTTTGACCTCGCTGGCGATGGCCCTGGCAATCAGGGTTTTGCCCGTTCCGGGAGAGCCATAAAGGAGCACGCCCTTGGGGACTTCGATCCCCAGTCTTTCAAAAACCTCGGCATAGCGCAGGGGAAGTTCCACCATCTCCCGCACCAGCTGGAGTTCTTTGTCCAGGCCGCCGATGTCTTCATAGGAGACCTGGGCGGCGCCGTTCACTAGATAATCGGGTTTCTGGAGAACAAAATTGGTCTGCGGGTTGATGATGACCGGGCCGGAAGGCGAGGTCGCCTCTACCCGGAAGAAACGGTCACGGCCGCCGAAAAGCGGGATGTTGATCTTGTCGCCCAGAAACACCGGGTATCCCTGGAGCACCTTGCCGAAATGTTCCAGTTCGGCTTCCTGGGGCAGGGGGCAATTGGCCTCCAAGAAATAGAGGATAACGGTGGTGGCGGTTTGACGGGGAACCTTCCTGATCTGGACCGTGTCGCCCACTTTGACCTGGGCATTGGCCCGGATCAGCCCGTCGATTTGGATGTGCTGTTTTTCGTGGCCCTGGCCCAGGGCCCCGGTGACCCGGGCTGCCGTCTTTTTTTTGCCGGTGATTTCAAGGAGGTCTCCCAGGACGGCGCCCAGGGCCTGGATATCTTCAGGGTTCAGGCGAGCCCAACCCTTGCCGACATCATCGGTGGAAGCTTCACTGACTTTTAATTCCATAACCACAATCTTTGCTTAACCTAATGGTATGGAATAATTGACTTTATCCTGTGCCGGCCACCAGTCAATTCGAGATTAGATGATAAAGCCATCTGCTCATCTAATCATCATATGGTCTGACCAATTTATTACTATCTGCCTCCCTCCTTTGTCAAGAAAAATTTCTGCGGCTCCCGATAATCTTTCAGGGCAATCCTTACCCAGGACTCCTGACGCCCTAAAACGGCATGGCAAGCTGAAGGCCTTAACCTCCGCAGGGGATAAATTTGCAGCTTGCCGGGGGAAAGTGCGGCTGGCGGCAGAGGACCCCAAGACCAGGGTTACGCCGCCAAAGTTTTCACCAGGGAAACAAACCCGGCATCACCGTTTCTAGCCCAAGAACCAACCACTGCCGCCCTGATCTCAGTACCCCAAATCCTCGCCTGCCAGTTTAACGTGAATCCGATTTTCAATATTGTGGCCCTCGATGAGTATTGCGGCTAGATTTTGCTAAAGATAGGGCGGCCGATCGGGTCGCCCCTGCCTTTTATAGGTTGGGCTCGGCCCCTCACCCCAGGCTGGCGATGGCTTCACCCCGGAGGCTGGCCCGCATGGCTTCGCTCTCCCGGGCCAGCCGCTCCAGATCGGGGCCTTGGGTCAGATAGAGATTGAAACGGCGGCCCTGGAGTCCCATGGTGATGGGTTCAATCATCTCCTCCGGCAGCACCAGGGCCCGGGATTTTCCCCGGCGCTCCGGGGAGGCCACTTCCAGCACGCCTTCTTTGCCCCAGAGGCGAAAGATGGCGGTCAGCAGCCCGATGGGCCAGGCGCTGTCCGACACTACCGCCACTTCGGCGGCGTTCAGGGCGTAGCGGTTGCCATTGAAGGAGATGGCCAGGCCGCCGCCGCCCCGTACCGCCTGGAAGGCTTGAACGTCGGTGATGCTGTCCCCCACGTAGATGGTGTCCGCCAGCCTTAAGCCGGTTCCGGCCAGGCTGTCGGCCACGATCCTGGCCTTTTCCGCCCCGCCCACCGGCGAGATCTCCCGATAGATGGCGCCGATCTCCATCCGGGGCAGGCGTTCCCGGAAGATTTGCTCCAGGCGGCCGATGGCCTCCTGGACCGGGGCGGGCAGCTCCGTGAGCGAGCCGGCTCCCGGGGGCAACTCGATGGCCGGGGCCCCCAGGATCTCCTCTTCCAGACGGCGCAACTCCGCGGTTTCTCCGGGCCCCAGCGGGTAGCGATCCAGGTCCAGTTCGGTGCAAAAGATGTGCTCCGGGTCAAACCCCAGCCTGCCTCCCACCGCCTCGGCAAAATGGCGGTAGCTGGTGCTGATCTCGAAGATGGGAAAGTGGAATCCGTGCAAGAAGCGGTAAGTCTCCTCCGCGCCAGGCATCAGCCGCAGGTTCCCGGCGGAGAACTCCCGGATCGCGGCGTTGCTGAGGCCGCGAGCCTTGAGAAACGGGAGGATGAGCTTCAGGGTGTCCCCGGCCTGGTACTCCGGTGGTTTGGCGATGTCCGCCAGGTAATCGCTATAACGGCTCAACTGGGTAAAAAACCGGTCACCAAAGGGCGGGAGAAACTCCCGGCAGAGTTCGAAGGCATTGTCATTGAGGGCCAGCGGCCCTTCGCAGCCCGTGTCCAACTGAATCTGGAGCATCTCTTCTCCTTTGGCTTATGGGGGGAGGACCAGACCCCTGGGGCGACAGTGGCACGGGCTGGTGGACGGTAATGGCCCCCAGACAAAATACCTCCGGACGCATGCCTGGGAAACTATCAAGATTTCCCCTGCCGGTCAAGGCGGGCCGATACATGAGGTCATTGCTATCTTTATGATTGGTTTGGCTCTAGGAAATAATTAGTGGGTCTAAATAATTTATTCATAGGTGTATTTAACACTCTTGATATTTTGAAATGACTTGCGCCATTCCGCTGCGTACTTCTGTCCAAATCTTTGCACTTCACTTGGTCGATAGTATTGAAGGGTACTAAGAAAGGATTTAATTGCGACATTGAAAATGAAACTAAGCAGGTTTTCAATGCCTTCAAGGTTAGGAATTGGTTTGAAATGTACGACGTTTTTTCCAAAGAGAATTTGGTCCCTGAAGGAAGCGGAATGAGTTATCTTCGAACCCATATTGTAGAAGGTCTCATATTCCGCTAACCGTCCGACGGCTTTGGCTAAATCCCTAATGGATTTGCAACCGCCTACTAATTTATACCACTGCAAATCTAGTTTCCGTTTTCCTTTACGCTTTTCAAACTCCTGATCAATCTCAATAAAGTCAGGCTCCGCCAGAATTTGGTTAATTTCGGAAAGTTGTTTCTTTGCACCATTATTAAGGGTGGGATTATTAGCGTGGATATCGAGACCGATGCTTCTTGGGATGTGATCGAATTCGGCTCCTTCGGGTGTGCCTTGGATTCCTCTCAATGCCCACAATCGCTCATTTCTTAAGTTTGAGACAATATAGAATCTTGCCTTTCGATCAGCGTCGCTAAGGATTATCCATTCAGAGTAAATCCAGGCTTCAAATGCGGCGCGCGCCGGCAGGAATGCAGCTTGAACCATTCCATTCTCGATGAGAGTTCGCACCGCGGCAAGCATTGAGACTATCTGCTTTAGCAGAACCCCACACACAACTATGTCGGTCAATTCTTTCCTACTAGAATTGAATGCGCGAAGGATCAAATTCGCCCCGTATTCTAGCATATCATTTAATAGCTTGATCTGATCGGAAAAGTGCTGCGCCACTTCTTTCTTTGCTTCTTCTTGACCAAGTAACAGCGCCATCGGATTCTCCTGAATGTAGGGTTTCGTGAAATTACTTATATTTTATACAAAAAATATGCAGTGTCACAGAATATCCGAAATGGCCTTCCACCTATTTCAAATAAATAATTTTTTTTCCGCCCGGAGAAGTAGCCAAGCTCTGGATTTTTCCAGAAGAATTACTACAATGAATAAAAGGACCTTGCCGAGGGAGAGCGATGCACCGCCTTATCAAGATCAGGATCATCCGCGACTTTGAGCAGATGGAGGAGCGCTGGCGTTGCCAACCGGATGTCTGGTTCGGGTCCAGCCGGCCGCACCTCCACTTCCGCCCCGCGGCGGATTTCTATGAAACCGTCCAGGGACTGGTGCTGCGCCTGGAGGTGGCCGGAATTCAGCCCGAAAGCCTCTGCCTCTCTTTGGCCGGCCAGGAATTGGTGGTCGAGGGCCGGCGCCAACCGCCGCCGCCGGAGGGCATCCGGCGCTTTATCCACCTGGAGATGGGCTTCGGCGCCTTCGAGCGCTGCTTCCTCCTGCCCATCCCCGTTGACCTTCAGGGCGTCCGGGCCCGCTATCGGGATGGCATCCTGGAGGTCCACCTGCCCCGGAAGGCCCCACAGATTCGCCAGATTCCGGTGAAACAGGCAGACCCGGAATAATTAATACGGAGGCCCCATGGCCAAAGAAGAACAGGAAATCCAAACCCCGCTGCTGGGCGACCAGGAAATCGACCCCAGCCCCCGGGTGCTGTCCATCCTGCCGATGCCCGATATGGTGCTTTTCCCCCGGTTGATCCTGCCCCTGATCCTGTGGCACGAGCCGGCCCAAAAGCTGGTGCAGGAAGCCCTCCTCCAGGACAAGATCATCGGGATTCTGGCTGGCCTGGGAGAGAAGGCCGAGGGCTTCGGCCCGGAAGACCTCCCCCGGGTGGGCACCGCCGCCGCCATCTTGAGGATGCGGAAATCCGAGGACGACGCCCTCCGCCTGCTGGTCCAGGGGCTGTACCGCTTCCGGGTGGAGGAATGGGTGGGCTTTGAACCTTACCTCACCGCCCGGATAATCCCCATCTCGGAGGAATACGAACCCGGCCTGGAGGTGGAGGCCCTGGTCTCCAACGTCAAGGGCCTCTTTTTGAAGATGCTGGAGCTCTCTCCCTACCTGCCGGCGGAACTGGGCACCCTGGTCCGGGAGTTGGGCGACCCCCGGCTTCTGGCGGACATCACCGCCGGTAGCCTCAATATCTCCAAGGCCGAAAAGCAGGAACTGCTGGAGACTCTTGAGGTCAAGGAGCGCCTGCGCCGGGTGCTGAGTCTGATCAACCGGGAACTGGAGATCCTGGAACTGGGAAAAAAGATCCAGGCCCAGGTGAAGGTGGAGATGGACAAGGCTCAAAAGGAGTATTATCTCCGTGAGCATATTAAGGTCCTGCAAAAAGAGTTGGGGGAAGGGGAAGAAAAGGGCCAGGAGATCGAAGAGCTCCAGTTGCGCCTGGAAGAGGCGGAGCTCCCGCCCCACGCCATGAAGGAGGCGGAGCGGGAACTGACCCGGCTGAAGCGGACTCCGCCCACCTCCCCCGACCACCAGGTGATTCGCAATTATCTGGAGTGGATGATCGAACTGCCCTGGAGCAAGTCCACCGAAGACAATCTGGACCTGGCCCAGGCCAGGCAGATCCTGGATGAAGACCACTATGACCTGGAGAAGGTGAAGAAGCGCATCCTGGAATATCTGGCGGTGCGCCGACTGAAGCCGGACATGAAGGGTCCCATCCTCTGTTTCGTGGGGCCGCCAGGGACCGGCAAGACCTCCCTGGGGCGCTCCATTGCCCGCTCCCTGGGGCGCAAGTTCATGCGCCTCTCCCTGGGGGGGATACGGGACGAAGCCGAGATCCGGGGGCACCGCCGCACTTACGTGGGGGCCCTGCCCGGCCGCATCATCCAGAGCATGCGCCGGGCCGGCTCCAACAACCCGGTCTTCATGCTGGATGAAGTGGACAAGATCGGCGCCGATTTCCGCGGCGACCCCTCTTCGGCCCTCCTGGAGGTGCTGGATCCGGAACAGAATAACTCCTTCTCCGACCATTACCTGGACGTGGGTTTTGATCTCTCCAAGGTGATGTTCATCACCACCGCCAACCTGCTGGACCCCATTCCTCCCCCCCTGCGGGACCGCATGGAGGTCCTGGAATTGGTGGGCTACACTGAGGAGGAGAAGTTGGGTATCGCCTTTTCCCACCTCATCCCCCGGCAGTTGGAGGCCCATGGCTTGACCGCGGCGCAACTGGAGATCAGCCCGATGGTCATCCGTGCGCTCATCGCCTCCTATACCCGGGAGGCGGGGCTGCGCAACCTGGAGCGGGAGATCGCCGCCCTGTGCCGGGGTGCGGCCCGGGAGATCGCCGAGGGTAGCCGCGACTACGTGGCGATCAATGAAGGGGAGGTCCCCGCCTATCTGGGGCCGCCCAAGTTCTTCCGGGAAGCGGCCCTGAACCACCCGGAGCCCGGAGTGGCCACCGGCCTGGCCTGGACCCCCACCGGCGGCGATATCCTGTTTATCGAGGTCTTGCGGATGCCGGGCAGCGGCAACCTCAAACTCACCGGGCAGTTGGGGGAGGTCATGAAGGAATCGGCCACTGCGGCGCTCTCTTATATCCGGGCGCGGGCCCCCTTCCTGGGCATCGAGGAGGACTTCTTCGAGAAATCTGACCTCCACATCCATGTGCCCGCCGGGGCCATCCCCAAGGATGGGCCCTCCGCCGGATTGGCCATGCTGTGCGCCCTGGTCTCGCTTCTCTCGGCGCGGCCCCTTAAGAAGGACCTGGCCATGACCGGGGAGATCACCCTGCGGGGCCACGTCCTGCCGGTGGGCGGCATCAAGAACAAGGTGCTGGCGGCCCATCGGGCAGGCATCCGGGAGATCATCCTGCCGGCCCAGAACCAGGTGGACCTGGAGGAGATCCCACCCTCGGTGCGCCAGGAACTCAGGTTCCACCTGGTGGAGCGCCTGGACCAGGCCCTGAAGATCGCCTTTCCCCGGCGGCCAGGGGTTGGAGATGCAAGGTTAAGGGGCAGAAAACGGAAAACCAATTGAGACACTTACGAAAAACGAAAATCCGGGTAAGGCAATCCTTTCCGGCAAGGTTTTTGCTGCGAGGCAGGTAGGGTGGGCACTGCCCACCAAAACCAGAGATCTTTTTGAACTTGAGCATACCTAACAGCTAATTATTTCATTGAATTTACAAGCTTTTGCCCTCTCCCCTCATTGGGGGGAGAGGGCAAGGTGAGGGGGGATGGACGCCCGCGAAGCCACCCTCACCAGGCCGGACCGTCGACCGATAATTTCTTGATTCCGGAGGCAGATCTCATGGCCGTTTTTACCTGTGAAAAATGCGGCAGCAAAGTGGAAACCCGCTGCAAACCCAAGAAGTGCAGCTCTTGCGGAGAGACCGGCGCCATGTGCAAGGTGGAGGCCGCCGCCCCTCCCAAGAAAGGGAAGAAATAAAGGGCTGGTGGGCACCATAGCTTTCTAACCGAAAACCGCCTTATGATTTACGGCATCGGGATTGATCTGGTCAAGTTGGCGCGCCTTTCCGCGGCCATCCGCCGCTATGGCGAGCGCTTCCTGAACCGCGTCTTTACTCCCCAGGAAATCGCCCATTGCCGGGGCAAGCGTTGGAGCGACTCCTGCTTTGCCCTGCGCTTTGCCGCCAAGGAGGCCTTCTCCAAGGCCCTGGGGGTGGGTCTGAGGCAGGGGGGCATCTTCTGGCGGGAGGTGGAGGTGGTCTCCGACTCCAGGGGCAAACCGGAGCTTAAGGTGAGCGGCCGGGCCGCCCAGCTCTGCCGGGAGGCCGGCGTTACCGGGATGCACCTCTCCCTCAGCGACGAAGACGGCCAGGGCCTGGCAGTGGTGATTTTGGAGAGGTGAGGGGCGAAGTTTGGAAAAGTTCAAAGTTCAAGGTTTAAAGTTCAAGGTTCAAAGTCAAGGGCAAGTGCAGTTATTAGCTTTTCATATTTTTGGAGAGAGCCGGAGGCTCATGAGCGATTTTTCCGAAAAGTCTTCATGCAGGGTGCACACTGCGCACGACCCGGCGGCTCGCCCCTACTGCTCACCGCCCGATTTTTAAGAGGCGGAAGGTTGTTCCCATCCCCAAGATGACGCTCCCGATCCTGTTATTCTCCCTGGTGGCCGCATGGTTCCCCAGCGCGGCCGGGGCTGCGGAACCCTTTGCCAATCCCCAGCCGGGCCGCATCTTTAAATTTCCCGCCGACCACGGGGCCCACCCGGATTTCAAGACTGAGTGGTGGTACTGGGTGGGTCACCTGAAATCCCCGGAGGGCGAGGCCTTCGGCTACCAGATCACCTTCTTCCGGGCCGCCCTGCGCCGCCCAGATCCCCGGGCCCGCTCGGCCTGGTCCCTCAACACCGTCTATTTCGCCCACCTGGCCGTCACCGACCCGGCCCGGGGGCGCTTCCGGTTCCGGGAAAAGGTGGGCCGGGGCGCCCTGGGGCTTTCCGGCGCCACCGCGGGCCGTCTCCGGGTCTGGATCGACGACTGGCAGGCGCGGCAGGCAGGTGAAGGTTTTCATCTGCAGGCCGGGGACCAGGGGTTGGGGCTGAATCTGCTCCTCACTCCCCTGAAGCCCCCGACCCTGCATGGCGAAGGAGGCTTCAGCCCCAAGGCGGCCCACTATGAGGCCGCCAGCTATTATTATTCTATTCCTCGGCTGGACAGCTTGGGGCATCTGTTTTTGGACGGCCGCACCATAGAGGTTAGCGGGGCCGGCTGGATGGACCACGAATTTTTCAGCAGTTCCATGGCGCCGGGCCAGGTGGGCTGGGACTGGTTCGCCATCCAGTTGGAGGACGGCGAAGAGGTGATGCTCTATCTACTACGCCTGCGGGACGGTTCGCTGGACCCGGCTTCCGCGGGCACCCTGGTGGACCCCCAGGGACAGACGCGGCACCTGAAGCTGGACGACTTCCAGGTTAAGGCCAGCGGCGTCTGGAAGTCTCCCCACTCCGGGGCGGAATATCCGGCCGGCTGGCAGGTGCTCATCCCCGGGGCCGGCCTGGAACTCACCCTGACTCCTACCCTGGCGGACCAGGAGATCCTGGCCGGCGTCCCGGCGCGGGTGAGCTATTGGGAGGGCCAGGTGCGGGTCCAGGGCAGAGCCGGACCGCGGCCGCTCAACGGCATGGGCTACGTGGAGCTCACCGGCTACGCCGGCGCCATGGAGGGCAGGTTTTAAAAGGGTGGGGGAGGGGCCGGGGGTGGCGGCTATCGCTTGCTCCACACCTGCCGGGCCGCGGCCGCGGCGGCCTCCAGGTCCTGGGGCCCGTGGGCCAGGGAAATGAACCAGGCCTCAAACGGGGAGGGCGGCAGGTAGATGCCGGCGGCCAGCATCCCCTGGAAGAACTGCCGGAATTTCTGCAAATCGGCCCTCCTGGCGTCCTCCAGATCGTGGACCGGCCCCCGGGTGAAGAACGGGGTGAGCAGGGAGCCCAGGCGGTTGACCGTGAGGTCCAGGTGCTGGCGCGCCGCGGCCCGGGCCAGCTCCTGGGCCAGCCAGGCGCCCTTTTCTTCCAACTGCTCATAGGTCCCGGGCTTTTGCAAGGCCTTCAGGGTGGCCAGCCCGGCGGCCACCGCCACCGGGTTGCCGGAGAGGGTGCCCGCCTGGTAGATGGGGCCGGCGGGGGCCATCTGGGACATGAGGTCCCGCCGGCCGCCGTAGGCCCCCACCGGCAAGCCGCCGCCGATGATCTTGCCCAGGCAGGTGAGGTCGGGGGTGACGCCATAGAGGGCCTGGGCCCCGCCCCAAGCCACCCGGAAGCCGGTGATCACCTCATCGAAGATTAAGATGATGTCTTCCTGGTGGCAAAGCTGCCGCAATCCCTCCAGAAACCCGGGTTTGGGGAGGACCACTCCCATGTTGCCGGCCACCGGCTCCACGATGACCGCGGCGATCTCCCCGGGACGGCGCCGCACCGCCTCCTTAACCGCCTTCAGATCGTTATAGGGGAGGGACAGGGTCAGGGCGGCGATCTCGTGAGGCACACCGGGGCTGCCGGGAATTCCCTGGGTGAGCACCCCGCTGCCCGCGGACACTAAAAAGGAGTCGGCGTGGCCGTGGTAGCAGCCGTCGAACTTGATCAGCAGGGGACGGCCGCTGGCGCCCCGGGCCAGGCGCAGGGCGCTCATGCAGGCTTCGGTGCCGGAGGTGACCAGGCGCACCATCTCCAGGGACGGCACCGCCTCCACCAGAAGCTTGGCCAGATCCACCTCTCCCGGGGTGGAGGCGCCAAAACCAAGGCCTCGCGCCGCGGTCTCCTGCACCGCGGCCACCACCTCCGGGGCGGCATGCCCCAGAATCAGCGGCCCCCAGGAACCGATGAAGTCCAGGTAGGAATTGCCGTCCACGTCATAAACCCGAGCCCCCGCGCCCCGCACCAACAAGGGCGGCGGGGTCAAGCCCACCGCGCCCCAGCCCCGGACCGGACTGTTTACTCCGCCGGGCATCAGAGAAAGCGCGGTTTGGAAAAGACGCTGCGATTCCACCAGATTTGCCACGACCTCCTCCTAAGAATAACTCACCCGGTCTGCCGCGGCCCCCATGCAGGGCGCCCGGCTCAAGGCTTCCGGTCGGCGGCCAGGCGTTCCCTTGCCTCTTCCCGGAAATAGCGCATGGTGGTCTTTTTGAGTTCGCTTTCGCTGAAGAGTACCTGGTAACCGCTGAGACCGGTTTCCCGGGCCATGCGGGCCGCGATCTCCAGGCATTCCTCCCGGGTGCGGCCATGGACCATGGTGTAAAGATTATAAGGCCAGGCCGGGGC
>Ga0326727_10025107_pt1 | contig 11204 bp, 8 predicted proteins | sample MB2enrmetagenome_FD_207643 | JGI IMG/M metagenome (GOLD analysis project Ga0326727, IMG submission 207643) | Lab enriched peat soil microbial communities from McLean, Ithaca, NY, United States - MB29MY | ecosystem: Environmental > Terrestrial > Soil > Wetlands > Peat | place: USA: New York... | reverse complement strand
GTCCGCTTCCGGGGCGGAACTGTGCCGCCCCTGCCGCATGGCCCCGCCGGCCTTTGTTCGCGCCGTCTCGTACGGCATTTATCAAGGCCGCATGCGCGAGGCCATTCACGCTCTCAAGTACGACCGTCTGCACGCGGTGTCGGCAGGGCTGGGCCGCATGCTCGCCCAGGCCATTGCGCAACTGGCCGGCGAAGCGCCTAAGGAAATGCTCGTCATTCCCGTGCCTCTGCATCGCTCAAAATATGCGCAACGCGGATTCAATCAGTCGCGTTCGCTCGCTCGCGCGGCGCTCAAGTCCCTCGGCAAGAGCCATCCCCAGTGGCGGCTCACGCTGGCTTCGAGCACTCTCCTGCGCCAACGCGCTACGGAAACCCAGGCCGGGCTTACTCCGCGCCAGCGGCGCATCAACCTCCGCGGCGCATTCGCGGTCTCCGATCCGGCGCGCGTCGCCGCGCGGCACGTTCTCGTCATCGACGACATTCTTACCACCGGAGCCACGGCGCGCGCCGCAGCCAGGGCGCTGATCGAGGCCGGCGCTGCCTCGGTCTGGGTGGCCACGCTGGCGCGTGCGCAACGCGCCGATGGAGTTCGACCGTTCTACGAAGACTTGGAGGAAGAAGCTCCGCTCGCCGGCGCATTGCCGGTTGCGGAATCGCACGCAGCAGGCTCCAGCACGATCGGGCCAACCATGCCGGCTTTTTAGCCCGGGAGAGATGAGATGTCGTTGGGGAAAGCCATGATTCACGCGCGCAAGCAGAAGGCGATTGCCAAGGCCGTGGTCCTGTCCGGTGGCCACGAGAACCTGCAACATGCTCACGTCCACGCCCACATCCTGCAGATGCCGGTGCTGGTGCTCAATGCCTCCTATGAGCCCATCAACATCTGCGGCGCGCGCCGCGCCCTGGTGCTCGTCCTCAAGGGCATTGCGCGCACTGAGGAGGAGCACGGCCTTTCGCTGCACGCGCAGCGCGCCATCATCGCCATGCCCTCGGTCATTCGTCTGCTCGAATACCGCCGCATCCCCCACCAGACCCGCGCCCTCTCGCGCAAGAACATCCTGCTGCGCGACCGCAACACCTGCCAATATTGCGGCGAAGCCCTGCCGCCCAGCGAGCTCACCCTCGACCACGTGGTGCCCCGCTCCCGCGGCGGCAACTCCACATGGGAAAATCTCGTCGCCTGCTGCCACGAGTGCAACCGCAAAAAGGGCAACCGCCTGCTCGGCGAGATCGACGACATGATCCTGCTGCGCGAGCCCAAGCCCTTCTCGCTCCACACCAGCCGCCAGATCATGCGCATGCTAGGCCGCAGCGACGACCGCTGGCGCAAGTACTTGTTCTATTAAATTTGTATGGACATAGGTACTGTGCGCAAACAGTATGAGCGAAACACTAGAAGCTGTCTCATAACCTGGTTACGCAAGAGGTCACGACTTCAAAGTTTCTTGAAAGACTGTAATGTGGAGCACGAAGTGTCAGGGGCACGACTTCACAGGTTGCTGAAAAACTCAAATAGCGGGTTGTTTTGTATCAGGGCGCGAGTTTACTCGCGCCGCAAACGCAGCAAAATCAACGCGGGGCTTTAGCCCCTGAGGGAAGTCTTTCAGGAGATTCGCTCCCTGATCTCCATTTTTCCGCAGCCTGTTCAGTCGTGCCGAAAGGGTGCAATGAATCGATCGGGTTTTAACCCCTGTTCGATGTTTGTCGGCCCGCAAATACCCGCTTATTCGATTCACCGAACACTGTCTAGAAGGCCGATTCTGCCGGTCCTCAGCCCTTTGCCCCGTAGGGGCAATCGACGATAGCCCAGGCCGGGGTCCCCACGGACGGGTGGCTCGCAGAGCCGGGGTCCGTGGGGTGGAGGGTGAACCCTGAGCGGAGTCGAAGGGGAAACCCTGGGACCTGTGCCGTCAAAAGCCTTGGCGCCCCGGAGGGCTGCGGCGAAACGAACCCGACAGCTTTCGCGCAAGCCGATCTGATTCGTCACGGTGAGGTCGTGCGACGCGGCAAACGCAGCCCGCAAAAGGCTCCAACGAAGAAGGTAGTGTCTCTGCGACTATCTCCGGAAGTGATCGACCACTTCAAATCCGCAGACCCAGGCTGGCAGACGCGGATCGACGGCGCGTTGCGCCAGGCGATCAGGAAGAGGGCATAGACAGCTTTCAGGGCTGGGCCATTGTGCTCTTTTGAGCTTCTGCCCAATGCCATGCGGCGATTGCTTCTTGAATGTTGGCCAGAGCCTCGGCTTCGTCTTTTCCCTGGCTTACGCAGCCGGGCAATTCTGGAATTTCGGCGACGATCCAACCGGATTCGTCTCGCGTTAGAATAACTGCCGGATTCATGACCGTCTATCCTCCATTTCAAGACTCCGGCGCGCAAGGTCTCGAAGTTCCCCAAGGAGTGCGTGGAGCTTAGCCCTCACCTCACGTTCTTCCTTTGTACTCAGATTGTCCCATCTTTCAATATCCTCCAAAGATACGGGAACGCCTAGCGTACCGGTCAGTAGAGATCGATTTGTGTGAGTTGTGGACGAGAATTCTCCTGAGACGTACACCACGTAGGATTCCCATTTCGCGATAAAGCCGCCGGATTCTAACCTGGGATAAACGAAAATCATGCCGCGCAATAAAGGCAGAATATCAAGGACTATTGATTCCAGATTCTTATGGTCCGGTATACCCGTAATAATCATTGGTATGTGATGTTCTATGTCGGCAATACTTGACATTAGCTCTTTCCACTCCGTTTTCTTCTGATTTCGAACCCATTGTTCGTGCTCAGATTGGCGGTTCTTCCTAAACGACCAAACGGCGATCGATACGCCCGCCCCGATTGACGCCAAGCTAACAATTGTCTGAACAATTGTCGGAAGCAGCCACTTCCACCACGGATCAGGCATTGGCGACGCGCACTGCGCAACGATTGGCGCCTGGGCTAATTGGCCAACGACAACAGCGGCCATGGAAATTGCGTGAATCATCATCGCTCCCACCTTGTATCCTAGAAATTGTTCCAGTCGTTAGCATTATGAGCCAAACACTGAAAGCTGTGCGTGGGACGCGGGACCTGCTGCCTCCGGAGACGGAGCTATGGAACCGCATCGAGGCGACCGCGCGAAAGGTCTTCGCTCGCTACCACTTCGGCGAGATTCGCACCCCCATCTTCGAAGACACGGGACTCTTTGCCCGCAGCGTGGGCGAAGAGACCGATATTGTCTCGAAGGAAATGTACACCTGGGAGGACCGCGCCCGCGCGCAAAGCGAAAAATCGCAGTCACTCACGCTGCGCCCCGAAAACACCGCCGGCGTTGTCCGCGCCTACATCGAGCACAAGCTGGGCGAGAGCGGCCAGTTACAAAAGCTCTACTACATCGGCCCGCAGTTCCGCCGCGAACGGCCGCAAAAGGGCCGCTACCGGCAGTTTTGGCAGATCGGTGCCGAAGTCATCGGCCCTCCATCGGCGGGGAGCGAGAGTCCGCTGCGCGATGCGGAAGTTCTGGAGATGCTGGCCACCCTGCTCGATGAACTGCACATCGAGGGCTGGACGCTGGAACTGAACTCCGTTGGCTCTTCCGCGGACCGCGCACGTTACAACGAAGTCTTGCGCGCGGCTTTGATCGAGGTCGCGCCGAAGATGTGCGCGGACTGCCAGCGCCGCGCGGTCACCAATCCTCTGCGCGTGCTGGATTGCAAAGTTCCCGAGGATCAGCCAATCATCGATTCACTTCCCAAGATCACCGATTCTCTCGACCATGAATCGAAGAACCATTTTGCTCAGGTCACCGAGGCTCTCGATGCCGCCGGTGTCGCCTACAAGCTGAAACCCCGCCTGGTCCGCGGCCTCGACTACTACACGCGCACGACCTTCGAGTTCACGCACGGCGGACTCGGCGCGCAGAATGCATTGCTCGGCGGTGGCCGCTACGACGGCCTGAGCGAGGCCATCGGCGGTCCCAAAGCCCCAGGCATCGGCTTCGCAATGGGCCTCGACCGGCTGGTCTTGACTCTGCAATCCTCAGAGGCAAACCAAAGCTCCGCCTCCCCGCAGGGGGCGCAGGTGCATGCGTATATTGCCCCGCTCGGCGAATCGTTAAACGCCGCCGCACTGGTTCTGGCCCGCGAGTTGCGACGCGCCGGACTCAGCGTCGAGTTAGGCGACGGCAGCTTCCGTTTGAAGAAATCCTTCGAGGCCGCCGACAAGGTGGCCCGTCGCATCGTGATTCTGGGCGAAGACGAACTTGCGTCGGGTGTTCTCACCGTCAAGGACTTTTCCACGGGCGAGCAAACAAAAGTTCCGCGCGCGCAACTGATGGAATATTTAACAAAGTAATTCGGGTCCCAATCGATTACCGGGAGCTGAACCGATGAATATGAAGAAGATCGTCTCGCGATATGCGTCTTTCTTCCTTTTGGCGATTATTTGCCAGGCACGTGCGATTTGGGAGTATTACATTTTTCCAGACGTTCGCGTCTTTCTCGTTGGCTCTTTAGTAGCACTCATGTTTCTTGTTCTCCCTTTTCTGCTGGAAGCTGCATCAGGCTGGTTGGAAGGGCTTTTGGAGCGCAGGAAGATCGTTGGGAGTGCGTTCGTCGTGCTTCTTGTCGCATTTTTAGTCGCCGGCTTCTGGAACCATCATTCCCGGATATGGGCGGTCCTCAACGCATTTCTTGGGCTGTTTCTTCTACTTGTCATCTGGAAGGATCGCCTATTCCCGAATATCGAGGATCGCCGGAGGGCCAGGCGAGCCAGGGCTGAGAACCTCCTCGCCGATCGAGCCGCATTCGAGAAGAGTTGGCAACGGAGGATCAAAGCTACGGAGGGCATCCTTGTGCTGTTTTGTGCTTTGCTGGCCTTCCTTTTCTGGCTGTCGTTTTTCAAAATCCTGGCGGTCGTGCCCGGGCTGTTGGCGGTGCTCTTCCTTGTCGGCTTGTTCGTCAGTCTGACCCCCATGAGCGACGAGAAGTTCGAAAAGCACTTGGCCAGGGCCAAGGCTCGCCACGAGCACAACGAAGCGCGTCGCGCATATTACGCCGATCGCAGGGCCGAACGCGCTGAGCGGCTGAAGGAGCTGAAAAAGCAGCAAAAGCCAAGCTACCCCGCTGCGGACAGCCTTTCCTCCTTTCTCTATTGGTCCGTGATGGCTTGTGTCTTCTGGCTTCCGAATCGATCCACCTGGGAACGGCCAGATTTGGTCTTTCTCGCCATGCCGGCATGGTTTTTGATCCGGGCGATCTATTTCTTTATCCGGCAACGGGTTCGTCCAAAGGGGCCTGATACTCCATTGATGCCGGACTCCTCAACGGTCAGCGGATAGAGAAGGCACACTCCCCAAGGATGCCTAAATTCATTCCATTACAATAAGAAGGCAATGGCTCTCGACTTTTTAGGCAATCTGGAACGGACGCATCTTTGCGGTGAGTTGCGCGCCACCGACGCCGGCAAGCACGTAGTGCTGATGGGCTGGGTCAACCGCCGTCGCGACCACGGCAATCTGATCTTCCTCGATTTGCGCGACCGCTCCGGCATTGCGCAGGTGGTGCTCGACCACGATCTGACGCCTGAGGGCCACGCCAAAGGCGAACTAGTGCGGCCGGAGTATGTTGTCGCCGCGGTGGGCAAGGTGCGGCTGCGCGCGCCGGACGCCATCAATCCCAAAATGCCCACCGGCGAGATAGAGATTGAGGCCACCGAGTTGCTGGTGCTGAACGACGCGCGCCTGGCGCCGTTTTCGCCCGCGGAAGAAGCCATCCAGAACGAGGAAGTGCGACTGAAATACCGCTACGTTGACCTGCGCCGCGCCGAGATGCAGCACAACTTCCGCCTCCGCCACGACATTACGCTGGCCATTCGCGAGAGCCTGAGCCAGCAGGGGTTTTTCGAGATCGAAACTCCGATTCTCACCAAGTCCACGCCCGAGGGCGCGCGCGATTTTCTGGTTCCCTCGCGCGTCCATCCCGGCGAGTTCTACGCCCTTCCGCAGTCGCCGCAGATTTTCAAGCAAATCCTGATGATCTCGGGCTTCGACAGGTATTTTCAAATTGCCCGCTGTTTCCGCGACGAGGATCTCCGCGCCGACCGCCAGCTCGAGTTCACGCAGGTCGATCTCGAAATGAGTTTTCCGCGCCAGGAGACGGTCTTCGGCGTGGTTGAGCAGTTTATGAAGGCAGCGTTTGCCGCGGCCGGCGTCGACCTTCCGATTCCGTTCCCGCGCATCACATACGATGACTCGTTGCGCCAGTACGGTACCGACAAGCCCGATCTGCGCCTGCCCGGACTCACCGACGTGCGCGCGGCATTCACAAACGAAGCCCTGGCCACGCTGCAAATCGATCCCGCCCTGCCCATCGTCGCGCTGCGCATTCCCAAGGTGGGCGAGCTCAGCCGCAAGGAGCGCGAGGACAATCATCCCCTCTTCGATTTGAAGAAGGGCGCAAAATTCATCGACGACTTCAAGCGCCTGGCAAAGAGCTTTCCCGAGGCAGCCACAAAGGTGCGCGAACTGGCCGGCGCGGCCGACGAGGATTTCGTCGTCATTGTAGCCGGCGATCCTGCGCACCACATCAAGGCCAGCGACACCAAGTTTCCGGGAAGGCTTTCCGAGCGCGAGATCAATGTTTACGCGGCCGCCGGCAACTTCCGCGCCGAGTTGGCAAAAAAGTACGCCGAGAAGCACGGAGCGTTTCAGGTCACCGACGAAGTCGTGCAAGCGGCTGCTGCGCGCAGTGCGGGATCAGGCTTAATCGATGGCAGCCAGGCTTTCCATCCCATGTGGCTCACCGATTTTCCGATGTTCGAGTACGACCTGGCCACGGCGAAATGGGTTCCCGCGCATCATCCCTTCACCGCGCCCTGCGACGCCGATATGGCGAACCTTGTCAGCGATCCAGCCAGTGTGCGCGCCAACTGCTATGACCTGGCGATGAATGGCCTCGAGCTGGGATCGGGTTCTATTCGTATTCATCGCAAGGATGTGCAGCAGCAGATTTTTTCCTCGCTTGGAATCAGCGAGGCTGAAGCGAAAGCAAGATTCGGCTTCTTCCTCGAAGCGCTCGAGTACGGCACGCCACCGCACGGCGGCATCGCGCTGGGACTTGACCGTATCGTGATGCTGCTGGCCGGCGCGTCGAATCTGCGCGAAGTCATCGCTTTCCCCAAGACCGCCAAAGCCATCGACCTGATGGCCGAAGCGCCCACGCCGGTGAGCGATCAGCAATTGAAGGAGCTGCACATTCGCGTGGCGCACAAAAGCTGAGCGGAGAAAGCGGATTGCAGCGGTCAGGCTTCAGCCGTTCGGCAGCGCCGCACGTAGACCCAGAGATAAAAGCAGCCCAGCACGAGCAGCGTCAGCGGCACGGGGATGCTGAAGAGCGCGCCCACCGTTGGTCCGTGCAGTGTTGCTGCGGACAAATGCAGACGTTCGACGCAGACCAGAACTACGCTCCAGACCAGTTCGCCGGTCACGAGCTGCGCCAGGGTGGTCAGCGCGAGCGCCACCCAGCGCAGTCTTCCGCCCTCGGCCCACAGTAGGGCGCAGGCGGGCACGGTCAAAATCAGCAGCTTGGCGTCGTAAATGCGGTGATAGACCGGCAGCAAGGTGAACGATGCGATGGCCGCCAGTCCCAGCCAGACCGTGGCCTGTTTTGGCTTGGCCCGCAGGGTCACCACGGCCCCAATCAGCAAGAGCGGCGCCGTCAACGCGATGCTGGCCAGGTTGTAGAAGCGCGGGTCATCGCGCAGGTTGCTCAACAGCGCCTGCAGACTGGTGATGGCGCAAGTGCCGTGCTCGATGGCCGCAGTGGGTCCGGGATCGTCGAAGCCTCCGTGGATCGTGAAGGCACGCAGATTCTCGATCAGTTCCCGCGGCCAATGCGGAGAGAGATGCCAGGTCCAAAGGAAGACAGGCAGGCTCACGGCAGATGCCAGGGCCAGCGATTGCCAGGCGCGACGGCGCAGGTTGCCGCCGGCCAGCAAAAAGAAGAGCCACACCAGTCCGGAATCGTGCGGCTTGAGCACCAAAGCAGTGGCCATGCAGACCACGCCGGCGACCTCCCAGCGTTCGAGCAGAAAGCACCCAACGGCCACGCCGACCAGGCCCACGTCTAGGCAGCCTTCATTGCCGTAGAAGAGTTGCGGAAAGCCCAGCGCCAGAATCAGGCCCAGAAGCGCTCCTGAGAGCACGGGAGCATACCGCGAGCCAAATACCCACATCAGAGCGCAGGCCAGCAGAAAACATACGGCGATGGCGACGATCCACATCGTCTGCGCCACCCCCGGAGACATCGCAGCGAATGGCAGCGTGACCGCGAACTCCGACGGAGGATAGACATCGCGCGTGACAAAGATGATGAGGTCGTCGTTGTCGGCCGGGTAGCTTGCGCCACCGGCCCGATAGAGACGCAGCACATCGCTTTGGTTGTAAGGGTCGCACTTCTGCAGCAGGCAACGGGAACTGTTGTAGACCCGCCGGAAGTCCAGCATGGGTCCGGACGAAACCGATGCTTTGATCAGGGCAAAGAGAAGAAAGACCGCTGCGCCCAGCGAAAGCAGATAAATTCCGTCTCGTCGCGCGCCGGTCACGGTTGGTCATTCTCTCCGTCGAGATTGCGCGGCATCGCTGGCCACTCCAGCGCCGCGCTGCATTCATCTTACTCCGGCATTCGAGCTTGAATTCAGCGGCCGGCGAATAGCGCGGATCTCGATCGATGGCCATTCCAAAGCCGGAGTTGAGTCCCCGTGAGCGCGCGGCAATTGCGGAAAGCCGCACTTGAGCGTAGCGTCGAACCGCCACTCGCAGACAGCCATCGCGCCTTGGTTCAGCCCAGCATTTATGGTAATATTTTCATGGTGCGGGGTTGATTCATCTCCCCGCGCAGGCTGCGCTGGAAAGCCTCTCGCGCCGCCGCTCCAATATTCGATGTTCCAACCCTTAAGGACGCGTAGCTCAACTGGCAGAGCATTCGGCTCTTAACCGACAGGTTGAAGGTTCGATTCCTTCCGCGTCCACCATTCCTCAGAGCAGGGGCTCGCTCATTTCTCGCTCCTGCGATTACCCTTCCCGGAAACATTGCGATTGCCCATCAGTACCCGCATGCGTCGGACCAGTCAGCGCTCAAAATCTTCCACCCTTTGCCCTCTCTCTCCAGCGCGATATAGAGTGCGTCGTCACCGTATCTGCCATCATGAGTTTGAGCATCAACCCAGACCCGGACCCACGCTCTGTCGCTGTTCTTCGATTCCCCGGTGATTCGCCACGACCCAATCGGCTCTTTTGGGGAGCAGTAGGTTTGGGCCAAAGAAATTACCTCGCAGTCGCCAAAGACGCGGGCTCTCATCGCCAATGTTGCCGCCCTTTCCGGCGCACGATCGCGGAATGGATTCCAGAGTACGACACGCATTGCATCGATAGGATGCTTCGGATCGCAGGCCACTACCGATGTGTCAACGGCTCGCCATGTGAACCATCCGCTAATACAGAGCGCGGCCATGGAAACCAATACCCAAAGGAGCGTCTTGCGATTGATCCTTGCCATGAAACCTCAGACTAAACCACCTCGTAGAGATGGGCCACATAACAAGAAGGGCTGCTCTCGCGAGCAGCCCTAGCAGCCCTTCTTCTATTCCCTGTTCCCGACTGGCTGTTCCCCGCCGCTACGCCGGCGAAGGCGAACCCTCCGGGAAGCTGCCCGCGCCGCCGCGGCTCTCGGGTTTCAAGACCTGCTGCGGGCTTCCGTCGCCGTCCGTGGGCGAGGCCAGCGAGGAGCGCATCGGAGGCAACTCCGTGCCTTCGATCAGGAGCCTCAGTTCTTCGGAGTCGATAGTCTCGCGCTCGAGCAATGCCGCCGCAATGCGGTGCATGGCCTCCTGGTTTGCCTCAACAAGCGTATGCGCCGATTGGTACGCCTCGTCGATCAGGCGCCGCACTTCGAGATCGATCTGCCGCGCCGTTTCCTCGCTGAAGTCGCGGTGCTGCGCGATCTCGCGGCCCAGGAAGATCTGCTCTTCCTTCTTGCCGAAGGTCAGCGGTCCCAGGCGGCTCATGCCGTACTCGCACACCATGGAGCGCGCCAACTCGGTGGCCCGCTCAATGTCGTTGCCCGCGCCCGTTGACATCTGCTTGAGGAAGATCTCCTCCGAAACCCGCCCGCCATAGAGCATGGCCAGCCGCGTTTCCAGATACTCGCGCGTGTAGTTGTGGCGGTCGTCCGGCAGGTGCACCGTCACACCCAGCGCCATGCCGCGCGGAATGATGGTCACCTTGTGCACCGGGTCGGAGTTCCCGCGTTTCACCGACACCAACGCGTGGCCGGCCTCGTGATAGGCCGTGACGCGCTTCTCTTCGTCGGAGAGCAGCATCGACTTGCGCTCGGCGCCCATCAGCACCTTGTCCTTGGCCAGCTCAAAGTCGTACATGGTCACTTGCTTGCGATTCATGCGCGCTGCGTTCAGCGCCGCCTCGTTCACCATGTTGGCCAGATCGGCGCCACTGAAGCCCGGCGTGCCGCGAGCCAGCACGTTCAGATTCGTGTCGTCGCTCACCGGAACTTTCTTGATGTGCACCTTCAGCACTTCCTCGCGTCCGCGCACATCCGGCAAACCCACCACCACGCGGCGGTCGAAGCGCCCGGGCCTCAGCAGCGCCGGATCGAGCACGTCGGGGCGGTTCGTCGCCGCCACCAGAATCACGCCGTCGTTCGACTCAAAGCCGTCCATCTCCACCAGCAACTGGTTCAGCGTCTGCTCGCGCTCGTCGTGTCCGCCGCCCAGCCCTGCGCCGCGATGGCGGCCCACCGCATCGATCTCATCGATAAAGATGATGCAGGGAGCGTTCTTCTTGCCCTGCTCGAACAGGTCGCGCACGCGGCTTGCGCCCACGCCCACAAACATTTCGACGAAGTCGGAGCCAGAGATCGAAAAGAACGGAACATTGGCCTCGCCGGCCACGGCCCGCGCCAGCAAAGTCTTGCCGGTGCCCGGAGGTCCCACCAGCAGCACGCCCTTGGGAATGCGCCCGCCCAGTTTTTGAAACTTCTGCGGCTCCCTCAGGTATTCGATGATCTCTTTCAGCTCTTCCTTGGCCTCATCCACGCCCGCCACGTCTTTGAACGTCACCTTCTTTTGCTGCATGGAGAGCAGGCGCGCGCGGCTCTTGCCGAACGACAGCGCCTTGTTGCCGCCCGACTGCATCTGGCGCAGCATAAACAGCCA
>Ga0326727_10025106_pt1 | contig 11205 bp, 11 predicted proteins | sample MB2enrmetagenome_FD_207643 | JGI IMG/M metagenome (GOLD analysis project Ga0326727, IMG submission 207643) | Lab enriched peat soil microbial communities from McLean, Ithaca, NY, United States - MB29MY | ecosystem: Environmental > Terrestrial > Soil > Wetlands > Peat | place: USA: New York... | reverse complement strand
CGGAGCAATGAGGTTACCGATGGATCTGGCGGCAGCCGACTATGGACTTCGTGGACGATTCTCCCGAGGGCGAGATTGTTGAAACACCGGCCAAGCCCGGCGCGATCCGCATCATCCTTGCGGATTCACAGGCAATCTACCGTGTAGGAATTCGCAAGGTCTTTGCCATCGAGGACGACCTGCGCGTCGTCGCTCAAGCCGATTCTCTCGAAAATCTTCGTTCCGCCATCGAACGCTATCCGACCGACATTGTGCTGCTGGAGGGGGGGCTGCTGGCCGGAACCGCCAACGTCATCCCGGAACTCTTGCGCGTTGCTCCCGATGTCAAGCTGATTGTGCAGGCCGTGGCGGCCGACGAGAACCACACCGTCGAGCTGTATCGCCGCGGTGTCCGCGGCATCATCTCCCGCTCCATCTCCCCTGACCTGCTGGTCAGGTGCGTGCGCAGGATCGCCGCCGGCGAAACCTGGATCGACAATCAATCGGTCAATTGGGTCATTGAGGCATATCGCTCCCAGGCCGCCGCGCTGGTGAGTCCCCGCAACCAGCCGCGCCTGTCGCCCAAGGAGATGTCCATCATTACCTGCATTACCCAGGGAAAGCGCAACAAGGAAATCGCCTTTCAACTGGGAACCACCGAGCAGGTCATCAAAAACTATCTGCGCAAAATCTACGACAAGCTGGGCGTCTCTGACCGCCTCGAGCTGGCCCTGTATTGTCTCCATAACAAGATCATCCACGCGGATGAGGAGGAAGCAGTACTCGCCAAGAAAGTTGTCCAAACCTGACAATCCGCCGGTCCGCCCCTCCGGCGGCCGCATTCACTCAGCATCCAAGCCATCGGCCGCCAGAACATCCTCGCTCTTTTTCCGGGCCAACTCCAGCAGGCGGATCAGTTCCGTCAGTTCAGCTTCGTTCATATCTCCCAGCAGTTGCCGCGGGACCCGCTCAATCACCGGGTCCATCGCCCGAAGAAGTTCCAGCCCAGCCTCTGAGATCTGTGTCCATACCACGCGGCGGTCGTGCCGGTCGCGGTGCTGACGGATAAGTTTGAGCCCCTTCAGCCTGGCCAGCAGCCGCGTAATATCCGGTTCGGCGGTGATCATACGGCTGCCGATGGCCGCGCAGGTAAGCCCGCGCGGCCCGGCGCCACGCAGAATCCGCAGCACGTTGTACTGCGTCGAGGTCACGCCCCAGTCGCGGGTCTCGCGATGGAAGGCGCGGTGCAGTGAGTCGGACGTGCGCATCAGGTTCAGCAGCGCCTCTTCCTCTACGCTGGAAAAAGGGCGTTCCTGCTCGATCTCGAGCTTCAGGCCTGCCATCGTCTTTCTCCCATCCGGTCCATTGCGAACTTTCAAAAGGCCGCGCGGCTTTTTCATCCGCCCGGCCTTCCCGCCTGCACCGTCTATTGCCCCGCTTATTGTTTTGCCACGTCCAGATCGATCGTCAGCTTCACCTCGTCGCCCACCGCCGTTGCCGGGAACTTGGTTCCAATCCCGAAGGCTGAACGGCTGACGGTCGTTGTGGCCGAATATCCGGAGTGTGGCTTGTGATCCATGCCCTGAACAGGTCCGGTCGGGCCTTCCACATTCAACACCACCGGCTTGGTTACACCGTGAAGGGTCAGGTTTCCATTCACAATCAGCCCGCTGCCGCTCTTCGCCACGCTGCTGCTGGTAAAGGTTGCGGTGGGGAACTGGGCAACGTCAAAGAAATCCGGGGTCTTGAGGTGGGTATTGCGAGCGTCTACCCCGGTGTCCACCGTGGAAACGTCAATGGTGGCCGTCACCGTGGATTTGGTCACGTCGGCCTGGTTGAACTGAAGTGTGGCAGCAACCTTGCCGAACCGCCCATGCACGTTCGAAATGGTCAGGTGGGTAATGCTGAAATCCACTTCGCTGTGGTTCGGATCGGAGATCCATGTTGAGGTTTGCGCTGTAGCCATCTGTGCCGCCAGCGCCAGAATGCCGGCCGAAATGATCAATCGCTTCATCAAAAAATCCTCTCAATACAGGGTAGTGAGGCTGCTCTCGGGCCGAGCAGACAGGAAACTTCCGCCAGGAATACGCATCATCGGGGAGAATCGTTCACGCCCGGCGCAAAAACTGCCCACACTTATATGACGCTGCAGGCAAGGTATTCGTTGCAACAAATATTCCTGCCTGCCTCGGCGTCCGCGCGGACCGCGCTCCCACTCTGTTATCCTCCCGCTAATGTCCGCGCCCATGTCCGTGCCTACCTCGGTGATAATCCAGTTCCGCCAACTCACCCGTCAGCAGCGCCACACATTTCTGGCCGCCTTTCTGGGCTGGACCCTCGATAGTCTCGACTTCTTTCTGCTCATCTTCTGCGTCAACGCGATTGCCGGCGAGTTCCATACCCAGCCCTCGGCGGTACTGGGCGCGGTCTTCACGACCCAGGCCTTCCGGCCCGTCGGCGCTCTGGTCTTCGGAATGCTCGCCGACCGCTATGGCCGCCGCCCGGTGCTGATGTTCAACATCCTCAGTTTTTCGGTGATTGAACTGGGCTGCGCCTTTGCGCCCTCGCTCACCGTGCTCCTGATCCTGCGCGCCCTGTTCGGAATTGCCATGGGCGGCGAGTGGGGCGTAGGCGCGGCGCTGGCCTTCGAAACCCTGCCCAAGGAAGGCCGCGGCGCATTCTCCGGCATCTTGCAGGAGGGCTACGCGCTGGGATCCATTCTGGCTTCGGCGGCCTTCGCGTTCTTCTTTGCGCGCATCGGCTGGCGCGGCCTGTTTATCCTCGGCGCCTCGCCCGCCTTGCTGGTCTTCTATGTGCAGACCAGGGTGGCGGAGTCGCCGGTATGGCTTGCCGGGGAGAAAAAACGCCTGGCTCGCGCCGTTGCCGAATCGGCTGCTCCTCTCGTGCCCCGTAATCTGATGGCCTTTCTGCCCACATTTCTCTTCCTGGTGCTGCTCATGACGGCATTCATGAGCTTTTCCCACGGCACCCAGGACGTTTACCCAACCTTCCTCGCCGTGCAGGCCAAACTCTCGCCGGAAACCATCGGTTTCATTGGCGTCCTCTACGGCTTAGGCTCCATCGCCGGCGGCTTTGTGTTTGGAGTGCTCTCTGAAAAATGGGGCCGCAAGCGCGCCATTGTTACCGCCGCCCTCATGTCCATTCCAGTCATTCCGCTCTACGCCTACGGCCATTCGGCCATGGTTCTGGGCGCCGGCGCGGTACTCATGCAATTCATGGTGCAGGGCGCCTGGGGAGTGGTTCCCGCCTATCTCACCGAGCTTTCGCCCGCTCCGGTGCGAGCCACCGCGCCGGGACTTGCCTACCAGTTGGGCGGCCTCGTCACTTCGTGGAACGGCAAGGGCCAGGCCCTGGCAGCCGAGCGTTGGGGAAATTACCCCGCTGTGCTCGCCATTACCGTTATCGTGGTAGCCCTCTCGCTCGCCGCCCTCGCCCTCATGGGCCACGAGGCAAAAGGCAGGGAGATGAGCGAGGCGTGATCTATCGCAAATCGCACATTTTTCTATTATGAATCGAAATTCTACCCTGTAACCTCGCGGTCTCTTCTACGGGCTCTCAGTGGACTCGCCGCGCCGCGATACAAATCTTAAGGTTGGCAGGCTTCACAAACCTCAGATCAGGGAGCTAATATATCCCCAGCATTGCAATCCCCGTATGCTGCAATCCCACCCCGGCAAGGAAAAATCAATACTGGAGAATCGGCTATGTCAGAGATTCCAGAGCTGAAGACGACCGACGGTACGCCCAAATCGGTCACCAGGCGCAGGTTCATCCTGGGAGTCATCGCCAGTGGCGGCGTCGTGGCCGCGGCCAACTATCGGTTCATCTCCTCCGCGGTCCACGGCCAGATGTCTTCCGCCGGCGAACGGCTCATCACCATCAACGTCAACGGCATGCAGCGCCGCGTGGATGTGATGAAGCAGGAAACCCTGGCCTGGACGCTGCGCTACAAGCTCGGCCTCACCGGAACCAAGCTGGGATGCGACCGCGCCGAATGCGGAGCCTGCACCGTGCTCATTGACGATGTGCCCCACTATAGCTGCTCCACGCTCACCCACACTCTGCGCGGCCGCAAGGTCACCACCATCGAAGGCCTGGCCTCCGCCGACGGCAAGCTCCACCCCGTGCAGCAGGCGGTGGTCGACGAGCAGGGCTTCCAGTGCGCCTTCTGCATGTCGGGATTCATCATGTCCGCCGTCGGCTTCCTGAAAACAAATCCCAATCCAACCCGCACCGAACTGGCGCACGGCATCTCTGGAAACCTCTGCCGTTGCCAGGACTACAACAAGATTCTCGACTCCATGATGCGCGGCGCAGAGTACATGAGGAGGGCCTGAGCATGTCTGACAGCGTACCCGTTGAACTGACCAAACCAGCCAAGCCCGCCCAGCCGAAACAGCGCGTCTATGGCGCCGGCTACAAGCTCATCGGCAAGAACTATCCCACCAACGACCTACTGGCCAAGGTTACCGGCAAGTCAAAATATGCTGAGGACTTCCGCGCCGAAGGCATGCTGTTTTGCCGCCTGGTGCTCAGCCCCATGCCCCACGCCCGCATCAAGCGCATCCATATGGATGATGCGCTGGCCATCCCCGGCGTCAAGGCTATCCTCACCGCCGATGACATCCCCGCTCAGGCCGACAGCATGGACGACAACGGGCGCATCATCAAAGCCAGCAAGTGGGGCGAGCGCGCCCTCACCAACGAGCCCGTCTTTCAGGGCGACCCGATCCTTGCCGTCGCCGCGGTCGATGAGCTCACAGCCGCCGAGGCCATCGAGAAGATCCGCATTGACTTCGAGCCCCTGCCCTTTGTCATCGACCCGCTTGAAAGCCTCCGCCCCGGCGGACCGAATCCCCGCGAGGACGGCAACGTCTGGGTTCGCCCCGATCCCCCCAATCCTCCCATTCCGCAGCTCCAGCAAGTCAAGTGGACCGACGCGGACTTCGCCGATTACAACCAGGGCCATCTGCCCATGGGCCATGCGCCCGACGAGTGGTCTTATGGCGACATCGACGCCGGCTTCAAGAATGCCGCGCTCATCCTCGACGAGACATTTATTACGCCCGATGTGAGCCATCAGTGCCTCGAAACCCGCACCGCCATGGCTTATTGGCAAAACGGCAAGCTCTTCCTTCATTCAGGAACGCAAAGCACCTACCAGACCCGGCCTGCAATTGCGAAATGGATGAACATCGACCAGGACAAGATCGTGTTCATCAGCGAGTACACCGGCGGCGGTTTTGGCAGCAAGATCACCGGCGGCCTCACCATGATCATTCCCGCGCTGCTCTCCAAAAAGCTCAACGCCCCGGTGATGATGCGCATCAGCCGCGAGGAGGAGCACTTCATCGGACGCGGGCGGCCCAGCGTTGAAGGCCGCCTGAAGATTGGATTCGCCAAGGATGGCCGGATCACGGCCCTTGACATGTTCACCGTCTGCAACAGCGGCGCATACGACGCCCAGGGCGACGGCGCTTCAGCGGCCCGCATCGTCTCTCTGCTGTATCAGCCGCCGGCCATGCGCCAGCGCGCAATCTCGGTGATGACCAACACGCCTCCGCGCAGCGCGCAGAGCGCGCCCGGCGGCATGCAGGGAATCGCCATCATAGAGCCCATCCTGGCCAAGGCCGCGCGCCGGCTCGGCGTCGACCAGGTGGCCCTGCGTCGCGTCAATTGTCCTGAAGGCAAGGCCGAATTCGGCCCTCCCGCACACGGCAAGCGCGGTTATACCACCAGTTGCTTCCTTAAAGACGCGCTGGACCGCGGCGCTGCGCAGTTCAATTGGCAGCAACGTGTGGCCCGCCAGCCCAAACGCGTTGGCTCGAAGGTGCGCGGCGTCGGCGTTTCACTCAGTTGCTTCGTTGGCGGTTCCACCGGCTTTGACGGACTGCTGGTCATCACCCCGCAGGGCCGGGTTCAATTTCAGTCCGGCATCGGCAACCTGGGAACCGAATCGGTCATCGATGTCCATCGCGCCGGCGCTGAGGCTCTCGGCGTGCCCTGGGAGATTTGCGACGTCGTCTGGGGCGATACCTCAAAGCACTTCCCGTATACATGCGCCTCCGGCGGCAGCACCACCACCCACACCATGACCCGGGCCTCCTATGCGGTCGCCGATGAGTGCAAGCAGAGGCTCAAGGAGATCGCCGCCAAAACCCACGGCGGCAAGCCGGAAGACTACGAAGTCGCCAACCAGCGTGTCTTCCGCAAGGGAGGCGGTCCTGGCCTGACCTTTGCGCAGGCGGCCCAGCGCGCCATTCAACTGGGCGGCATCTACGACGGCCACGATGTTACTCCCGACGTCAACAAGCAAACCAAGGCCGCGGTGGCGGGGCTCGCCGGCCAGGGGCTCGTGGTATCGGCCAAAGACAAGTACCCTCACGACGGCAACACCTTTTCTTATACCGCCAGCTTCGCCGAGGTTGAGGTCGATGTCGAAACCGGCAAGTATTACATCACCGATTTCCTCTGCTACGCCGACGTTGGCACCGTGCTCCATCCCGCCGCGCTGGGTGGCCAGATTCTTGGCCGGACCACATTGGGCATCGCTCACGCCATCGGCCAGAAGTGGGTGTACGATCCCCATTACGGCCTCCCGGTGGCCAAGCGCTTCTACCAGAACAGGCCCCCCACCATCTTGGACGTGCCCGTCGATATGCAGTGGGAAGCGCTCGACATTCCCGACCCTGAAACTCCGGTCGGCGCTCGCGGAATCGGCGAACCGCCCGTCGGCGGCGGTTGCGCGGCGATCCTCAACGCCCTTTCAGACGCTCTTGGCGACGAGATTTTCCGGCGCGCGCCGGTCAATGCCGACACCATTCTGACGTCCTTTGAAGCCGGGCGTCCCATGCAACATCCCCTCATGGCACACATCTGATTGCGATGTGAACGGAGAGAGCTATGGCAGTAATTCGAGACGTAATGCCCGCATTTGATCTGCTTCAGCCCAGCTCGGCCGCGGATGCGCAAAAGCTGTTGCAGCAGCACGGGGAAGAAGCCTGGGCCATGGCAGGCGGGCTCGACAGCTTCGACTGGCTCAAGGACCGCATCAAGAAGCCCAAGGTCCTGGTCGACCTGAGCGGTATCGACGAGCTTAAGGGAATTCGCTCCACCAGCGACGGCGTCGAAATTGGCGCCATGACCACGCTCACCGAAATTGCGAATCACCCCGTAATCAAGTCGCAGTATTCGGTGCTCGCGCAAGCCGTTGAGTTGGTCGCCTCGCCGCAGATCCGCAATCAGGGAACCCTCGGCGGCAACGTGTCGCAAGACGCCCGTTGCTGGTACTACCGCGGCGGATGGCCCTGCTACCGCGCCGGCGGAAACATTTGCTATGCCGACACCCCGGTAGGCCGCAACCGCGAGCACGCCATCTTCGGCGCCAACCGCTGCGTCGCCGTCCATCCCTCCGACTCTGCTCCCGCCCTCATCGCGCTCGACGCAAAATTCGTCATCCAGACGCCCAAGGGCGAGCGCACTGTAGACGCTGAAGACTACTTCCTCGGACCGGAGATCGACATCACGCATTTGAATATCCTTCAGCCCGGCGATCTGCTTACCGCCATTCGCATTCCCGCTACGTGGTCAGGCGCGAAGTTTTATTTCGAGAAAGTGCGCGACCGCAACGTCTGGGACTTCCCCCTGATGAACGTGGCCTCGGCGACTGTTCTGTCGGGAGGCAACATCGACCGCATCCGCATCGCGGTAAGCGCTGTTGCCCCCAAGCCCATGCGCCTCAAGGCCGTCGAAGACGCGGTTCGCGGTAAGCCCGCCGACGCAAACACCGGCGAAATGGCGGGGAAACTCGCCATTCAGGGCGCCGTTCCACTGCAGTTCAACGCATACAAGATTCCGTTGATGAGAAATCTGGTCAAGCGCGCGATAGTCGGCGATCAGGCCGTCGCTGCCGGCCCGCAGGAGGCGTCATGAACCCTATTACCTGGGCAATCAGTCCGTGGGGAAGAACGGTCCCGATCCATATTGCGTGGTACCTGATATGGGTCATGGTGATTGCGGGATTGCTCTTCATGATCGTCCACGCACTCTACGTGGGCATCTTTGCCGCGCCCAAGAAGTTTGCGAAAAACGATTCCCCCGCGGTCCTCGCCGCTGTTCCCGAACGCGTCCCCCGCCACTCCCTGGTTGCGCGCGCCTTCCACTGGGTCATGGCCATCTCCATGTTCGCGCTTCTGTTTACCGCCTTCCTTCCCAAGGTCGGCGTCAAGTTCGATTGGGTGACTTACCATTGGATCGCCGGCCTGGTGCTCACCGCGTCCATCCTCTTTCACGTCGTCCACTCCTCGTTCTTCCTCGACTTCTGGTCCATCTGGCCTGACCGGATCGACCTGCGCGACGCGAAAAGAAGGCTGCTGCGGTCGATGGGAAAAGAAGCGCCGCCGCCCGATCGATTTGCCAAGTATCCGCTCGAAAACAAGTTCTATCACGCGGTCATCTTGTTGGCGGGCCTGGCCGTGATCTGCACCGGCGTGTTCATGATGAAGCGCGTCAACACCTTCGGCATCCTCACCCGCAATCCCTATATCTTCGGCGACATGACCTGGGGCATGATGTACGTCCTTCACGGACTGGCCGGCGTCGGCCTCATCGCATTGATCATGGTTCATGTCTACTTCGGAGTTCGGCCCGAGAAGCTTCCCATTACCAAGTCGATGATCTTCGGTTGGATGAGCCGCGATTTCTATCTCGAAGAACACGATCCACAGCGATGGGCAGCCGAAAAGTCATCGCCGCCTCAGAAAGGGTACGCGCCCAGCGATGCCGACTGACATTCAGGAACGTTGCAACACCATTGAAGCGTGCTACGAATTTACGCTTTCGTATGCTGCGCAGGGACTTCCCAGCGATGAAGGCAGCCCCTCGGGCAAGCAGGTCCGCGAACACCTGGCCCGTGCCGCCGAAGCGTTGCGCGGCATTGAAGAGAGCTGCGCGGCGGCCGTAAAGCAGGAACAGCTCGCTCCCGCCGGCCGCTACCAGGCGTTTTTCGTCGTCCTGGCGCGCGACGCGCAGAGCTCCCTGGCCGCCATCCAACTGGTCCTGGCTCAGCCCGCCATCAGCTCTCAGTTGATCGACAATCTCAACGCATCCATGCACCTCCGCGCCCTGCTCACGGATCTGTTCCTGGTCACTGAAATTCTCGAGCTGCGCCAATCGCAGCCCAAGGCGATGGCCTAGAATTGATTGCATCTTCCGCGGTCATTTGATAGGTGTGCCGGATGTACTCCCCTCAGGTTCTCGACCACTTCGAGCATCCGCGCAACGCCGGACTCGTTGCCAATCCGGACGCATCTGTCCAGATTGAAAATCCAGCCTGCGGCGACGTCCTGAAATTCACCCTCAGACTTTCCGGCGATCGCATCGAAGAGATTCGCTTTCTCGCCAGAGGTTGTGTCTCCTCCATGGCCTGCGCTTCGGCACTCACTGAGCTCGTTCAGGGCAAGACCATCGAAAAGGCAAGGGAACTGAAGAGAGAGGAATTGCTTCTCGCCGTCGGCGGATTGCCTCCCGCCTCAGCGCATGCCAGCCACCTGGCCATGGACGCCCTCGCGGCTGCACTCGGCCAACTGGCCGGAAAGATCTAAATAGCCATCTTTACTTTTCCCAGAGTGCGGGTGCCCCATCCTTCGCCTTGGCCGGGGTCCCCGCTGACGGGTCCTTGTCAGTGGGGTGGTCGGGCGAAGGGTGGCAAGTACGCCGACAGCGCCACATATTCTTCCGGCGTATTTACATCCACGCTCACCAGTGAGTCGGGCACGGGCACGTACTCGATCTGCTGCGCATGTGCCCGCTTGACCTCTCTCGCATTACTTGTGACCGGAGCCCCCAGGAATGTATCGATCAGTGCGCGGCTCGCTAGCAGCGGATGCCCATGCCTGCCGCTATTTTCAGGCGCCACGCCCCACTTTCCCACGGCCAGCGCCCCATCGAACGATAGGCGCAACCGCTCCAGGCTGGCCGCGCTCAACGGAGGACAATCCACCAGCGTGATCATCGCGCCGTCGCAGCCGCGTGCCGCAACTTCGCGCAAACCCACCTGCAGAGAACTGAATTGTCCCCGCTCCGGGTCAGGATTTCGCACCATCGCCGCGCCGTTCGCGGCAACCACCGGCCCAATGTTTTCCGCATTCCTTCCAGCCACCACCACAATGGCCTCTGTAAACGGCCGCAGCGCGGCAATCGCCGCGGAAAGCAGCGTTCCGCCGCTGGAAACATCTGATCCGGGCGCGGCAGGCGGCCAGGGAAGCAGCGCCTTGTCTCTTCCCATACGCGTTGAAGCTCCCGCGGAAAGAATCACGCCGCACATTCTCATTATGTGAAAACGATAGCAGAATCTATGAGGACGGCTATTGATTGCTGCATAAGTAATGCCCGTATCGATACTCCGAGTGGGCTCGGCAGGGTTCTCGAATCTGTCGCTGTTTTGAAGGGTACGGGCTTTAGCCCGTACGTCAAATCGAGCAATAAAACCGCGGGCTTTAGCCCCTGAGGGAATTCAGGGCGCAATGGTGAACTGTCTCAAATGGTCGCCAAGTGAACGCTCCATCGACCGCACCGTCAGGACATTTCTTATGCAGTTTTTCAATAGCTCAGCTATTCGGCCTCGCCGCAGCAAGCTTTATCTTCAAGCACAGCGTCATCCCCGAGCGAATCCATCTCGCCCGCATTGCGTTTGTGGAACCAGCTCATGTGCGACAGGGCACGCTCCACCCCGCGGCGTATGCCAATCAGCTCCGCCACGATGGACACGGCAATTTCCTCGGGCGTAATCGCGCCAATATCCAGGCCCACGGGCGAATGCACCCTCTCGAACAACTCAGGATTCAATCCCTCTTTTGTCAGTTCACGAAAAACCGTGATGGCCTTCCGTCTGGAGCCGACCATCCCGATATATTTCGCCTGCGTCTTCACCGCCCAGCGCAACACGCGCATGTCGTCGCGGTGCCCGCGCGTAACAATCACGATGTAAGAGGAATCGCTCGGAGTCATGCCCGCCAGTGCCCGATCGAAATCGTCGGCAATCACTTCTCTGGCCTCGGGAAACCGCTCCACGTTGGCGTAGGCCTCGCGATCGTCGCTCACGATCACGTCGAAACCGGCGCGCCCCGCGGCCTTGTAAAGTTCGTATCCCACATGACCGGCGCCGAAGATATACAGCAACGGCGGCGGCAACACCGGCTCGACAAA